>Ga0209542_10009243_pt1 | contig 18135 bp, 20 predicted proteins | sample RifCSPhighO2_01_FD_184028 | JGI IMG/M metagenome (GOLD analysis project Ga0209542, IMG submission 184028) | Soil microbial communities from Rifle, Colorado - Rifle CSP2_plank highO2_0.1 (SPAdes) (version 2) | ecosystem: Environmental > Terrestrial > Deep subsurface > Rock core/Sediment ...
TTTAATGAAAATGGTATTCCCATCAGAAGGTCTTGTTTCAGGTGAGACCACTTTAGATTCAGGCACTGCCGATACATAAGGGCTTGTTTCTTCTATCTTCCTTTTTTTACTGAGACCTTTCTTTCCAAGTTCTTGATTTGGTTTTTTTCCGTCTGTCATTTTACTGTCATTTTAGATAGATTACGTAATATTATGTGTTAAGTACTACTCAAAAGTAACCACCACTATATAAACTTTTTGAAAATTTTGCTAGTTTAAAGTAGTAACTTAGTGAAGTGTGGTTTTGCGTGCAGAGTTTTTATTTAAATGTTGCGAAGCAGCGCTAAAAAACAACGTAAAAATCGTTTAATATGTCTGAAAAACTTCATTCAGAAAAAAATCATCTTTAATTGATATACCAGTCCTAGAATAAACATGAGAATCAGAACACTTCCAAGAAAAGTATGTTTGCCCAGAACGTATTCTGGTTTTCGATCACCTAGTGTTTTTGCTTTCCAATACATTAAAGTTATAATAATGCCGTCCAAGCCGCCGGCGATTGCTCCCGTTAATCCTAACACGGTGAAAAAGGTAGTTGCGTTAAGTAAAATGATAATGAGGGGCAACGAAAGAGTGAACAACAACGCTTTCCGCCGCGAGAAAGAATAATCATATTCATACATTTCCGCCAAGGCAATGCTCAGCGTTAAAAAAGAAGTAAACATAGAAAGAACAGCTAACAGATTGGCTAAAGTTCCAAGAAGAGGATGACCGTACACGCTCAGGGCAATCGTGGCAATGCGTTCATTTGGTGCTAACAAATCAAAATTTCCTTCGCCTACCACCCCTATTATAATAATTGTAAATAAAAGATATAAAACAATAGGAATAACCGAGCCGATGATGATCGCTTTCTTCATCTTTTTCTTTTCCTGCCCAAGCACTTCCTGCACTTCAGGAATGGCGGGAGAACCCATGAACGCAAACAAAATCACGCCATAAGGTAAAAAGAAGTAGCTGAGATCAAGCGGGGTGAAATTATGTGTATCAATACTCCTAAATGAAAAAATACCAATCAGAATGACAACCAGAAACAACAGGGAGATGAGGATTAATTCTGCTCTTCCTGTCGCTTTAATCCCTTTATACACAATAAAAGAAGTAACAGCAAAAAAGAGTAACGTGTACAACAAAGGGAAGCCAGCACCAAAAATAAAAAATAACGTTTGCCCCTCGCCAATTAAATAAGCTGTCAAGGCCCCATAGATATTGAACACCATGGAGAAAGTCATGATTCGTTTCCCGGTCCTGCCAAGATATTTTTCTGCATATCCAGTAAGCTGGTACTGCTTTTTTGTCCGCAGCACGACTTCCCCTGCAAACAAGTTCAGAAATACAAAAGCAAAACCTATTGCAATCATCAGAACAAAGCCGTAAAAAATTCCTGCCTTGGCCACCACATACGGGATACCTAAAATACCCGCCCCGACAATCGTGCCAATAAGTGTCGTTACAGCCATGGCAAACTTGTGTTTGCCAAAAAAGCCCGTTATGGGCGCTCCTCTTTTTTTAAGCATGCAGAGAAAAATAGTATCTAGTTTATATAGTTTCGGGCGCAAGAACGCGGAGGTAGCACTGGTCAACTGGTCAACCCCAACAAAGGTATTTAAATGGATCTTTCTTCAATATTAAATTATGATTAAGAATTTTATCCCCCGCCTCTATCAACAAACAATCCTCGGCACCGCGGCTCATAAAAATACGCTGGTGGTTCTTCCTACCGGATTAGGAAAAACAGCGCTTGCTTTTTTGCTCACCGCACAGCGGCTGCACCAATATCCCAATTCTAAAATCCTGCTTCTTGCGCCAACGAAACCGTTGTGTGAGCAGCATGTGCACACATTTCAGAGTCATCTGGAGATTGAGAGCAGCAAAATAGTATTATTTACAGGAAGCGTCAACCCAGAAAAACGCGGCGAGTTATGGAAAGAAGCGCAGATCACAATATCTACTCCGCAAGGGCTGGAAAATGATATTATTAACAAAAGAGTACGACTAGAAGAAGTAAGTTTGCTTATTTTTGATGAGGCCCACCATGCCACGGGAGATTATGCCTATGTGTGGATTGCGGATCAGTATGATAAAGTTGCCCGTTACGGACGGATACTGGCGCTCACCGCTTCTCCGGGAAGTGATCTGGAAAAAATCAAAGAGGTATGCCAAAATCTCAAGATTGAGCGGGTGGAAGTACGCACGGATAAGGATCCTGATGTAAAGCCCTATATCCAGCCAATGAAAATCAACTGGATTAAAGTTGATTTCCCGGAAGAATTTCGACAAATTCAGCAGCACCTGCAAGAATGCCGGAAATCAAAACTGCTGGAAGCGCAGCGCTACGGGTATTGCCGTGGAGCAGATCTCATTAAAACGGAACTTCTTGGCCTGCAGGGAGAATTGCAACAAAAACTATCATCCGGTTTTCGTGAGTTTGAACTTCTCCGTTCTGTGTCCCTCATCGCCGAAGCACTGAAGGTGGATCATGCTCTGGAATTGTTGGAAACGCAAGGGCTTGCCCCGCTGGAACAATACGTCCGGAAAATACAAGCCGAATCGTTACATACGAAAGTAAAAGCGGTCCAAAACCTTGTCCAAGACGTTCATTTTAAATCAGCATTCTACCTCACTGCAGAACTGGTAAACAAAGGAGTCCAGCACCCCAAACTGCACAAAGTAAAAGAAATTGTGCAAGAAGAGATCACCAAAAACCCCTCGGCAAAAATGATCATTTTTACCCAGTTTCGTGACAGCGCAGAACAGATTATCAAAAAGATTGAAGAGATTGAAGAGATAAATGTCAAGAGCCACATTTTTGTCGGACAGGCCAAGAAGAAAGGGCTTGGTTTCTCGCAAAAAGAACAAAAAGAAATTCTCGACAAGTTCCGCGCAGGCGAATTTAATGTGCTCGTTGCGACATCGGTTGCAGAGGAAGGGTTGGACATTCCTAAAGTGGATGCCGTTCTCTTCTACGAACCGGTCCCCAGTGCGATACGATCTATTCAACGGCGAGGCCGAACAGGAAGGTTAGAGAAAGGAGAAGTGAGCGTATTGGTTACCTCCGGCACGCGTGATGAGGGGTATCGATGGAGTTCATTTCATAAAGAAAAAAGGATGTATCGCAACCTTGAAAAACTGAAACAGGAGTTCTCTTTCTTGCAAGAAGACCGCACTAATGAAACATTGCAACGATTCATCCCGCAAGAGCAGATGGTCGCCGTGGTAGCTGACCACCGCGAGAAGGATAATAAAGTTGTCAAAGAATTGATCGACTTGGGCATCTCAGTACGAACTGCCCAACTTGAATCAGCTGATTATGTTCTTTCTGGAAAAGTGGGCGTGGAATTGAAGAAAGTTCCTGATTTTGTCGCGTCCATTATTGATGGGAGATTGCTGGATCAGGTCCGTGATCTAAAGAAAAATTTTGAAAAAGCGGTGTTGATCATTGAAGGGGAAGAAGATCTCTATGCGGTGCGCAAGGTGCATGCCAATGCCATTCGCGGAATGCTGTCCTCAATTGTGTTGGATTTCCAAGTTCCGGTCTTGTACACAAAAAATCCTCGAGATACTGCCGGCTTGCTGGCAGTGATGGCCAAACGGGAGCAGGATACAAAACGCGATTTTTCGTATCACGAGCGCAAGCCCCTTTCCCTGAAGGAACAGCAAGAATTTATTGTTTCTTCATTGCCAGGGATCGGTGCTTTACACGCGCAGAAATTATTAGAACATTTCAGTTCGATCAAGAATATTGCCAAGGCCACAAAACTGGAATTAACTGAAGTGGAAGGCATCGGTGAGAAAACGGCAGACCGGCTGCTCCAGATATTGGAAGAAGAATATAGAAAAAAAGAAAATTAAAAATAGTTTTAAAAAATAAAATTGATCAAAACCGCTCTTTCTTGGACCATGCTTTTTCCATGCTCCATTTCCGCGCGCCAAAGATGAACAAAACCAGAAATGACGCCAGATACAGCAACGCCAGTTCGCCTTTTGTCGCCAACGGATTCCATCCCAAATGTTGAATTACATACGCTCCAACCATGTCGGCCGCACCCCCCAGCGCGCTTAGCCGTGTCCAAAAGCCAAAGAATATTCCCAATCCTGCGAGGGATTCCACAACTCCCGCAAATCCCATTAAACCGCTGAATCCCATTCCCGGACCGCCAAACCAGCCGAAGAGTTTGCCGCTTCCGTGCATGAAAAACATTCCACCGACCAGAAGCCGGAATACAAAATACAACCTATCATGGTTTTTTTTAACAACGTTTTCAAATAGCATAGACATCACCTTTTTCCCAGCAGAAGATGGTAGTTTTTAACTATTGTGGAATGGGAGAATATAGAAAGACAAAAAAAAGATAACAACAAAAGAAAAAGTATAAAAAAAAAGAAAAAGTTAGAACACTTCTTTTTTAAGCAGCGCTTGTTCTAAATTCCATTTTTTATTACCCAACACAATAAGTGCAAGGAATGAAGCAAAGTACAAGAGTGCCAATTCACCTTGGTTCAAGAATGGAATCCATCCTTGCTTGACGTGCACCATGAAAAAAGCCACGATCATCTCCAAAGCTGCTGCCGTTGCCACAAGCCTGGTGAAAAAACCAAAAGCGATCGCCAATCCGCCAAAAAACTCAATCACACCGGCCAGCCCCATAAGACTAACTAACGGAACGGCGACACTATCCCCAGCCACGCCGCCAAACCAGCCAAACAATTTCTGCGCTCCGTGCTGTGTAAATAGCAAGCCCACAAAAACACGGAACACAAAATACATCTGATCTCCATATTTTCCAACGTTTTTTGTACAAAATCCCATGGTCAACACCTCTTTTTTATCTACATTAATTATGACTAAATAGTTAAAGATATAGATACATACATAATCCACAACTATAAATATTTTTGGATCTTCCCTGCCTGCCATTCTTTTAAGAAAAACCTGGCTGCGGCCTCCAGATCCGGCTTGCCCCCCCTGCCGGTTTTCTTAAATTTAAGCGCAATTTGCTCTAAAATTGTTTCAGGATCATCTTCGGCAAGATTATAATATTGGCAAATGCAATCTTTCTCTTCTTCAATGAGTTGCAAAGCAATTAATTCCGGATCTTTAATTTTTGCATAATCAATCGCTCCGATCTTGCCATATTTCATAATATCTTTCTCATCTTTGGGAAAAACCCCTGGTGTATCAAGGAGAGTAATCTTTGAATCGACACGAATTTTTTGCATTCCTTTGGTGTACCCGCTCTCTGCTGAAGTGCGAGCCGCGCCCCGTCCCGACAAGGCATTTATTAACGACGATTTCCCCACATTAGGATAGCCGACAACGCCAACGGTCACTTTGTTCCCTTGAGAAAGTTCCAAGATTTTCTTTTTCAAAATGGTAGTTCCCAAGTGGTCTCTGCTGGAGATAAATACGCTTGGCGTAAGCAGTTGTTTCTTTTTTTTCAACTCCTCAATGGGAACCAGATCACATTTTGTAATAACATAAAGCATTTGTTTTCCCAGCTGCTGCACTTTTTGTTCCAGCTCTTGATGCCTTGTCTCATTAATCATGCGCGCATCAAGAACTTCAATAATGATATCTGATTCTTTAAGTACGTAATTGACATGTTTCCAGAACGACGGCATTATTTCTTCTTGGCTACCTAAATATATAAATATTGCTTCTGTCTTCAGAGATGTATGGCTTTTTCCAAGACTTTTCCTAAGACTGTTCCGGGAAGCAATTATCCGGTCTGGGAAGAAATATTTCTTACGGAAGAGGAAGAGAATGAAGCGGCAGAACAATGCCGGAGAGAAAATGTTCAGCTGCTTGATGCTTGTTTGCAGGAGGCACAATCGCTGGCCATTAAAAATAGGATAAATACGGAAGAAAACGTTACTCAGATCGCCATTGCCTTATTTGAGAAACGAGCGTCACATGAAGTATTCTGGAAAGAAAACAAAGCCAAAGAGAAGTTTGATAGAATGTTCAAGCATTAAAGTTCAAGCACAATTAAGCTTTACTTTTTTTTCTTTGACTTAGAATGTTTTTTAAGATGTTTATCAAAATTATCCAATTCTTTCTTTGTCGAAAAGAACAACAGATGTTTTCCCTTCTTGCTGATGAGGTATCCGCCCAAGAAGAAGCGATCTAACTTATGAAAGAGAACTTCTTTCAGGGGAACTTCTTCTTTCTTTGTTTTAAATCTTGTTTTTCTGGTAACCTTCAGATGCGTCCGATCAGCGACGTACTCTTCCTGTGCAAGACGAATTATTTGCATTACATAAGATATACCTACATACATCACCAGAAACACGGCTGTCAAAAAAACAGCGGCAAGAAATCCCCAGGGCCGTAACGAGACAGCAAAGAGGATAACGGCAAGAACGGCGATGGTTGCTGTTTCCAACCGCATAAAAAAGATTTTTTCCTGAGGAAATTTCCACGCGACTTTTGCTGCTGCCATTTTTTATTATTTTATGATTTTACAATTTAATTATTTTATAAACAATTTATTACAAACAATTTACTCTTTTACAATCGGACCTTTGGCCATACTAATAAGTGAAGCGATAAACATTGCTGCAAAGACAATCATAAAAGTAAGTCCTAGATTAAAACTCCGGGGATAAATTAAGTAGGCAGTGATTAAAAAACCAATAATGGAAAGAACCAGAAAACTTCGCTTTAATGGTGCAGCCTGCCATTTTTGCGACGCTGCCTTTTTAACGATGCGTTTCGCTGAGCTTTTCTTTCGAGCCATTACTCTATCACCTCTTTTGGAAAAGATATTTTTATTGTTTTTAAATGTTTTGTGACGGAAACTATTTAAATTTGCAAAATTACGGAAGAATTGTGAAATATAATAAGCTTGTTCGTGATAAAATTAGTGAGATTATCAAGCAGGAAGGAAAAACTCCCATTATCAGAATTGCTGATGAGGAAGAATATGTTCTGAAATTACGAGAAAAGCTGCATGAGGAAGCTGATGAATTTGCAGAAAGCCACGAAGTTGAAGAATTAGTTGATATCATGGAAGTAATCTATGCTCTCGCAGAACAGAAAGGTATTTCTTATGAAGAGCTAGAAAAAATACGGCAAAGAAAGGCGAACAAAAAAGGGATATTTGCCAAGAGGATAATTTTAGAAGAAGTTGATGAGTAGTTAATAAGTAAATAGAAGAAGTTACAGAATAAGCTTGGCAGCTATTTTTTCGGCGTTCTTCCTTTTTTTCTGATGTTCCTGCAGAAATAGCGTAAGTTTATCGATCACTATTTTCTTTAACTCTCCTGTTAATAATTTTCCTGATTTGTAATCTTTGTATGTTTTTTCTAATTTTTTGTCGTCTGGTTCCAGACCATAGCGCAGCATCTGAAAGGAAACGTCAATATCCGGATTGCCGCCTTTCTTCCGATGCTCTTCAATGGTCGGCTGTCCTCCAGAAAATGCGTATTTGTTAATTTTCTTAGCAACTTCCTTTGGATCTTCATCTAAGGCAATATACGAGTACGGATCTGAAGAAGACATTTTTCCTCCTTTCAGTCCCGGCATGAACTGATGGTACGTAGAACTTAATTGGATGAACTTAAATTCTTTAATCCGTTGGCTTACATCCCTTGCCAAGCGGAGATGAGGATCCTGATCAGCACCGACAGGAACAAGAACGGGCAAGAGTTTCCCTTCAAACTCAGGAAGTTGGGGATGCAACATGTCTGCTGCCTGCAATAACGAGGCAGCCATTTTCCCTGGCTCTATTGGACCATATATCGCTTTAAACTCATTAAACGTGGCATGGCGTGCCAACATGTTTGCTAAGCGATAATAGGCATTGGCCTTCTTTCCATCCTGTGATCGAGCGGACTGAAAATAGAAATCACATTTATTTATATCAAGACCAAGCGCAATATAATTTATAAGATATTCCCTGATGGCGGTTTCACGTAATTCTTTCATGTTTGGATTACGCGTATTATACGCTTCAATATCCGCCACAGTAAGATAAATTTTTGCCCCTAATTTCTGATAGAAAACAAGCTGGTCAGCGACCATCTTATGGCCGAAATGGAATTTTCCAGATGGCATCAGACCAGTCATGACCACAAACGGTTTGTTGTTCTGCAGGGCAGCCACTATCCGCCCAAAATCGCGATGCGCAAAAATGATGCATCTGCGGAATAAAACAGAATCTTGAAATACTGCGGGAAGATCTTTCAGCGTCTGCAAACCAAACTCTTGAAGCAGTTTGCTGTAATCAATACTACCCGTTACTTCCCATGGCGTGACTTTCTGAGGCATGATTTAAGAAGAATATATCTGTTTATATATTTTCTCACTCTTTTTCTTATAGACATGCTCCATAATGGCTTTCAGATTCTCAATATCTTCTGCGTTATATTCAATCAGTAAATCAAGATATTCCTTGTCTCCAGAGGCGTGAAACGCCCGCCATAAATCAACCGGATTTCCATGCAGATGTGACGGCCGTTTGAGATTTAAAATGGCCTCAACTTCTTTTAATCCGCCTTTTAACCCACCATTGACACATAATGGCTTGAGATCAATATGCGGGAGGGAAATATTTATTTTCAGTTCTTTTTGTAATTTAGGCAAATCGAACGAAGAGCCGTTAAACGTGACTATTATTTTATATTTTGACAGTTCTTTTTCGATCAATTTTTTCTCTAAATTAACACCCTTAACAAACGTATTTGTTGTATAATAGTTTGAAATACCAACAACTGTAATTCGGCCATAACTGTCTATTTCTATATCTAAAAAACAACAATCGTCTCTGAAAGAATCATAGATTCTCCACATCTCCTTGGACGGAAGTTTGCCGACAAAAAAAGAAGAATTATCATCAGCAAGCGCTTGCCGAGCCTCGTGTAATCTCCGATCATAATAATATTTTTTCCCTTTTGAAATTCCCTTAATTGTTTCTGCTTTCAAAAAATCCTGCCAATGATGAATTCCCTGCCGCCAGATAACTCGTTCTTTTTTTTCTCGTATCTGTTCCAAAAAGATAAACGAATTTCTGATCATAACAAATGTTCCTTCAGCATTTGTTTCACGTATTTTCCAATGGCAAGTGATGCCGTTAATCCAGGCGAATCAATCCCTAACAAATGAATGCATTGATTAAAATCTTTATCTTGCGTGATCACAAAATCAGAATGTCCGGCAAGTTTTGCAGAAATGCCTGCTTGATGAATGTGAAGATCTTCCATGCGTAGTGATGGGAAGAATGTGGCAACTTTTTCATAAAACTGTTCTAAAGGTGTTGTAATAGCATAATCTTCTTTATGCAAAGGAGCAACTAAATAGGGCCCGATTGTTATTTCCTTGCCGAATGTGGGTGTGAAGTGCACACCAGTAGTAAATGTTTTATCTCCATTTTCCATCGTATGCTGATGGGGAACAGGATAGATATTCATGGATATTGCCGTTCCGTCCGAGCGGTAAAATTTTGCTGCTTCTCCCCGTACGGGAATTACCTGGTAGTCATTTTCGGAATTAACCATCTTGGCCACAGCATCACTAAACAGGCCTGCGGCATTAATGAGAACGTCCGCAGAGACTGTTTCTTCAGGAAAACCGTTTGTTTTAACACTTACGGTAAAGGTCTCTTCAGAAGAGATGCCTGTGACAACTGTTTTTTTGCAGATGTGCACCCCCTTATGCCAGGCATTGGCGACAAGAGAGCCCAAATATTTACCAGAATCGAATATTCCTGATGTAGGGACATGAAGGGCAGAATAACATCGAACCTGTGGTTCAAGATTTTGCACTTCTCTTCCGGAGATCTTGCGCACATCAGGAACACCATTCTGTTCTGCCTGACAGAGAAGCGTATCCAAGCTTGCATCTTCTTTTTCATCCAAGGCAACAACTAGTTTTCCTACAGAACGAAAAGGGATATCGTGATCATTACAGAATTGTTGTAGTAAAGTATTTCCTTCCACGCATAGCTTTGCTTTTAGCGAGTCTGTAGGGTAATAGAGTCCCGCATGGGCCACTTGCGAACTTCTACTCGAGGCATGTTCCCCCACTCTGGATTCTTTTTCAACGACATAGACTTCTAGGAAAAGGTCGGCAATTTCATTGGCAACTGACAATCCTACGGCTCCTCCGCCAATGACCATAGCGCGTTTCATTGAATGTTCAGAATTCAGATGTTTTATATAATTTTCTTAGATTGTAACTAAAAAAAATACGCTCACAACTCCACCATGATCGTTTTACTCTTTAAATCAATACTTGTAATCTTTTTCTCTTTCTTTAACTCTTTGGCAATTTCGCTCCACTCCTTACTCTTCCGCATTTCGGCAACAATATCTAATAATTTCTGCAATGGAGAATACTTTTCATAAACCAACTCGCCTTTCTTCGTATTCAGTTCAATATTCTCCTGCAGCTGCTGAATCGCTTCTTCCTGTGTGGTGATAATTTTGTTCAAAGAATTAATTTTAGTTTCATAAGGAGAAATTCTTTCGTTCGGTTTTAAAGTATTAATGGCTTCGTTGTATGTTTTTGTTTTGACCATTTCTTTTTGATCCATTAAAGGAAACGGTGTAACTTCGTCTTCATAAATATATCCTTGCGGTTCCTTAATCCATTTTAAAAATTCTTTACTTGTGTTAATAATTTCTTTTGCTTCTTTTTCGGTGATATCTTGAGGAATTTTATTTTTATCAATTTCATTTTTTCTGCATACTTCTTCTGCATACAATCCGCCTAATCCGACTTCTGTCGCTAACGACACCGCAAGATTTTTTTTTTCGCTCTTTTTGAGAATAGTTGCCAGTTCTTTTTCAGTAATTTTTTTCCAATTAACTTCAGATTTAGGGAAAACATATTTTTCACCAGGCTTGACAACTCGATCTTTCCAGATCTGCCGTTCTAATGAAGTTATGATCGTAGACATTTCATCGGTAAGAATGACATTACCTTTTGAAAACAATTCAACAATTAAAGAATATCTTTTTTCCTTCTCCAATTCAAAGACGACAATCCGTTCCGCATCTTTTTGATAGATATCCTTGATAACAGCATTATTGATATATTTACGTAACTGCATGCAAAATCCTGACGGCCGCAAAGGAACAAGTTTCATGCCCGTCAAGCACAGCCATTTTCCGGAAATGATTTTCAACAATTCTTTCCCCCTTCCCCGGGCATGCAGCTGCAGCAGCATCTCTTTTTTTTCCTGATGATAAATCTGGGAGATCTTGCCTTGCACCAAGAATTGCAGTTCGTTCACTAACGCGGCTAATTCCAACGAAGAGATTGCTTTTTTAGGCATGAAACAAGATTATTGTAGTGTTTTATATAGTTTTTCTAGAAAAGAAATAAGCTCTCGGTGGGACTCGAACCCACGAATGATCGCTGTCTCCTTGTCATCTTCCAAAAGACTCATCCTCGCGGATCTGCAGGCGATTGCCTTTGCCGCTTGGCTACGAGAGCATAATTCGCACAGAATGAGGACGCTTTAAATAATTTTCTAGCCCATCTTTACCCATTTAACATAGGTGTACAAGAGTATGGAGAGAGCAATCGTCCGCATATTGCAATTATATGCGCAATCAATCCCTTTCTTGATCTGGAGAATACGCTGCCGCAATTCTTCAGCTTCTTGCAAATGCTCTTTGGGAATGCGCAGCTGAATTTGGTCCCAAGGCATTTTCTTAATCTCTTCTTCCAACGTGACGCGAAAAAGAACTCCTTTTCCCATGCTTTCAGCAAGATCATTGGTGCGGATGACATGCCCTTCATTAACAACGGGATGCGAAAACGCAAAGCGGTCCGTTCCCAACAGACGGACAAAAATCATATTTAATTCATCATTCACGCGCACTTTCTCTTCCTGAGTCCGCAGCTGGCGGATAGAATTGAGCAAGGTTACAAGCGCTGGTAAGCAGCCATCGTGCCAGGCCCGAAGATCGTCCACGTATGCTTTGCTCTTCTGGAGCGGTTCTTGTATCTCCTGAAGCAAGGAATGCGCCCGCTGGATATTACGCGGTTCAGCATATGTTTCCGAAAAGGAGCTTACCCGCCGCATAACGTCAGGGAGAAGTTCAATCGCCTGCATTATCAGTTTTTGATCAGTTTCTGAAACAAAATATTCTGGGAAGTCTTCGGCAAGCTGCTGTTCGGTTAAAGGGAAACGACAGCGTTCGCGCAGGCGGCGGAGTATTGGTGTCGTTTCTATCTCCGCTGACTTAGGGTTCAGGTCCATAAGACGATGAATGTAGAGCATTATTTCTGCAACCGGTCCGCCTTGCCACAATAAGGACAACTGGCATTATAAAGAAGACCCACTTTTGCAACATCCATGGGAAATGAATAATTACACCTAAGGCACTTAACAAGTTTCTTGTTTGCAGGAATGTTTCGGATTGGACTCTTTGGCACAGTTTGTTTTAATTTAGCACTGCAGTCGTCACAGATAACCATATTGGTTTCTTTATCTTTTTGCACCAACCGAACCCTGTCAAGCGGAACGACAGCTTTGCACTTTTCACATGTGCGTACGCGGCGAATGTCCATATTCTCACCTTTTGTAAATGTTATTAATTCAAGCTTTTTCCGCTATATAAGCTTATGTTTTTTACGGTAGATATAACGAAGGACATAATTATTTATTTTTATTTGTTATGTCCTTCGGGATATACTGAAGGACGAATTATCAATTATTTTTGCCCTCCATTATACATCTTCAATGATTGTTTTGGAAAATAATTTTTAGGGAATGATGACGGACTCTTCTCACTTCCTAAACCAATCCTTTGCTTTCTTTGGCCACCCCTGCAATGCTAACAGTGCCAGAGGCGCCGCCCAATTCGCCCACCTTTCTACAAAATCCCAGATCGGCTGCCCCGCTATCGGTCTTAACAACGCCGTCCAAAAGCCCCACACCGCCGCCCAGACCAATACTACCCGCAACGGATAGAGAAGGGCCATGAAGGCTACAGCAATGTCCATCATTCCAATCAGCGGCAACAATGTTGTTCCGATAGATTCGGACAGGCCTATGGCGGGAAAATAAGGCAGCCAGCTTTGTTTAACTTGCAATGCAAAAATTCCGTGTCCAAGAAAAGTTCCAAATACCCCTATACGAAGCAAACCTTCCCCTGTCTTAAAATAATTCTTGACTTCCATAATAATCACCTCATCTTAAATTTAATATAATATCACTTTTGAAAAAACGGGCCCGAGGGGATTTGAACCCCCGACCTATTAAGCGGTACTTAACATACCTCAGCTTAGAAGGCTCTAGCGAGACTAGGTGTCCTGTCGCCCTATCCAGGCTAGGCTACGGGCCCTTCACGGGAACTTAAATGTAAAGATTTTTTAAATATTTGTATAATCCTGCAAGCTACGTGGCAAATCTCATCTCCTATCTCCAAAAAGATGTTCCCGCCAAAGGCGCCAAGCCCAACAATAGAATAAACCAAGAAAAATTAAAGAAGTATCTCTTTGCTGACGAGTATAACCATTTAAAGTTACTACAGAAAATCCCAAAAATAACTCTACAAACAACAAAACCTCTTTTATTCTACCCTGGTTGCGGTGTGGATATTTTATTTCCTCTTTTTTATGTAGAAGCATTATTTCAAATTAAACAAGTTTCTTTCCTTTTTGTAGATAAAGATAATACTCTCGGAATGATCAAAACTATTCTCGACGATATTAGCATCCATTTCTCTGAAAGAAAGAATATTCTCAGATTTTATTGGAATGGAATTCCTGTTGATGTAGAATTTGTTACGGGAAATGTTTTTGAATTACTGGAGAAAATTCCTTCTTTTGATATTTATTTTGAACGTGCCTTTCGCATCATGCGAGAACAACATCTAAATTATGAGCAACAAATCTTCACTAAATTAAACAAGAATGGCGTTCTTATCAGCGACTCTGGCTATCAACAATGCAATCTAAAAGTGTTTCCCGTGCCTCAGGAGTTAAGCTCGTATCGGGAGATGATTGCGGGACAGAAGGAATAGAAGTAACGTTCTGCCGTTCCTCCAAAATGCTTTTTTAAAGGACGCCAGCAATCTGCGAAATTCTTTTTCCTCTGCTCTTGAAAGAGGAGAATAATCATTTCTTTGAAATTTCCCGCCATCTCTGGAAATAAAACTGCCGGTGTTAAAGAATTCGACATGAAGCGCATCAACTTCGTTCCGAATTCGAGCCACAAGCTCTTCTGGAGTCTGAGCATAGGCGCCTCCGTAGAAGAGTTGTCTCCCCGCGCGTTCCGCCTGCGGGAAATTGAGCGTAATACTCGCCGTGTTTACGAAATGATAATCTTTTCAATGACAACTTCTGCCACCGGTCGATCATCCCGATCCGTCGCCGTTTTCCCGATCGCATCCACAATAACCATCCCTTCTACAACTCTGCCAAAGACCGGATGTTTACTATCCAAGAAATTATTGTTTATGAGATTAATGAAAAATTGGCTTCCCCCGGTATTCGGTCCGGCATTGGCCATGGAGATAGTTCCTCGATCATTCTTATTAGTGGTAGTAAACTCGTCTTTAATCGTGTATCCAGGCCCGCCCGTGCCCCAGAAATTTTCTCTGGCCACGTCCTTAGAGTAGGGATCCCCACCCTGAATCATAAATCCATCAATAACACGATGAAAGCGTGTTCCATCATAAAATCCTTGCTCTGCCAAATCAATAAAATTTTTGGTTGTAATGGGCATTGTCTCCGTGAATAACTCAATTTTGATCGTTCCCATCGTTGTTTCAAATGTTGCAGTTGTAGGTTCCATCGTCTTGTTCCTCCACAATAACACCAATATAATTAAGATAATAATCATAATACCGATTCCCAGAGCAAGTTTAATATTCTTTTTCTTGATTTTCATGGCAGCCATGTTTTTGGATTATTGAGTTTATCAGGGAGATATTTGTCGATAACGAAATTGAGCCCCCAGGCAGCTAACGCCTGCTGCTCTGCACGCACTTTCATTTTTGCCATCTGTTCTAAAGCTTTCTGCCATTCTTTGCTCTGCTTACAAAAGGGATCGTTTTTGATGACGTCTTTTATTTTTTTATAGTCTACTTCCTTTAAAGGATGTGTCGGCAACTTGTAATCAATAATATCCTGCGGCGTCACTCCCAGGAATTTTGCCTGAGGGACGCAAAAGAATTCATTAATGTGCGCAGCATTGCCTGACCCTACTTTGAGGGTCCTATATATTGAAAAAAAACCATAGGGGTCTGAATCACAAAAGACCAATACCGGTAATTTCTGTGCATCAGCTAACATTCTCACGAATCTTCTGCACGCCCTCGTCGGCACTCCGCCCATGGAAATCAATATGCAGTTGGCTTTCTTCCAATACAGATGCTTGTTCAATCGCTCGAACATACCCGCTGTTTCGATCGCGAGGACAAACTTTGCTTTTGTTTCAAACTTAAGATGTTCGCAACTGCTGGGAACGGAGTATGCGCCAGAGCCGAATTTCGTACAATCAATCCGCAGTTCTTTCCCCGTTTCCTGATCCTTATCAATAACAACCAGTTCACCGGCAATATCCCCTCCTTTTTCTTCCGGGATAAATCCGATCTGCTCTCGGTTTACTTTCATCATCGCTTCAAAATCATCCATGACAGTATCAGATTCAGGCTGTTCCAAGAACCGAGCCTCGCCCCAGTTTTTGCTTACGTAATACGCTTCCCTCTTGGTGGCGATGTCGTTTGTCTCAACTAACTGCTTGGATAAAGCCATCATGCGCAAGGTCTGGGCAAACGTTTTAATGGTAGAAGCGGTTAACGTCCGTGCTTTGATATTCTTCAGCAATTTGAAATATCCTTCATTCGCGTCATATTCGACATTGCTCAAAGCTCGGAGCGGGATTTTCAGCTGCGGCTGTTTTTGGTTCTTGATCGTCAGCCGCATATCTTCAGCTATATCGACTATTTTCTTGACAACTTGTACATTCTCTTGAGGGGTTTCTTTTTTTGCCATGGCTATTCAATCAATTTTTTCTGTTTTTCTTTCTTTTCTGGTTTCTCTTGTTCTTTTTCCTGCTCCGAGTCTTCTTCCTCAGCACCGATCTTGGCAAATTCTTCATCATACTCTGGATTCTCCACGGTCAGCTCTTCTAATTCACCTCTGGTATGCTCTAAGAGTTCATAGAGGTTCTCTTCCAGTTTCTTTTTCTCTTCGGCACTTACTTTGGTGATCTCCTGCAAGGCTTCTGCGACATGGGGGATATATTTCTCGATATAGCTTCGTTTCTTTGATTCTTCTTTGATCCTTCTTTTTTTATTGACAAACAATGATAATTTGCGGCCGCATTCCTGGAGCGCCAATTTAATTTCTTTCATGATCTCCGGATAATGAGCCAGCGCTTCTTTTGACTCTGACGTAAAAGGCACCCACACCGAGGTCATGTGTACAACGAGTGTGCAGGGGCCTGCAGGCAAGGAATTTTTACTTTGCTGCAGCCCATAACTACGCCACGCTGTGGCCTGGATCGCTTGGGTAATGGCGCAGGCGCCTTGCTGATAGAGAAGAGGGACACGATTTGCAAACCGCATGATGCGCACTGTAGATTCGGCATCCTGTTCTCCTCCAAAAGCAATAGAGGCTTCGATGATGAAAGGATTTCCTCTGTAAACCTCAGGCGGCCTCGTTGTTGAACAATAAAACTCCGCATTCACTTCCTTGCGCAATCCTTTTTCCAATTGGTCTGCGCCAATAGGAGAGATGCTGTCTGTAGGAGGAGCGATAATTTTTGTAGCTTGGATGCCTTTATGCAACTTTTCTACCATCTCCCGGCTGACCTGTTTTGGTTTCGTGTTAGGAAGAAGTGCAGCATTCTGACAAATTTGTTGTGCCGTGCCAGGACCGACACGGACGAATTCCTCAGTTAAGAATTGCTGCAGAGTCTTTGCAGAAGTGATTTCCAGCATTTTGAGCAGACGTCCTAACTCCACACCATAGGGATGGGGTTTTATTTCCCTTGGTTCGGGAGGAAGTTCTTCCATGGCCCTGGGAAAAAGTAACTGGGTTGCTTCAGGATTAGTGTAGATAATGGTCACATGCGGGTTGACGATGGCCGTCTCTTTGAGATATTCGTCAACGGACTGTCGTCCTTTCATGTAGCTCCCTTCAAAATCAATTTCGATGCGCGTGCCGTGTTCTTTTCCTTCCCATGGAATTTCTGCTTCTTCCAGAATTTGCGGCTCGTTTGTTTGCGTGTTAATTTTCAGCTTGAGTTGGTATGCAGGATTATCTTTTCCCGTCTTGGAGATGATCGTTGCAGGTTTCCCCGTTGTCAATTGCGCATATAAGACAGCAGCCGAAATACCAATTCCCTGCTGCCCCCTGGTTGCTGATAATTTATGAAATTTTGATCCATAAAGAAGTTTTCCAAAAATCTTGGGAACTTGTTTCTTGATGATGCCTGGCCCGTTATCTTCCACGACCATGCGGAAGCGGGTCTCTTCCAATTGGATGAGTTCCACGTTTACTTCAGGCAGGACACGTGCTTCTTCACAGGCATCAAGAGCATTGTCGACCGCTTCTTTTACGGCAGTGAGAAGAGCTCTTCGGGGATTATCAAACCCTAATAAATGCCGATTTTTCTCGAAGAATTCAGCTATGGAAATCTCGCGTTGTTTTTTGGCCAGTTCCTCTGCGCTCTTGACAATCATGAATTGGGAAGGAAGTGAAATGTTTTTAAAAGTTATGGTTTGCGTAGCTCTGTGAGAAATGAAGGTAGTATCAACTCACGTAGCACCGGTTTGCGTGTAATACTTCATCATTCTGAAGCGAGTTGAACATCTTTTCCAAAATGGAAACAGTGTCGTGTCTATGTACCAGTAGAATGGATTGGAAAAAAAGTGAAGGTAATTCTTATTGAATAAAATCAACGAAAAATATAAGAAAATAAAAGAACTGGAAAAAGTGGTACAGCTTATTAAAAAAAAGAAGCAGATAAAAAATAGATTTAGCGGTATAAGTATCATATTGTTAATTTTATTTATAGTACTATTGATTACAAATTATATGCCCTATCACTAACCAGCTCGAATTTTACAACCCCAGGAGACACCGTAGATGCAGGTTTTGATATCAGCTTGATCATGCTTCAGGCAGCA
>Ga0209542_10009245_pt1 | contig 18132 bp, 23 predicted proteins | sample RifCSPhighO2_01_FD_184028 | JGI IMG/M metagenome (GOLD analysis project Ga0209542, IMG submission 184028) | Soil microbial communities from Rifle, Colorado - Rifle CSP2_plank highO2_0.1 (SPAdes) (version 2) | ecosystem: Environmental > Terrestrial > Deep subsurface > Rock core/Sediment ...
TCTATCCGCTTTTCGGCTGGCTTTTGAGTCCGATCTTTGCGGGTTTGGCCATGGCCTTGTCGAGCGTGTCGGTGGTTTCGAATTCTTTGAGATTGAAAGCAAGGGAACTGGGTTAAGTTTTCTGTTTTTGGGTGAGTTCATTATTAAGTTAAACATAACCGCATGGAAAAACTTTCGTTTAGATCGTATGTGTGGAAGTGCATTCTCGGCGCCGAGATCGTCTATTTACTCTGCCTGTTTGGAGGGATGCTGGCGATTCGTAGTGAAGCCGCCACGCAGTTGCATCACCGGTTGTTTGAAACCTTGCCCGGATTTACATGGTTAACTACAGGTAGTGTTATTTTGGGCGCGATTTATGTTTTTGCGCTGTCTTTTATCTTCGGCGCGTATTATGTCTGGATGCATAATTCGAGTTTGGTCAGAGAAGGATAGTTTGGTATAATATGCAGGTTTTGGGATATTGAACAATCCACATGTTGTTTACAGTCAAACAAATAATCACTTCAGTTATCATGGTGTCGTTTCTGTCGCTGGCGCTTTTTAGTTTCGTCATTATGACCCATAACAGTGAAGGCCTTATGACGGCTGGGGGCTGTCCTCTCTCCGTTATAGGGGCTTCGCTTTGCCCGCAGGAATCTATGGCCAGCGCGGCGCACCATATCTCCGCGTATCGCTCATTTCTGAATGTGTCGGTTGGCTATGGTCTTACGGTTTTGTTTGCTTATTTAATAATTCTGGCGCTCGCGGCCACAATTTTTTCGACATCACATCTGCCGTTTCTCGTCCCGCCGATTTTTGCCAGGAGTTTTCAAGACGTAGATTCTTACCCCAGACGCAATAGGAAAATAACGCGCTGGCTTTCTCTTTTAGAAAATAGTCCCTCTTTGCTGTAAGACGCCGGAAAGTTCATTTTTCCGGCGTCTCGTGTCGCGCGTCTGTACGCGGTTTTTTGTTATTCGTTATCTAATCAATCAAAATGGAAAAGAAAACATTGTTGATTTTGGCACTCGTTGTTGCCGGCGCGGCGGGTCTCTTGTGGTGGGGGAACGCTTCTACGTCTGGCAATGTGGAGGTTTCTGACAATTTAGCATCCGCTTTAGTTGCGGGGGAAGATAAATACGATTTCGGAACTATCAGTATGGCGGATGGAAATGCCGAGAAAATATTTTCGATTACCAATCCCACAAATGAAGATATTGTCGTAAAACGTATCGTAACTTCTTGCATGTGCACTACTGCTTATCTTAATACCGCACAAGGAGAAAAGGGACCCTTTGGTATGCCCGGACACGGCGGCGCGGGCGCGGCCATAAGCGAGATTATCAAACCGGGGGAGAATAGAGAAATCAAAGTAGTGTATGACCCAAATGCCCACGGTCCAGCCGGGATCGGCAGGATTGAGAGGTACGTAGATGTCACCGAATCATCCGGCGCCACGCTTCGGCTACAAATTAATGCCATGGTGAAGCCATAAAATAGCATGAAAAAAGTTCTTATTGGTATCGGGATATTGCTTGCGGCTTTCCTGTCGATCACTCTTCTTCGGTCTTTTTCCGGCCTGTCTTCTTTTCTTTGGAACGTGAGTAGCGGTGGCGTATGGCTTCTTCCGTTGGTTTTGTTCTCGGCTGTTTTGGATAGTGTTCACCCGTGTTCGCTCTCGATTCTTCTCATCACGATCGCCTTTCTATTCAGTGTCCAGATGACAAGGAAGAAGATTTTATTGATCGGGGGAATCTATATCGCCGGAATATTTGCCGCCTACTTCTCGATCGGTCTGGGAATTCTTAAGGTTCTGCATCTCTTCAACACGCCGCATTTTATGGGGAAACTGGGAGCAATCTTGCTTATATCGTTCGGGATGATCAACCTTCTGAATAGGTTTTTCCCGTCGTTTCCGATCAAGCTCAAACTTCCTTCCGCGGCGCATTCTGCGATGGGGAAACTCTTGGAAAAATCTTCCATGCCGGCCGCTTTCGGTCTCGGGCTCTTGGTCGGTATCTGTCAGTTCCCGTGCATGGGTGGTCCGTACTTAATGGTAATCGGTCTCTTGCATGACAGCGCTAGTTATCTGAAAGGCCTTGGGTACCTTCTGCTCTATAACTTTCTGATGTTGTTGCCTCTAGTTGCGGTGCTTTGGATTGCGGCAGATAAGGCGTTGCTTGAAAAAGTGCAGATATGGAAGAGAGACAGCATGAAGGAAGTTTCACTGTACGCAGGGTTGGCCATGATCGTGGTCGGGATCCTGATCTTCTTTATTTAGAGTTGGTTCACGGAGATTAAAAAATAGACATAAATTATGGAAAAAGAATCAAGTCGAGTAAGTTTGAGCAGTACTTTATCATCGGCTATCATCCTGTCCGCGGCGATTATTTCCGTAGGGATTGTTTGGCGATCCGGCAATTTTTTGGGTGTTCGGCCGATTGAGCAGAAAACGGCAAGCGCGACTTCGGAGGCGCGAATTCTTTCCGATTTGGAGAGAGAGGTGCTCCCGCCGGAGGGGGTCGTTTTGCCGGTTGTCTGGGGCGATCTGGGATCGAAACTTGTCAGTTTGGGGGTCATAGACAAAGAGAAATTTGTAGATCTATATAAGTCGCGCGGTCAATTCACCGAAGAGTACGAAAGGTTATTGTCGGGTGAAAATCCCGAAAAATTGCTGATCAATGAAGCCAACGCCGGATACGTGCTTAATTTATTTTGGGCTTTTGGTTTGGCGAGCAAGAATCCGATATTGGAAACCGGCGAGATGTCCAACAAGGCATACGGGGGCGCTGGTAATTTTGCCTCAACTGGCGGCTGGACTGCGGCCAAGGGAGGGGCGATGGAACATTACAGCCGTCACAAGTTCTTTAATTTAACGGATGAACAGCAGGCGTTGGTTGATGAGGTTTCGCGAAATATTTTTAGGCCGTGTTGCGGCAACTCGACGCATTTTCCTGATTGCAATCACGGGATGGCGATGTTGGGACTGTTGGAACTTATGGCCTCGCAAGGGGTAGGCGAAAGCGAAATGTACAAGGCGGCGCTCGCGGTCAATGCTTACTGGTTTCCGGGAGCGTATCTTTCTATCGCGCAGTATTTGCAGGATAATGGTAAGGCGTGGAAAGACACCGATCCAAAAGAAATTCTCGGGGCGCAGTATTCGAGTTCGGCTGGTTTGGCCAGAATATCGCAAGCGGGAAACGTTGGGGGTGGTCAGGGACAGGGCGGAAGCGGTTGCGCCATAACGTCGGGGGGATCGGCAAGAGCGGTTCAATCAGTGTCCCGACCGCAAGCCGGTTGCGGGATATAGATTCTCGGCAACCGTATATCAAGTCAGACTTGATATACGGTTGGCTTGGGTAATATACCCAAAAGTTTTCGCATTCCCGCTGTTTTTGGGTATATAATCCTCGAGGCGGGTGTGTCAGTTATTAGTAGTCTTAAATGATTAATTAACCATGATGTACAATTATTTCGGTCAAATGTTTGGTTGGGGGTTTGGAGGGGGAATTATGATGATCGTGGTCTGGGTCGCGGTCGTGCTTTTTGTCGTCTGGCTTGTGAAAGAATTGCGAAACGAAAGCGGGAAAGACTCGGCTCGTTCCAAGACCGCTTTGGATATTCTCAAGGAGCGATATGCGAAGGGAGAGATCGACAGGCAAGAGTTTGAGGAGAAAAAGAAAGATCTGGTCAATTAGTGGGGTGAGGGATGGTATGCCTCTATAATGTACGACCGTACATTATAGAGGCATGCGTTAGATGTATGTGTTGTGTTTGGCGCGTTGAAGTTCCACACCGTGGAAGGAATATACACGTCTTAACGACGGCCGTCCGCAAAACATGTATGCGACGGACTCGCGTAGTTTTACCTTCTTCTTATCAATTTGGAAAAGAAAAAGGCCGAGCGTGCGCTTGGCCTTTAATGTCGAGCGGTACGACTATTTGTCGTGTCCGGCTGGAACAGTTTTTTCGTCCAGCAGGCGGATGATTTCGGAAGACCCGAGGCGTTCTGCCGTCTGACGGATCTTTTCGAGTTGTTGCAGAGCGGCTATAAGGTTGTCCGTGATCAGTTGAAACCTACTTTCGATTTCAGCCAAACCGAAAGCTTCGATCGCACGAATGAGTCGTCTTGCTTTGCTGGCTGCCACATGATGTAGCGTTAATTCCAAGCCCTCTTCGAGGGAATATTGTTCTTTCATTGTTACGGGTACTGTCTTTTGTTTCCGGGTTTAAGTATTCTTCACGAAGATTAACTCTGGTACAATGTATTGTCAAAACATGAATCAAACAACTTACAAATATCACGTCAACGGAATGCACTGTCAGTCGTGTGTCCTCCTTACCGAAAGCGAGCTCCGGGAAGTTCCGTATATTACAATAGTAGAGGCGTCTCTCGACGATCTTTCCGTTTCGGTAAGCGGGAATTTTGGCGGCAAGAATGCGCAGGAAGTGGCCGACGACCTGTCGGGGGTTTTGTCCAAGCACGGCTATCAGCTTTCGGTAGAGAAGGAAGAAGCAAAGAGCAAGTGGTCGGATTTCAAAATCGCGGCTCCAGTAGCTTTGGCTTTCATTTTTCTTTTCATTCTGCTTCAGAAGCTTGGTATAGTTAATCTGGTCAATTCTGAAAGCCTGGGTTACGCCACAGCTTTTGTTATCGGTATCATCGCCTCGCTTTCGAGTTGTATGGCGGTTGTGGGAGGTCTAGTGCTCTCAATGTCCGCGACATTCGCAAAACAGGGCGATAAGGTTAAGCCTCAAGTTATGTTCCATGTCGGGCGCGTTGGCGCGTTCTTTATCTTGGGCGGAGTTGTTGGGGCGATAGGATCGGCGTCTGCTTGGAGTGAAGGGACAGCATTTGCTTCAAGTTTGATTACATTTGCTTTAAGTTTGATTATCGGACTCACGATGCTTTGGATGGGCGTTAATCTGCTCGGCGTGTTTCATTTCACAAAAAGATTCCAGCCCTTGATGCCCAAGTTTCTTTCGCGCCACGCGGTTGGTGTAACCAGATTCAATCATTCGCTCGCGCCTCTGCTTTTCGGCATTGCCACATTCTTCCTTCCGTGCGGTTTCACCCAGTCCATGCAAATTTACACACTTTCCACCGGTAGTTTCTTGACAGGAGGTCTTACAATGCTCGCGTTTGCTTTGGGTACTTTGCCGGTTTTGGCGGCTGTGAGCTTTAGTTCACTGGCGATACATAAAAGTTCCGCGGCCGGCGTTTTCTTCAAAAGCGCGGGGCTTATAGTGATTGCTTTCGCGGTATTTAATATAATAAACAGTCTCGCGGCGATAGGTATCATTAAACCGGTGTTCGGCTTTTGATGTTTAGGGTGCATCAAGTCAGACTTGATATACATGAGTAGATAAACATAAATATGAAATCAACCATTCTATCGATTACATTAGCCGCAGTCCTTATCGGAGGAGCGCTTTATTTGGCTCAGGGGGGCGACGGTCGAGGGGGTGATGGTATAACTTTGGCTGACAATGTTAGTATTGTTGACAGCAAACAGATCATCGAAATTCGCGCCAAGGGAGGGTATCAGCCACGTCAGAGCGTGGCGCAGGCGGGGATTTCCACAGTCATTCGTTTTAACGGTAAAGGATCTTTTGATTGTTCTTTGGCCGTTAGAATTCCGAGCTTGGGGGTGAGTCAAACGCTTTCACGCACCGAATTTACTGATATTGGTTTGGGTGTGCCGAAGGCGGGAGTCTTGAATGGTTCATGCGGTATGGGAATGTATCCGTTTCAGATCGTTTTTAACCAATAATTTTTTACTGTGGGGCGTTTGATTCACAAAGGGGTAATGAAGAAAGGCGAAGACTTTACGGGTGTAACCATTGTATATATCTGCCACGACGGCGAGGGTAATTTTCTATTTAATAAGCGAAACCGCAATTGCCGCGACGAACACGGGGTATGGGACTGCGGTGGCGGGGGCTTGGAGTTCGGAGACACGGTTGAAAATACATTGAAGAAAGAAATAAAGGAGGAATACTGCGCGGATGTTTTGGACTGCGAATTTATGGGATTTAGGGATGTCCACCGGAAACATTTGGGAAAAAAGACGCATTGGATAGCTCTCGATTTTAAAGTGTTAGTTGACCGAAAAAAAGTTCGTAACGGCGAACCACACAAATTCGATGAGATTGGTTGGTTTCGCGCGGGAAAATTTCCTGAACCGATTCATTCACAAGTCCCACATTTTTTGAAGAAGTACGGCGGTCAACTGTCTTCGTGACGTTTAACTCTATGAAGAAATTACTAATTATCTTCGTTCTCGTTTTCATTCTTAATTTTATTTGGGAACACCTACACTCCGCTTTGTATGTTCATTACAAGGGAGCGGAGATCACAGATCTGATTTTATTTCGCGCCGCTATTTTTGACGCGGGCTTTATCATGCTTATTTCCACCCCGTTTGTTTTTGTTAAATCTTTAAGTAAACATTTCTGGATTGCTGCGTTTGCCGCCTTTATCTTTGCGGTTGGACTTGAATTGTACGCTCTCCAAACTAGCCGGTGGGCGTATAATTCCGCAATGCCGATAATTCCATTATTGGGGGTTGGTTTGTCGCCGGCCGTGCAGTTGGGGGTAACGTCATTTATCGCAAAGTTTGTTACTGATAAAATATCTTCACAATGAACGTCATAATCACTGGGGTTGGCAAGGGGGTTGGTTTGGCGCTCGCAAAAAAGTTCTTGGCGGAAGGGTTTTTGGTATGCGGGAGTTTTTACGAAAACAAACCGGATTTTTCTGACGATAATTTTTTCGGTTTTCCTTTGGACTTGGGGTCGGAAAAAAGCAGAGATGAGGCGGTGGCGGAATTGAAAAAGAGGAGTATTAAGTTTGATATTTTGATAAATAACGCTGGAGTGCTTTTAGATGATGAAGAAACTAGCGTGGTTTTGGATAAATTGAGAAAGACGTTGGGGGTCAACCTGATAGGAGCGATTGATTTCACCGAGAAGGTTTTGCCTTTACTTTCGGATACGGCGCACATTGTCAACGTTTCCTCGACCGCCGGGTCGCTTGGGGAGATGAAAAATTTTATACATTCGCACGCGCCGTTTCGATATCCGGCGTACAAAATATCGAAAACCGCGCTCAATATGTATACCTGCACTTTGGCTTTGCGGATGAGTCGGGAAAAGCCCGGCGTCGTTGTTTCCTCGGTTCATCCGGGTTGGGTTAAGACGGATATGGGCGGGGAAGACGCAGACATGTCTCCGTCGCAGGCGGCGGACGGTATATACAATACTGCCATTTCAAGGCCTGAATCCGGTGGCTTTTGGTTTGGCGGCGAAAGAGTGCCCTGGTGATTTTGGTGTTTTTGTTTGCAGTTATTTATTAAGAGAATCGAGTGTTATAATCACAAGCGAGCAAAAAGCGGGGACTCCCGTCATTGCCGTCGGTACGACGGTTACCAGAACGCTCGAATCGGTGGCGAGGGATATTTTAAGCGGGCCAGAAGGGACTGATATAAGGGGTTCAACAGAACTTTTCATCCGGCCGCCTTTCGACTTCAAGATTATTGACGGTTTAATAACCAATTTCCATCATCGGGGAACGTCTCTGCTTTATTTAGTGGATTCTTTTTTGCGCCACAAAAAATCGAAGAGATCGGTGGTTTCTCTTTATGAGGAAGCCGTTCGGGAGAGGATGCGTTTTTTTTCCTTTGGAGATGTTATGCTTATAGTATAAATTCCAATGTCGTCTAAATCAAAAAGTTTTTTCTGGATGGGCGTTGCCGGCGCGGCGATGCTCGCTTTGATTGTTTTTTTGCGTCTAAAAGGATTTTTGGAGGCGGGCGACGAATTGATCATAAAATCAATGGAAGGCGTTCCCGGTTGGTTGTCAAACTTGTTTGCGGCGGTTACTTATTTGGGGGCGACCGAAACGGCCGTCGTCTTGACGCTGATCGGCGCTGTTTTATTTTGGAAATATCGGGGCGCGAAGCAAGCGTTCTTTTTTGCGGCAGCTGTGGCGTTTACTCGCGTCGTTACGTTTATTTTAAAAGAAACACTCGGTCTGCCCCGGCCGGTTTTGGGGCTTGAAGAGGAAGGTTTCGGCTTTCCAAGCGGCCACGCGTCATTCATCGTCTCTTTTTTCGCAGGGCTGTATTTTTTGGGCGGGTTCACAAAATCGCGTCTTTACGCTATTGTTTTTATCGTAATCGGTTCTTTGGTGTGCGTAAGCCGTGTCGTTCTGAATGTGCATTTTGCGAGCGACGTTGTGGGAGGAATTTTCGTCGGTCTCACGATTCCTCTTTTTCTGCTGGCGTGGTATGAATCTGGAGGCGTGGCGGATGTTAAAAGTTAAGTATTTTCTATGACTAAAAATAAATTTTTTGTTGCGCTAACGATAACAACCCTTCTTTTCTCGCCGTTTTGGGTTTTGGCGGCATCCGTGGAATTGGGCGGAGGATACAGTCTTAAGGAGGAAGAATCGTCGGTCTCAAACCTGTATGTTATTACGGACAAAGCGGCGGTTGCCGGAAAGGTTTTTGGCGATTTGACGGTGGTAGCGTCGCAGGCGGATGTTTCAGGGAATATCACGGGCGACACTTTGATTGTCGCCGGCAAAGCCGTTTTCTCGGGGCAATCTGGCGGCGATCTCCGCGTGGCGGCCGGCAGGGTTACCATAAGCGGGGTTGTTAAAGGAGATTTGGTGGTATTGTCTGGGAGCGCGATTCTCCAAAGTGGCGCTTTGGTGGAAGGCGATTTGATCGCGGCCGGCGGGAATATTTATTTATCGGGAGATATTTCTCACGACGCAAAAATCTGGAGTGACAGCGCTTTCGTCGAGAGCAAAATTTCCGGTTCAATAGATTTCGTCGGTTCCGAATTAACAATCAAGAAGGGGGCTTTGGTGTCCGGAGGAGTGATCTATACGGTGTCCAAAGAAAGCGATTTGATTTTGGAAGACGCCGCTTCGGTCAAGGGCGCGTTGGAGTATAAAGACAGAGAGATTGGCGCTAATTTTAAAAGCGTGTGGAACACCATGACCGGCAGGGGGACGACTTTTCTGTTCTTTCTCGCTTCTTTGCTTTTTGTCTCCGTGATTACGGCTTTGATCTCCGGAAAAATGGGGCAGGCGATCGCGACGGATATGTCCTTGAAGTTCGGCTGGCGGCTTCTCACAGGTCTCTTATTTTTGATTGTGACACCGATCGCGGTCGTGCTGTTGGCTATAAGTTTGATTGGTTTTTTTGCCGGTCTGGTATTGTCGGCTTTCTATTTTTTCTGGCTTTTTGTTTCCGGAGCATTCGCTTCGATCGGGGCGGGAGAGATTATCAACAGAGCGATGAAAAGCGCGGACGGGACATTTCCACTCAAGAGCTTATGGCTTAAAGCCGTCGTCGGATCGGTGGTTTTATCGGCCATCAGTCTAGCGCCGGTTGTCGGCCAGTTCATTTGCTTGATTGTGATTATCACCGCTGGGGGCTCGACAATCTTTTTTGTCCGCAGTCTTTCCAGAAATTTTGGCGTGGCTTGAATCGGGTTTTATGGTATAATCCCGATTGTGGTCATTATTGGCCGGTGAACCCTGCGATCTTGGCCATGTTTTGTTGTCGCGACGAGGGAAAACCGGGGTAAATCGATATCAATGAAATTCAAAGTAAATAAGTTATCGAGCATGCTGACCGCGGGTTTTTTGGCCGTCTTGGCTTTGACGGCCCCGTCGGTGTCCAGCGCCGACGTGCTGGATTTTAAAAAAATAACTAGGCAGATTGAGCAGATAAAAAGCGTTGTTTTGCAGGATGCCGATGACGCGGTGTCAGACACCCGCACGATGATAGAGGAAATCAAGATTGACGGACGGATGTTTCGCGCTCGCGCCGATCGTCTGGTGGTGAGGGAAAAAGGAAGCAGTACTTTCAGGGTTGTGAATGTCTCGGCCGGCATTTCTCTTCGTGACGCCATTTCGAATTTTCAAAAAAACAAGAATTTGGTTTATGTGGAGCCCGACTTTGAGGTTACGGCTTTTACCGCGCCGAACGATCCGTACTACACATACCAGTGGAATTTGTTTGACGTTTCGCGCGGAGGGGTGGGAGCAGAAGGCGCGTGGGAGTATGGGGATGGAAACGGGGTCGTGGTCGCCATGCTGGATACCGGAATAGCTTACGAAACTCGCGGAAAATTTTACATGGCGCCCGACTTCACCTCCGATCAGTTTGTCGCCGGCTATGATTTTATTGAGAATGACACTCATCCTAACGATGACAACGGGCACGGCACGCATACGGCGAGCATCGTTGCCGAAGTATCAGATAACGCCATTGGAATCTCCGGTCTCGCGCCCGGTGTTCGGCTTATGCCGGTAAAGGTTCTGGGTCGTAACGGTTCGGGTTCGTATTCGGCCGTGGCTTCCGGAATCCGCTGGGCGGCCGACCATGGGGCAAAGGTCATCAATTTGTCTTTGGGCGGGACGAGTCCGGCCACATACCTTGAGGAGGCATTGCAATACGCTTACAACAAAGGGGTGACTATTGTTGCCGCCGCGGGAAACAACGGGGCGTCCTCCCTGTCTTATCCGGCGGCTTACAATGATTACGTTATAGCGGTTGGGGCCACAGGGTCTGACAAAAACTTGGCGTATTATTCGAACTTTGGTGAAGGACTCGATATCGTGGCCCCGGGCGGCGATACCAGAGTTGATAAAAACGGCGATGGCTACGCCGATGGCGTACTCGGGCAGTCATTTACGAGGCCGAATTACGCGAACATCGGATACTACTTCATGCAGGGGACTTCGATGGCCGCGCCGCATGTCTCTGGCGCAGCCGCTTTGGTTTCCGGAGCAATGCCCTCGTATTCGAACTCCATGATTCGCGAAGTCTTGCAAGATAATGCTTTAGATTTGGGAGACGCGGGGTATGACAATCTGTACGGGTATGGACTTTTGCAGGCCGGTGAAGCGGTGAAGAAAGCGCGGGATTCCGCCGTTACGCCGCCTGTGTTGGAAAATGTTCTTGAGGTCTCGGTCATATCTCCGTCGGAAGGGGAAAAAGTGACGGGGAATGTTTGGATAAAAGCGACGACCACCAACGGCAATCCGATAGTCAGAGCCGATTACCTCGCAGACGATCAGATTTTTACGGTCTCAAGCTCGTCGCCGTTTGAGGCCATTTGGGACTCCACCGTGGTTGCGGACGGCCCGCATAAAATAGGGGTGATCGTTACGGACTCAAGCGGGCAATCGGCCAAAGCCGAAGTGAATATTATCGTTAATAATGTTAAAGACGTGTTTTTCTCGGATGATTTCGACGGTGGTAATTTAACTTTGAACTGGGTTAATGATGCGGCGGGGGCGTGGGTGTTGTCGCAAAAAGAGAAAATCTCGCCAGAGTATTCGATAGGAGTTACTGGAAGGGTGAGGAACGCGGCGGTTCGATCGAAGCAAATTGCCGTTGGAGGAAATTCGACCAGGATCGAATTCAGTTGGCGCATAGACAGCATGTTTTCATCTCGCGATTATTTGGCATTTGATGTCTCCACCGACGGCGGCAAGTCTTTTTCCCAGAAAGCGGTTTTCTCGGGAGGTTCAAGCGCCAAGGGCGCGTGGAAAACGGAAAGCGTTTCGATATCCGTCGCGCAAAATTTGGTGTTGAGATTCAGGGGAAATATCGCCAGGCGATACTCCGGTTACATAGATGACGTAAGAGTGATTGAAAATTAAACGCGCGGCAAAAACCACCCTTCGCAAAGCGAAGGGTGGTTTTCTATTGACATAAAATCAATCGTGAATAGTATTGCGGAATAGACCTAATAAAAAATCCGGAAAGGGGCGTTGCGGAATCTCTTGCGTCGCAAGACGTGAGATGTTTCCCACCGCAACGTCCCTTTCTGGATTTTTCTCGCAAATCCTCGCCGTGATTATATACCCAAAAGTTTTCGCATTCCCGATGTTTTTGGGCACACTTCCATATATTATAACTCTCGGCGGGCTCCTTTTTGTTTGACACGCGCTGTGGGTTGTAACCTAACCATTTTTTCTCTCTCAAAAGAGTTGACGCGAAGGTCATCTGTTATAACATTGTGAGTGTGGTCGTTGGGTAACGCGCGCCGATCGGCGTTGTTATCTTTCGGTGGCGTCAGCTTCCGCTTTGACGGGAAACCAAGGCGGGGGAAGAGAAAATTATGTTTTTTGTTTCCCCGAAAATTATTTTGTGATCTAAAACCGTTACCGGGCTGTTGCCTGTAGCGGTTTTTGTTTTTTGAGTTCACTGACATGGCCAATAATTTTTCGGAGGCGCGTTTTTTAGGAGAGCGGACCTTGGTTTCCAACACCCTAACATGTTGGATACGAAGGTCCGGGCTTCGCGAGAGGCAAGGGGGGTCGGTAAAGAAGCTTGCTCCGTTTTCCCTTAAGGGACGGAACAAGAGGAAAAGATTTTAACATTTAAAGATTTAAAAATACAAATGAAAAAAATTACAACAATAGCCGCCGTTATCGCTTTGTTGGCTGTAGCCGTTCCGGCATTGGCCCACCACAATAACAGCGATGTGACCGTTACGACGACAAATAACGCGACTGTGACGAATACTGTCATCACCGGCGCTGACACTGGCAGTAACACCGCGAATGGAGGAGATGCCGTGAATGTCGTCTCGGGAAAGGGTGAAAATGGCGACAATGACGCCGATGGAGGAGACGGAGGTTCTATTACCACGGGTGCGGCAACGGCTGTCGCTGATGTATTGAATAAGGTCAATGTTACGAAAACGACTGTGACAGCGGATTGCGGATGCAAAGGAGATGTTGTCGTCAGGACCAGAAACAATGTGTCGGTCGGAAACGCTGTTGATACCAAAGCGTTTACTGGCTACAACGTCACGGATGGCGGATATGCCAGTAATGTGGTTACCGGTTCATCATGGGGTTGGTTTGCCACAAGCACCAACGGCGGCAATAAAGCTGACGGAGGAAAAGGTGGTGAAATAACGACTGGCGAATCGGTCGCCTCGTCGAAGATCACCAACAGGCTCAACGGAACTGTTACCCGCGTTCGCAGGTAATCTTTTGTTTTGAGAGGTCGGAAGCCGCCGTGATGCGGCTTCCGCCTCCCCAACACCGCTTTTGGGGAGTGGCGTTGGGGGGGGTAGATAACCCGAAGGTCAAAATGCAAAAATTAAAAATCAAAATTAAAAATTGTTTGCTGTGCGTCGTTATTTTACTGGCGGGTTGCCTACCGGTATTCATAGTTTCGGCGGAGATCGTTGTGAATGAGACAAACTCTGTGAGTTTAGAAACCAATGTCTCGGTCATGGCGAATTCCGGGGGTAATGACGCGGGCGGTGGCGGGATCGGGCAGGGCGAGGCGTTCGTCCGAATTGATTCGGAGACGGTCGTGAACGGAGAAGTCGTCGAGTCATACAGCGTAAACAAAAGCGCCGATCCCGAAGAGGCGAAGGTCGAGGCGTTATATAAGTTTGGGACGACGACGAATGGGGCGGATGTTTCAGTCGGTGTCGAGGTAAAAGCGCGGTATCGGGATACGGCCTCGTCTTCGAATTCGGACGAATTGGCAACTGATGGGTCGGCGACGACTACCTCGAAAGACCCCGATGGGAAGTCAAATAGCTTTTTAACAAAAGTGTTGGAAACGGTATCCGTTTTGATCAACTATGTTTTTTCAATCTTTTCATAAAAAAATACTTCGGGAAACATTGACGGCCTTTTCCGCGTTGCTGATTTGTCTTATGTTGTTCGGGCCAGCGACGGCGGTCTTGGCGCAAGAAGCGTCCCCGCAAAATTCTGAAATCGTTGTTTCTACGGGGGACGCTCTGTCGGTGTCAGTCGTTGAAAACGAAGTCAACACGAATACGGTTGAGACGGAAGTTCTTTCAGACGATTTTCAGGCCATTGTCCCGACTTCCGACGTCGTGAATTCTTCGGAAGAATCAGAGGAAGGTGAATTAGCGACGACTACTTCCGAAAGCATCGAGACGCAAAATACGGCGCAGGTGTCCAATGGCGTAATTTCGGAAGCCGCGACCGGCGGCAATGCCGCGGGAGGCAGTTCTGGTATTTTTGTGACAAGCGGGGAGGCAGTCGCCTTGGCGGAAGTCGTCAATGTCGTCAACACGAATATCATTGATTCCTCCAGTTTTATCGGAATCTTGAATAATGTCTTGGGGGAGGTTCCTCGGCTTGATACAAGGGAGCTAATCGGACAAACCGTGGGAGAAAACGCGGGATGCGGAGAAGATTCTCCTTGCGGAGGAGATTCGGCGCGTCTGGCTGGAATTTCGAACGTCGCCGTCGTAAATAACGCAGTGGTGGCGCGGGCGATGACCGGAGACAATGCCGCGACGGGTGACGGGGGTGGCATCTCGACGGGCGACGCCTACGCGAGCGGAAATATCGTGAACGTTGTGAACACGAACATTGTCGGATCCAATGTGTTTATGATGATCTTTAATAATTTTGGCGATTGGGACGGCGACATCGTTTTTCCAAGCGCGAGCCATTTCGCCAATCAGGTTTTTGCCGGTTCCGCCGATCAAACGAGTGGCGGTAACGGACAGAGCGTTGTTTATGATGCCAATAATGACGCAGTGGTCTCAAATAATACTTCCGCGGTTTCACAGACGGGCGGAAATGGGATTTCCGGGCAAGGCGGAATCATAGAGAGCGGGTCGGCGTTAAGCGTTAATTCGGCGGTGAACGATGTGAACGGAAACTATTTCAATACTGACAGGTTTTACGTTTTGCTTAGGGTTTTTGGAAATTGGAGCGGGGATATTTACGGTTTGCCCGCGGGAATGAGTGTTGCGGGAGTTCCTTTCGGGGCGGAGATAGTCGGTGCGGGAATGATCGGCGAAGAAGAGTTGCCCGTCGAGAGCGTCTCTGCGGGAAATGGAAACGTCTCCATTCTGGCGGTGTCTAGTGATAACATCGGGCTTGTTTCAAATAATTTGAGCGTTTCTGCCGTTACTGGAGGGAACCGCGCGGTTTCAGAAGATTCCACAATCGCAACCGGCGATGCTTTCGCGGCGTCAAGCGTCGTCAATGTGGTCAACACCAATATCTTGGGACGCAACTGGATTACGGCAGTCATAAATGTTTTTGGCAGTTGGTCGGGTAATGTTTCTTTCGGCGAACCCGATCTCTGGGTCGGGACGGTTGTTAAGTCTCCAAAAGAGATAGAAGCTGGCTCTTCGGCGGATTTTACCTTTACTGTGGCCAATCGCGGAGATGCGGACGCGACCGACGTTACGCTTGAAAATGATTTCGATGGGGCGGATTTTCTGGCCTTCGGCGGTTTTAGATCCGGAAGAACGAGAGCGGACAGTCCTGTGACAAGATGGAATCTAGGGACGATCAGAGCGGGTGAGGCCAGAACTTTTACCGCGCGCGCGGTCGTCGGGCGTGAGGCGCCCCAAGGCGTAACCGAAGTGTTTGCAAGAACGGTAGTAAGCGCGGCGGAGCCGGAGTATCGCAAGCAGGATAACGCCGATGAGGTGGCTTTCTTGGTTGTGAATAATTTCGTGCAAAGAGTGGACGGGGCTTTTGTGGAGTACACGCCGGATCCGATTTTGAAAGTCGAAAAATTCAGTAATGCGCCATTCGGTGTTGTCGCTTCCAGCACTGTCGAGTATACGATTAAAATTACCAACGAAGGCGGGCCGGCCTACCATGCTGTTCTCTTGGATGAGTTGCGCGATGAAGACGGCGTCAAGATCAATGAGAACGGTTGGGATCTCGGAGAGATTTATCCGGACGAGGGAATTACGGTAACCTACTCGATGTTTTACGACGCGGACACGCCAGAGGGAGTCTACGTTAATACGGCGCGGGTTGAATCTGTCGGCAGGCATCCATCCCTGAATCCATTTTACGGGCATTTCGTGAACTCTAATGATGCTGTCAGCCGGGTTTTTGTTGCCGCTTCTGAAGGGGAGGCAAGAGGCGGCGTTTCTGATGAAGTGTTCGTAACTCTTTTATCCGCCACATCAACGCTCTCTACGGGAGCGCTCCCGATATTGACTCCAGCGCCCGCCAGTCTGAGCGACAAATTGAGGCAGGAGATTGAAGAGGGCGCTTATAGCCAAGAAGTATTTTATTTCCCGGCGGGGATGGACGCAGACGAAGGCGACGGCGGAAATTCCTTTGACCGATTCGCTCTCATAGCATCAGTCGGAAAATTTCCATTGCCTAAAAAGCTAGATCTTTTCGTGTTGGTAGTCTCTCTTGTCGGTATTTCCCTCAACCGTTTCTATAAAATCGGCGCCGTCAAAAATACCTTCAATAGTTTTCTGTTGTAGGATCGATCGAAAAAAGCGAGAATTTATTTTCTTGCGTTCGAACACGCTATATGCTAGCGTATAGGCCACAATGGAAGAAAAAACGACAACACAAAAAGAATCGGTTCGTCTCTATGAATTGGGATTTATTTTGAATCCGCAGATAGAGGAGGCCAGAGTTGGAGAAGAGGCCGCGAAAATAAAAGCGGTAATCGAATCGGATGGAGGAGTGATTGTGGCTGAAGAATTGCCCAAATACCGAGCCCTTTCGTATACTATGATTAAACGTTTGGCTAGTGGGAATAAGAGAGTGAGTTCCGGTTATTTCGGCTGGGTGAAATTTGAAAGCGAAGCCGATTCCTTGTCGTCCATTGACGCGGCGGCCAAAAACAACGAAAATATCATCAGGTACATAATGATCAAGACTGTGAAGGATTCCATGTACGTGCAACGTTCGTATGGCGTTCGCAAGATGTTTCAGCCAAGCGCGTTCAAGCCGGTAGAAGGAGTTTCGGCGGAGAGGAAGGCTGTCTCAGATGAAGAGCTCGACAAGAGCATAGAGAAACTAGTCGCGGAAGTAGGGAAATAATCATGTATCTTAACAAGGCAATTATAATTGGAAATTTGACGAGAGATCCAGAGATCCGTTCACTTCCTTCCGGCATCAAGGTGGCGAATTTCGGTGTGGCGACGAATCGTGTTTGGAAAGATTCCAACGGCGAAAAAAAAGAGGGGACAGATTTTCATAACATCGTTGTCTTTGGCAAGCAAGCGGAGATAGCTTCCAGTTATCTCAAGAAGGGCAGGAGCGTTATGATCGAGGGGAGAATTCAAAATCGTTCATGGGACGGACCTGATGGTCAGAAGAAATACAGGTCGGAAATAGTCGTGGACAAAATTCAGTTCGGCCCGCGCACGGATGGAGGGGGACAAGGGTTCGCCTCTTCGGGCGGTTCAAGCAGTCCCTTGAAGACCGATGGAGCAGATAAGGACAAAAGTAAAGGCGACGCTATAGATTATCCGCATGAGGAGATAAATGCGGAGGATATTCCGTTCTAATTTTCAATTCACAATTTTCAATAAATTTTTAATTTTCAAATTCAAAATGATGGATAAAACATTACCAAAACTGCCGAATAATCTTAAACATATTGATTACAAAGATATCGAGCTTTTAAAGCGTTTCATAAACCCGCACGGGAAGGTGATCCAGCGCAAGCGTACCGGTGTCTCTGCCAAAAACCAGCGAAAGATTGCTTTGGCCATCAAGCAGGCGCGTTTCATGGGCTTGATGCCGTATATAGCTAGATAGTATTTTGTATACAGTATACTGGGGGACGACGGCGGAAATGTAAGGGAAAGGAAAGCTCTGACGAAGGCTTGAAATGAACGGGAGGTAAATGTTATTATAATTGGCATGAAAACAAAATACGTCCCCAATCAACTTTTCGCCGAGCCGTTCTTTGTCGAGGGTTTGGCTAGTGTACTTGATGTTGGTGGCTTGTTGCGCAAAGATTACAACATCTCCGAAAGCGAACAAGAGGCCGATAGGAAGGCGCTTCAGAATGATTGGCGCGCTGTCGGTGATGATATGAGAGTCTCAATATCGAAATATGAATGTGAACCCAGTGCGACCGCATTGGTCTGAGAACCTATCCACGATATCGCGATACCCACTCCGCCAATGCAGGTTTCTCCGCGATAAACGAATCGGAGCGCGAAGCGTCGCATGTCCACTCCCAGTATTGCCGCGCATAATCATATATTGTATTTCGACACCTGGTGTCTATAAGCATTCCCGCGTATTTCTCGCGCTCGTGTGGAAAAGTCACAGTGGCGTTTTTTCCTCGTGTTATACTTTATGTTCGGTATGATTTTTCCTCCAAGGGACAA
>Ga0209542_10009247_pt1 | contig 18131 bp, 19 predicted proteins | sample RifCSPhighO2_01_FD_184028 | JGI IMG/M metagenome (GOLD analysis project Ga0209542, IMG submission 184028) | Soil microbial communities from Rifle, Colorado - Rifle CSP2_plank highO2_0.1 (SPAdes) (version 2) | ecosystem: Environmental > Terrestrial > Deep subsurface > Rock core/Sediment ...
ATGAACCGCAAGCTCTTTTTCTTTGTCAAAAATCGCTCAATTCTCTTTCTTTCAAAGAAACCAAAATGTTTAAAATTTTCCATACAAATTAAATTATATGGTGTTCGGATTCAAAGGTAAATTTCCATTCTAGCGGTGGCAAAAACAAAAGCTGGGTACTCGCAAGAAGTATCACATGAGGTGAAGATTATGCATTAGGTACCACGGGTCGAGTAGGAAGGCTCGGCATCAGTAGGCTAAGGGTGGGCGCACCCGGGGGATTCCTGTAAAGGACTAGCCGTAAACCAACCCCCAACAACTTCCACGGCGTTCTCTCACGAGACGCCGTTTTCGTTTACAAAAATTATTTATATATTTTTGTTATACTTATTTAATGATCACGATATTTACTGATGGCGCAGCTCGAGGGAACCCCGGTCCTGGCGGTTGGGGAGCAATAATTTTAAATGATGACAAGGTCAAAGAATTTGGTGGGGCGAAAGACAATACAACTAATAACCGCATGGAACTTATGGCCGTTATTTCTGCGCTTGAATCAGTAAAAAATGAAGTGGAAATAACTATTTACACAGATTCTGCCTACGTTGTCTCGGGTATAACTCGTTGGGTAATCGGTTGGAAAAAAAATAAATGGGAAACTAGCAAAAAGGAAGATGTTTTGAATAAAGATTTGTGGGAAAAATTGATTTTTGCCACAGAACACAAAATAATAGATTGGAAACTTATTAAAGGTCATTCTGGAACTCCGGCCAACGAACGCTGTGATGTTATCGCGACGGGATTTGCCGACAAAAACCCTCCAGTTTTATACAACGGTTCTTTAGAGCGCTATGGAATAAATCTCGGAAAGATTTCCAAAAAGGAAATTAATAAAACCAAAAAAAGCAAAACCAAAGCCTATTCATATGTAAGTATGGTGAATGATATAATAAAAGTTCATAAAACTTGGGAGGAGTGTAAGACTCGAGTGCACGGCGTTTCAAGCGCTTTGTACAAAAAATCCACTTCACCGGCAGATGAGGAAGAAATTATACGCCAGTTTACGGCGTAATTTTAAGTTTTAATTTATAAATTTTAAAATTAAGACATTGAATATTGATTTAGAACTTAAAATTTTAAATTTAAAATTCTAATATCATGCTATTTTCTATCGTCATCGGTTTTGTTTTAGGAATTGCCATCGGGTCTTTTGTCCCTCTCAATATTTGGATTTTTGTGGCATTAATTATTTTGACCTCAGTCGTTTTTGTTTATCGATACTTTGTTGAGGAAAAAGACAGAAAAATTCTAATAATCGGGACACTTTTATTACTCGGAATCATCGGTGGGATGGGACGAATGTATTTTTCGGATTTGAATCAAAGTTCAAAGCTGGACAGTTTTGCAAATAAAAAAATTTCTGCAGTTGGAATTGTGGCCGCAGAGCCGGATGTTCGGGAAAACAATACAAAACTGACGGTTAAACTCGAAAAAGTCGGAGAAACATCAATCCAAGAAAAAATTCTGATTACAGTCCCGATTTATCCAGAGTTTAACTACGGTGACAAGGTAAAAGTGGAGGTTATTCTCAAAGTCCCCGACAAGATCGAGTCGGATGACGGCAGAGTTTTTGACTACCAAGGTTATTTGCGAGTCAGAGGTATTTGGTACACCGGTTCATTTGCTAAAGTGGAACTTGTTTCTAAAGGAAATGGAAATGTTGTGAAAGATTTGTTATTCAAAATCAAAAAAGCATTCACAAGGTCGCTAAATAATGCCTTACCGCAACCGGAATCTTCTTTAATGGCCGGATTACTTCTTGGCACAAAACAAAGTTTGGGAAAAAACTTACTCACGGAGTTTCAAAAAACAGGAGTTTCACATATTGTAGTGCTTTCTGGCTATAACATTGCTATCGTGGCGGAAAGTATTATGGATTTCCTAAAATTTCTGCCAAAAAATTTTTCTTTTGGTGCTGGAGCAGTCGGAATAATTCTTTTCACTATTCTTTCTGGAGGAGGAGCTTCGGCTACTCGGGCGGCTATCATGGTTTTGGTGGCACTTTTTGCCAAGAAAATGAATCGCGATTACAAGGCTAGCCGAGTTTTGGGTGTTACCATAATACTGATGCTTGCTCCTAACCCGCTTCTTTTGGTTTTTGATCCATCTTTTCAACTCTCTGTTCTTGCAACCACCGGACTTATTTTTGTTACTCCATACGTTACACCATACTTGTCGCGAGTGACAGAGAAGTTTGGTTTGCGAGAAATAATCGGCAGTACTATTGCCACTCAACTCACTGTTCTTCCTTTCCTTATCTACAATATGGGAATTTTATCACTCGTTTCACTACCGGTTAATGTTTTGATTCTCGGAACGATACCACTTACAATGCTTCTAGGATTTTTCGTTGGACTCACGGGACTACTGTCACTCTATCTCTCTTTTATCCCAGCACTTTTTGCCTACATTTTTCTCTGGTACCAACTTACGGTTGTTCATCTGGGCGCAAGTATTCCATTTAGTGCAATAAATCTTCCAGCTTTTTCTCCAATAGTTTTGGTGGGGGTCTATTTGGTTATTCTTTCTGGTTTACACTTCCTAAAAAAGAAAAAATTAGCTGCTATTTAGCATTATCTAAATTTTCTTCAATCTTTAACCAGTTTAGGTTGGTGAAAAAGTCCTCAATGTATTGTTTCTTGCCGCTTGGTTGGTAGTCGGCGACATAGGAGTGTTCCCACATATCAAGTCCTAAAACCAAGGTGCAGTCTTGTAGCTGACCTAAGTGTTGTTCATCCACCCATGTGTTCAATAGTTTTTGTTCTTTTCGGTCAAAATAAAGCATTGCCCAGCCGATTCCGCGAGTTAAGGCGATGGTTTTAAACTGATTGAGCCAATTTTCAAAAGATCCCCATAAATAAGTCATAGATTTATAAAGTTCGCTGTCTTTGGAAATCTCACTCGACCCACCAGATAGGGATTCAAAATAAATTTCGTGGTTTCGCATGCCGTTGTACTCAAAACCAAATCTTCGTTGTACCTCTCCGAGTGCGTAGGAGTTTTTTTCAGAATCTTGCATAAGTTCTGCGATTTTTTCTTCGATAAAGTTCGTGTGTTTCACATAGCCTGAATAAAGTTTCAGATGTTCCTCAATAGTTTTGGCGGAAATTCCTTTGAGCTTCGGAATATTAAATTTTTTTTCTTCAAATTTCATAATAACGAATTATATGGATAAGATCGAATTTACAAATAAAATCAAATTCTATCGAGTCCTATTCGTACATTCGATTACATTTGTAATATTCGTATTATAATACTATCATATGCACAAATTTTTCTCCCACATTCGTGCCTATTTGCGCTGGTATGTTTTACTTCTCCTTGTCATTTCTATTGTAATTCTGGCACTGGTAATTTCCCGTGAAGACAGGCAGGGCATACTGACGTTTGTCATGCTGGATGTCGGCCAAGGCGACGCTCTGTTTATTGAATCTCCGACCGGTACCCAAGTCTTGGTTGACGGTGGACCGAATAACAATCTGATGAAAGAAATTTCTCATGTTTTGCCGTGGTATGACCGGCATGTTGATATTTTAATTGTGACAAATCCGGACCGGGATCATTATGAGGGATTTATTCCTTTTTTGGATAAGTACAATACCGATTTAGTTTTGGAACCGGGGACGACAAATCCCAATCCAGCCTATAAAGTTTTGGAGGATAAAATAGCGATAAAAAATATTCAAAAAATTATTGTCAGTCGTGGTGAGAGGATAGATCTTGGCGGTGGAGCGTATTTAGAAATTCTTTTTCCAGACCGGGATATTTCTGGACTTTCTCCAAACGACGGTTCTATCGTCATGCGCCTTGTCTATGGCGAGACTAGTGTTTTGCTTCAAGGCGATTCCACAGCCAGAATGGAGGAGTACCTCGCCGGTTTGGAGGGTGAGGCATTGAAGAGCACGATTTTAAAAGTCGGTCATCATGGTTCGCGAACAAGCACTAGCGAAAAATATGTTACAGCGGTTAAACCGCTGTGGGCGATTATTTCGTCTGGTAAAGATAATTCATACGGCCATCCGCACAAGGAAACTTTGGATACTTTAAACCGGCTTAAAGTTCTGACATATGATACTTGTAACAACGGCGATATTGTTTTTAAATCAGATAGAAAAAATTTTGTTTTAAAAAATAAAAATCCCAAACCGACTGAAGTTGGTTGTAAAGAATAAGACGGCTAGCGAGCCGTCTTATTTGGGTAGCCAGGTCGGAATATCATTCGCAGGATATCCGCGCAAGCTGTGAACAAAACCAGGAGAATGAGAGACCAAACTGGTCGGAGTTCCCCATAATATGCTCCTCTCCAAAAGCCGAAGGAGAATATCCAGCGGACATTCTGGACAATGTTGCGAATCAGTCGCAGTTTCATAAGGGCCTCCTCTGTCTTTAATGCTACTCCTGCCTATTTGGATGTCAAAGTTAAATTACTCCCGCTTTTTTCAAAGTCGCGTAAGCGCCGTTTTTTTGAATAGTTTTGATAGCGCGGGCAGACAAAGTCAAAGTGATGGATTTTTTAAGTTCAGGAATGTAGATTTTCTTTTTCTGAAAATTTGGATATTTTCGGACCATTCCAGTTGAGTTGAACTGGGTTGCGCGAGTACGGTTGGAGTAACCGCCACCCATTTGAGACGATTTTTTAGTTATTACGCATACCTTTGCCATACGTTCGGTTATGCTAACATGATGTTAATATGATTGCAACCCACCAATCACACGAATGTACAAATCTTGCGAATGAATGCATTTATTCGTTATGATTCACAGGTTACTGTATTATTAGTGGGTACATATGCAAATTGATTTCATCTTCTCAATCTTAATCCTTATTTTCTCCGTGGTGGTACACGAAGTTTCTCACGGCTACGTGGCTTTTTTACAAGGCGACAATACAGCCAAATTTGCCGGTCGTTTGACTCTTAACCCCTTGAAACACTTGGAATGGTTCGGTTCTTTCTTACTACCTTTAATGTCATACTTTTTTGGTGGATTTATTATCGGCTGGGCCAAGCCGGTGCCGTTTAATCCCTACAATCTGCGAAACCAAAAATGGGGTGAAGCGCTCGTTGCCGTAGCCGGTCCGCTTTCCAACATTTGCCTGGCCCTTTTTTTCGGACTTTTAATACGATTTGGCTTTGCCTATTCATTTGGCGAACCTTTTATTCAAATTGTTGCCATGATTGTTTTTATAAATCTTATTTTGGCTACGTTTAACCTCATTCCCATTCCTCCTTTGGATGGCTCAAAAATTCTTTTTTCTATTTTGCCGAACAATATGCAAAATACCCGGGAATTTCTAGAACGAAACGGTCTCTTTATCCTAATCTTTTTCATTTTCTTTCTTTGGCGCTTTCTTTTACCACTTGTTTCTTGGGAATTTATGCTAATAACTGGTCTAACGGCTTAGTTTGCAATATTGCAAATTATATATTAGAGTAGACCCGCAATGTCAACCATAAATCAGTTAATCCGGAGAAAAAGATCTAAAGCGCGACCAAAACCAAAGACTGTTGCTTTGACGCGCGGATTTAATACTCTGACCAACCGACCGGTTTTTTATCCGTCCCCATTTAAGCGAGGGGTTTGCGTGAAAGTGACCACCAAAACTCCAAAAAAACCGAATTCCGCCATTCGAAAAATCGCTCGCGTTCGCTTGACCAACGGCCAGGAAGTGACAGCTTATATCCCGGGAATGGGACATGGTCTGCAAGAGCACTCCGTGGTTTTGCTTCGAGGTGGAAAAGTAAAAGATGTCGGTGTTCGCTATACCATAGTTCGAGGCGTGCTGGATGCCACCGGAGTTGAGAAGAGAATGAAAGGGCGTTCACGATATGGAGCAAAGAAACCGAAGGGGAAGTAAAAAATTATCCTAATTAACCTAATTATTCTAAATTAAAAAATGCGAAGAAAAGTAACTAACAGAAACATAGTTAGAAAAGACCATCTCTACCAATCAGAAAAGATAAGCAAATTTATAAACTACATAATGAAACGCGGTCAGAAAGAAACCGCAAGAAAAATAGTTTATTCTGCACTGGATATTGTTAAAGAAAAAACAAAAGTAGAAAATCCGATTGAAGTTTTGGATATGGCTCTAAAAAATACCGGACCTTTGACCGAAGTTCGCTCCCGCCGAGTGGGAGGTGCCAACTATCAAATTCCAAGAGAAGTTAGACCTGAAAGACGCTCTTTCCTTTCAATGAAATGGATTATTGAGTCAGCTCGTAACGCAAAAGGAAAACCTATGGCAGATAGACTCGCAGAAGAAATTATTTTAGCTTCAAAAAACGAAGGCAAGGCAGTCAAGAAACGCGAAGACACCCATAAAATGGCGGAAGCCAACAAGGCCTTCGCCCACTTTGCATGGTAAAAAGAGCCTTCGGGCTCTTTTTACCATGCAAAGTAAATATAATAGCGCTTGGTCGGTAAGAAAAATGATTCTAATCATTTTTCTTCCGGGTCGGGTTCTAATTTTTTAAAAATCCTCTGAATTTTTCTTTGTCTTCCCACAAAATTAAGTTGACTTTTATAAATATAGTAGTATAATCAATAATTGGAGGGATTGATGAAATCCAAGAACTGGTTTTTTGCGATCGCGCTCATCATTGGTGGTTTCGGTATTGGATTCGGTAGCCATGGGCTTCTTCAGAAATCAAAGGACAAGGCTTTGCTTGCGGCTCTTGACCCAAAGTCTGGTCCTACTGATGAAATTCTGAAAGTTCGTTTCCCTTTAGCTAAAGGGGAACAGGTTCTGCTCCGGGTCAAAACAGTGACCATTGCTGGGGAAACACACCAGCTTGCTGTTGCTGAGCTGGATCGGATTGACGCTCGAGGTGGCGATAATAAGTCACGATACTTTGGAATCAGGGTGCGAAGTGATTACGATAACCTGGTCTCGTATGTATCTGCCGTTACCATTCCAGGTTCAAAGTAATCTAGATTTTGAATCAATTAACCCAGTATTTTCTTCGGAAAATACTGGGTTTCTCTATTCACAGGAAACCCCGCCCGACTCCCACATTCCCCGGTGAGGGCGGGGATGAATGTGCAAAGTCTCTAGTTGTTGTACTCAACACTCTAGAGACTTAAACGCGAAGCGAACTCTTGCATCCGGAAACCCCGTACGACTTGTACTCAAGGAGTGCGGGGAGGAGGTCATTGTATAAAATAAACCAGATCTTCTACCAGTATCTTTCTACACATTTACGCTATAGCGTAAATGTGTAGAAAGTGTATAATTTGATTATGTCGAAAATGTTTTATTATAAAGGAATAAGAGTAAATAAATTTGGAATACCTGTTATAGGTAAAAATAAAAGTCGCATTAAGCAACATCGTAGAAAAAAACAATATTACTATTTAAGCTTCCACTCAACTTTTGAATCAAATTCTCCAAAGAACCTGATAATTATGTATGATATTCCTGACACTTTGAAGAAAGAAAGAGATTGGTTTAGGAGACAATTAGTAAAATTTGATTACGCCATGATTCAGAAAAGTGTTTGGGTTGGACCATCACCACTACCAAAAGATTTTCTGGATTATCTTAAAGAAATAAAAATAGGAGATAATTTTAAAACATTTAAACTTGCTAGATCTTATGATTCCTCAATCTCAGCCATGGCGTAGATGAGGGTGAAAAAAGGCGCCGTGTTTTTCAACGGCGCCTGTGCGTGTGCATGAAAGGATGGAGCTACGAATCGGCTTCGTCGACTTTTGATGGTCTGGGTCTCGGGAGCTCGAATTCCTCACAGGGACACCACTTGCCACCTTCGTTGTCTTTCTTGAAGGCTTTGCCGGCGTGTTCACCCTCACTTCCAACGGAGAGGACCAAAACCTCTTCGTTGTTAGGGGTATGCAAAAACACTACTGCCGGTTTCAGGACGGTTACCCCTGGAATTCCCGACTTTCTAGTATCCGTCGACTTACCAATCATTGCACTCGCTGTCATTTTCTTTTACTCCTCTGCCATATTTTTATCACAGGAGTAGAATCGTTGCAACAAATGCTCATTTGGTATATAGTCTACCTGTTCCGTTTCGGAATTTTTTTTACTCATAATTCTTAATTCAATTTTCATTACTCATGCAAAGGGATTACTCATTAGATAAAGTTCGCAATTTTGGGATAATCGCGCATATTGATGCGGGTAAAACAACCGTGTCAGAGCGAATTCTTTTTTATACAGGAATGACTCACAAGATAGGCGAAGTTCACGAGGGTGAGACTGTGACCGATTGGATGGAGCAAGAGCGCGAGCGTGGCATTACCATCACTGCGGCGGCTATCACTTGTTTTTGGAATCCTACATATGCTCCAAAAGGTAGTAAGCCAGAATATCGTTTCAACATTATTGACACTCCCGGACACATAGATTTTACTGCTGAAGTAAAAAGAAGTTTGCGAGTTTTGGACGGTGCGGTGGTGGTTTTTGATGGAGTGGCCGGAGTAGAACCGCAATCAGAAACCAACTGGCGATATGCCGACGATGGAAATGTGTCTCGAATATGTTTTATCAACAAACTTGATAGAACAGGGGCTTCTTTTGAACGTTCTTTTACTTCTATTTTGGACAGACTGACCAAAAATGCTGTGCGTTTACAAATCCCAATCGGTTTGGAAGAAAAATTTGAAGGAGTGATTGATTTGATGAGGATGAAAGCCTTCTATTTTGAAGGCAATATGGGCATGACCATTCGTGAAGCGGAAATTCCGGCTGAATTTTTAGAAGAAGCAAAAAAATATCGCCATGAACTCATTGAAAAGATTGTTGAACAGGATGATACGCTCATGGCTAGTTATCTGGAGGGAAAAGAACCGTCACTTGAAGTATTAAAATCCACACTTAGAAAAGCCACACTTGCTGTAAAAATTATTCCAGTTTTAACTGGTTCGGCTTTAAAAAACAAAGGAGTACAACTTGTTTTAGACGCCGTGGTCGACTATCTTCCGTCGCCACTTGATATGCCTCCTGTACGGGGGCTTGATCCTACTACAAATGAGGAGATATTTAGGAAGGCCTCTGACACCGAACCGTTTGCCGCGCTAGCTTTTAAACTTCAAAACGATCCGTTTGTGGGGCAATTAACATTTTTCCGAGTTTATTCCGGGACAATTGAAGCCGGAACTTATATTTACAACTCAACAACAGGAGATAAAGAACGACTTGGAAGAATTGTCCGTCTCCAGGCGGATAAGCGAGAAGAAGTGAAAAAAGTTTTTGCCGGAGAAATCGCCGCAGCGGTAGGGCTCCGTTCTGCCAAGACCTCTCACACCCTTTGCGACGAAAATAATCCAATCATTTTGGATCCAATCAAGTTTGTTGATCCGGTGGTTTCTTTGCGAATTGAGCCTAAAACCAAAGCCGATCAGGAAAAAATGGGTATGGCTTTGAAAAAACTTTCCGATGAAGATCCGACTTTCGTTATTTCTTCCAATATTGATACAGGCGAGAGTATTATTTCCGGAATGGGTGAGCTTCACTTGGAAATTATGGTTGAGCGATTGAAACGGGAATTCGGTGTGGAAGTAAATGTTGGCAAACCCCAAGTGGCGTACAGAGAAACTATACTTGGAACAGCGGAAGCCGAGCAGAAGTATATCAAACAGACTGGAGGCAAAGGTCAATACGGACACGTTAAGATTACGCTTAGACCGATGGAGAAACTGGTTGAAGGAAAGAAGATTGCAAAAAATGTTAAGCGTTATGAGGACTTTGAATTTATTGATTCAATCAAAGGTGGAGTTATTCCCCAAGAATTTATTCCAGCAGTGGAGAAAGGAGTTCACGAGGCCATGGATCGGGGAATTGTGGCCGGCTACAAAATGGTCAATGTTTCCTGCGAGCTTACTTATGGTTCGTACCACGATGTGGACTCTTCCGAAATTGCCTACAAGATTGCCGGCTCGCAAGCTTTTCAAGACGCGGCAAAACGAGCTCGCCCTGTAATACTTGAACCTATTATGAAAGTTGAGGCTATCATGCCGGAGCAGTTCATGGGAGACATCACCGGTTCGCTTTCGGGTAAGCGTGGACAGATTGAAGGAATGGATGAGAGGGGGATGCTCCGTGTTATCCACGCCAAAGTGCCACTTTCTGAAATGTTCGGTTATACCACAGATATTCGTTCTATGACACAAGGAAGAGGATCAGTTATGATGGAGTTCGATCACTATGAAGTTGTGCCACCAAACGTTGAGAAAAGCATAGTAGAAAGTAGGAAATAATCACAGCTCGGGTCTTTTTGTCCGATTTCTGCGTTGGAATTTCCAAAATGCTCGTCACCTTACGACATGTAAGGCTCCTCGCCTTTTGTCATTCCGCCTTGAACTCGGCCAAAAATCCTCCGGGATTCTTTACTTTAAAAACCAGAATAAATTCTTAACTTGCAATTTCGCTGGGGGGGTAGAATTAAGTTAATTAAAATTAACTAAAAAATATGTCGTTAAATAATCCTGATGAAGAAGGTCATCCAAGCATGTCAGAAGTTCCACTAACTGAAAGAGAAAGTAAATTAGTGGATCTGGATAAGAGACTTTCTGCTCTAAAAAATTATGTCTAATGAAGAATTTAGAGAAATGACTGAGGAGGAAAAAGCGGGAGCGATGAGTACTTGAGCAAGGGGAGTCCTTACTCCCTTGCTTAATGATAATACGGGTCTTGTTGACTTTGGTTTGGCTTGGGTATATGATAATATCATATTATATTATCATATAATTTATAAAATATGACCACACTATCAATACCTGTTTCAGGGGACTTGGAGAAATTTATAGAAAGAATGATAAAGGAGGGACGAGGAGCAAACAAAGCCGATGTTGTTCGGCGCGCATTGAGGGAATATGAAGAAAATGAATTACTAAAAAATATACTTCAGTCAGAGAGAGAGATTGCACAAGGTAAGGGTTTAGGGGGGAATTTGAGAGAGTTAGCAAAAAAATTTAAATAATATGGTTAATATTATTTATTCTCCTTTTTTTATACGCAAGTTCAATAAATTGGAGAATGATTTACAAGATGAGATTATCAAAAAAGTCGATTTGTTTAAAAATAAGAAGAGTCACAGTATGTTGAAAGTTCATAAACTGAATGGTAAATTTGAGGATTACTCAAGTTTTTCGGTAAATTATAAGTTTAGAATAGTATTCAGATATATTTCAAAAAATGAAGTTTTGTTCACTGATATGGGTGATCACGATATTTATAAATAAATCTTCTAATAACGACTAGGCAAGGCCTGGTCAAGACAAATGACGTCCTCCCCGCACTCCTCTGAGTACAGAGTCGGGCGGGGTTTCCTTTGAACCTCATGAGAATTCGGACGTCACATCTCTTCCACGATCATCAGTGTTTTGATTATTAATATATTTCTGTATGTTGGCTTCGTTTAAACCTATGGTGGAAATAAAATATCCAGTACTCCATATCCCGCTGTCTTGGTAAATTCGAGTGATGAATGAAAATCGTTTCCTGAGGTGTGTGCTTGAATTGGATTTCATGTCACGTATGACAGCGGGTATGGAGTGTGTCGGCGGGATCTCGATTTGCATATGAACATGATCATCTCCGGTGTTAATATTATGAATATAGATATCAGGATGACGTCTTTGCGTTTGGTACAGGCTTTTGATTAGTTCCGTTCTGACATAATGTTTTAAATATTTCCTTCTGTACTTAGTGCCCCAGACGAGATGGTACTGTACTTGATAGACACTGTGGTTAAGTTTCCGAATTCTCATGCTAAAAGCCTATCATGTTTGCTAACAAGATAGGCTTTGCGCATTCCACCCCGCCCTCACCGGGGAATGCGGGAGTCGGGCGGGGTTGCCTGCGATGTGAGATCACGATATTTATAAATAAATCTTCTAATAACGACCCGGCAAGGCCTGGTCAAGAATACTCTACCACCGAGGTTGCAAATTCCGTGGGGGGAGGTAGAATTAAGTTAATTAAAATTAACTTAAAAATTATGACAGAAGGTTTTAGAAAAATGACTCCCGAGGAACAAGCTACAGCAATGAATCTTGAAGATGCGCAAAGTGAGGCAAATATATTGAGAGATATAACTTTTCAGGATACCAAAGGTCACTTTGATGAGGTGCCTGTTACAAAAGAAGAATATGATAAAGCTTTCGGAGACTTGACTAAGTTATTAAATCAAGCAGAAAAAGAAACAATCCCAGAAAAGATAAAATTGTTACTACAACGATTTCATTTACGATCTAAACAAATTGCACACGCACTCGTGTTAATTCCTAATTTAGCCAATGAGAGTCTTGGACTTCCAAATTCCAGTAAGTTAATACAAAAGGAAATTCGTGCAATGGATATAGATATAGATATCCGAGAAAGTTACTCTCAAAAACTAAAAGATTTGAAGGAACGAGCAAAAGCTTTCGAGGAAATGCCAAAAGAATAGCTGTAAAACTCCACCAAGATATCATCTTCACTCGTTATTTGTTTGCCCATGGGTTTTAAAAAAGATATAATGCTTGTATGGAAAAACCGATAGGCAGTACTGTCGAGGCACTGGCACGCTTTACTTCCCCTGAAGAAGAACTGATTTTTCTTCGAAACCAAATAGCAAACAAAGAAAAAGAGCTCAAAGACAAAAAGCTTGATGTGAAACTTGACCATGTGGTGGCCGAAGAAATATCAAGGTACCGCGATATTCCCTCAAAAGAAGTTTTACATCCCAAATATGCCATAACCAAAGGTGAGATGGAGGCTATTGTGCTGAACCTGGAACCGGAAGAGCATGATAAAAAAATGGAGGAGCTTGCCGGAAGGCTTGAAAGCAAGGGCATAAAAAACACCATGTCAATTCTGTCCGGTTTTCGGGATCCGCACTTGGAAGACGATTTCCATCGGTTTCTGGTCCAATTTGTCAAGCAGGGCTACGACAAGAAAAAAATAAATCTTTCATCCAGAGAATTTCGCGGAGTGGACATGACTTTGTACGAAGTAGTTTTGCCCGAAGACCCGGACTCTTTCAGAGGCGAGGGCAAAACAAAAAGTTTGAAAGAAGTTATTTCCAGCATGGAGCAGTTTTTGGCCGGCATGCTTTCGGTGGTGGCCAAAGACGAGACCAAAACTTACAAAGAAAATTATATTGTTTTGGAAATTGCCAACGCCAACGATAGTGATCAATTCATATTTTATGTGGCCGTACCGAACCGCCACAAGGAACTTTTTGAAAAGCAAATAATCTCCATATTCCACAATGCCAGGCTGACCGAGATGACTTCGGATTACAATATTTTTAACGCAGGTGGAATATCGGTCGGCTCTTATGTTGAGTCAAGTAATAACCCAACCTACCAGTTTAAGACCTATGAAAGCTTTGATTATGATCCGCTGAACATTATTCTAAACAGCTTTTCTAAAATACAAAAAAGCGGCGAGGGCGCCGGCATACAGATAATTTTCGCTCCAAAAGGCGAATACTATAATAAGCAATATGAGTATGTTATAGAACAGATAGAAAAAGGAGTTCCGACAAAAGATGCCATAAACAGCGCCCAGGATTCCATAGGAAGCATATTTTTATCGTTTTTCAAATCTCCGGCCAAAATAGAACCTGATAAAAAAGCTATTGATGCGGAAGCTATTCAAAAAATCAAACAAAAAATCGACAGCCCGATTGTAGCCACAAACATCCGATTGATAGCTTCAGCCAAAACAAAAGAAGAGGCCGAAAGAATACTGCGGGGGATGGAGTCAAGTTTCAATCAGTTTAGCAATCCCGGTGGCAACGGGCTCATGACCAAGCGTCAGGAGAAAAGCAATTTAGAAAAGATGTTTCGGGATTTTTCTTTCAGGAGCTTCAATCCAAGTAAAATTTTGCCGCTTAATCTGCGCGAATTGACTACCATTATTCACTTCCATAACACCGCCCTTTCGCCCACTCCGCAGTTGAAACAAAGCCAAGCGGTTTCCGCTCCGGCGCCGGCCAATATAGGCAAAGAAGGCACTCTTCTCGGAGTAAACAGCTACAGAAACGTTGAGACGCCGATATACATGCAAGACGAGGATCGATTAAGGCATCTTTACACCATCGGCCAGACCGGCACCGGAAAATCCACCTTGCTCAAAAGTATGATTGTTCAAGATATTTCCCGGGGTAACGGCGTCTGTTTTATAGACCCGCACGGAAGTGATGTCTTGGATATTTTGTCCAACATTCCGGAGAATCGTTTTCAGGATGTCATTTATTTTGATCCGAGTTACACCGAAAGACCGATGGCCTTAAATATGTTGGAATACGACAGGTCCCATCCGGAACAGAAAACTTTTGTGGTCAACGAACTTTTTAGTATCTTCCAAAAACTTTATGGCAAGGTGCCGGAAGCTTTGGGTCCTATGTTTGAGCAGTATTTCCGCAATGCCACCATGCTTGTTATTGAAGATCCGGACACCGGCTGTACCCTTCTTGATGTTTCGCGAGTTATGACCAACAAAGCTTTTCGCCAACAGAAACTTTCTAACTGCAAAAATCCGATTGTTGTTCAGTTCTGGACGGAAGTGGCCGAAAAAGCCGGCGGGGAAGCTTCACTTGCAAACATTGTGCCTTACATTACTTCAAAATTTGACGTCTTTTTGGCTAACGACATCATGAGGCCCATCATCGCCCAGGAAAAATCTTCGTTTGATTTTCGCAAAATCATGGATGAGAAAAAAATCCTGCTTGTTAATCTTTCCAAGGGTCGTTTGGGAGACATCAACGCAAATTTAATCGGTCTCATTCTTGTCGGCAAGATTTTAATGGCCGCTCTTTCCAGGGTTGACGCGGCTGGCACCAATATTCCGCCATTTTATCTATATATTGACGAGTTTCAAAATATCACCACAAATTCAATTGCCACCATTCTTTCCGAGGCCAGAAAATACAAACTTTCTTTAAATATTGCCCATCAATTCATCGCTCAACTTGAGGAAAATATCAAAGACGCGGTGTTTGGAAACGTCGGCTCGCTGGCGGTTTTCCGAGTCGGAGCGGAGGACGCTGAATATCTAGAAAAGCAATTCAGTCCGGTTTTCACAGCCAAAGATATTATGAATATTGATAACTTTAACGCCTATATGAAAATGCTTGTAGGTGGCAAACCAGTCAAGGCTTTCAATGTGAGGGTTTCCAATTCGCCCAAAGGTAATCCAGAAGTTGTGGAAAAGCTCAAGCAACTTTCCTATACGACTTATGGCGGGGACAGGCAGGCAATTGAAGGAGAAATTTTGAGAAAATATAAGAAATAACATGGGAGAAGGATCAATAAATCTCTTTCTCCTCATAATTTTTCCTAGTAACAGAATAATTTTCTGCTGAAAATTTTCTTTCTGCTCACCTTTTCACAGGTTCCGCAGATACTAGGAAAAACTATGACTCGACGAGATTTATTGCTCCAGCGACTTTAAAATAATATAATATAAAAACTATGGGAGAAGAAATACCTAATGAAGAAAGGATGATTGAACAATCAGAAGTGATTGAACTTTTACGCACAAGAGGCATTGATGATCCAGAAGTAAAAGAATTTGTTCTGAAATGGACCACACAACAAGAAACACTGGCCACTGAAGCAGGTACAGCTCGGGCCTCAATTACTTTTAACATAAGTCGCTCTGAACTATATCTAGCTGTGGGGGATAAGGATGGTGCTCTACAAGCTCTTGAAGATGCCCGAGTGCAAGCTCATCAAGAAGGTGAGATTGAACTCTATAATCAAATAATGATAAAAATGGATGAGGTGGAGGAAAAATAAAATTGCTCGCGCGTTTTAAAGAAGATATAATGTGTAAATGACTTCTCCTTTTGATGTTTTAGCTAGGCAAGAAGATGACTCTAGTGCATCACATCACATTCCTATTAAAAAAATAAAGTTTGAGAATATGCCGAAGCCGACAAACCTCGACCCCCTTAACCCAGTAAAATTTGAAGACAAGGTAAACGAGTTAAATATAAAAACTATTTCAACAAAAAAAATCTTCGCCAATATTTTAGATCTAAATTTAGACAAGGAATTGGAGGAAGCTAGATCTGATTATATTGAACATCTTGTTTCTTATAATAAAAAAATCGAAAGTGATAAAACCAAGTACAAGAAACTTATGGCGGGACTGGGAGTGGATAAGGAAATGCCGGCAAAAGATGAGCCAAGAGAGCTGGCTTTTTCCAAAGTAAAATATTTTGAGATTAAAGAAAAGAAAAAAAAATTTTTAGGCGAGGGCGGCAAGATGTTTGATTTGAAAGAAGCCTCAATTTTTGAGGAGGCTCTAGAAAAAGCATTATCCCCGATAGTCCCAGAAAAGCAGGTTAAGAAAGAACCATTGATTCTAAAAAAGCCTAAAATAGAAGAAAAAAAGGAAAACACTCTAACGCCCACAGCCAACACCAATGTCATCCACCTAGATTTTGAAGGAAAAAAATTAGAAATAATTTACACAAAAAACTCGCATAAGGTCGAAGTTTTGCTTAACGACAAACAAATTGCTGTCGGGTCAATGACAGAAAAGGGTCCAAAAATAAAAATCAATCCCGGCTTAAAAGCCTCGTTTTTATTAGCTCCCACGCTGGAACAAAGAGCTTTCGAAAAAGCTTTGACCCACATTAAAACTCTTAAGTTCTAAAAGGGTTGACTATTGGCATTAACTTGTCTAATATAGTTACTGTCGCTTTTTGCGACTATTTGTTTTGAAGTTCCCAAAATTCAGGTCATCTCGAACACTGAATTTTTGGAATTTCCCAAAATGACAAAGTTTTTATTATTAATCATTAATTAATTTCGATATAATCCCGGACTTTCAAATCTGTGAGAAATCCGATGTGAGAGTTTGAAAAGGCGAGGAGCCTTAGTTAGCACTAAGGTGACGAGCATTTGAAAACTCGGAACGAGGAGTTCGCCAGATTTGAATGTCCCGTGGTTATGTCACATAATCATATGGCAGATTTTGATCGTAGTAAGCCACACATCAACGTTGGAACCATCGGTCACGTTGACCATGGCAAGACAACATTAACAGCAGCTATTTTAAGCATCCTGGCAAGACAGGGCAATGGTTACAGCGCCAGAGTTGAAGGCGTGGATAAAATTGACGGCGCTCCGGAAGAAAGAGCCAGAGGTATCACTATTGCTTTACACCACTCTGAATACGAAACGCCGACTCGCCACTATGCACACGTGGACGCTCCCGGTCATGCCGACTATATTAAAAATATGATTACCGGCGCCGCTCAAATGGACGGTGCCATCCTCGTAGTTGCCGCCACGGACGGAGTGATGCCTCAAACAAGAGAGCATGTCCTTTTGGCTAAACAAGTCGGTGTGCCAAAGCTTATCGTTTTCCTAAACAAGTGCGATATGGTTCCAGACAAAGAGCTCATTGATTTGGTGGAGGAGGAAGTTCGAGAACTCCTTACAAAACAAGGCTTTGATGGAGCAAGTGCCCCAGTTATCAGAGGTTCGGGACTTAAGGCCCTTGAATCAAAAGATAATAACGACGAATGGGCAAAGAAAGTTTTGGAACTAGCAAACGCTCTTGACACTTATTTCCCGATTCCAGTCAGAGATTTGGAAAAACCATTTCTGATGCCAGTTGAGGACATCTTCTCAATTGAAGGACGAGGCACAGTAGTTACCGGAAGAATTGAAAGAGGAGTGGTCAAAGTCGGCGAGGAAGTGGAATGTATCGGAATTGACGAAACCCAGAAATACACAGTTACCGGAATTGAAATGTTTAATAAATCTCTTAATCAAGGTCAAGCAGGAGACAATGCCGGAATTTTGCTCCGAGGGGCAAGCAAGGAAGCTATTCACCGAGGACAAGTTTTGGCAAAACCAAAAACAGTAACTCCTCACACCGAATTTACAGCTGAAGTTTATATTCTAAAGAAAGAGGAAGGTGGACGACACACACCGTTCTTCACCGGTTACAAACCGCAATTCTATGTTCGAACGACAGACGTTACCGGAGATGTGACCCTAAATGAAGGAGTAGAAATGGTTATGCCGGGCGACACAGTTACGTTCAAAGTTAAATTGGTTGCCCCGATTGCCCTTGAAGAGAAGACACGATTTGCAATCCGAGAGGGGGGCAAGAC
>Ga0209542_10009251_pt1 | contig 18126 bp, 22 predicted proteins | sample RifCSPhighO2_01_FD_184028 | JGI IMG/M metagenome (GOLD analysis project Ga0209542, IMG submission 184028) | Soil microbial communities from Rifle, Colorado - Rifle CSP2_plank highO2_0.1 (SPAdes) (version 2) | ecosystem: Environmental > Terrestrial > Deep subsurface > Rock core/Sediment ...
GTGTCCAACCGATGCGAGGCCCCGGCTTTTCTCCCAGCTCCATGATCTTACGGCCATCTATTTTGAGCATTCCTACGGAAATCGGGTCGCGCATAGCTTGCTCTATCATTGCCTGGTACTTGCGCAGGCGGAAAGGCTGCTCCTTGGGTCGCCCGGTGCCTATCCGGTCGCATATGCGCAGATTAATGAGGTCCCAGATGTGCTCTTTGCCTACGTTGGCCACTATACGGCGCACCGCCGAGAGGGTTACCTTCTCCGGGTCGCTAAAAAACATGTGCCAACGCACCAACGAGGTGGCTTTGTCTATTGTTTCACGTGAAAACTTGAGGTTCTCCAGTATCTTTTTGGTCATCCGTGCCCCGACCACGTCGTGTCCGTGGAAGGTCCAGTCCCTCTTTTCGTCCGACCACCGGCGGCTCTTAGGTTTGCCCACATCGTGAAACAACGCGGAGAGCCTGACGATAAAAGACCAGTCTTTGTCGGCGGCATGTTGAGCCGAACGCAGATTATGCTCGAATACGTCAAAACTATGGGCCTGGTTTTGCGCGACGCCGATGCCGGTCTCGAGCTCGGGCGCAATATACTTCAAAATTCCCATTTTATGGCTTAAAATAAGGGCTTTCATCGGCTGTGAGGAGTTCAAAATCCGCATAAACTCATCCCGGATGCGCTCTTTGGATATCTTTTCGAGCTGGGTTGCCGACTCCCCTATCGCTGCCGCAGTTTTAGGCTCAATGGTAAAGTCCAGCTCCGCCGCAATGCGCACGGCGCGCATAATCCGGAGCGCATCCTCGTCAAAACGCTCTTTTGGCTCCCCTACCGCGCGTATCCAGCGTGTCCCCATGTCCTTTATGCCGTCGTACGGGTCCAGCAATTGTCCTTGAGAGGTGCTATAAGCCAAAGCGTTGATGGTAAAGTCGCGGCGCTTGAGGTCATCCTCTATATTTTGGCTAAATTCGACACTGTCGGGCCTGCGGGCATCGCTGTACTTCCCTTCCAGCCGGTACGGGGTCACCTCTACGACCTTAATCCGCTCGTCGGTAGAGTCGTCATTGACTACGCCTACGGTCCCGAACTCATTGGTGTAGTAGGTGTGCGGAAACGCTGCCTGGATCTGCTCCGGAGCGGCGTTGGTGGTCACATCCCAATCTTTAGGCGTACGTTCAAGCAGGAGGTCGCGTACGCACCCCCCTACTATCCAGGCCTCAAAACCGGCCTTTTCGAGGCCTTCGGTGACCCGCACTACCTCCGGAGGTATTTTGCTGGGGCTTATTTGCATTGGATAATTCTAACAGATAAAGCTATGATTTAATTACGCGCTCGTGGTGAAACGGATATCACGGCTGGCTTCGAACCAGCTGTTCCAGGTTCGAGTCCTGGCGAGCGCACAAGAGTCGATGTAATGGATAACTGAACTTCCGTTAAATCCTACATGGTACTATGTACTTGTGAGGAAAGATAAGGATTTTGCCATTGAGTTGAGAAAGGCCGGTAAAAGCTACCGCGAAATCAAAAGAGAAACCGGGGTTTCACTCAGTACTCTATCTTCGTGGTTTAAAAATCTTGAATGGTCCAAAGAAGTCGGAAAAAGGCTTATTTTTCAACATATTTCCAATAGTACCACAAAGATATTTGAACTTAATAAAATTAGAGGCAAGAGACTCGATTCTATTTATGCATTGGGGCGCGATGTTGCGACGCGGGAGTTTGATGAACTGAAGATAGATCCCCTATTTGTCGCCGGAGTGGTGGCGTATTGGGGAGAAGGAGACAAGACCACGAAGCATTTATGTCGCTTGGCCAATAGCGACCCGGCAATGGTTAGGCTCTTTTGGCTGTTTTTGACCAAAACATGCCATATTCCCGAAAACAAAATATCCTGCTGGCTTATCCTGTATCCTGATTTGGAAGAGCAGGCTGTAAAAGAACGATGGAGTTTAGAGAGCGGAATTCCTGAGAGAAATTTTAGGAAAGCGGTGTTTATAAAGGGTCGCCATCCGACAAAGAGAAATAAATATGGCATCTGCAGTATAGTAGTCCCCAGTCGATTCTTTAAAGAAAAAATGTTAATATGGCTTCGTTTGATAGCACAAGAATTTCATGCGGATATGGTCTAATGGTATGACAACTGGTTGCCAATCAGTTAGCGGGAGTTCGATTCTCCCTATCCGCACCAATAGCAAAAACACAGTGACACGGACGGTAAAAGACATCCAGAGTGTGGATAGCCTCCGCCCTGTAAATAAAGGGAAGTTTGGCGTTTCTGTGGATAAGTCTGGGGATATGTGCATTAAAGGACAAAAAAGCATGTCTTTTATGTTACATATGTAACGTTCCACGTGAACCATGCCTAGTCCAAAGCGGAAAACAGGAGACATTGGGGAGGAGGTAGCCGTTAAATACCTAGAAAGAAAGGGATTTCGGATACTTGAACGGAATTACCTACGAAAATGGGGGGAAATCGACATAATTGCCGAAAAAGGCCAATTACTTAGCTTTATCGAGGTAAAGAGTGTTTCACGTGAATCATCTCGCCCCGAAGAAAATATGCACCCAAAGAAGGTACAACGTCTCCGGCGAGCAATACAAACCTATCTTTTGGATAGGAAGGTATCTGAAAATCAGGAGTGGCAGTTCCATCTAGTGTGTGTTTATTTGGATTTTTCAACCAAAAAGGCTAGAGTGGAGATGTTGGAGAACATAATACTCTAAAAGACATCGCGGGGTATCGTATACCGGTAGTACGCTTGCTTTGGGAGCAAGATGACTCAGTTCGATTCTGAGTACCCCGACCACGTAAAATTCGTATGGACAGAATAACTTTGATTACCAACCCGTCCGCCGGGTATGAACTCATAGACTCTGGTGGGGAAGAGAAGTTGGAGCGCTTCAGCGAGGTAGTTTTGGCGCGCCCAGACCCGCAGGCGTTGTGGGAGAAAAAACTAGCCACTAGCGACTGGGGTTTAGCCAATGGCAAATACGAAAGGGAAGGGAAGGACGGCAAGTGGGTGGGGAAGTTGCCTAAAGAATGGCAAGTAGAATTTGGCGGCCTAAAGTTTTTAATTAAGCCGACAAGCTTTAAACACACCGGGCTTTTTCCTGAGCAACTTTCTAATTGGCAGTGGGGGAGTGAGTTGATAAAAAGGCAGCTTGCCCTGAGCGAAGTCGAACGGGGTAGAGAAATTTCGGTTTTAAATATTTTCGGGTACACCGGCGGGGCGACGCTTGCCTCGGCGCAAGCAGGAGCGAGCGTGACGCATGTTGATGCGAGCAAAACAGCGGTTGCCTGGGCGCGAGAGAATGCAAAACTCTCCGGTTTGGAGGGAAAACCAATTCGTTGGATTACTGAAGACGCACTGACTTTCCTAAAACGCGAAATAAAAAGGGGAGTAAAGTACGATGCGATAGTGATGGACCCGCCGGCGTTCGGCCACGGCCCCGGCGGGGAAGTGTGGAAGTTTGAAGAAAACTTTTTGGAGCTTTTAAAATTAGTTGAGCAAGTTCTGTCGGAAAAACCGCTGTTCGTTTTGATAAACGGCTACGCCGCAGGCTACTCGCCGCTTGCCTTCGCCTACAATCTAGAAAGTTTTGTAAAAAAGTTCGGTGGGTCTATAGAATACGGCGATTTGAACATAGCGGAGTCATCCTCCGACCGTATATTACCTTGCGGCATCTTTGCCCGGTGGAAGGCTTAGTCAGCAAGGCCTATTGACTAGAAAGTAGGTCATGCGGTAAGCTAGGGATATGGAACGGCAGAGTTCAGTCGCTCGTTTTTGGCACCGCTATTTTATGCGCGGAGGCCTTTCGAGTTGCTAAAATTGTTCCAATCAATTGACCAAAATCGAAAAGGCCTCCGCGAGGGGGCCTTTTTGCTTGGCCGAAGTTCTTCTAAAATAACAGAGGTGGAAAATGTCAAAAGGGTATTACTGTACTGCGGCGGAGGCACACACCAAGCTCAAGGAACGGCAGGGGTGCGGAGCAAAAGAAAGCGTGGTGGAGTTTTGGCACAAACGCAGTCTTTCGCTGCCAGTGTTGCCGGCCGTGGAAAGGCCGGCGGTGCTTGCACGGCAAGTCGCCACAGGTCGTTTTGAGGACATCCTTTTCCGCGAACTCGCTCTCTCCGCAGGCCTTACACCAACGTGGTGGCAATATACGGAGGACAGGTTCACAAGTGTTTCGCCGTACAAACGGAGTCTCATACATCCAGTGTGTGCGAGAAAAACACAAAAAGGGTTGCACTTGCAGACTAAAAAACTGGGGCAGCCTCATAAGTGGGAGAAAAAAACTCTTAAAGAAATTAGGAGCGAAGAGGGTAGATCTCTCGTCGAGTGGCACCACAAGCGCCGCGAGAACGTCATGGGGCCGGGTATCATCGCGGATGTGACTGCGTATTCCTACCCACTCTTTCTCTCACTCTTCGTTGCTCACGCAGTCCTCTTTGAGGATTATCACGGCGGCGAATCGGGGGACGAGCTCAACGGCTTTACAAAAAAGCGATTTGAGCCCGCGTGGCAAGAAGTTGCGGATGAACTTGGTATGCAGCCACTCGTTGTACAGTTGCCGTGGTGGCCCGAATTGGCGTTTTATCCGGAGACTCCGGATTGGCGCCAGTATGGAGTAGTGGAGTAGATTCCGCCTGTTGTTTCTGGTGTAGTAATTGAGGCGCCTCTCGCCCAGACGCCTCTTTTATTATTTTAATGGTAGTCTTCAAAATGAAATTATGAAAAAATTTAATAGGATGGCACTTGTGCGGAATATAATCGCTCTTTCTCCGCGCCAACTTGAGGGCGAGAAGAAGACGTTGCGATTTTTGCAGACTTTTTTGAAAGAGCGAAACATTCCTTTTTTTACCCACTTATTTCATGTTGCCATACCACAAACACAAAGAGCTGTCCTCTTTGCAGATGGCAAAAAAGTCCCCTGTGATGCGTGCAGTATGAGGAGCGGGAAGATTAGAAATAATTATAAAATTATTAGCTCTCTCGTCTCCTCGCGCGTACTTCAAGAAGAACCCAATATCAACTTTAATCCACGCTGTGTCGGTATCTCCAAAAGTAATCACTACTTCGCACCTTCGGTCGCTGTAAGCCGAAAAGGCCTCCTACAGGTACTAAAAGCAAAAAGGGTAGAGGGTGAGGTAAAAGTAAATAAGGTTTTACACACCGCTACCGATATTCTTGTCGGAAATATAGAAAATCCAAAATACGTCTGTTTTGCCCATTATGACAGTGTCGAAACTGGCGCCATCGACAACGCCTCTGGAGTAGCAGCGATGATGGGGGTTATCCTGGCACATTCTACCCTGTTAAAAAGTACACTGTTCGTCTTTGCCTCAAACGAAGAGCTTTCGTATGACACTCCCGTGTACTGGGGCCACGGCTTCCGCGTATTCGAAAAGGAGTACCAGCGCCAGCTTGAGCGCGCAAATAAAATAATCGTTATAGATTCGGTAGGGAACGCCAAGACCCAAAAAATAACGGACATGCACGACATTATGCTCGGGTTTCCCATCAATAACGCCAAGCGCTGGCACAAGAAAATTGTTTTCTTGTCTGGAGATTTTGACCACCTTATGACCGTTTATCACAGCAGGCTCGACGACGGTCGTGGTATGTCGGAGAAGTGGCTTAAAGACGCACAAGCAGCGATAGCTAAAGAGTTGAAGACTCCTTAAGACCCATACAGTTCGGGGTGCGTGCCGATGGTCAAAAAGCGGACGGTTGATTTATTTTCGTGGCGATAAATGGCTCGGTAACTGCCGGTTATGTTAATACTCCTGCACCCAGCCCACTCTGCGGTAAGTGTGTGGTTATGAAGTAGGGGATGAAATGGCGTTGAAAGAAAAAGCTCAAAACGCTCGTCGAAGCTTCTCTGTATTGGTTTTTGCAGCTTTTGATATTTTTTCCTGAACTCTTTTGAGAAAAACGCTTGCATATTTTAGCGTTTAGACTTGAGCCACATCGCTGCGTCTTTTGCAGAAGTAAATGCAGGAGAAAATGTGTCCTCGTTTCCCTCCTCTATGTTGCGGATAGCTTCGCGCAGAAGCTTTGCTGTTTTTGCGTTTGGCGTAAGCGGTACGGCAAATTCCACCCGTTGCTCATCTCCAAATTTCCGGAGCGCTCCATTGACCACAATAGAAATAGGGATGCCAAGCCGGTGAGCAGCCTTTTTTGCCTTGTCGCGCACCACCTTGTCTACCTTAAAGCTCATGACTGTTTTCATATAACCAAAGTATATACTTTGGTAGAGTACTGTCAATACCCTATTAGTTGCCCTTGAGAGCCGCTTGCAGTTGTGCGGTGAGTGATGGTGCTAAGTTTGCGCTGAAGTCTGCCTCTTTGGCTGAGAGGTCGCCGGAGAGGAGAGAAATGATGCCGCCTTGGCCGTGCGCGGCGAGGCTGTCATCAATATGGGACAGCGATACCGCGCGCAGGTCGCGGTTTTCGGTCGAGGCCGCTGTTGTCGAGGTTGTGATAATGCCAGCGAGCTTCCCGTCGCGCAGGCGCACAACCGCGCCGCCGGAGGAACCGCTTTGGGATACGACCGTGCCGCCGATTGAAAATAAATCCACTTTTTTGTTGCCGCCGAAAGAGAAGAGCTGTGTGACATAGGCTATTGCCGAGCTGATGTAAAGGTTTTTTTGTACCGCCTCTCCGCCCAAAAACCCGGCAGGATAGGCCGCCAAGAGCATCTGCTCGCCGGTGTCGGCGTATCCGCGGTCCATTTCGAGCCGGTCAAAACTTCCGGGTAGCGCCGCGAGCGGATCGGTGCGGCCGGTTATAAGCAGAAATGCGTAATCATTTTCCCCGGTTCCGGTTGCTTGTACAGCAGCAAGTTGAGAGGCATTTTCAGCGACCCACGCGGAAGGCAAATATAAAAGAGTCGCGGTGTAGCGCTCCTGCGCGGGGGAGCCGATACGCACGGTGCAGGTTATGTTGTCTTTGATAACGTAGTCGCGCAGAAGAAAGTACTGCCCGACATGCGCGTTGGTAAGTATGACTCCGCGGCTGTCAATGATGATGCCACTGCCGCTGATTCCGTTGACGCCGACCTGTGGAGTGCAGAGAATATTGACCAGCGCGGCGCGCGTCTCGATATTGATTTGCTCTTGCGATTTGGTTGGAATGATTGGAGCTGTTGTTGTGGCTGGCTTAGATAAAACCGGCTCAGAAAAAAGTCCTCGGGTCGGCTTTGCTGCCGCTTTAGGTGCAACTGGAAATTCAGCTGTCGTTGCCTGCGGTGAGTTTGTCGAATCCGTTGCAACTGGCTGCGGTGGCAGGGTGGCAGCGCCTGTCAAAAGCGCCCCGAGCAATACAATAAGCCCGATTACTTTTCCTATAGCTGTGAGAACAGCGTTTACAATGTTTTGGGCCGCCTCCATTTCCACATGTTAACACACCGAACAGTGCCATTGGTATTGGGGGATGCTATAGTATAAGCATGGCACATTCTACTTCTGTAAAAGAACAAGCTCGCTCACTGCGTTTAGCTGGTTATTCATACTCGTATATTGCTTCGCAAACTGGACTTTCTAAAGGGACACTCAGTGATTGGCTTGCAAGGGTTCCCTATACTCCAAATTCCGAGACGGTGCAGACTATTGGTAAGGCACGCGCAGCTTCGGGAGAAAAAATTGCGAAAAAGAGACTGGAAACTTTTGTAATTGCAAAACAGGAAGCGGCTGAGGAGATAGGCAAGGTGTCACAGCGCGACTTATTTATGTTTGGGTTAGGAATTTATCTGGGGGAAGGAAGTAAAGCTCATGAACAGATTCGACTAGTAAACTCTGACCCGCGCGTCATACGGTTTGCCATTACGTGGTTTAAGTCATTTGGTCTTGATACCAAAAACTTTGTTATAAAACTCCATCTATACCCCGATTCAGATATAAAAAGATGTACGGAATACTGGGGAAAAGTGGCAGGCGTTCCGGCCGGGCAGTTTTTGAAGCCTCAAATAGACTGGCGAAAAGATAAAAAAACTTATAAACTTGGCAAGCTTCCATACGGTACGGCCCATCTGGGAATACGGTGTTTGGGAGATAAAAAATTTGGCGTCTTTTTCTCACGCAAAATTATGGCGTGGATAGAAGAGATGGCAAAAAAAGTAGAAATGCGGGATTAGTTTAGTGGCAAAACGCGACTTTTCCAAAGTTGAGTTGGGAGTTCGATTCTCCCATCCCGCACACAGTTGTGTTAAATCCGGATACCGAGAATGGGTGTTGATAGTCAAGTTTTTATTCTGCCCACATATGAACGAAAAAATCCCCTGGTGGGGATTTTTTCGTCTCGAGAGGATAAAATCTTATGACCTAACCGCCTCTTTAAGCGCCTTGGCGGCCTGGAATTTCGGCACGCGCATGGAGGGGACCTGTACGGTCGCGCCGGTGCGCGGGTTGCGTGCCTGGCGCGCGGCGCGCATCTTGGTCTTAAAGATGCCAAGGCCGGCGATAGAGACATCATTGCCTTTCTTGAGCTCGCTCACAATAGAGTCGATCATCGACTCAACGGCGCGCTCGGCGTCCGCCTTAGTAGTGCCAAGGACGGTGTGCACCTTTTCTGCTATATCTTGTTTATTCATAGCCTTAACTACTAGCTGATAATGGGAAACCCCTGTGCGGGTAGTATACCCCTCTCAAAAAACCTTGCAACAGAGCCTCATAGCGTACTGAAAACTGAAAGACGTTGTTACTAAAGGGTATTTTTATGGTAAGATGGGCACCATTATGGCTAAAAGGGCAAAAAAGCTTGAAATCATTGGGGTTTCCGGCGTGCGTGGCAGTTTTTCCGAGGAGGCGGCTCTCGTGTATACATCAAAAGTAGGTCTAAGAGCGTACAGAATAACCTATCTAACAACAGTGGAAAACGTCCTTTCTGAACTCGAAGCAGGCACTATTACGCTCGGCGTCTTCCCGATAGAAAACAGCAATGGCGGGGTAGTCATCGAGGCGGTCCACGCCATGGCCAAGCATCGCTTTGTCATCAAAAAAATCTTTGAAATCGATATCCACATGAACCTTCTAGTGAAAAAAGGAGTTACCCCGGGTAAGGTCAGGCGTATTGTGTCTCATGACCAGGCGCTTAAGCAGTGTCGCATGTATCTTAGGCGCCGTTGGCCAAAAGTAAAGTTGGAGGAGTACCTAGACACCGCCAAAGCGGCTGAAGATTTATCTAAGGGCGTTTTGTCCGCCGCAACAGCGGTCGTAGCCTCGCGAACCGCCGCCCAGAGGTACAAACTCGACATTTTGGAGGAGTCTATCCAAGACTTGAAATTTAATTACACCAGTTTTATCGCCGCGGTGAAATAAAAATAGCTCTCGCGCGAGGCGGGAGCCGTACTCAGACTGCTATTTTTTTTACTGCTTCGTTCATCAAGCATCCGCCCCGGTGTTGATGAAACCCCTCTTCTTTGCAGATCCGGAGCAGTGTTTGAGAAACATCTTTATTATCCCGAGGCGTAATGAGGATGACTTTAGGCCGTATCTGTTTATTGCGATAGACCAACACTGCCGCAGCCGCGGGAGAGATGACAGACACGCCCCCACTACACAAGATCATAGTCCCCCGCTCGAGCCCGATACCGATAGCGGCATACGGAGCGATTGCAAGCGCCTTTTGCGCGCACTCGGATGCTCTTTTTATCACTGAGTCACTTGTTTGCGCTGGTGGCGTTGTAAGATCGCAATCGTAGCACTCCACGCGATACTTTGGGCGTTTTTGACGACACGTGCAGTCGCGCACGTGTCGTTGGATGGTACCGAGGCGGAGCGATCCGCCGGTTGCCACACATAGAGCCACTACTACTTGCATAAGAACCCCCTATTTCATTTCCAGTTGTCTTCCGCCTCCTACCCTACGCTTTTTGCCCTAATTTTGCAACACTTACCGCGCAAACTCTATGGCGCGGGTTTCGCGGATGACGAGTATCTTTATTTCGCCCGGATATTTGAGTTCATTTTCTATGCGCATGGCGATAGAGCGCGCCAACTCGCGCGCTTGAAAGTCGCTCATGGTCTCGGGCTTTACAAACACGCGTACCTCGCGGCCAGCGGAAATGGCGTAGGACTTCTCCACGCCGGGGAATGAGTTCGCGATGCCTTCGATGTCGGCGAGGCGCTTTATATACTGCTCCACCGAGTCGCGCCGCGCGCCGGGGCGACCGCCGGAAATGGCGTCGGCCACCTGCACAATATAGGACTCCGGCGTTTCGTACGGATATTCCTCGTGGTGGGCCTGCATAGCCTGGATAACTTCCTCCTGCACGCCGAATTTCTGCAGTATGCGGCGGCCTATTTCCACGTGGGTGCCTTGCACCTCGTGGTCGAGCGCCTTGCCGATGTCATGCAGCAGCGCGCCGGCGCGGGCAACTGCCGGGTTAGCGCCGACCTCCTCGGCTATCATGCCGGCGATGTGCGCCATCTCTACCGAGTGCTGGAGCACCGACTGCCCGTAGGAGGTGCGGAAGTGGAGGCGACCTAAAATCATAAGGAGCCGCGGGTCGAGATTGAGCACGCCGACCTCAAATGCGGCGGCCTCGGCCTTCTCTTTGATTATTTTGTTGACGTCGGCCTTGGCCTTCTCCACCATTTCCTCGATTTTGGCGGGCTGGATGCGCCCGTCGATAATCAGGTTCTCGAGCGCGACGCGCGCGATGGCGCGGCGCAGCGGGTCATAGGAAGAAAAAAGTATGGAGCCAGGCGTATCATCGATAATAACCTCAACACCGGTGGCGCGCTCAAACGCTTTGATGTTGCGGCCCTCCTTGCCGATTATTTTGCCCTTTAGGTCGTCGTTGGGGATAGTGATGGCGCTTGCCATGGTGTCGGAGGCAACCGAGTTGCCCAGCCTGTGTATGGCGGTAACCAAAATATCCTTGGCCTTGCGCTCCATGCGCTCGTAGCCCTCGCGCTCCAGCTTGGCGGTGCGCATCATAAAGTCCTCGCTGTTTTCGCGCTCTATCTCCGAGTACAGCTGTTCCTTTGCCTGGTCTTTGGAGAGACCGGCCACCTTGGCAAGCTCGTTGGCGCGCTCCTGCAGCAGCGCTTCAGCGCGCTCTTTTATATTTTTAACCTCTTCAATTTTGCCCTTGACCGCCTGGATTTCGGAGTCGAGCTCGCCCTGCTTTTTGTCCAGCGCCTCCTCACGCTTAAAAACGCGCTCCTCTTGGCGCGTTATCTTTTCCTCTTTTTCCGCGAGCGTTGTCTCGAGCGACACCAAGATATCCTTGGCTTTCTCCTCCGCACCTGCGGTTATTTTTTTAGCCTCCTCGCGAGCGTCGAGCAGTATGTGCTTGACTTCGACTTCTATCGAACCTTTACGCGCGCTTACCAGCAGCCACCGGAATACAAAGCCGATTACCGCACCGCCCAAGGCTGACAGCGCCAGCAGGGCAAACACTATTTTTAATGACATAAGTTGGGTTCATGAAATATATATTGAGAACGGCTTCACAATACCATAAGTAGAGATTAGCGACTAGGGTTTAGCCACTGGTCGCTCCTAAACCCTATTGGCTAGTGGCTAATTACTTCTTCGCGGCGACGCCCTGGTGGGCGAGGATGTCGTCCACAATGCCGTACTTTTTAGCCTCATCCGCCATCATAAAGTAGTCGCGGTCGACGTCCTTTTCTATTTTTTCCAGCGGCTGGCCGGTGGCTTTGGAGAGTATTTTATTAAGCCGCTCGCGGGTGGCTACAATGTGCTTGGCCGTAATCTCGATGTCGGTAGCTTGACCCTGCGCCCCGCCCCACGGCTGGTGGATCATCACCTCGGCATTGGGGAGCGCGAAGCGCTTGCCCTTTTCTCCGGCGGCCAAAATAACCGCCGCCGCCGATGCCGCTATGCCGACACAAACAGTCGCCACATCGGGCTTGATGTAATTCATCGTGTCGAGTATCGCCAAACCCGCCGTGACCGAGCCGCCGGGGGAGTTGATGTAAAGTTGCACGTCTTTCTTCGGATCTTCGGAAGCCAAAAAGAGAAGTTGGGCGATAACCAGGTTAGCCGTGTGGTCCTCGATAGGGCCGGCGAGAAAGATAACCCGCTCTTTGAGCAACCTCGAATAAATATCAAAAGCGCGCTCGCCATACGGCGTCTTTTCGATAACCATAGGCACGAGCTGATTTCTAAAGTCATGGTCGTTTTGTTTGTTTTGCATGGGGACAGTATAGTCTTGACCACCAGAACTTTCAAGCGTACCGTAATGCGACAGGGTACGTCTCGCCGGTGCTATGTCAATGACCGGCACAACATTGGGGGTGTGCTATGGATATCAAGAACATCGCTGGCTTGCTCCAGCTAGCTTGGATGGTTGGAATTCCTCTGGGTGTAGTGGCCCTGATTTATTTCACCAACTAGCGGGCACTCTGCTCTAGCTCGCTCATGTTGAGTTCTTCGTTCGCAGAGCATCCTCGATGCTCAAGGGGCCCCGCTTCGGCGAGGCCCTTTCTCTTTTCCCAACAAACCATGTGTGTAACGGTCGTTACAGTTATGGTTTGCGGTTAGAGTTTTTTTCAAGCCATGTAGCGATTTCTTTTATTGAAGCCTTTTCTACCACAAATCGCACCATCGACTCTTGAATATCTTTTTGGTCAAAAAAGGTCTTATAGCCGTTTTGCTCAAGTATATACACAGCCGTTATAAACGCAGTGCGCTTGTTTCCGTCTATGAATACATGATTGCGCGCAAGGCTTTCTAAGGTTGCCGCCGCTTTGGTAAAGAGGGTTGGATACAGTTCCTTGCCGCCAAATCCGGCATACGGCCGTGCGGCGCACATCTCTAAAGCGGCCGCGTCACGCAAGCCGCTCGAGCCGCCTGTTTGGCGCAACACCACCTCATGCAAGCGGATAATATCTTCGGCAGTAGGGAATATCATTAAGCGTCTTTTAGGGCCTCAAGCGCGGGGCGGTATCGTTCAACGGCTTCTTCGGCCCAGTCTATAAGCTTTGCGTTGCCGGCACTCTTTTTGGCAATAGGCGCCTTTTTTTCGATGATAAAACGGCCGGCGTCCTTTGTTACGGAGACTACCTCACCTACGGCAAAACCCTCCTCGCGCGCATCTTTGGCGGGGAGTACTACACCCATAGAACTGCCTATTTGTATTACTTTTTGGTCCATACTCTATATCTTATTATAATGCCATTATAATGCAATACTTGACAAAATGGTAGTTTGGGGTGTATAATACATAATGAATTCACCGTTCATTTCAACAACTTAGGGGGCAAAAATGCTCGCAACACTTCGTAGACTATGGTGGTTCCGCGCGTTTGAGTGGACCGCCACCAATACTGCTAGGGCAATTTGGTGGATGGTTGGGCAGCTTGCCCGGCTCATCATCAATGCCGCCGGTAGTTTCTTTGGCTGGACAGCCAAGGGGAGTATCATGGCGGTGCTCGCCAAGTTTGCCGCAGTCATCCTACTCGCAGGATTTCTCGCGGTGCAGGCTGGGTTTTATGATCTAGCCAACGGGCTCATTATGTTATCCGCGGCGCCGATCATGTTCATCGGACTCTGGATGATAGTGCGGGCGCCATTCGCTCCGGCAAAAAAGAAGAAGAAAAAGTAACCACGCAGTTTCAAATGGCGGCACGCGAGTGCTGCCTTTTATTATTTTACTTCGCCCTCCAAAAGTTTCAGCGCGAGTTCGTTTTTTAGGACGGTTTCTATGTGGATTTTGACTAACTCGGGATTTGCTTCAGGGAAGTGCTCCATTGCGTGTTTTATTTCCGTAGAAACCGCGGTTTCGTCGGCCTCGATCTTCTCCTCCTGCGCGATTTTATTGAGCAAGAGTTGCAGCTGGGCGCGCTTGCGCGCCTGCTCGCGGAACTCGTTGCGTACGCCCTCTTCAGTTTTATTAGTTTTTTTCAAATATTCTTCGAACTCCATTCCGAACCGCTTAACGTCCTCGCGCATCTGCGACATAATCTTTTCCAGCTCGCTTTCTATAAAGATCCGCGGCACGGAGAGCGTCGACTTTTCAAGCAATGCCTCAATAAGCTTCCCGCGTCGCGCATCGCGCGCCTTGCGCGTTTTTTCCTCGCCTATGCCTTTGTGTATCTGCGTTTTAAGATGCTCCAAGCTCTCAAAAGCGCCTACTGACTTGGCAAACTCATCGCTCAACTCTGGCGCAGTGTCGCCTGTTTTTCGTGATTGCCTCAAATCTTCAAGCGTCTTGGTTACTTCCTCCTCGCTTGCCGGCAGTGCAGGCTCCAGCGCTACCTTTTCGTGCAGCTGCTTCCAGTTTTTTGGCAGTGCAACCTCCGGATACACCGTGGCGCGCACGGTAAGGCCCACCGGGTTGCCGGCGGCAAGCTTAGTAACTCGTATGTCTGGGCGGCCAACCGCCTCGACCTTGTGCGCTTCTATAAGCTCGATATAAAAGTCTTTGACAAACAGCTCTACCGCCTCCTCAAGCACGGCAAGCTCGCCCGCTTTTTTTAAAGCCATGTCAGCGGGCACTTTGCCGGGGCGGAAGCCCGGCAGTGCCATATGCTCGGCAATGTGTTTAAGCGCCTTTTCGCGATAAGGCTCAACCGCGGAGTAGGGGACCTCTCCCACGAGTTCTACCTGCGACTCCGGGAGGTTCTTCAATACAAAAGCCCCTGTGATTTCAGCAAACATCTGGCGATGGTAGCACTTAGAGCGAACCCTGCAAAGCGTCGAGATCGGCGTTCGAGTCGGTGGTCGCAGCGGCATTGAGGTCGGATTCTATGTTACTTTCGCTGTTAGGATTTGCCGCCTCCTGCTGCGCGGCTATGTCCGCCGCTTGTTGTTGTGCTTGCGCGGCTTCGGCTTCCTTTTGTTGCTGGGCTTGCGTATAAAAGAAGTATGCGCCACCGGCGGCAAGCAGGAGCACAACGATGATGATGCCGATGACGGCTCCCAACCCGCCTCCTGAACTTGGTTTGGGTGCCGCAGGAGGAGTAACTTGTACCGGCGGTGGAGGAGTTACCGGGGCAACAGGCGGCGGTACAATCGGCTGAGGTGTTTGTGGGGGCATTTTTTTTAAAGTTAATTATTAATAGTGGCTGCTTTTACGGAGTCGAGCGTTACTTTGAGAGAGGCTTTGGCGGTATGGATGGCGTCGTCGGCCGCTTTGACCGCCGCGCGGATTTTCGGCATCTCATTTTTTGGGGTTGCGCTTGAAAGTGCCGCGGAGAGCGCCGTTCCTACCGCGGTTATCTTGTCTTGTGCCGCGGCAATGTCCGCGCGCGCCGCCGTGAGCAACTCAACCGATGCGTCCATGGTTATGCCCTTGGCCTGCAGCTCGCTGATGCGGCTGTCTATTCGTGTCGCAATTTCGCCAAGTTTGTTTATATGGTTTGTAAGACGGTCAACCATATTGTTTATACTCGTCTGCACCGCTTGGCTGAACTTTGCCCTCGCCTTTTCTTTGACGGCATCAACTTTCGCCCGCACCTCTTCCTTTTTAGTTTCAATCTTTAAACGGGCATCCTCGCGCACGTTCTTTATATCCGCGCGGGTGCTCGACGCGTTCTCGCGGATGTTTTTAAGGATTTGTCCCGGCGCAACGAGCGGACGGGGCTTCTCGGGTTTAACGTTTGTGGTTGCGCTTGCTTCAGCGGTAACGGTCACATCCGCCTCTTGCGCAAACACAAAAGCGGGGGCGAGTAAGACGGCGCTCGTAACGGCTACAGTTTGTAGAAGTTTTTTCATACCCCTTATTCTACACCCCTTTTTTATTTTGCAAGTTTCGGCTTGTAGTCTTTATCGTAGCGCTCCATACTTTCGCGGACTATTTGTTTGGCTCCTTCAGCATCTACAAACTCACCCACGACACCAGTGCCGGGCTTTTTGAGCGCTTTGTAATTCTCCCAGTAGTATTTAATTTCTTTTTTGAAATAGTCGCCTAAGTCCTCAACTGACTTGATGTGGTCGACGCGCTTGTCATCGGCGAGCACGCCGATTATTTTGTCGTCCACCTCGCCAGTGTCGACGAATTTCATAGCGCCAATAATTCGCACTTCAGCTACTGCTCCGGCAACCAGCGGCTCTGTTACGTTTACTATCATTATGTCGAGAGGGTCGTTATCGAGGTCCCATGTTTGCGGTATCGCTCCGTACGTAAACGGATACGCGAGCGACGAATAGCCGACGCGATCGAGTTTTAGTTGGCCGGACTCGGTAATGAGCTCGTATTTATTTATCGAGCCGGATGAAACTTCAATAATGGTATTAACTTTCGCTTCGCTCTCGTTCGCGAACGCCGGAAGCGCGTGCAAAAGGTTAAGCATGTATTTGCTAGGTTTTATATCAATGTTTGCCATATTCCTGTATCTTACCTCTTAATTTTTTACTCGCCCGCGATAGGCGGAGGGGCTACTGGGGCCGGGGCGTCTTTGCCCTCTACCGCATCAACCGGCTTGCCGCCGACCGACTGGATGTCGATGCGCCAGCCGGTCAGCTTGGCAGCCAAACGCACGTTCTGGCCGCCGCGGCCTATTGCCAAGCTCTGCTGGTCCTCGGCTACTTTAATGGTCGCTTTATGCTCCTCCTCGTCGAGCTCGACTCCCAGCACGCGGGCAGGAGAGAGCGCTTCCTCGATAAACATCTTCGGATTTTCGTTCCATTCGATAAGGTCGATTTTTTCGCCGCCGAGCTCCGAGGTGACGGTGCTGACGCGCACGCCGCGCTGGCCGACCAATGAGCCGACCGGGTCGACATGCGGGTCGGTCGAGGCGACTGCCACTTTGGAGCGGCTGCCGGCTTCGCGCGCGATTGATTTGAACACCACCGTTTTGGCAGCGGCCTCCGGCGCCTCCATCTCAAACAGTTTGACGAGGAATTCCGGCTTGGCGCGGCTGAGGCGCAGGTAGATGCCGCGCGGCGACTCCTCTACTTGGTATAGCAGGCCGCGGATGCGCTCGCCCTGGCGGTAGCGCTCGCCGGGTATCTGCTCCTCATACGGCAAGATGCCGGTGGCGCGCCCGAGGTCGACATAAATGTTGCCGCGCTCCATGCGCTGTACGGTGCCGCTGATAATCTCGCCCTGCCGCGCTCCGTATTCTGCGACCACGGAAACCTTCTCCGCTTCGCGGATTTTTTGGATGATAACTTGTTTGGCGGTCTGCGCGGCGATGCGGCCGTAGGTTTCTTCCGCTTCGAGCGGGAAGACAAGCTCGTCGCCGACCGCGGCGTCGCGCTTGATAAACTTGGCGTCCTCTATTTTTATATGCTGTTCCTCGTTGTAGTAGGGCAGCGGCGCAACCGGGTTGCCCTCGGCGTCGAGCACCGGCTCATCGTTCTCGTTGTTTGTTGTATTTATCGTACTGGTCGCTTCGTCCTCGAAGCGCACCGTTGAGTCGTCTACTGCTGTTTTAATCTGCTGAAATTCGGTTGTGCCGGCATTGAGGTCGATGCGCGCGCGGATAATTTGGCCCTTTTTGGCATATTCCTTTTTATAGGCGGTCGCCATCGCGGCCTCAATAGCCTCGATGACTTTGGCGCGCGGTATACCGCGCTCCTCCTCCAGTTCGTTCAGCACGCTGTTCATCACTTTCAAATCAAACATGATAGATTTTCTTAACGAGTAATCGAGTTTAGTAAATCATCACCCTGTTAAATACGATTTGAGGCGATTCCGCAGAAACATCTTGCCGTGGTGCGTCTTCAAGTATTTTTCACGATGGTCGGCGTCTTTTTTATCAGTACACGCTTCGTAGTATACGAGGTGCAACGGACGCCGTTCACGGGTTGAAGAAACTTTACCCCGACAGTGTGCCTCAAATCGTCCTTTCAAATTGCTGGTATATCCGGTGTAAAACTTGCCATCCTTATCTGACTTCAATACGTATGTGTAGTACATACAACTAATTTGAAAGGATTTAACAGGGTCTACAAAATATACTCGCCACTGGCTCCGTTATTTTGAACGAAAAAAACCACCCACGCGGGGCAGTTACCAGATAAGACCATCCTACTCCTGTTGTATAATAGTGTCAATGGAACGCTCAATCGGGTGGTTAAAAAAGGAGTCGATGAGCGACGACGAGCGCCGGCACGCTTTGGCGCACGAGCTCGGGCTCCCGTTTGTGCAGTTAGACCGCGACACCATATCGCTCGATGCGCTGGTGCTGGTGCCCGAGCCATTGGTCCGCGAACACAA
>Ga0209542_10009252_pt1 | contig 18125 bp, 20 predicted proteins | sample RifCSPhighO2_01_FD_184028 | JGI IMG/M metagenome (GOLD analysis project Ga0209542, IMG submission 184028) | Soil microbial communities from Rifle, Colorado - Rifle CSP2_plank highO2_0.1 (SPAdes) (version 2) | ecosystem: Environmental > Terrestrial > Deep subsurface > Rock core/Sediment ...
CTGCAAAAACTACCAAGGTCTGAAAAAAATCTATAACATGATCTTTAAACGAAACCGGTCTTTTCTCGGGTTCCTGTCTGTAAGCTAAATAGTCTTCATGCATAAGGGATATTATATCGCAAATTTATATAAGCTTGCGAGGTAATTGCATGCAATTATAATCAAAAATCATCAGTTTTGTAAGCCGGAATTAAGAGATTCTTAGTCAATTTGGTAAAATAGCGGCAAGGACTCGTAGCTCAGTGGTAGAGCGCTGCATTCACATTGCAGATGCCAGAGGTTCAAATCCTCTCGGGTCCACAGAATTGTACAACTATAGGTTGAATGTTTGAATGCTAAGTGCTAAAAAAGATTCATGTCTGCAGGAAAAGAAGCATTTAAGTCGACAGTTTCAAATAATCCTAATATTTCAGTTAAGAAAGATGAATTTGGGTCTTTGACTATATATGAACGTTTGCCTTCAGGCTTAGTATTAGAAGCACATCCATTCAGCAGGAGGGTGGGAATTCAAAGAGAACGGTTAGTTAGCGTTAGCGCTAGAGACTTTGATCCTAAAGCGCAAGCAGATTCGATTCCTTGGACCAGGATGATTATAAGGCCCGCTGAAAGAGAAAGAATTTCGGTAGATGTTTATTTTGATCCCTTAGTTGACCCTAAGACTCGGAGGCCGGATATTGATCCTAAGAAAGTTATTAAAACTGTCGCCAATGGATTAGAAATTTATAGAGCTTATTTGAAGGCACTGGATGGACTTTCTTTGAAAGATTATAAGGGGATAGTTGATGATATGTATGGTGGAGACTCTACAGATATCCTTATTCTTGAAAATTATAGAGCTTTGGAAAGAGAAATTGCCAGATATAAACTTCTAAGAGATTTTAAAGAGTTAGCATTTTCAACATGATATTAATCTGTCATAATATTAAGAGTGCTTAAATCTATTTTTAGGAATTCTTCCTACCTTTTAATCAGCCAGTTTTTAGTCAAAGCTTTGGCTTTCGGGTATGCCATATTTTTGGCAGGTAACATCGGTGCGTCGGACTTCGGAACTTATTCTGCGGCATTATCTATTTTCGGGTTAATGTCATTATTTTCCGATTTAGGGATTAACCGGGTGCTAACCCGTGATATCGCTAGGGATGAGGCTAATCTGTCAAAATTTTTCTCAACTGCCCTGCTTTTAAGGGCGCTTAGTTCAGCCGTGTCCTTTTTGGGCCTGACTGTCTTTTTTTACCTGACCGATTCCTCAGGTTTAAGATTTGTTCTGACTTCAATCGCCCTTTTGTCGCTGGTTCCCCAGTCGATTGCCTTAAGTGTTGATGCGGTTCTAATTGCTTTAAAGAAAGCTCCTCTTTCGGCATTGGGGTTTTTCCTTTTTAACATGGTAAGTTATATTGCCGGTGCCGCTCTTATTTTCTCAGGATTCGGAGTTTACGGAGCAACTATTGCCTTTTTGGCCGGACATATTTTTTACGCTGTCTTTTTTGTTACTGCCTTGCTCTACAACAGGAAAATAGAATTTAAACCATTTGATTTTGGTTTAGCCCGGTCTATTTTAGTTAAATCCTTTCCTTATGGAATATTATCGGCAATAGGTTTTGCCTCTTTCAGGATTGATACCGTGATCTTATCTTTCACCCGGGGGGGTACGGAAACCGGAATCTATAGTCTGGCATACCGCTTTTTGGAGGCTGCCACTATTATCCCGATAGCTTTCGGAACGATCCTTTATCCGGTTTTTTCCGAATTCGGAAAAGATATTACCAAAACTAAAAAACTTTTCCGGAGCAGTTTGTTCTTCGGATTTGCTGCAGGCTGCCTGATTACGATAAGTTACTGGACAATATTGCCCTGGTTTCTGAACACTTTCTTTCCGGCCAGTTTTGCCGGTTCTTCGAAGGCTTTGCAAATATTATCTCTGGCAGTACCATTTATTTTTATGCACATTCCTTTAAGCCAGCTGCTTTTGTCAAAAGAAAATTTATTAAAAGAAATAGTCCTGCTCTATATTGGAATATTTTCCGTCAACTTAATTCTAATGGTTAACTTTATACCTCAGTACGGCTTCATCGCCGCTTCATGGATTACGGTAATTGCCGAGTCAATAACTTTTGCCGCGTTTCTAACTTATATTAAGAAAAAGGGATTGGCTTAAATCTTTTTGCCGATACAACAAATTGCCGGGTTGCCTTCGATATCCCTGACTTCGTCGAGTTTTAAAATTTTGAACCCTTTAAAGATAATTTCCCGGTAAGCATCCTCGCCGTAGCGGAAATAATCTTTAGGATGGCGGTGTAAAGGGAAGCCGAAAGTCGGGGTGGTGACGATTAAAAAACCGTCTTTTTTTACCAGTTGGTTCATAATATTAATTGTTTTAAACGGGTCATTGTCATGTTCCAGCATCTCACAACAAATAACTACGTCAAAAGAGTTCTTTCTAAATTTTTTCAGAAGGTCGTGGGCGTCAATTATTACATCGACTCCGAAGCCTCTTTCCATATCGGTTCCGATATATTCTCCGGCATCACTAAAAAATTCGCGGACGCTGCCTGTTATGTCTTTACTGCCGATTTCTAAAATCCGGCCGGGTTTATTGATAAATAGTTTTTTGGTTTTTTTAATCCAATCTTGTATTTGCGGAGTCATAATAAAAGTGACAAGTGACAAGTGACAAGTGACAAGTTAGGTGGTATTTTAGATGATATTCTTTCGTTTGGCTAGATTTGGTAAACTTACTGCATGCTTGCCAGTCAAAGGTCAGTAAAAGCGTCGGTTATTATCCCGAACTGGAATGGTGAAAAATTATTAAGGGTGTGTTTGCCCAGTTTGAAAAAACAAACTTTTAAACAGTTTGAAGTGGTCATTGTTGATAACGGTTCAACCGACGGGTCGGTCGATTATATAAAAAATTCTTTTCCGGAAGTAAAATTGGTTGTCCTTAAATCTAACAGCGGTTTCTCTCATGCCGTAAATTTAGGAATCAAAATTTGCGTAGGTGAATACATAATTTTAATCAATAATGATACGGAAGTTGAAAAAGATTGTTTGAAATTTTTGGTAAAAGCCGCAGATCGAAGAAAAGATGTCGGGATGATTGCGGCAAAAATGCTCAAGTTTAATAATCCTAAAATCATTGATTCGGCCGGCGATTGGATTGACCGGGTTGGACATGCCGGTAATATTGGTCAGGGGAAAAAAGATGGTATTGAATTTAACCGGGCCGGGTTTTGTTTTCTTGTGACCGGGGGAGGATGTCTGATAAAAAGACAGGTATTTGAATCAATCGGTTTTTTTGATGAAAATTATTTTGCTTATATGGAAGATGTGGACTTTTGTTTGCGCGCTCAAATGAGGGGTTTTAGGGGCTGGTATGAACCGGGGGCTGTTATCCGTCACGTCCACAAAGCCACCTCAAGTAGAGATATCCCATTCACCGAATATCTGCAATTCCGCAACATGACCCAAACAATAATTAGGGACTTTCCGTCAAAACTGCTTTTCAGAAACTTTAATCTATTACTGATCATTTTGGTAAACTTAAATACAGTACTCTATTTTTTTAAGAATGGTTTTTGGAAGGAAGCTTTAAAAGCCGAAGCCTTTATTCTTCTAAATTTTGGCAGGTTAATATCGGAAAGAAGAAAGATCCAATCGGCAATAACTGTTAGTGAAGAATATTTAATTGAAAATTTCCGGCCCAAAAGAATTACTTTTTACGGCCTGTTAAAAAAATAATGTACTTGCCTTTATTTATTTTTATTGCCCTTTTTTTCTCATTATCGTTAGGCGAATTCGGGCAATATCCATTCGGGCAATCAAGTTTTTCACTGTCATTAACCGATGGCTTAATGTTTTTGAGTCTCTGCGTCATGCTGGTTTGGAATATCGCCATTAGGAAAAATTTGGCCGTTCCAAAAAATTTTCTCTGGTTGGTAGGATTTTGGCTTATTTGTCTATTAAGCCTTTTATTCAGCTTCAATCTTTCCGGATGGTTGTATTTATTCAGGTTTATTGTTTATTCCGGCGCGTTTTATCTGGCTTTTCATTTGGTAAAATCAAAAATTCTGGATTTGGGCGAATTTTTAACTTTGCTGAAATTGGTTAGCCTGGTTATTGCGGTCTTAGGATTAGTCCAATTAATTATTTATCCCGATTTGGAACCGTTATCGGGATATGGATACGATCCCCATAAATACCGCCTGTTCTCGACATTCCTTGATCCTAACTTCGTTGGGACTTTCCTAAGTTTTCCGGTTGTTTTTATTGCCGGTAATTTGCTTGATCAAAAATTTTCCGGTTTCAAGCAATTTTTTTACAAAAATAAATTTGATTTAATTGCCGGACTAATAATTTTAGTATCGGTTATTTTAACTTTCTCAAGGAGCGCCTATTTAATGCTTTTCGCCGCTCTTTTTTTATTGCTTGTTTTTAAAAGAAAACTATTGCTAATTCCGCTATTTTTAATCCCGCTAATTTTATACTTAATTTTCCCACCGTTTTCTGAAAGAATTAACGGGATAATAAATCCGGATAAGTCTGCTTCCGAAAGAATTTCGTCCTGGGAGAAAGGGCTGACTATTTTTCAACAGAACCCGTTATTTGGGGTCGGATTTAATAATATCAGGGATGCTGCAGAACAACTGAATTTAAATAAAACCTATTCCCCTGACGGTGGCAATTCCGGTGCCGGAGTTGATTCCAGTTTAATATTCGTGATGGCCACAACCGGAATAGCCGGCACAGCTGTCTTTTTTCTTTTCTTATTTAAAATTTTGTTTGGTTCTCTTAGTAGAATACTCCGGAAAAACTACCGTTATTCCCTGCCTTTTTTTGCCGTTTCCTCAGGGCTAATCTTAAACAGCTTTTTTATCAACAGTTTGTTTTTTCCGGCAATAATGGTTATCTGGTTTTCGGCTTTGGGCGTTTTTTACGGACTTGGTGAGGGAGAGGGCGAGGGATCCTGAGGAGTGTACTTAACCCGCCTTTCTAACTTATTAGTTGTCCCGAAATTAGTTGAAGAAACTATAGTTATAACGTTATCACCGTCATTAATGTTGATCTGAGTTTGAAAATTTCCTTCGGAGTTAACGATCACAGTTGAGCCGTTTACTGTAACGGAATTATTCGGATCGGTTTTTCCGGAAACCTTAACTTTTTTGTCACCGCCTTTTATTTCGGCTCCGTCTGCGGGTTCGCTAACCTCAAGTGTCGGTTTCTCGTTACTGTAATAAAGCTTAATTGTTTTGGAAGGCAAACTTTTTTTGTCTTTGTCATTAATTGTCAGGGCGTGGATGTTATTGTTGCCCAGGTTTAAGGATATTTGGTCTGTGGTAAATTTACCCTCTGAATCGGTAGTGGTTTGGGATTTTAATTCATCATCAAGATAAATCTCGACCCTGCTTAATGGCGTGGCGTAACCGTTAATCGCCAGGGAAGCACTGTTTGTGGCTTCAAAAGGAACATATAAAACAGGCGGGGCGATCGCTTCATCAATTTTTACTTCTTCGACAGGCTTAACCGATTTGTATTTATTCAGAAAGCTTAAATTGCCGACCAGAAATGGCAATCCCCAATTAAAGAAAACATAAATTAGAACAACTACAATAACCAGATTAAGTATCAGTTTTTTCTTGGCTTTTGATTCCGAATGCCGGAGGGAGCGGGGCTTAAAAGTGGATCTGTAACTCGGCCTTCTCATAGGAAGTTATTATATACAATTTTATGTACTAAAATAAAAGTGAATTTTAAGCTGGGGGTTCGGTAAGGATTTCCAGTCTGCGCACAGCCCTACCTCTAAGAATAATCATTAAATGATCTCCTCTTAGCCGCATTAACTGAGCAACTCTAGCGTCTGCCTTTGCTGCTTCAGGATGATCGACATCCTCACGTCCGATTGTTAAGGACAAAGCTAGAAATCGCTCATTAAGTATTTCCCGGCGTCTAAACCTCTCCAGAGTTTCAGCATTACCTCTGCCTGAAGCTACTTGCCTGGCGCAATAAACCTCATCACTTAATGCAAGATAAGCCCAATGAAGAGCTCTTTTTATCAGTCTAGTCGGTCGTATTTCTGGAAACATAAAGACGAGTATTATATCAAAAAACCCTCAATAAATCCACTATAGGATACTCTGAATTAGAAGTAATTTTAATGATTTGAGCCGGAGATGGGATTTGAACCCATGACTTACTCTTTACCTGCCCGCCAAAAGTGAGCCGTCTATCGGATTTGAACCGATGGCCTACTGTTTACGATACAGCCGCTCTACCACTGAGCTAAGACGGCACGAAGGCGGGCGAAAGAGTTGCTCTTCCTGGGTAACCCAGGTTATTATATTTCACCTGCGGTGATAAGCGAAGCTTGCGAGCTACGCTCTTAAATAGTAGCTTACCTGTTTAAATGTCGTTTATACATTTGAACCCCCTGAGTTACACCGGCATTTTATAGGTTAATTATACTATGAAATCTAAATGATATAATAACGCCGTTGCGGTGGTAGTTCAGTGGTAAGCCAGCTTCGCTGTCTTGCGAGCTTCGCTCTTAAGCAAGCTTGCCCCTGATCTACTGAAATAAGATATTTAAGCGGTGGTAGTTCAGTGGTAGAATGTCTCCTTCCCAAGGAGAAGGTCGAGGGTTCAAGTCCCTTCCACCGCTCAGTTACTAAGTATAATCATAGTTAATATGGATGAATTTAAACTAACAAAAGAGCAAAAAGAAATCCTTTTGAAAAGGCTTATCCATCTCAGTAAGACTGCTTGTCAGAGCTGTGGGAATAAAGAGTGGATCGCTTCGGAAAATATCTTTGAAATGAGAGAGTTTAAAGGTGGAAACTTGGTTATTGGGGGTCAATCGGCTATTTTACCAGTAGTTCCTGTTACCTGTAAGTATTGTGGCCAGATTATATTCTTTAATGCACTAAGTTTAGGTATATTAAATCCCAAAAAAGAAAATGAAAAATAATGAAGATAAAATAAGCTTTTCTCAGGAGATGCAGCTAAATGTTAGAAAAAAGAGGAGTGCTTTTCCTGTAGAGCAGACCGATTGGAGTCGTTTAAAAAGGATGATTATGAATCATGCCCCCTCTTTTAACATCTGGGCTAGTGCTAGTTCGGCAGGTTTTTCGGCCTCACTCGCGATTTATCTAACTTGGCTTACTGTTGTGGATGAAGTTTCTTATCCTTACAAAAACCATTTATTAACATTTGTTTTTGTAACAGCCACAATTGGCATCATGGCTGCAATTATTGCCTGGAATAAGAAAAAAGATGAAACATTTTCCAAAAATCAAATTTTACAAGAAATGGACATAATGCAAGTGTCTACAGGTGAAGGTGAAGAGATAGAAGAATTAGTGGTATCTGAAACAGGAACTAACAAATTTAAGATAACTAGAGCATCATATGGTGTGGATGGAAAAGATATTGATGTTGCTCAAATACTTAACAGCTCAATAAAGGATGGGAAGTTAGATATTAAAGCTAGTAATGCCATAGCAGGTGACCCCTTACCTGGAAAAGTAAAATTTTTGGAAGTCGAATACAAAAATGAAGGTAAAGTGTTTTCTAAAAAATATAAAGAGAATGACGTAGTTACTTTACCTTAATAGGTTCTTACAATACTGGTTACGACCGTTATTTAACTAGTTTATTTTCTATTAAAAAATCAGCGATTTTTTTGGAGATAAACAACACACCACTTGGGCTTGGGTGGATGTTGTCGTCATCGCGCACGAGGTAGCTTTTGACCTGGCCTGCAGAGTCTAAAGAGGCGCTAAAAACGTCTATTCCCGGTATTCCGTAGAACTTAGCCTGGGAGAGATGGTTTTGGATATATCTGTTCCTCTCTTCTGCCCATTGCTGTCTTTGCTCAAGGGTCAACTCCGGTTTTTCCTTTTTAGCATAAGTATTTTTGTCGGTACCGATTGTGGAGAGAAAAATCAGTTTTTGCTTGCCTGATTCGGTTGAAACCAGACTGAAAATATCATCCAAAGTTTCTGTTTGTTTTTTTATTCCTTCTTCAAGCGGATATTCGGATAAAGGGTTGTGGCCGAAGGATTCGATGATAAGAAAGTCAAAATCGATATCTAAAATCGGCCGGAAATCCCGGTCGGCATGGTGGGTGGTTTGGGTTAAGCGTTCCTTTGCCGACATGATATTGGTCGAGCCGTAGCCGTAATTTAGGACCTCAAAGGTCTTATCGGGGAAATATTGATTTAAATAGCCGCGGAGTTCATCAGCGTTACCGAGAGTTTCAGTCATCGAATCGCCAAGCAAAACGATTGTGTAATCCTGGGGATATTTGATCTTGCCCTCACTTGAGGCAGAGATTCCCTGGACGTTTTCTAATCTTTTATAAGGTGGGGGAACTTTTAGGGCCTGTTTTTCTAAAAATGCCGGCAAATAAAGCGAGCCCAGATAAATAATTATCGCAACAGACAAAATTAAGGCAAGAACCTTTGGCAGCAGGTGTTTCATTAAATCGGAGATTAATTCCTCGGGATTTTCAGGACAGTTCCGACCTCAATTACATTCGGGTTGGAAATATTATTAGCCTGGGCAATTTTGTTGTACTGCATCAAATCTCCGTAAGCCCTGGCCGAAATGGTCGATAACCAGTCACCTTTGACTACGGTGTATGTGTCTCCTGAAATTGCCGCTCCCCAGCTAGGTTGAGTCATCGTTGCGCCCTTTTCTCCGGCCGGTGCGGCCACGGGTGTAGCGCTTGGTTCAGGGGTTGCCGAGGCCGAAGGAGTTTCACTCGGTTGCGAGGAGGGCGAAGATTCAACTGATGCCTCGGGTGAGGCGGAAGTAAGTTCGGCAGTTTCAATCTTCGGGATAGTTAATTCCTGGCCGGCCGAGATTGAGTCCGAAGTTAATTTATTTTCCTTGATGATTTCGGTGTATTTGCTGCCGTCATCATAATATTTTTGAGCGATCAGGAATAAAGTATCACCTTCTTTAACCGTATATTTGCCCGGCAGGCCTTCTTTAGTTACGTCACCCTGCTCATCCGTTGTTTGTTGGGAAGGACCGAGGTCTCCGGTTTCGTCCGAAGGTTTATTGAAATAATTAAAAATTAAAACTCCCAAAACGATAACTATAAGCGCCCCCAGGATTAAATTCAGGTATGATTGATTTTTCTCGAGGTCGGTCTGGATTTTATCCAGGAAACTGCCTGATTTTTCGGAGCCTCTGTCGACTGTTACTTTGCTTTCGGAAGTCCGGGAGGAAGATCCTTTTGCTGCGTTGGTTTTTTTGGTTCTTGGTGACACTATAAAAATTTCCTTTTCTTAAAAATGTTAATTAAAAAAATACTACAGGCAGCTGACTAACTTTTTACACTACCGGTTAAGGCTTGTCAATTACATCAAACTATATCAAATATGTTTTTAGCCTTGAAAGTTGTATCCCGGAGCTATCTAATTGTTTGAATATAGTATATGATTAACGGGAAAAGTAATTTAATTGCTTTTTTCAAACAAGTAACAACTACTGACCTCTTAAAAAATTCTAGCTAATACATCAGTATTATCTATCACCTTTTTAAAGTTTTTTCCATAACACAGAAAAAAAGGAAATGTTCGAACTTGATAAACGAAAGGTGGTGAATAATTCATATGACAAAAATGTTTGTAGGCGGATTAGCCTACTCAATCAACAACCAGGTATTGGAAGATTTGTTTAAAAAATTCGGCACCGTAACATCAGCTCAGGTAATTTCAGACAGATACACTAATCAAAGCAAAGGTTTCGGGTTTGTGGAAATGGCAGATGACGCGGAAGCTCAAAAAGCCATAGCAGAGTTAAACGGCAGTTCTTTAGAAGGACGGACAATTAATGTGTCTGTAGCCAGACCGAAAGAAGATAACAATAGGGGAGATTCCAGAAATAACAGGGATAATAATTCATCAGGCAGGGACTTTTTTTACAAAGGGAAGAGATAATCAAAGAGAGAAGAGAGAAGAGAGAAGAGAGAAGAGAGAAGAGAAAAATTCCCACCTCAGGTGGGAGTTTTTTTGAACTATTTGAGGCTACTGTAGCTAAAATACACAAAACCAAATTGAATAATGTTTTAGTTATTGTTAAAATACGCCTGGTAAGTTCAATTTGAGGCCGTAGCTCAATGGTTAGAGCGCTTCCCTGTCACGGAAGAGGTTGCGGGTTCGAGTCCCGTCGGTCTCGCATTCAAGAAAAATCCTCCACCCGGGGGATTTTTTTGAATTGAGGTCAGCAAGGGAATCGACTAAATTTTTGATTTGGTTCGCTAATCCTGAGCTTGTCGAAGGATTGCGTGCGTTGTCCAGTCGGTCTCGCAATTAATCTTATAGTTTATTTTTAATTCTTTTGGGTGTATAATTTCCTTATGCCTGTTCAAGAAAGAAACTGTGGAAGTTGTATTTCATTTATTACCGAAGGAGTTCGCTCACTAGTGCCTCGGCCTGAAGGTCAACAGGCGGGCAAATGCACTCGCTGGGGAATAACAACTTTTCAAAACTGGAATTATGAAACTGCACTCAGGAACAACGATAGAGAGCAAGTTATTTATTTGATGTGGCAAAATAACCAAACATGTTATGAACCAAACCCAAATATCCAAACAAACCCTCCTAAAACGCAAACTCCTCAACTACATCCTTACTCAAGTAGACCTTATTCCGGAGAAAGATTAGAAGATTTTCTTGACAGAACTGGTGGGACTTTAAGTGAAATTTTGGAAAGACGCAGAAGGGGACTGCTTTAAGAAAACTTCATTCCTAAGTTTCGACAAGTTTTATATTGATAAACCAAACTTTGATAAAGTTGTTCCAGATTTGCAGCTTCAAGCTCGCAAATTAGGAAAACACCCGCTTCATGCGGGTTTTTTCGAATTTTGGGATCAGCAAGGGATCGAACTAAATTTTTAATTTGGTTCGGCCTTTTGCATAGCAAAAGGGAAGGTTAGTGAGCGAAGCGAACGATCTTAGTCCCGTCGGTCTCGCTTTAAAATTGGTTTGCTAATTCTTGAATGTCTGCCAGGTAACGAGCTGTTCCCGTATCAGAGTGGCTATAGCCATACCCCTCACGCCTATCAATCCATCTATTCTGATAAATGCGCGCTAATATAGAAGCAACCCTGGAAGGGTATTCTCGCTGAATGTGTGCAGGGATATCTGATAATTTTACATTGTCTAAAAAGAAAGTATGAACCAGATACCAAAGTGCATCATGATCTATACTCAGAGTGCCTATATAGTTGTAATCTTTACTTTCTGCTGAGGTTTTTCTAACGACTTTTAGACGTGCTCTGTCCCAATCAATAATTCTTAGTTCAAGAGTTTTTGGAGAGAAATAATAATGATCAAGCCCTTCTAGTCCCAGTAGATCGCCGTGAACAATACCTTCGGAATGAATCTTGGCCAAAAATTTTGCCAGTTCTAAAATTGCAGGACCCGCTTCTTTTGGGTCTTTGCCAAATCCATCAAGCATCAGTGAGGAGAGGGGTTCAAAATCTTCAGGCACTCTTTCCATGATTAAGTAGCTGTCTTTAGGGTTTGTAGACCCCTGTGGATCCCAGCCATATCCATAAATTAAGGCATGTCTAGCTGATGCGTTTGTTGGGAATAAGCCATTAAGTTTAATCATGACAGATCTTTCCGAGTCACTCATAGTTTCTCCTATTTTTGTTACTACTACTTCACCAATTGAGGGAGGAGATACCCAAACTTGAGGAGTGAGGACAAATTGTTTATTAGTTGGAGAAATTGGCCATTCTCCAAGCCCCCTGGGATAAGTTGTGTCTTTCGGAAAATATAAGCACTCCAAAACTGTTCTGTCCGGTCTTGCATCAATCCTTCTAATGAAACTTAAAGGATCCCTTTGTTCAATAAAACGAGGTAGTTCGCGCATTAAGGGGAAATTATATCAATTTTCAATAAATAAGCAACCTATAGTTCTGAAAGTAAATTATTTCTTAAGAACATGTTATAGTTTGATATATGAAAGGCTCGAATTCAGATATAGCAGATCTTTTAAGGTCGGTGGCGACGGCAATAAGTTTATCCAAAGGCAATTTTTTTGAAATCCGTGCCTATAACAATGCGGCTGATGCAATCGAACACTCTACAGCTGAAGTCCACGACCTCTGGCAAGAGGAAAAGCTGGATGAAATCCCGGGTTTGGGAAAAAGTATTCAAGCTCATTTAAACGAATATTTTAAAACCGGAGAAGTTAAGCATTTTAATACTCTTTTAAAAAAGCACCCTGAAGTCATTTACGAATTAATAAAAATTCCGGGAATAGGACCTAAAACGGCGAAGGAATTGGCAGATTTAGGTGTTAAAAGTTTTGCCGATTTGGGCAAAAAACTCGAAGACGGCGAGCTGGTTAAAAAAGGCTTCTCGGAAAAAATTGCCGGGAAAATTAAATCAAGTTTTCTAGAACATTCAAACCGGGATAAGCGGATGCTTTTGCCTTATGCCCAGGCCCAAGCCGATAAAATTTTGGAATATCTAAAAAAAGGACCGGGTGTAAAACAAGCAGATTCTTTAGGCAGCTTAAGGAGGCAGGTTGCCACAATCGGTGATTTGGATTTCGCAGTTTCTGCCCAAGACCCTGATAAGGTTTATGAATACTTTAATAAGATGCCCGGGGTTTCCAAAGTGACAGATAAGCAAACCGTAGTCTTAAAATCTGGAGTTCATGTTGATTTATTAGTCGGAAAATCCGAAAGCTACGGAGCCCTTCTTCAGCATTTCACCGGAGGTAAGAATCACAATATAAAACTTAGAACTTACGCATTAAAAAAGGGATTATCTTTAAATGAAAATGGAATTACACGAATTAAGAATCATGTATCAAGAATCAAGGGAGAAACAATTCCAGTTAAGACCGAGGCTGAGTTTTATAAAATGCTTGGGATGGATGTTCCTGCACCAGAGATAAGAGAGGATAACGGTGAGATTGAAGCTGCTTTAGAGAACAAACTGCCCGATCTGGTTGAGTTCAAAGACATAAAAGGCGATTTTCATCTTCATTCCAATTTTCCGATCGATTCATCGCATGATTATGGAACCGGTTCTTTGGAGGAATTAATTAAGAAAGCTGTGGAGCTGGGCTATGATTATGTTGGTCTATCCGATCATGCTCCGGCTATGGGCACGCATACGAAGGAGCAGATAGTAAGCCTAATAGAAAAGAGGACAAAAGTTATCCAACAGTTGCAATTGAAGTATGAAAGTATTCGAGTACTTAATGGACTCGAAATTGACATAACATCTGACGGTTCATTGGCTTTGCCTGAGGAGGCTTTAAAAATGCTTGACTATACTGTTGTCGGAATACATACCGGTCATAGGGGTTCAAGAGAAACAATCACCAAAAGAATTTTAACGGCTTTAGAAAACCCGTATACCACAATTTTGGCACATCCCACAGGCCGGCTTTTGAACGAGAGAGAATCTTTCGATGCCGATTGGGAGAAAATTTTTCAGCTGGCCGCGGAAAAGAAAAAACTTTTGGAAATCAATGCCTATCCAAATAGATTGGATTTGCGGGATGATCTGGTCAGGCAAGCACTTATGGCCGGCTGCAAATTTATGATTGATACCGACTCCCACGCGATAGAGCAAATGTTAAATATGCCTTTCGGAGTATCGGTTGCCAGGCGCGGCTGGGCGACAAAAGAAGATATAGCCAATACTTGGGAATGGAAAAAATTGAGTTCCTGGTTTAGAATAGACTAGTTAAGAACTCATCCTGAGTTAACTAAGGATCTGCTATAATAGGGAAAAGTGATTTAAATCACTGAATTCTCTAAGTGGTAGAATAAAATTAAGGCCAAGATTATGGATGCGAATTTAATCGTTATTGGAGTAGTTATTTTAATTGCAGCGGGTTGGTTACTTATGACCTACAACTCGTTGGTGACCCTGCGCAACCGGGTCAGGGAGGCCTGGAGCCAGATTGATATCCAGCTTAAAAGACGGGCCTCTTTAATCCCCAATTTAGTAGAGACAGTTAAAGGTTATGCCAAACACGAAAAAGAAGTTTTTGAGAATGTAACAAAAGCTCGATCAGCTTTGATGGGGGCAACAGACCCGGCCCACAAGGCTGCGGCTAACGATATGTTAACCGGGGCCTTAAAATCCCTTTTTGCGGTTGCAGAGGCTTATCCGACATTGCGGGCTTCCGAGAATTTTAAGGGCTTGCAGGATGAAATTTCCGATACAGAAACAAAAGTTGCCGCTTCCCGGCAGTTTTATAACGCGAATGTTTTGGATTTGAATAATACTATCGAAACCATGCCAACCGCATTAATTGCAGGTATGTTTGGATTTAAGAAAGAAGAGTTCTTTAAGGCGACGGAAGAAGAGAAGAAGGATATACAGGTTAAGTTCTAATTTGTACTTTTGGCAGCAAAAGTACCAAAACTGGCTCGCTGAGAAAGGTCTGCTAAAATCTCCGCTCGACTGATCGGGGAATGGCACCCCTTCTGCCTTCCGCTTCGCTTCAGCAGGCTTCCCCTGATAGTCTCGCTTCGATTTTTCTACGCAGCTGCTTTCAAGCTCGCTTGATCTTCTTATTTAGCTTATAATCTTAGAAATGTTTTTTAATAGAAAAATTACAGTTAAAGATTCTGGAAAAATAGGGCGTGGTGTTTTTGCTGTGGAGGATATTAAGAAAGGGGAGGTTATAGAAGTTGCGCCCATCCTGGTTTTGCAGTTTGAGGATTTTGTGGATACAAGATGGAATCTGTTATTTGAATACTACTTCTGGATGGATGATGAGGTGGTTTTGGCTTTAGGATACGGGTCAATGTATAACCATTCGGTTTCAGCCAACGCGGAATATAAAATTGATATAAAGAGTAAAGCGATCACTTTTAAGGCTTTAAGTCAAATAAAAAAAGGCGAGGAAATTTTATTTAACTACAAAGGTTCAATCACTGCTAAGGCTCCGCTGTGGTTTGAACGGTCTAAACTAAACTGATTTTTCTTTAAAGGAATGTTAGAATAAGCTTCATATGGCTACAGTCAACACTGCCTGGGATCATGTTTCATCCAATATTTTTAAAACATATTTAATCATGTTTTTCTTCTCTATATTTGCTTTCGGTATAGTTTACCTGTTCGCTCTGGCTATGGGGTTTGGGGAAACGGATGTTGTCGGGATATTGGGCTTTGCCTTAATTTTTATCGGCATTTCAAATTTTATCTCCTGGTATTTTTCAGATAAAATAGTTTTGGCGGTTTCAGGAGCAAAACCTGTAACACTGGAATCTAAAAAAGATCTTTACCGGACTGTTGAAAATCTCTGTATAGCAGCCGGTTTGCCGGTACCCAAAATTTATATGATTGATGACAGCGCCCCCAACGCTTTTGCCACCGGCCGTGATCCGAAACATGCGGTTATCTGTTTTACAACCGGAATACTTTCAAAATTAAATAAGCAGGAACTTGAGGGAGTTACGGCCCACGAGCTTTCCCATATCGGAAATAGGGATACATTGATGATGAGTGTGGTGTCGGTGTTGGTCGGAACAATTGCCTTGTTAGCTGATTGGTATATGAGGAGTATGTTTTTCGGCAGAGGCAATAGTGACAGGAATAATAATTCGGGGCCAATGATGGCTTTAGGCATAGTAGCTGCGATTTTAGCTCCTATAGTTGCTTCTATGATCCAACTTGCCGTATCACGCAGGAGGGAATTTTTAGCCGATGCCTCCGGAGTCTTATTAACCCGTTACCCTGAAGGGTTGGCTAATGCACTGCGGAAAATCTCATCCGACCGTGAGCCTTTGGAAGTGGCAAACAGGGGTACGGCTCATATGTATATTATTAACCCGCTAAAAGGAAGTCAGGCCCTGGACGGATTCGCCAAACTTTTCTCAACCCACCCCCCGATAGAAGAAAGGATTAAGGCTTTAAGGGAGATGGAGGGTAAATTTTAAGTCACTTTAATTTAAAGTAGACAATCAAAGCTCCGGAAAGCGCCAGCATATTCAGCAGGTTGGTTGTTATTTTGTAGTTTACTAATCCTTCCAAAAGCATCATTGCGACCCCCAGACAGTAAAGCAAAACAAATTGTTTGGAAAGTTTTGCCTGATTTTTTTTGATATCAAAAACCTGGATAAACCAGGCAGCTCCGATAAACAGTAATCCAAGTTCGGTTATTCCTATCACCAGTTAAATGTACCATTCATTTAGCAATTGTTGTCAAGCATGAGATTGAGTATAATCTGACTCATGAAACTGGATATTACCCAAGTCAAAAAAGTAGCCAAGCTTGCAAACCTTACTTTAACTCCTAAGGAGGAGGAAAAATTCTCTAATCAGCTATCCAATATTTTAGGATATATTGAAGAGCTTAATTCGGTTGACACTTCCGACATACCTCCAACTTTTAATGTTGTATCAAAAGAGAATGTTTTAAGGGAAGACAGAGAAGAAGTTGGATTGACTCAAGAAGATGCATTGTCTAATGCCCCGGTAAAAAAAGAGGGCTTTTTTGTTAGTAAAGGGGTTTTTAAAAATGAATAATTTTTACTTGTACTTTTGGCAGCAAAAGTACCAAAACTGGCTCGCTGAGAAAGGTCTGCTAAAACCTACGCTCGACTAATCGGGAGATGACATCCACTCGGCCCTGCGCTCTGCTTCGGCCGGTTCTCCCTGATAGTCTCGCTCCGGTTTTTTAACGCAGCTGCTTTCAAGCGCGCTTATTATTAGCATATGGATATTACGAATTTGACATTAGTACAAACTTTAAAAGCTTTGGAAGATAAAGACTTTTCTCTTGAAGAGTTAAATAAAGCATATCTTGAAAGGATAAAAAAATATAATCCCCAGCTTAATGCATTTCTTGATATCAATGAAAAATCCGGGGGAATTCCTGCGGCTGTTAAGAGTTTAATATCAACTAAGGGGTTTAAAACTTCCGCCGGATCGAAAATCATTGAGAATTATTTACCTCCTTTTAACGCCACCGTGATTGAGCACTTAATTGCGGAAGGCGTTTCGGTTATCGGTAAAACTAATCAGGACGAGTTCGCTATGGGTTCCTCGGGCGAAAATTCGGCATTCGGTCCTACAAAAAACCCCTGGGATTTATCCAAAGTTCCGGGAGGGTCCTCATCGGGCTCGGCTGTGGCTGTAGCCGCAGATCTGGCGGTTTTTTCATTGGGAACAGATACCGGTGGGTCAATCCGCCAGCCGGCATCTTTATCCGGGGTAGTCGGATTAAAGCCGTCTTATGGCCGGGTTTCGCGCTACGGAGCGATAGCTATGGCTTCATCCTTAGACCAGATCGGACCGTTCGCAAAATCGGTCGAGGATGCCAGACTTGTCCTCTCCTGGATAAGCGGTGGGGATAAATATGATAGTAATTGCGTTGCTGAAAAATTCAAAATTCAAAATTCAAAGTTGGAAAATTTGAAAGGTATAAAAGTAGGTGTACCAAAGGAATATTTTGGAGAGGGGTTGGACAAGGGAGTTGAAAAGGTAGTCAGGGAGGCCATTAACAAGCTTGAAGAATTAGGTGCGGAAATTGTTGAAGTCAGTTTGCCTAACACGCAGTATGCCCTATCGGCTTATTACATAATTGTTTTTTCGGAAGTTTCGGCTAATTTAGCCAGATTCGACGGTATCAGATTTGGCGGCTCACGAGACTTATTTGGCGATGAACCTAAAAGAAGGATTATGTTAGGTACATTTGCCCTTTCCACCGGGTATTTCGATGATTATTTCATAAAAGCTGCAAAAGTAAGGACTTTAATAAAAAGAGATTTTGAGCAGGCTTTTGAAAAATGTGACGTTATAGTCGGCCCGGTTTCGCCGACTGTGGCCTGGAATATCGGCGAAAAAATCGATGATCCATTGGCGATGTATTTATCGGATATTTATACGGTTCCGCCGAGCTTAGCTGGGATTCCGGGCCTGTCAGTGCCTTGTGGTTTTTCTGACGGTTTGCCTGTTGGTTTGCAAATTCTGGGCAAATATATGGACGAAGAAACAATTTTAAATGTAGGGGAAATTCTGGAGAAATCGTTAGAAATGAAAGAGAAACCAGTAATATGAATGAAATTCCAAAAGTAGTAAAAATAGGTATTGGGGATAGGATCAGTGAGCGCCTGTTGGCTATAAAAGCAGGCATAG
>Ga0209542_10009253_pt1 | contig 18124 bp, 18 predicted proteins | sample RifCSPhighO2_01_FD_184028 | JGI IMG/M metagenome (GOLD analysis project Ga0209542, IMG submission 184028) | Soil microbial communities from Rifle, Colorado - Rifle CSP2_plank highO2_0.1 (SPAdes) (version 2) | ecosystem: Environmental > Terrestrial > Deep subsurface > Rock core/Sediment ...
CCCCGCCGAACTCCACAAAATCTTCTCCTCCTGCCAGTCTAACTTGGTGCCAGTCGGTGATCTCTGCGATATCAAGGGTGGTAAGCGTGTGCCAAAAGGTCATGTTCTCAAAAACGAACCAACAACACATCCCTACATTCGCGTTGCCGACTTTATGCCGTATGGAGTGGATCAATCTAATCTCAAATACGTAGACGACAAAACTTTCAAATTTATTTCTAGATACACGATTGGCAAGAACGATGTTTTTATTTCAATCGCGGGGACGATTGGTTCGACGGGCATAATACCAGAGAATTTAGACGGGGCTAATCTAACAGAAAATGCCGCAAAACTCACAAATCTCAAAGGCGTAGATCAGCGCTATCTGATGTATATGCTTACGACGAAGCAAGTCAAAGATCAGATATTTGCAGAAGCGATTCACACGACAATTTCAAAATTGGGATTGTTCAGAATAGCAAGATTAAAAATCCCATTACCCTCGCTGGCGGAGCAGAAGAGGATTGTGGCGAGGCTCGATACACTTTTGGCCAAAGTCAGAGACCTCCGCACCGCCCAATCCCAGACCGCCCAAGATCTAATCTCCCTCGAGCGATCAGTTTTACATAAGGCTTTTACTAGTTAACTAAACTATTAAACTATAAGCACCATGTCCGACCCCCAACCACCCCAAAACCCCGCTCCGCCAGTTACAGAGGCGCAGTTGATTGTCACTCCTGTCCCAGGGCCAATTGGCTTGCCTCCAGAGCCCGTGGCTAGCGAACCGGCTAATTTGGAGAAGCCTCTGGAAGTGCCTCCCGTGGCCCCAGAAGCCCCTCCAAGCTCCGTTCCTCCTACACCCGCCGATACACCCATCGAGGATACTCAGGGCAAGTTAGTTTCGGCTCCTGCACCAGTCGAGCCACCAGGTGAGCCACTGCCCCGAGTCAGCCCCATTGTCGTATTGCCTCAAGCGCATCCTCGCTCGTTTCTAACTAAAGCCCTTGAATCAATCCAGTTCCGTATATGGACCCACACCGAGTGTGGAGAATATATGTGTGTTTATAATATAAGCTATAGAACTACTTTTTACTTTTCCACTCCTTTTCTTGGCGGACGAGGAGGGAGGAAGCGAGAGAGGGATCGGCAAGTAGTAGCTCAGTGGCGCGTTCGAGGCGGATACTTTGCGAGGCTTTAAGGAGGATAGTGTCGCCTGGTTGGACGAAGGTCTTGAGAAAGTCGCCAGCTTCAGTTGACGTGGCGAAGAAATGGACCTGACGCTTCTCACAACCATCAACAAGAGCCGACTCGCCCATAATGTGGGCTAGCGGACCTACACACACAATCACATCCGCTACACCGCGCAACCACTCCCCCACCTTCTTATGCTCACGCTCACTATACTCACCCAGTTCAAGCATATCGCCAAGCACAGCAATCTTCCTACTCGGAAACCCGGTTTCCGATTTTATCTCGTGGAGAGTATCGAGAGCCATACGGACTGCAGCTGGAGAAGAGTTATATGTGTCATCTATTAATACAGCGCCATTGATACCAGCTAGTATGCGCATACGACCGGGAGCGAACGGATGCATAGAGAGTGCTTCGGAAATTTGAATAAGATTGATGCCGAGCTCGAGGCCTACCGTGGCGGCACCGAGTGCACCGTATGCAGACCCCTTACCAAGTACTCCCGAAAGTCGCACAGGCACACTCTTGCCATCATAATCAAGGCGGAAGACCATACCTGTTGGTTCACCACTATTGCTATAAGTAATATGCAAATCACTACCAAGAATATCGGATCCCGGGCTGAATCCGTACCCAGTTACCGGAGCCTTGCTCTCACTTCTCATTTCCCAGGCTCTGGCATCATCCCGATTGACTATTGCCTGACCATCTCTACTAAGAGCTCGCAAGAGATTACTCTTCTCCTCTACGAGTTCGTCAATATTCTTGAAGAACTCCACATGCACGGGCACCTCGTTACCCAGGCCCGTCACTACTCCCATCTCGGGTCTTAGCCACCGAACTAGCCTCTTAATGTCTTCTGGATGATCAGCGCCAACCTCAAGCACTAGGTATTTGGGAAAGGTATTAGGTGCTAGGTAGTAGGTGATGGCTTTTAGGAGACCTGAGAGAATATTGAGTATCCAGCCGAGGGGTGATCTCCACGCAGATTCCAATCCTAAAATAGTAAGTGGCACACCGAACTCGGAATTGTAACTCTTATTGTTTTTTTTAATACTTAATTTGCTCGATAATATGGAATATATAAGATCCTTGGTAGTAGTCTTACCAATACTCCCCGTTACGGCGATAATGACGGGCTTGCAACGAGACAATATTACTCTGGCCTCGAGTGTTAAGATATTAACTACGAATTTGCGTAAAATATTTCTCATCGATCTGGGGGGACATTATAGTAACTGATAAGGAACTGGGTAATATCCTTAAACGGTTGAGTGAGAGTCTCCGAGGCATATCTAGCTCCAATCGGTTCCTTAAGATACATAAATACAAGGAACCGGGATTCATACGCGGGAAAATATCCAAAGAAGGAGTGCATGTAGCGATCCGCATAATATCCACCCTCGCCAGGATTTGCAATCTGAGCTGTTCCGGTTTTAGCTGCTATGGTATAGTGAGACATCTTAAGTTGACCTCCTGCGAGATACTCATCCACCACTTTAACTAGCATCCTGGTTATTTCCTCACTTGTCTTCGCACTTATAGCCCGACCTTGCTCCGTAACCATTGTCTTATTTTCAAGACCGATATCAAGATCAACACTATCAACGAAATGTGGCTTGATTAGGAAACCCTTGTTTGCAAGAGCTCCCAGAGCTCTTACCATAGAGATGGGACTTACAGCAATACCTTGGCCGAAAGAAGCTGTGGCAAGCTCAATCTCCTTGCCACTATCCAAGTTAGAAAGAAGGTTATTGGCTTCGTTTGGCATATCTATCCCTGTTTTATCTGTAAATCCGAAGCGACCTAGGTATTCCTTGTAGCTTGACTCCCCCATTTTTAAGGCCACAAAGGCGGCTCCAGTGTTAAGTGATTCGTTGAGTACTTCCTGCATCCCCACCACTCCCCTACCCCTACTGTCATAATTTTCAATTCGCTTACCATCAAGTTCCAAGAATCCTTTGTCGTTATACGTCGTACTTGGGCTAATCACACCCACATCAATACCAGCTGCTATTGTGATCGGCTTCATAATAGACCCCATCTCAAATACATCTTCAACGAAGGGATTCTGGTACACTCCGGGACTTGTCTCAACCTGATAACTGTTTGGGTTAAAGGAGGGTCTTGAGCTTGCTCCCACAATCCGCCCGGTACTCGGCTCAATAACAAGTATCCCAGCCTGATTTGCGCTCCACTTAGTCATAAGTTCATCAGTCTTCAGTTCAATAAGGGCTTGTACTTTGGGTTCTATAGAGAGCAAAACAGTACCCTCTTCCGCTAAGTTGGCGGGGTGGCTATCTGAAGAAAATACCTCATTCTTTACACCAGAAAATAGCTCTGAAAAGAAGTTCTTATACAGATTCCCCATATCTCGTTTTAAAGTCTTGTCAAACTGCCTTTCTATGCCATACTGCCCACCAAGTTCATCACCCCTGAAACCGACAAATCCAATGACGTTTGCTCCCAATGTTCCACCTGGATAATATCTCCACTGTTCTGGAACAAGCATCACCCAAGGTAGATTGAGTGCTCCTATTTCATCTCTAATTCCTTCACTTAATCTATGTACAATTTCTTCATACGGGTCCTCGCTTTTGCTTGCCTTAGTTATAAATGTTTCCTTGTCTATGTTATTTAGATATGCCCCAAGCTTTAGATATGCAGCCTCGGGGTCGCTTATTTCGCTCGGTTTTATAGCTAGTAAGTATCCCCGCTCAATACCGGCAACCGTGACAATGTTACCATCTAAAGTTTGGAAATAGATCTCCCCTCTCTCAAAGTAGCCATACTGATTCTGACTACTTACCTGATCACGCGAAAGATTATCATAGTACTCCCCTCTTGCAACCTGAACTATAAATAACCTGCCGATAAATAATGTCACGGTTAATGATACAAAAACCGCAAGTAATCTAGTCCTACTATTCTCTTGTTTCTCCACTTAAATATGTTACAGTTCTACCTACGTGACTATTGACGAAGCTAACATTACTTACAGGAAGATAGCCATTAGCCAGGGCACCATCATAAGTAAGACCCCCAGATATAATGAGGAACTCCCTCTCGAGACGTCCAAGACTACTGGTTAGCCTTGTGGTATCGTTCTCCAATTGTCTGAGTGTAAGAAGATTGAATACTGACGCTTGCACAAAAATAACGTATCCAAGGACAAAAAAGAGTGAGCATGCGGACAGTGACCAGAATGTATTTCTTGAGCCTTTCATATTTTTACAATCGCGCGAAGTTTGGCACTCCTTGAGCGTGGGTTAATTCTGACCTCTGCTCGACTAGGTAATACGGGTTTCTTTGTTACAAGGTTTCCAAGCTTCTTTCCTGCCATGTTTTTAAAGAATGTCTTAATCTCTCTATCCTCAATTTCGTGGAATGAGATAACAACAAACCGTGCCTCCGGATTTAGGAGACTCCAACCATCACGTAAGATCTGTCTGATAGCGCCTACTTCGTCATTCACAGCCATACGCAAAGCTTGAAAAACTCTAGTAGCCGGATGGAGCCTACCAGGCTTGTTCGGATATACCTGTTTTACAATCTCTATCAGCTCACCAGTCGTTTCAATTATCTTACTCTTTCTCGCTTGCATTATAAGTCGAGCAATCTTGTCAGCCTTCCTCTCCCCACCAAATCCGCGGAATATCTCTGCCAGACTCTCCTCCTTCCAGTTATTTACAACATCTCTCGCTGTAACAGTAAGTTCATCCGGAGAACTGCTGAAGGTCATAATAAGTGGCTCATTTTTATTGAAGGTAAATCCTCGACCAGACTCCTCTATCTGACTACTAGCTAACCCAAGGTCAAGTAGTATTCCATCAACTCCCTTGATCTCGAGATCGCCCAGTGTCCTCTTGATATCACGGAAATTTGCCACTTTACAAACAGACGTATCTCCATACTGGGATAATTTATATCTGACAATATTCAAATTATTTTCATCCAGATCCGTAACAATAAGTTTTCCCTTTGGACCAAGCCTTTCAACTATAAGTAGTGATAGGCCACCTTCACCGCCCGTACCCTCGAATATAGTTTCACCCTCTTTAGGCGAGAGAAGTTCCATTGTTTCTTTTGTAAGTACTGGTGTGTGCATAATTTATATTGCTCCAATCTCGCCAAGTTTTTGAGCCAACTTATCAGCCTCTTTCAAGGTACTTAACTGATAATCTTTCCATCTCTGCGCGTCCCAGATTTCAACCCGAGTATGCACACCCGCTAAAATTAGTTCGCTAGAAAGTCCAGCGAATTCTTTCAGAAAATCGGGAATGAGTATTCTTCCTGAACCATCAACATCTGTTTCAACTGCACCCGCAAGCATAAATCGATTGAAACTTCGAGTATCGGCCTGTCCAAGAGATAAATTAGCAAGCTTGGTAGCCACCCTCTGCCATTCCTTGGTCGGGTAAAGCCAGAGACATTGATCCAGACCTCGCGTAATGACAACTTTCTTGCCTAATTCCTTACGAAACCGTACTGGCAGAGCCACTCGTTTCTTTTGATCTAGGTTGTGTCTGTATTCGCCTATAAGCATAGTGCAATGAAAATAGAAAGTGTCGCCACTTTCTCCCACTTAGATTATATTGTATGCCACTAGACCCCACCCCACAACACATTTATCCCCAACTCACCACAATAACAAAATCCTACCGAGAGGTAGGATTTTAGTTTAATTTCATAAATTATCCTTTATTCTAAGCCGTATATTTCGCGTTGCAAAGCAGATAGCTTATGTCTCATCTGAGGAAATAAAGTGGCCTCCCTGGCACCTAGATTTTCAAAGAACCAGAATAAGCGTTCTGAATGAGCGTAGCCAGACACGGGAGGCATACCGTATTCAAGCATCTCAACATAGTCAATATCAAGCATTTGAGCTTCTTCATCTCCCTCTTCACGGGCCTTCTGTTGCTCGCGGAAGCGCTCCAGCTGATCAACAGGATCATTGAGTTCGGAATAGCCATTGCCCAACTCCGAGCCAGCCAAGATAACGTGGAATCGTTCCGTAATATCCGGATTATCATTCTTGCTCTTCGCAAGTGGTGACATAAACTTAGGCTCATTAATCAAGAAGGCGGGTCCGGCTATATTCTTTCGAACCAATTTCCAAAGATTATCCACGAGACGAGCCTTATTGATCTTGCCACCAAGGATCACATCTCGTTCTTTTAACATATCACACATCGCTTCCTCGCTCATTGTCCAAATATCTATGCCCGTCTCTTTCTTTATACATTCGGTATAATCAATCTCTTGCCAATCAGTCGCTAAATCGAAAGTGTGCTCACCTCGTGTAAATTCTGTTTTATTATAGACAGTTTTAGCAAGAAACCTAAACATTTCGCGGACCATCTCCATATTGCTCCTGTAATCCGCATATGCCTCATACCACTCTATCTGATAGTATTCCTGAAGATGCTCGTCGTCTATACCTTCATTGCGGAAGTTGGGTCCAAGTGTATATATTTTTTCGAAACCACCTCCAATAAGACGCTTGAGATACAACTCTGTTGAAATTCGCAGGAAGAAATCTTGATCAAGTGCGTTGTGATGCGTTGTGAATGGCTTAGCATCCGCTCCTCCGGTTACTTGTTCCAGAACAGGCGTCTCTACTTCAAGGAAACCCTTCTCCTTCATAAACATTCTATTGGCTTGCCAAAAAACAGACTTACGACGGAAGAGTTCCCTTCTCTCGCGGTTAATAGCCAAATCTAAATACCTTTGGCGAAAAATTAACTCTGGATCCCTGAGTCCGTCGTGTTTATCAGGAAGTGGGCGCAAGCTCTTTGTTAGCAAATGGAGATACTTTACCTCCACCGAGACTTGTCCGGTCTTTGTTTTAACCACTATTCCACTGACTTGCACAATGTCTCCAATATCCAACAACTTCAAATTATCATAGCCAATGTGTTGCTTACCCTGCTCAAACGGACTGATACTTTCCACCTTAAGATATAATTGGATCTTGCCACTCTCATCTTCCAAGTCGGAAAAACAAATAGTACCATGCTCTCTGAAAGACATTAACCTTCCAGCAATACTTACCTCTTTACCTTCAAAGTCCGCGAAGTTGCTAATGATAGGCCCTACCTTATGTGTTCGCCCGGAAACCGAAGGGTACGGGTATATACCCAACTTACGTAATTCCTCGATCTTCCCAAGTCTCTCTTTTCTAATTTCTATCAGTGAAGCCATCAACCTTTACTCAATATCAATAATATTATACTCCGTCAGTCCCTTTAAGGTTTTTACATGGAAGGACTCGCCCTTTTTCTTTCCCATCATGGCCATCCCGATTGGTGACTCGTTGGAGACCTTCCCCTCGGCGACATTGGCCTCTGACGAACCAACAAGTCGTAAGAGCTTCTCCTCCTTTGAGCCCGCCTTCGAAATACGCACAGTAGAGCCTACCTCAACCTTGGTGGAGTGATGAGATTGCACGATTACTGCCCTCTTCAAGACATCCGATAAATACGCAATACGCTCTTCCAAGGCTGCCTGGGCCGCTCTAGCCTCTTGATATTCGGAATTCTCTCTTAGGTCGCCAAGCGACTTAGCCTGCTCCAAAGACTCGGCAATCTCCCTCCTTCTGTTAGTTGACAATTCCTCTAATTCAAGCTCGATCTCCTTGTACTTCTCCTGGCTCAAATATTCTTTGTTTGTTGTCATATTATGGACTAGTATAACTTAAATATTCCGGCATGTAAACGGCCATTTGATCGAAGAGATTGCGAGCCACAGCTGCAGCACCGATAACGTTTCCTACATTCCCTCTTTCCATAACAATGGCAAACGAATACCTCGGGTTATCGAGTGGGAAGAAGCCTTCCACCCAGGAATTGACCTTACTCTTGGTAGTACCCAGTTCAGCCGTACCTGTTTTCGCAGCAATTTTTGTGTACGGAACATCTAGAGCCTTAGCCGTACCCACCTCCACCGCAAGACGCATCCCTTCTCTTATAACCTGGAATGTGCTGGTGGCCACATTAATAACTTCGTACCTAACAGGATTACCGGTATTAATTTGTACAATCTTGGGATTTAGCAATTTCCCATTATTAGCAATTGCTCCAATTGCTCTAGCCATCTGTAGAGGCGTAACCTGAAAACCATATTGACCGATCGCAGTGTGATAAGTATCACCCAGGACCCAGTTTTCTCCATTAAACAAATCTTTCTTCCACTCAGGAGAGGGTACATTGCCGGAAAGTTCTCCAGGTAAATCAATCTGGCTTAAACGCCCCAGACCAAACATAGCGGTATATTCATTTATGTTGGCGATGCCCAATCCCCTCTGATTCTGAAACCCACCCCCGATTTCATAAAAATACACGTTGGAGGAAACTGCGATAGCCTGTCGCATATCAACCAAGCCATGCGCCTTCCAATCCTTGAATGTAGTCACGACTCCAGGGTTATATGGGTTGGGTATTTCCAAAGCGCCAGTGGACAGTATTTGTCTATAAGGGTCGATAATGTTTTCAGCCAATGCGGCAACAGCCATAATTGGTTTAACAATTGAACCCGGCGCATAGAGACCGGAAATTGCCCTGTTAACAAATGGTGTTCGGGAATCTTTAAAAATATCGTTAATACTATTGTCTGTGGTTGTTCCAGACAATAGAGCCAAGGGAAATTCAGGATAGCTTGTGATGGCGAGTACTTCTCCAGAATTTACATCCATTATCACTCCAGCTCCACCAGTGAACTCTCGTTCGTCCGCAACTGACTTGATTGTGTTATATAGCATTTCCTCAACTCGTGCATCAATTGAGAGCTTCAACTGTTGACCATCTTTGGGTTGTATACTTATTCTTTCTGAACTGATTCCGCCCTTGGAATCTACCTCTTGATACTTCATGCCGACCTGACCTCTCAAGGTGTCGTCATACTGCTTCTCTACTCCATTCTTTCCTATGCGACTATCCGGATCCAATACTAGGCCGAGAGCGAGATCAAGAGTATCTGGCTTGCCAAGATATCCGAGCACGTGGGCCATACCGTTCCTCTTGGTATATGCTCTACCTGCGCCCGGATCATTCCAGGCAAGGAGCTCACCACTTCTGTCATAGATCACACCTCTCTCCGTTGGAATATTTACCACTTTCAAACTGTTATTTTCGCTCCTTAAGCGGAATTCCTCACCTCTGACCACCTGAAGGAATCCTATTCGCGTTACAAAAATAGTCGTTACGAGCATAAAACCAATTCCCAATTGTAATAATGAGCGTCTAGATAGAGCCCGTTCTATCCGACCTTCAAATTGTTGCTGATCAAGTGACGAAAGATTACGGGAATCAATAAATATCTCGTCTGGGTCTATGTTGTACCGCGATTTACTAATTTTCATCGTAAAATCTTAGATTTGGTTTGAGAATAAACTCCAAAATCACCAGTAGAATAATAGTGATAAATAATGGATTCCTAATGAAGAACTTGTCTGCTCCTCCATATAATATGTTTATCAGGACAGCAGAAGGGAGTGCTTCCCAGTACCATGGGTAGAGCAACAAACCGACCAGAATGATCATCAAGGAAATGGGCCAAAATCCGGCAATAATGGACAAAACGGAAACAAGAGTGAACAATATTCTCCATACCACATTTTCTTTACTGTGGTATGACATAAACAAATTTTACATGATGCACATTAACTGGACTTCGTGCATAAACCTTCTGGAAGGCGTCGCCGACATTATTCTTAATATAGCCAACAGTAGCAAGCATGTACTCTCCATCTCCTGGGAAACTAAGCGTGGAGCTAGTACTAACAGGAATCCCTTGTGGCAAGTCAGCAAAAAAGTTTTGATTACCAATCCCCTTAACTCTCACTCTGATAGTATTATCGAGTAGAACCTCAAGTTCTCGACCTACCGTGGAATACAGGGAAACCTTGGCTACACTAGGATATACCTCAATGAGTTCTCCTAGGATTACGCCCTCGAGAGTAATCACCTTGTCCCCCACGAGCAGACCCTCATCTGATCCTTCATCAATAACAAATGTGTCATAAGGTGACGAATACAAGGAAGATAGAATATTAACCATCCTAGAGGTCGTGCTCATAGTATGATTCAAAGCATTTTTCAAGATGGCATTCTCTTCTGTTAGGTAATCCAACCTACTTTGTAGAGCATATTCCCTCCCTCCAACGCTAGACACCCCATCATCAATGTTCTTGATACTCCACAGAGCCTGCACAGGTGGAGTAATCAAACTTGTAAACCAATAACCTAATTCGTCCCGTAAGGAGACACCCACTATTAATAGTACCAGGGCGACAACGAACGCGACCTTGCCTGTACCGCGCATCTTATTTTGCACGAGGAAGTTCATCCTCTCCCTCAACTAAAACCTGCGTATATTTGTTCAAATCCTCAAGTACGAAACCTGCTCCGCGCACAACACAGGTGAGTGGATCTTCAGCAATATAGACGGAAACCTTCAAATGTTCTTCCAGTAGATCGGCTAGATTATTGATAAGAGCACCACCTCCAAATAATACAAGTCCCCTATGCATGACGTCAGAAACAACCTCAGGCGGGGTTCCTTCTAATACCTCTTTAGCGGCATCTACTATCATTTCAAGTGACCCTGACATTGCCTCACGTATATCAGTGTCTGTAATAACAACCTCTCTGGGCAGACCGGTAACCAAGTCTCGACCTCGTACTCGCATTTCTAACGGTTGACTCAATTCCTTTGCCGAGCCAACAGTAAGCTTTATTGTTTCAGCAGTCTTCTCACCTATTAATATTTTAAACTCCTCACGCACGTATCCAATAATATCTTCATTTAGTTTATCCCCGGCTATGCGCAGATTCTTAGAAGATACAATACCACCAAGGGAGATAACGGCTATGTCAGTGGTCCCTCCACCAATGTCAATTACCATCGATCCGACAGGCTCTCCTATGGGCAACTTAGTCCCGATTGCTCCGGCCATAGGCTCCTCCACAAGATACACATCCCTAGCTCCGGCATTACGAGCCGCATCTCGAACTGCTCTCTTCTCGACGTTGGTAATACCTGAAGGTATGCCCACGACCACGCGTGGCCCAAGTAATTTCTTACCCACTATATTTATGGCCTTGCGGATGAAGTGGGCAAGCATTTCCTCCGTAGCTTCGAAATTGGATATAACACCATCAACAAGTGGACGCACTACCACCACATGGCCGGGTGTCCTGCCTACCATCTTATTGGCCTCCTTGCCCACTGCTACCACTTGGCCGGTTTTTTGATTGATAGCCACAATTGATGGCTCATTGACAACAATACCCTTTCCTTTGACATAGACAAGAGTGTTAGCAGTACCGAGATCGATACCCATATCATGCGACAATCTTTCTTTAAGCTTCTCAAACATCTGTGGTAATACTGACCTTCTCTTTCTTTCTTTTTTTAATTTCAAAGCCACCTGCCGCTTTAGCTTTCTTGCTCACCACCACTCGCGTCGGAATCCCGATTAAATCTGAATCGGCGAACTTCTCCCCCGCTCCCACATCGCGATCATCATAAAGTACTTCCCTCCCCTCTCTCACTAACTTCTCGTATAGTGTGTCCGCATCAGGCCTTGTGTCTAGATCAAGTGAAAGCAAATGAAGTTCAAACGGTGCAATATTCTCAGGCCATATAATTCCTTTAGAATCTGAAAACTTCTCAACAATTAGACCTATTAGCCTCGTAATACCTATGCCATATGATCCTAACCAAACTGGAACCTTCTTGCCATCTTCTCCCATATAAGACAACCCTAGTTCTTCTGACTTCTTGACACCGAAATTGAATATATTGCCAACCTCTGAAGTTTTCACTTCTGTTAACTCTTCACGGCTTATGTTCAAATTCTTGAGAGTCTCTTCATTCAGTATCTCTGCATTTATGGCAATTCCCTTTCCCTTATTAATGAATATGGTATCCTCACCATTTTCTATCACTGTTTGGAACTCATGACTAAACTCCGTAAAGGCACCTCCGGAGGCAAATGTAATATATGTATCCTCGCCAATTCCTAGGCGATCATATACTTTTTTATATGATTCTATTGCTTGATTATAGAACTTAGTATGATCTTCTTCATTGAGACAATATGAATACATATCCTTCATTCCAAATTCTCTCCCTCTCATAAGACCACTCTTGGCACGTAATTCATTGCGAAGTTTATTTTGGAATTGATATACAAAGATAGGTAAGTCTCTGAAACTAGATATAAAGCTTCTCATCATATCTGTTATAGGTTCCTCGTGTGACCAAGCAAAGCCTACTTCACCACCAGACTTAAGTTCACTCTTAAACCATACGTCCACAATCTTGTCATCCCACCTTGTAGTCTTCTCCCAGAGTTCCTTGCGTTGTAAAGTGGTCATGAAGAGTTCTTGGCCACCAATATTATCCATTTCTTCGCGTACAATTTGTTTTACCTTGTTTAAAACCCTTAAGCCTAGAGGTAGGAAAGCATATACGCCGGCCATCTCCTTGTGGACGTAGCCAGCACGAATTAGGAGTTTGGCATTAAGGGCTGATTCGTCGCTAGGGGCCTCCTTACGAGTTTTAGTGAATAGCTGTGACTGTCTCATAGGACCATCTTAGCATATTTTCCTAGTACCCCAAATTGTTGACAAGTACACTAAAAGAACTTACTGACATCATGGATCGTGACTACTACCATTAGTAGGAGGAGGAGGGCAAACCCTACCGCATTGGTCACTCCCACAATCTTCTCTTTAATAGGCCTACCCTTGATTGTTTCAATTATTATGAATAGTAAACGTCCTCCATCAAGGGCTGGAAAAGGAATGCAATTGACAACGGCCAAGGTGATCGAAAGAATAACCGTAAGGAGGAGCAGCGAGGCGAAGCCTTGCTTACTTGCCTCGCCCACAAGTGAGGCAATTCCCACCGGACCAACAACAGCAGAGAGAGATCCATTACCGGTAAAGGTATCTTTAAGGAAGAGAGCTATACCCACCGCTGTGCGATAGGTTAAATAGAATGTAGCCTTCGTGCCAACAACAAGCGAATCGATTGGACCAAGCGTGAGTGTACCTACTTCATCCATCTCAATACCGATGAGAGGATCGGGAACTACGAGGATCTCTTCGCCCTCACTAAAGTGCAGACTGATCGGGGTGCCGGCATATTCGCGCACTAACCTACTCACATCATCTGGTGACGGAGTGACAATCGTGAGGGTACCCGCGCCAATCTCATCTATGGTTGAACCACCCGTTATTCCCGCCTTCTCTCCCGCAGATCCGGGCTTAACGTAAGTAATTACTGTATGTCTATCTGTCAAAGAAGAACCATAAGAAGAGTAATCTGCGGTAGACACCGGTAAACCTATGGCGAAGAAACCGAACCACATGAGTAGAAAAGCAAAGATGATGTTAAACAATATACCGGCCACCACAACAATGGCTTGGGCCTTGCGCGACTTAGTGCTGAATGCACCATCCGACTGGGCCTTCTCGTTGGTGGAGTCCTCGCCAAGAATACGCACGAAGCCTCCAAAGGGTATCCAGTTAACCGAATAGAGTGTCTCTCCTCGCTTGAAACCGGTAATCCTTGGAGGTAGACCAATACCGAACTCCTCCACCTTCATGCCAAACAACTTGGCAAAGATAAAATGACCGAACTCGTGCGAGAGAACAAGGATCGCAAGAATAATAATTAGTAATATCGCGCTCATATTACTCTCGTACCTCCTTTAGTTTCTTCTCAACCTGCGCCTCAAGTAAGCTATGGAACTCGTCAACGGCTTTCTGTATATCTTCCTTTACACGACGTTTCTCATCCAGAGTAATCTCGCCATCACGCTCAAGCTTGGTAAGTTCATTCAATATCTCTTCGCGTTCACGCTTGACACCTATCCTGGCTTCCTCGTGCTTCTCCCCAACCAACTTTTCGAGGAGCTTGCGCCGGTCCGTTGTTAAATCTGGAAAGATTACTCTTATACCCTCACCATCAACAACCACACTGACTCCAAGATTTACCCCCTGTATGGCTGACTCGATAGGCTTAAGCGCTCCCTTATCCCATGGAGCAATACGGAGAGTCTTAGCGTCCTCTGTAGATACAGCCGCAACATGACTTATCTTGTTCGAAGATCCATAAAGCATAACATTAACAGTATCTAGAACAGCCGGAGTAGCTCTCCCTGTTCTAATAGTATTAAAATCTCCCGTCAATCGGTCTCCTACAACCCTTAGTTTGTCTTTAAGCTTTTTCGAAAAATTATCCATGTGCTCAATTATAACACAACTGCCAAATGAGCGAAGGCAACCTTAGGTGACATGCCGGTAAGGATCCTCCTCTTGCAATCAAGAATGGCTCGGAGCTCTCGAGCTCTCTTATCAATGCCATCCTTGTAAAACAAATGTTCCATGCCGGCCAGCAAGGTTAATGTCTCATCTGATGGTTTATCCCCAAGATCCTTTACTATTCCCGCTTTCGTTTTTCCATCTCCCATCACGAAAGTTTTTATCAGATCATGTAAAACACTATTCTCCGTTCCCGCAATTGGGATAAAACGAGATTGGAATGTTGGGAAGAGTGATGTCGGATATGGATGGACAAAATATATATCTATACCGCGCCCCGGCTCCTCGAAGATCTTAAGTAGAGCATTCTCAGCCTCGGAACTAATGTCATTACAAGAAATAATCAAACTTTCTCCAGACGAACTACGACCCATTAACGCCTGCAGATCATGAGCATCATCTAGTCCCAAGGAAACATATGCAATGTGCATGGCTCCATCCACTCTTGGCAAACTTCTGGAAATGTAATTACTCATTTAGAACAGTATTCTATCTCTTTGCTATTATACTTTTCTTGTATATTTCAAGATGATCGAGTGCAATGCCAGTTCCATTAACTACGCACAGGAGTGGATTGGTGGCAAGTTCAGCCTTAACCCCCGTTCGCCTATATATGAGTTCTGGCAGATTGCGCAATTGAGAGGTGCCTCCGGTCATCATAATACCCCTATCAATAATGTCTGCGGCCAGCTCAGGGGGCGTATCACCAAAGACGCTTCTAATTGCCTTGATGATCTGTTTCAATTCATTATCAATGGCCGCCACTACTTGATTAGTTCCAACCTCAATAGTGCGAGGCAAACCAGTCAGGAGGTCGCGACCTCGAACGGGATACTTATCTTCATTATTAACAGCAACAGCAGAACCAACACTGATCTTAACATCTTCAGCTGTCTTATCACCTATTGCAAGATTATAATTCTTTTTTATGTAATCTGTTATGGCCTGATCTATCTTATCGCCCGCGCACTTGACCGATGTTGAAGCTACTATGCCACCAAGTGAGATTACCGCTACATCAGTGGTACCTCCCCCAATATCAACAACCATATGGCCCTTTGCCTCATAAATCGGTATTCCGGCGCCAATAGCTGCCAGGATTGGCTCCTTGACCACATAGGCGTTCTTTGCCCCTGCCTTGACTGCGGCCTCGATTACCGCCCGTCGCTCGGTACTTGTTACTCCAGCAGGTACGCTGACCATAACGTCCGGTTTCCAGATATTCCATTTGCCAAGAGCCTTGTTCAGATAGTAACGAAGCATGGCCTCGGTAATGCGATAGTCGGCTATTACACCATCCTTCATGGGACGATAGGCCATTATGTTGTCCGGTGTACGGCCAATCATCTCCTTAGCCTCATTGCCCACTGCCAAGACTCGCCTATCTAGCTCAGATACCGCCACAACCGACGGCTCATTAAGTACTACCCCCTTACCCGGCAAAAAAACAAGAGTATTTGCCGTCCCCAGATCAATCCCTATTTTGCGAATAAAAAATGACATAACCTGATAATAGCAGTAAGAGCCCCAACTTTCAATATATTATACATATTATACAACATCACTTCGATGGCAAGGCTTCGCCTTGCCATTATTGTCGTGTTCAAATAATGGTGACACATCCTGCCACTCGTCTATATCTCGGATCATATCTTCTGAGCTGTCGTAATATTCCGGAAATTTAGCCGTACTCAGAATCGCATGCTGAGGGCGAGATTTAGGCTCTACATAATCAGCGAGGCTCGAATATCGATATTCCTTGAGAAATTTGCTCGCGCTTTTGGTGTTTTTAACACCGTTATGCTTCCATCCAGGATGAATAATATCTAGTGGATTCATGTGTATGTACGTCAAAAGATGTTTTAAATATTCATCTTGATTCGCGTGTTTGGCCTTAAATGGTCCCTGTAGGAGAACGCCTGTACGCTCATATTTTTTGTTAAAGTACATGGTGTAAGCCGTGCTTAACTTATGCATGAACCTGGTGGTCCCACCTTCTGTTAACTCCCGCAAAAGGATATGAAAGTGATTTGACATGAGACAGTAACCACCGATATCTACGTACTTTTCTACTCTTTGGAGTTTGTATATACCACGTAGCTCAATGTCCTCAAAGACGATGGCTCGATCGCTGTTGGCAAGATACAGTAGCTGGAGAAATCGATTGTAATCTGCCTCCGAAGTAAATAATACTCGTCTGTCTACTCCACGATTATAGACATGATAGAACTCACCAGGCGCAAATTGTGTCTTCCTTATCATTATTGCTTCATTATATCACACCACACTAACCACTAACCACCAGGCAAGGCGAAGCCTTACCTTTGTTAACGAACTTATTCACCTCCCCAGATCGTATACCCTCTTAATCTCGTAAGCGGAGAAGGCACGGTTATACACCCGTGCATCATCCAGATCGCCTTGGAAGAAGTAGCTTGATCCTCCTAATGAACCTAGCGCATGCCCAGAACCAGCTCCGGATGTGCTAACATCAAAGCTACCAATAAAGGCAGCACTTCCGTCAAATACGCCATCCACATACAGGCTCGCATCCGAAAGAGTAGTGAGGACAGCAACAACATGGTGCCACTTGCCATCATTGATAGTCGTGTTACCACTAGGTTTTACTAGGTTCCCCCCGTCATCTCGGAAGTAAGCCACAAGTTTGTTGTTGGTCCCGCCGGAGGTAGTTGGACCTACGGAGAGATGTATTAAACCACTACCGGTTGACTGGTGATAGATCATAAGCCCACTATCCTTGGTACTCCGCATCCAGGCGCTGACAGTAATATTCTTACCGAAGTTCCATGAGGATGAGATCGGTGGCAAGACTATGTAATCATTCACCCCATCGAACTTGAGGGCCTGACCAATACGACCGGCAAGTGTGGTGGTGGCGGTGATACCAGTGGAACCGAGAATGAGCGAGCCGTCATTACCTCTGCCAGTGGCATCAATGATACGATTGACCATATCCTTGCCGTCGAAGGTGTGGTGGGCCACTAATCCCCCGGGCTCGTTGAGTGTGGCACTACTCTTGATGGTAGTAGCTGGATGCGTAGTGCCACCAAGATTTTGGATGCGCTGTAATGTGGAGGTGGAGAGAACAGTGTTATATATCCTAAGATCATCTATAAGACCATTGTGGGGTTGGGCACCACCCACAATACGATTTCCAAATGTAAGTGCTTTACTGGAATCATCACTTATAGTTGGGGTGGGAGAGCACGAAGTTCTTGTAGTGTAACTAGTCTCTACTCCGTCTATATATAAGTGTGCTCCCGTGCCACTCCCACTGCCATCAGAGGTCGCGACAAAAAATTGCCACCTGTTGAGCTTGAATGCGTTATTGCCTGATATCAACTGAACATCTCCGTTGCCTGAAGTGCAACTCTGATTAAAAGAAAGTCTACTTGATGTTACTAGGTTTTTGAAATACCAACCTACAGTTGAGTTCTGACTTTTATCGAAAATTGTTCCATACGAAGATGGGATAGACCGTGTATAAACCCAGGCGGTTAGCGTCATGGCTGAGAGACTGTTGATGGGAGTGGTGGCGGATACTTTGATAGCATCATCCACGCCATCGAAATTGTAGGCCTGCCCCAGGCGACCAG
>Ga0209542_10009254_pt1 | contig 18123 bp, 22 predicted proteins | sample RifCSPhighO2_01_FD_184028 | JGI IMG/M metagenome (GOLD analysis project Ga0209542, IMG submission 184028) | Soil microbial communities from Rifle, Colorado - Rifle CSP2_plank highO2_0.1 (SPAdes) (version 2) | ecosystem: Environmental > Terrestrial > Deep subsurface > Rock core/Sediment ...
ATATCAAAAAATCGATGCACCACCACGACTTAAAAGTCGTGGTTTGAAAAGGTGCTCGATTTTTGGATGCTCAAAGTGTTGACCACATTCTAAAGAATGTGGTTTTAGGGAAACACTTTGACATAAACATTTATGTTCTGAAATGATAATTCTAAGAGATTTATGAAGAATAAATCACAATAATGTTTAAAACATAAAAGATTGTCTTTAAAAAAGCAAAAAGAGAACTTCAAAAACCTTATAAATAGAAAATAATTATTGAAATGATGTTAAAACAGAAAAATGTCTTGTTGATGGTGTTATTTGTCTTGATAATTGGAACAGTTAGTTCATTAGAAGTTAAAAAAACAGAATTTATAATTACTACAGATCCTTATCAAAATTTAAGTATTCAAGTAGTGGATGCAGAGACTAATGATGAATTACAGTTGTTTGAAGGAAGAGCAAGAAAGTTTGGAGAATATAAATTTACTTATTATGGATTTTCAAAGAAGGTTAAATTATTAGCTTCTATTTTTAATAATGAAAGTGGAGAAACTTTAAAAGAGGAAGAATTTGGACCCTATACCCTAGGAACACCTACGATAAAATTAAATTTTACATTATCAAGCGAGATTGGTGAAAATAATGAAAAGAAAACTAACGAGCCAATTGAGAGTAATGAAACTACTGAAGAAGAACCTATTGAAACAAATAGCCCAATTGCAGGTTTTACAATTGGAGATTTAGCAAGGTTTTCAAAAATATATTATTATGTTGGAGCTGGTACCCTCGGCGTAATAATCTTAATTATTGTTTTAAAAAAAGGAGTGGTTAGAAGGTCAAATGGTTCTCCGGTTGAGCCAAATCCTAAGAAAATAAAATCAATTAAGAAAGCATCTAAAACGGAAGTTGTGGTTCCGCAATCTGTTCAGACACACCAAGAAAGCGTGAATGAAACAGAGAAGAAGATTGAAGATTTACAAAAACAACTTGAACAAATAAGGAATGAAGAAAAATTACTTAAACTTCAGAAACAGATTAATCAAGAAAGACAATCATTGAAAACATTATTAGATGAAGATAATTCACAACAACCAATTAATAATTTAGATAATCGAGATATAAAGTAAAATTATTTAAAAATTTTGTCTCTCTTTAACATTGCTTTTTTCACTCTTTCTTTAGCAAGGTTATTTGCTGCATCTCTTGGAGAAATGGATAGTTTTTTAGCACTATCAAGAACAAGTTGAGTATTTTTAGTTATTTTATCTTTAACTGTTTTGTACATATATTTCTGATCTTTTCCAATATATTCAACATAACTTGATATAACCCCTCCAGCGTTTGCGACAAAATCTGGGACGATTAAGATTCTTTTGCTTAACTCTTCTTCAACTTCAAGAGGAATTGGGATATTTGCTGCTTCTACAATTATTTTTGATTGTATGGAGTTCATATTCTGTCTTGTAATAACATCTGGGAGTGCTCCTGGAATAAGAACATCTACTGGAAGTTCGAAAAGTTTGTGTCCTGGGAGAATTCTACCTTTTCCAGCAGTAACTGTCCCTTTGATGCTTTTGATTTTTTCTATTTCTTTAAAGGATAAACCATCTTCATTGTATAAACAGCCTTTACTATCACTTACTGCAACTATTCTTGCACCAGCTTCTTCTAGATTTTTAAATGTAAATGAACCAACATTTCCAAAACCCTCTATTGCAATTTTGGCTCCATTTACTGGAATTTGGGCGTGTTTTAATGCGACTTGAGTGGCATAGCTAACACCTATGCCCGTGCTTCCAAGTTCGTGAGGCAAACCACAAACTTTTTTTCCATTAATTATTTTACAAAAATCAAGAGGTTTTCCAGTTGCTGAATTAAAATTCCCGTGGGCTTTGACAAATGTTTCCATATCTTTCTCTGTTGTGTTGATATCTGGGCCTGCAATATATTCAGAAGGAACTAAGTTTTTTAGAGATCTAGCAAATGACTTAATGAAAATATCTTTTTTAATTAAGTCTACATCTTTATTGTATACTATTCCGCTTTTTCCTCCTCCAAACGGTAAACCTGCTAAAGAATTCTTTAGTGTCATTGCCCTAGCCAAACGAAATACTTCTTTAATGTTGACTGTTGGAGTCATGCGAATCCCGCCTTTCGCTGGACCTAAAGCAGTATTGTCTATTACTGTAAAACCCCTCATACCTGTGGAAGGATCATAAACCTCTAGGATCTTCTCAGGTCCAATACTGTCTTTAAATTCTTGTAATTCCATTCAACCTCTAGAAGTGAAGAAAAAGAGTTATTAATAAATATATTGGAGGCTTGAGTTTAGGGTTAAGTTAATTAAGAGGTAATTTTAGTTAGATATATGAAAAAAATGAAGAGATTTATGGCTGTTTTATCAGTGATAACGTTTATATTATTAGGTATATATTTGAATCAAATGGGAGTTGTAGGTGGAATGAGTGAAGATGAAAAAATAAGCCAATTTGTTACAAAAAAAGGTGGAACTGAAAAGCCTTTTGAGAACGCATATTGGAATGAGAAAAGACCTGGAATATACTTAGATTATAATACAGGTAAACCTCTTTTTTCTAGTCTGGATAAGTATGATTCTAAAACTGGATGGCCTTCATTTACAAAACCAATTGATGAATCATTAATAAAATCTGTAAAAGATACTTCGCTAGGAATTGAAAGGGTTGAAGTTAGAACTGATGAATCTCATCTAGGTCATGTTTTTGGAGACGGACCTAATGGAGGAAGTAGATTTTGTATTAATTCTGCCGCACTGAGGTTTGTTCCATATGAAAATCTAGAAGATGAAGGGTTAGGAGAGTATAAACAACTTTTTCCTTATAATGAGGCTGTTTTTGCTGGAGGATGTTTTTGGGGAGTTGAAACACTTTTTGAAGAATTAAATGGGGTTGTATCTGTGATTGCAGGATATAGTGAGGGAAAGATAAAAAATCCAAGTTATAAGGTTGTTAGTTCTGGAACAAGTGGTCATACAGAATCTGTTTTAGTTATTTTTGATCCAAATTTAATTTCCTATAGAGAATTAGTAGATTATTTCTGGAGGCTACACAATCCTACTCAGTTAAATAGGCAGGGGCCGGACGTTGGAAGCCAATATAGATCTGCAATATTTTATATTGGGGAGGAGCAGAAAAAGATTGCCCAAGAAAGTAGGCAAGCCTTTGAAGCTAAAGGAATCTTTAAGGAAAAGGTAGTTACAGAAATTATTCCTCTTGAAAAATTTTGGAGTGCTGAAGAATATCATCAAGATTTTTCTAAAAAGAATCCATCTTATGTTTGTCATGCTCTTAGAGCCGAGTAATTAGTGATTGTTTTGACTGTTGACTATAAGTTTTTAAAATAAAGGGTAATTCTTCCTATATGGATTATGCAAAACAAATTGCAATAGCAAGTTTGAATATTGAAGCAATTAAATTAAATCTTGCTTATCCTTTTACTTGGGCTTCTGGTTTAAGGATGCCAATTTATAATGATAATAGAAAGTTTCTTTTTTATCCAGAATATCGAAAATTAATAGTAGAAAGTTTTGAAGAAATTTTAAAGTTAGAAAGAATTGATTGCGACGTAATTGCTGGGACATCTACTGCTGGGATATCGCCTGCAACAACTTTGGCAGATATTTTGAAAAAACCCTTAATTTATATTAGAAATGAACCAAAGGGTCATGGATTAAAAAATCAAATTGAGGGTATTGGTGCTGAATCTGATTTGAAAGACAAGACTGTTATTTTAGTAGAAGATTTAATTTCTACTGGTGGGAGTTCTGCTAGTGCAGTTAAAGTTATAAGAGATGCAAATGGAAAATGTAATTATTGTATTTCAATATTTAATTATGGATTAAATAAGGCGGTTGAAACATTTAACTCCTTAGATCCTGCTTGCGAAGTGAGATCTCTTTTAACATATGATAAATTATTAGAAGTTGCGAAAGAAACTGGACAGATTAATGAAGATCAAGTTAAAATGTTGAGTGAATGGAGAGCTGACCCATTTAATTGGGGTGAAAAACAGGGTTTTAAAAGAGTAGAAGAATAACTAACCAAAATGATTACTAATATAATCTATTAAGGTACTTCCTGATAACTTCATTGTTGCGGGTCCGTTTCTAATATAAAATTCTTCCTGATTGTTATCTTTAAGAAATACCATCTTATTACTTGGAGAGCAGTCCATTTTTAATATCTTTTTCCCATCTATGTTGATAAGCTCATAATGTAATAAGTGCATGAACTGAGCGCCGATATTATCTTTTATTAAATTATTAATATGTAGTTTTAATTTATCATCATTTACAAATGCATCTTTATCTAATCCAATTATTTCTCCTTTGTCGGACACTCCCACAACTAGAATACCACCATCTGAATTAAAATATGCAACAAGAGTTTTTAGCAACATAAACTCTATATTTTTATCAATAGAATTAGTATACAAATTTGTTCTTATTGAAGATTTAAATTCTAACTTTGGCCCTTCACCTTTTTTTATAATTGAGATTATCTTTTCAGCAGGAGTTTCTAGAGAATTAGATGACTTAAACAATTTAGGATTATTCTTCATCATTTTTAATACTGCCCCGCTCATAGGATTCCATATTCCTTTTTTCTGGTAGATATATCCGCCAGCAGAAACAATGAATGCTGCCGAGGCATCTATGATTAAGTCTAGAACAACTACACCCGTTCCAATTTGTTGAAGTGCAAATCCAAATAAATTGTCTAAAGAGAATTCAATTATTTCCCAAATAGCTCCTAAGGTAAAAGATAAAGCAAAGGCTAAACTTATAGTCATAAAAGTACTTGTATCTAGTAATTCTTGCTCTTTTAGAGAGAGAATAACTGTTAAACCAATAAAACTTAAAGCTAAAGCTGCAAATCCCTTGAGTAAAATGTCCCACCACCAGAGGTCAGAAAATATTCCTCTGATTTCTCCTAAAAACAAACTACCATAAATTATGAGTAATATAATTATCTGGGTTTCTGTCCCAGTTTTAATACCAAAGTTTGAAAGGATCTTTGAAATAAAAGTGGAAACAAATGCAATTATTGTGAAAGCTACTGCCAAGTCTCTTCCCTGATTAAGAGAGCTTATGAATCCGATTATTAAAATAAGTCTGACAATATTAGTTATTACGTGACCCACCGTCATCTTAGAAAATACCCTTTTAATCATGATATTTCATAATTTAGAGATTATTTAGATTTTTACTTGACATCACTATGTTATAGTCCCCTAAACAAAGCAGTTGTCTATATCAAATAAACATCAAATCACAATATTCAAATTAAACAAAAGCACACAATTAATAGAAAGATAAGTGCAATGAAAAATAAAGGTAAAAGAAATCATGAAAGAAAATAATTCTATAAAACTATTTGAAGATAAAAGAGTAAGAGTTCAATGGGATCCAAAAAAAGAGAAGTGGTATTTTTCAATAATTGATATAGTTGAAGTTTTAACCAATAGTGTTAATCCAGGAGCATATTGGCGTAAGTTTAAGGAAAGATTAAAAGATGAAGGAAATGAAAGTGTGACAAACTGTCACACTTTGAAATTACTTGCTCCTGATGGTAAAATGAGGCTTGTAGATGTTGGAGACACTGAACAAATCTTAAGGCTTGTGCAGTCAATTCCTTCTCCTAAAGCTGAACCATTCAAGATTTGGCTTGCAAAAGTAGGATATCAGAGAATTGAAGAAACAGAAAACCCAGAACTAGCTTTTGATAGGGCTATGAAAACCTACTTACAAAAAGGATACTCTAAAGAATGGATTAATCAAAGACTTAAAACAATAGAGGTAAGAAAAGATTTAACTGATGAATGGAACAGAGCCGGAATAGAAAAAGAGACTGATTTTGCCATGTCAAAGTGTCTGATAACTATTTAGGGTGTGGAACACTTTGAGCATCCAAAAAACAAGTGCCAGTCAAACCACACCTTTAAGGTGTGGTGGCACATTGTTTTTTTGATATTAACAAATGAGATTACAAAGGCTTGGTCTGGCAAAACGATATCTGAGTACAAACAACTAAAGAATTTAAAAAAAGAAAATTTAAGGGACAATATGACTAATCTCGAACTTATCCTAAATATGCTTGCAGAAGCTACAACAACAGAATTATCAAAAGAAGAAAACCCTTCTGAATTTGAAGAGAGTAAAAAAATAGCAATAAGTGGGGGTAATGTTGCAGGAAATGCCAGAAGAGATATTGAAAAACGTCTTGGTAAAGAGATAGTAAGCCCAAAAAATGCAAAAGATAATATTTCAGAGCTACATTCTAATAAAAAGATAGAAATTGGAAAAGATAGAACAGAAGAAATCCTAAAACTCTGATGATTTTTATCTCACACTAAACAGGCTGCCCCATAATTAGTAAAGGTTGGAGATTTCAACTAGTATTAAAATTATTATTTATCAAGATGTTTATTGCAATTTAACAATTCTAAAATGGGATTTTCATCATCTGAAAAATCTATTATGCTTAATCCAGTGTTGTGTACTCTCTCTTTAATTCTTTCTTTATCTTTCTCTGACTTTGCCAATAAAATCTCAAGTAACATCCTTTTTGCCCTACCATGAGTTACTACTAAGACATTTTTACATTTCATATTGGGGAAGTTTTCTGATATAAACTTACTCATTCTTTCCATAAACCGCTCTGTTGATTCCCAGCCATTAGGATCTTTTCCAGGATTATTATTAAACCACTCAATTATACTAGATATAGGTTTTCCATCAAAGATGCCGTAATGTCGCTCTCTCAAAAGTTTAGTATAATGAATTTTTATTTTTATTTTTTCCAAGTAAGGTTTTATCGTTTGCCTGCAACGTATTAAATCTGAACAAAAAATAATATCTATTTTTTCATTAAGTAGTCTTGAAGCCAACTTTTTAGATTGTCCTAATCCTATCTTATTGAGCCTACTATTGTACCATCCGCATGCGATTCCTTTTTCATTTGCAAATGTTTCACCATGACGCACGATAAATAGTCTCATCGAATTATAAGAAAAAATACCTATTTAACCTTTCTTTGAGACTTGAGTTTATTATAGGAGACAGAGTGGGTAGATTAATAAAAGTCGGGGAGATATAGGTTATTGTTTACACCAATGATATGGTGTTTCATCCACCCAATACCAATAACTTTCTAAAGATCTACATATTTTAGACCAATTGTATACAATATACAAATTCTTAAAAATAGGTAAATTGTCCCATATTTATGACTATGAATTTTGTATCAGTAAGTGCAGTTTCCAGTAGAGACCAATTAGCAGAAATAGGCAGAATTTATCGCGATGAAAAGTTATTATTTCCCGTTGCTATTGGTTATCAAGTATCTAATAAAAGCATCAATCAAGGAACTCAAAACACGAGACAACCAAGATTTTTAGAATTAGGAGATTTGGATAAAGGAACAAGAGATTATGGATTTATTACTGCAGTTCATTATTACACAAAAGATAATTCAACTATAGTTGGAGATTTAGAGAAAATTGCTGAAACAGGAATAGACCCTTCAGTAACATTACTTCAATTTAACACATTGCCTCCATCATTAGATACTTTAAGTAAAATAAAAGAAATGGGTTTCAAAGTAATTTTTAAAGTAGCAGTATCAGATAAACAAACATCTCAAGAAGGTTATGCTGTTTAGAAGGGAGAAGGAGTTCAAGATGTTTCAAGTGGACATGTTGAACCTTTAGTTAGTCAAGTCACAGATAGAACAGGCTATATAGCCTATGCAATGTTTGACCCAAGTCATGGAACAAATTTGGATTTGAATTTAGACGAAAATAGTATGGCCATAAGATTCGGACAAGGAATTGTTGTTCATCCAGATTTAAAGGGAGTAGGTTTAGTTTATGCTGGGGGAATAAAACCAAGTAATGTTAGGCAATTAACTAAATCATTAAATTCATTCTTTCCAAATAGATTTAGTATTGATACTGAAAGTGGCGTTAGAACAAATGACCAACTTGATTTAGATTTAGTTAGAAGTTATTTAATAGGATATAGAGATGAAATTAAATAATCAAATATATTAAACAAAAATGTTATTATTCTCTCCTGGATAAACCCCGTTCTCGTTTACACCAATGGAATGATGTTTTATCCACCCTAAAACAATAATCTCAAAGTAACTCTTTTGGAACTTTGTATTGATTATCTGAGAGAACAATGTCCTGTGCTTGAGATATCGCTCTCTTACATAAGGTCATCATTTCGTCATATTTCTTTTGAACTTCTTTTATTTTTATGCTAGGACCATATCTTGCTTCTTCTCTTTCATCAACAGCACTTTTATTTTCTTTTTCCTTATAGACTATAATTTTTTTAATGAATTCCTCATCATACTCAATTAACCCCTTTTCTTTGACATACTGGATAAATAAGGCAGTACACCTTTGGCTTCTTGTTTCTACTCCGAATTTGCATAAAATGGCCAAAGCACAATAATATAATGAATAATACCATTCTTCCGGAATTTTATAATCTGAACCAGAATTTTTGCATACCTCACAAAATCTCAAGCTGTCTCTAGCTTTGTCTAGATATTCTTCTGCTTTCTTAGAAGATATCTCAACAATAAACAATCCTTTGTGTTTTTTTCCTTTTTCCTCATCCTTTCTAGCTGATTCAAAACATTCTCTAATTTTTATACTCATTTTGAAGTCTCCTTAATAAATTTTATAAAGGTCTCCTGTCCAAATAAGACAACTCCTTTTTTTAAAGCTTCTATATAGGCTTTATTTTTATCTGTTAATTCGTGTTTTAATTCTTTTTCTGTAAGGTTTATAGCGTGTATCTTCTTGTTTTGTGTAATTTGTATGTCGGTGATTATCTTACCTATTTTTACAAAATTTTCTTCATCTGAAACTAAACTTAAGATATCTATATCGTTAGCTTCTTTTGGGGAGTGAAGTATGCTTCCAAACAGTATCAAAAAATCAACATGGTTTTCAAGTTCTTTAAAATTATATCTCCATTTACTTTGTTTTAATGCGTCTTCGGTAAGCAAAAGAGCTAAAGTCTTTTCTAATATGGGATTATTCCAATTTAAGATTATTTCTAGTACACTAGTTTTCTCAGGCCCGATTGGAGTAAGTTTAATAAGATTTTCTTTTTCTAGTTCCTTCAATAGTTTCCATGATCCTACTCTACTTATCTCTCTTTCCTTCGACAGAGAAGTTACGGTGTGCTTCTTGCTAATATCTTTTAATAAGGTTTTTAGTATTTCGTATGATTTTTTAATTACCATAGTATTAAGTTATTAGTTAATAACTATTAACTTATTGGTTAATAGCATATTTAAATCTTTCTTTTTCCAACTCTGGCCTCAAACTCTCGTAAAATCATAAAACTTCATGGGCAATAACTACCTTAACTACTAAGATTATGGGCTAAGTCAAGCCTTTTAAACTACTGATCAATCAATATTTTATGAGAGTAAAGTTTGCATTTTCTAGTAGACGCACTAGAAAGATAGATTCGCATAATAAACATAGACAGGAGTATCCTTCGCTAGCTAAAGAAGTAATTCTTTCTTCAGACATTGTTTTAGAAGTGTTAGATGCGAGATTCATAAAAGAAACTCGTAATTTCATGATGGAAGAATTTGCTCGTGAACATGGAAAAATTTTAATTTACATCTTAAATAAAGCTGACTTAATAGACAATGTAAAAACTAGAGAATCTGGAATTATTGATGACCTTAATCATTATGTCTTTGTATCTTGTAAAAGAAATCAGGGTAGACGAGAACTCAGACAAGCAATAAAAATGGAAGCTAAGAATTTTAAGAGGGGAAAGAAAAAGGCAGATGTTGATCAAGAAGAATTAGATAAAGATCATTTAGACATTCATAAACATGGACAAGGTTATAAAAAATTCTTTAAAACTGGACAAGAAGTTCATGTAGGAGTAATAGGGTACCCAAATGTAGGAAAAAGTTCTTTAATTAATATGTTGACTGGAAGAGGTGCTGCAAGAACTTCTCCAAAGGCTGGGTTTACAAGAGGGATACAAAAAATAAGATTATCACAAGGATTAACTTTGTTAGATACTCCAGGAGTTATGTCTGATGAAGATGCTGCAGCAAGCCAGTCTTTAAACTTAAAGAAACATGCAATGATAGGGGTGAGAACATATGATTCTACAAAGAATCCTGAATTTGTAATTGCTCAGATAATGAAAGAATATCCGGGTTTATTAGAGAGTTATTATGAGATTAATGCAGATGGAGATTCTGAAATTATATTAGAAGAATTAGGGAAAAAAAGAAAATTCCTAATTAAGGGTGGAGCGGTGGATATGGATCGAGTAGCTAGGATAGTTTTAAAGGATTGGCAAAGTGGGAAGATAAGGAAATGAATTTATATTTCAAATAATTTATACTTGTGAGTAATAAACGAGATTTATAAGCTGTATATTCTCAATTTTAATATGCGTACTTTAATGGATGGGCTAATAGATATAGATGAAAGAAGAGAGAGTTATCTTGAAATTAGAAGGGCTGTTTTGGAAAGACATAATGATCTTATGAGGAGACTTAAGGATGATCGTGATACCTGGAGTCTAGGAGGATTTAATGATGATCGTGATATCTGGGGTTTAGAAGATCCATTTGAAATGTACCCCAGGGGTTATCTGATGATCAGGTACAAGAAGAACAAAGAGTTTTAATGAAATTATATGAAGGAAATCCTGTGCTAAGGGATGCAATTAGTGGAAAATCAACTGTTGCACAATCAGTTTTAGATTTATCTAAAGTAAATAGAGGGTTAGGGAGATTTCTTCCAAGAAGAAAAGATGATGGATATAATAAAAGACTTAGAGAGGTGGGTGAATTGATTGGAGATTTTGAATCCTATAAGGCTAGAGGAATTCTAGCACCAGATAACCCTACTACTTTAGCAGTTTATAGTAGTTTAGGCACTTATTTTGCACTAAATATTGGTAACTTAATAGCTAAAGGAGCACCTATTTATTCTTTCAGTTCTATTATTTCCACTTTAGTTGTTGGTGCTATTTTAGGACTTACAAAGATTAGAGATGAATATACATCCCATTGGGCTTATTATGTAGACAAAAGGGTCGGTGAATTTTATCCTAAGTCTCTTTAAAACTTTTTAAAAAAGATTTAAATAAACCTCTAACTTGTATTTATCATGGATCCAATTCTTGCTGCCGGTCTTCTTGGAGCAATTGGAGGCTTAACAAGAGGAGTTGTAGGATTACTTAAGGCTCTTTCTTTAAGACGCAGAATAATCTGGAGTTATTATTTGATAACTGTATTTACTGCAATAATAATAGGGATATTTGTGGGAATTGTTTTTAACTTTGATCCAAGATTATCATTACTTTCTGGGTATGCGGGTACAGATATCTTGGAGGGAATTTATAAATCTTTTGCGGTGCAAAAAGTTTACACTTCTGCAAAGAGCAAAAAATAAGTTATAGAAAATTTGTTAAATGATTATTTAATTGTTTATTTCGTTAATTTATAATTTTTTGATATTTAAATCCATCATGTTTTCCTAATGAAAACATTGAGCCATCTCCAGAACTATGAATTATCTCCAATTCATAGCATCTCCTTCTTGATCCATTTGATAATTCGACTTCGCCAAAACTAGTCTTAACATCACTACCTTGAACAACAGATGCTTCAAGTTTCAATGGAACTACTACTCTTTTTATCCTTTGTTCTATGGGAATATGACCTTCAGGCGTTGAAATAAATGGAAATAATGAGCTCATAGCATCAACATGAGTAATATTATCTAAACCTGATAAATAATGTAATTCAGTGTTACATCCCTCATCTGGAAATTCTACTTCTCTAACTACTTTTAATACTTTTCCACAAAATATTGGATATCTATTATCTTCCATAAACTAAAAGCTTCGGATTCAGTTTATAAATCTTTCTATATGTTACTTCTTTAAAGTAATCTTTTATTAAACAACTAATTGTTTGTTTATTTCTAAACATCATATTAAAGATAGATTAGATAGGGCGTATTATTTACTCTCTAATGTTCAAAAAACTATGGAGCTTATTTCTCTCTTTTATGGGCTAATGTTAAAAAATAGAATCTCGAATTCCTTTGATTGCCATCAGAAATCACAAAATGGGTCGATGCGCGAGTTGGGAATTACCAACCATTCCAATACATTTAAATCTCTTATCTTCTTTTTTATAATAGACATGGCAAATCCAGACCTCATTAGATTTATTTTAGAAGCACGTAGAAGAGGATTTAAAGACAAGAAAATAAAGGAGTCTTTATTAAGCAATAACTGGCCTGCAAGTGAAGTAGAACCTTCATTTGAGGCTATAAAGGAAAAACCTCATTTTAAAAATGGAATTACAATATGGTTAGATTCTGAAGTAACTGCTAAATTAGAGAAAAGAGCTAAAAAGAATATGTTTACAATTCAAGAACAAATAGAAGATATTGTAAGGAGAAGTATAATAAATCAAAAACATATTTTAAATAAGGAAAAATTGGATGATATGTTAGTTGGATTATTTTCGAGAAAAACAAGAAAGAAATAGATTAAATTTGGAAGCATATTTACTCTTTTCTATATAAGAGGTCTATAGATATAATATCTTTATGCGAAATTGAAAAAAATGGTGGTTCTGGTCTTCCAGTTTCATGATTTAAACTAGAAGTAACTGAAATCCCGGGTTCACCATAAAGAATACTAGTCCCACTATCAAAATAACATGGTTTCCTTATAGTCTGCCTATTTCCAGTCTTATCATCTACATGAAACCAAGGTCCATTAAGGTTTAGTTGAACAATTTCTATTAATTGACCTGGAGTTAAACCCCTGACAACAGATTCAAATTCATTTTTATCCATAAAACAATTTCACACCTACATTTATACACCTCTAAATTATTAATAAATGTATGTCAAATCATATCTACACCATATATTTAATCTCAAAGATTATTGAAAAACAATAATTTTATAGCAATAAAACAGACTAATAGGACAAATAAATTCTTAATCCATTTGTCTCCTTTTTTTATTGCAACATGAGATCCAATATAACTACCAATTGACATAGAAGTGAATAAAATAATCCCTAATTGATAATTTATTAATCCGTTTAATGCAAAAATTATTGTTGAAGAGATAGAAATTATTAACCAAGCCACAACTCCTGTTCCTAATGATTCAATCATAGTCAGTCCAAGAAAAAATGTTAGAGTATAGAATACCATTGGCCCAGTACCTTGGCCATAGAATCCTGCAAAGGTCATAATTGCGAGATAAATTATAGAGCCAATAGAAAGTTTTAATCTGCTTACTTTAAATCTTTTAATTCCTAAATCTTTTTTTAAAAATATTAAAGGTAGAAGTGCAATCATTAATATTCCAATAAGACTACCTAGAAATTTTGGATTTATATTTATTAATATATTTGCTCCAATAAACGAACCGATTAATGCTAGTATTCCTAAGACTGGAACGTATTTCCAAATAACTTTTTTAGCCATAGAAAATTTAATTGTTGCTATTAATGCCTGTCCTATAGACCCAAATCTGTCTGTAGCAATTGCTATTTGAGGAGGAACGCCTAAAATTACTAGTGAAGGTACTGAAATTAAACCGCCTGCACCAATTATTGAATCAAAAAATCCAGTAACTATTCCAATAAAATAGATTAAAAGAATTAACTCTATTTCAGACATTTAATATTATTTAAAGAGGGCTTAATAAGGTTTTCTAAAAAAAAATAAAAGCTCTTTTTAGGGAGCTCTTAATTAAAAAGAAAGGCTATCTAATTCATCACAAAGGTCGTCGATATTTGTGCTTTCGAAATCTTCTTCCTCTGCATTTACTTTTTCTGGTTCTTTCATATTCATCACCATTTTTAGTTAATTCTTTTTTCACTAGATAATATTTAAACCTTCCCCTAATTTAATAACATAAATCTCAAACAATAGGTTTATTAACAAAACTAAACTTTTTATGTTGGTCTAAAAATATAAATCTAAAAGTTATTATTAGTTGAATAAGATAGATGATAAAAAAATTAGAGTTCAATGAGTAGAATTAATTATGACTAAACTTTATTTAAAAAATAAGATTTACTGGTGTTCTGCTAAACCTTTTCTGTCTCTTATATTCCTAACAACATTTTCTTGTAATTCTCTTGGGAGTTGTTTAAAGTCTTGAGTGATTAAACTAGAGACGCCCCTACCTTCTGTGATGCTTCTTAGGTCGTTACTCCAACCAATCATTTCAGCAACTGGAATTCTTGCTTTGATGAAAACATCAATTCCTTTTTGTTCTACATCTATAAGAATTCCCCTCTTACTTGCAACTAAACCTGTAACTGAACCCATATAATCTACTGGAGCTTCAATCAAATGTGTTTGGATCGGTTCAAGCATTGCAGCCCCACCCTTAGTCATTGCATTAAACATACCTAAACGAATTGCAGGATATATTTGAGCAGGGCCTCTGTGCATATGGTCTACATGAAGTTTAGCATCATTTAATATAAATTTAGTTTTCATTAAGGGTTCTTTAGCTAAAGGTCCGTTATCCACAACAAGTCTCCATCCATCAATTATAGACTCAATTACTTCTGATAAAAGAACAAGACCTCTTGTCTGATCTTGGAATACATTTCCTTTGTAAATATCTCTATAAGCCCTAGCTTCATCGTTTGAAATCCCTAATTCTGAAAGTCTTTTCCAAATATCTTCAGGTTTTTTCTTTAATCTTCCTTCAGGAATTTCTCCTTTTTCTATAGATTCATAAACATTTTCTTCTAGAGGACAAAGAGTAAGGAAGAATATGTTATGGCCATTTGGAGTTCTACTTTCAATTTCCCCACTATCTTTATTAATTGATTCGCGATAAACAATTATTGGATTACCCATTTTTACTTCTAATCCTTTTTCTGTTTTTATTCTACCTTCAATAATCTCAAGGTGTAATTCTCCCATTCCAGAAAGAAGATTTTCTCCAGTTTCTTCGTTTATCTCTATTTTTACCGAAGGGTCTTCTTTTCCTACTTTACGAAGTACTTCAATAAGTTTTGGAAGATCTTGAGGTTTTATTACTTCAATAGATTTTGTAATAACTGGTTGGAAAATATGTTTAAGTTCTTCAAATGGTGTTTGTTCGAAATCAGTAATTGTTTCTCCAACATCTACATTTATCCCAGATATTGCAAGAACATTTCCGGCTGGAACACTTTCGAGTTGTTCTGGTTTTATCCCATTATAAACTAAAACTTGTTGTATTCTTGCTTTCTTTTTATTGAGATTACAATAAACTTCCATTCCGTTTTTCATGGTTCCAGAATAAAGGCGACCAGCACAAATTTCTTTTCCAGATCTTGGATCGATAACAATTCTTGTAACTACAAATGCAAGATCTCCTTTTGGATTACAACTTAGAAGGTCTTTACCTAGCTTACTATCTAAATCCCCTTTCCATATTTTAGGAATTCTGTATTTTTGAGATTCTAAAGGATTTGGTAAGTGTTTAACTGCCATATCAAGAACAACTTCATTTAATGGAGCATTTTTCCAAACCCAATCTTTTCTTTCAGTTTCTTCCATATCATAAATTTTAATTATATCACTAAAACTAATGTTTCTTTTTTTCATAAATGGAACTGATAGAGCCCAATTTTCTCTTGCACTTCCAAATGCAACGCTTCCTTCCAAAACATTTACTCTCCATTTCTCAGCTAAATCTGGTTCTGCAATTTGTAAGATTAAAGTATTAAATTCTGAGATAATTTTAGCAAAACGCTCTTGTATTTGTTGAGGTGTGACTTTTAATTCTTTAATTAATCTGTCTACTTTATTTATGAATAGTACTGGTTTAACTCTTTCACGAAGAGCTTGTTTAAGAACTGTTTCTGTTTGAGGCATTATTCCTTCAACAGCACAAACAAGTACAAATGTTCCGTCAATCGCCCTCATAGCTCTTGTTACGTTGCCTCCAAAATCAATGTGTCCCGGAGTATCAATTAAATTAATCAGATATTCTTGCCCATCATATTCGTGGCCCATTGAGACGTTTGCAGCGTCTACAGTCATCAATCTCTCTTGTTCATCTTTATGTTGCCATGTAGTCATTCCTTCTTCAAGATCTCCAGCATTCTTTGAAGCCATCATTCCTGCTGCTGCAAGAAGATTATCTGTAAAAGCAGTATTATGAATAATCATTCCTTCAGCTACAAAATTGTGATTTTGTGGAATAGTAAAGTCATAAACAACATCTTCATATGATGATTCTATCTTGCTAACTTGAATATAAGCTAATTCATGAGATTCATAATCTTTAAGTTTCTTATTAATCAACATAACTTGATTACCGACTTTTATTGTGTCGCACACAATGCTTCCAGATACCTTAGTAACCAAATCTTGTAACTTTATTATCTTTTCATCCAATCCAAATCCTATTTCCTTCTGAAAATTGATAGCTGAAAGTCCAGATATTGAAACAGTATTATCTTTTTCTTTAATAGAAACACAACCAAATCTTAACAATAGTAAATGCAAGTCTTGAATCATTTTATTACTTGCAGAACTAATAGTAACAGCTCTCCTTGATTTTTCAACGCAACCGTCCGTATCAAAATAACCCCTTAATAATTTAGAAACAAGATCATTATCTGATTTCCATACAAACTCAGAAATTCTAACATGATGTGATTTTTGCTTTAATGGATAGTCGAATAAACTATTAAGAACTTGAACAAAAGTTAAATTATCTGTATGGATTTCAGGTGTTCTATCTATTCTAGTGACTCTTCTTGTTTTAATGCCAAATTCTTTACAAATGTTAATTAATTTATTCCCAAGTTGTTCTTTTCCAACTATAAACTTTCTCATAGAACCATCCCCAATAAACAAACCAGCAATATAAAACATATTCTCAAATTGTTCTTGATATTTTGGTAGATTCATAGTGCTAGCATTTTGTCCGCGTTGCTTACCGCTCCTATAATAAATGGTCTCTATATTGCCATATAATAATTCAATAGAGATATTAAATAATTTTGCGATTTCATAAATATCTTTTAAGTTATATCTATTCTGCCAAATTCCATGATAGAAAGACTTATGTTTAATGGAAGTATTTATTTTTTTAATCCCATAATCTAATATTTTCTTATTCAATAATTTTGAATATTGCTTATCTAGATTAACATAGAAATTCTTTTGAGAGAGTTTTTTAATTATTTCTTCTTTAATGTTAATTTCGCTAGAAGTCTTTAATTTCCTTACAGATACAACTCGATCATCTAATTTGATATCTTTAGCCTCAACATATTCAAACCCATTTCTGTAAACTAAATATCTGTGTTCTGAGGTAGTAGTTATCTCAAATCCATTTCTAAGTTTTATTTTTATAGTCTCCCCACCCTTTAATCTCCAAGCATGTTGTATTGGTTTTATCTCAACTTTAGCAGTTTCTTTATTTAATGAAATTATTTTTATCTCGTTTTTTGGATTAAAAACAGTATAATCTTCATTTTCAGTATGAATAGAGCCTGTATTCATAACTTCTTCAAATATCTCTCTAGCAGTTCTTATAGAGCCGTTAGCAAGCATAACGCGAGAATCTCCACTAATACACTTTCCGTGATGTATGTGTGCAGAAGTCGCAACATTACGAATATTTGCTTGATTACTTGTCAAACGTTCTATCTTCAGTAAACTTGTTTCTTTTTCTGCCATTTTAATAAGATAAATCGTTTTACAAAAAGAGGTTTTTAAAGGTTGCTTTATTACGGCTGTTGTAGCCTTAATCATACAAAACAACTGACTATACCAAAGATTTATTAATCATTTTTTCTAAAATTTGTTATGAGTGGAAATGTAGAGATTTTAGATTCGAAAAAATTTGATAATTTTATTTCAAAAGAACCTGTAATTATTGATTTTTATGCAGACTGGTGCGGACCTTGTAAAATAATGGCACCTGTTTTTGAAAAACTAGCTTCAAATACCAAGGAAGTTAAATTTGCAAAACTTAATGTGGATGGTAATCAGGAAATCGCAATGCGTTATGGGGTAATGAGCATTCCAACTT
>Ga0209542_10009256_pt1 | contig 18122 bp, 20 predicted proteins | sample RifCSPhighO2_01_FD_184028 | JGI IMG/M metagenome (GOLD analysis project Ga0209542, IMG submission 184028) | Soil microbial communities from Rifle, Colorado - Rifle CSP2_plank highO2_0.1 (SPAdes) (version 2) | ecosystem: Environmental > Terrestrial > Deep subsurface > Rock core/Sediment ...
AGCTATTCGTGAAGCTTTATTCAATTATCTTACTTTAAAGCAAAAACATGTTAAAGCTTACTTAAAGTATCTCAAAATATTTCAAGAAACTAATAAGGAAATTTTTACAGTTAATGAAGTTGAATACAAATGTGTAAAAATTAATTCTCTTTAGCCATAAACTTCTCATATTCGCAGTAGATTTATTTACAATCGGTAGGACAATTGCATTTGTTTTCCCAAGATTCACAAATATTATTTCCACAATCTGAACAAATTAATCCCATTCCCGGCATAGGAAGGCAATTTTGAATAAATTGTTCCATACCTGCACCAGATATTTCTTTTAAGCCTTCGCAACATTGTTTGGGATTATCGCCAGGCCCAAGAGAAGGATTAGAAGAGGGTTCTCCAGCTTTTGCACAATTTGATGGGGGAGGGTTTTGCGAAAACTTATCCTCTTTACTCAAAAACGCCCACCAAGGCTTCTTTGTATTCGTGACTTCGCCGGTATCGGCATCGACTTCTGCTGTGACTGACATTTTTGCTTTTATAAATCCGAGAATCTTGACATCTTTTTCTGCTGTGATTTTATAAACTAATTTTGTTTGATTTTTGTTTGACATATTTTCTGCACCGACATCTTTAAATTCAATTATACAACCTTTTTCGCTACATTTTGCACCCAAAACTTCTAATGCTCTTGCAGAAGCTGTATCAGGCATAATTTTAACTGAATTTCCTTTAATTTTTCCTGATTCATTTTTATTATCGCTTTCTATTTCATTATCTGATTCTGCACTAGAACAATTTTCTTCCCAAACTCGAAGGCATTTTGATTTTTCTTCACACCAAGAATATCCTGCGCTGCCAATACATCCGTGAGAATCAGAATCATTGCCAACAATTGTACTTGAAGGATTATTCACAGCATTATTTGAATTGTCAGAGTTGCCATAATCATAAGCTGCTAAAGCAAAGCCAGCCATAAACATAAACGCAACTGCAAATACGATTAATAAAGCACTCTTTTTCATGTTAACTAGGTGTTTTTGAAGTTTATAAAGATTTAGTGGGCTTTGTAAGTTATCTTTACCCTCAATAAACCAATCCAAACGCGAAATCGAAAGCTTTAAAAACCTACTTTTGATTTGGTTTATTGTTACTTAGTTGTAATTATGCAAACTTGCTTTTGCTAACTTACATGATACCCTAAGTTAAGTAAAATTCCGAATATAAACTTTAAAATAAAAATGTCTAGCTCACCAAATAATACATTTCATATTCTGCAACCAAAACATACAATTTTAAAACAAAAAGAAACTGATGAACTTCTTGAAAAATTCAATATTTCTCTTGTGCAATTGCCAAAGATAAAAATTACTGATCCAGCTATGCCTGAAGGAGCTAGCGTCGGAGATATTATTAAAATTGAAAGAAAAGATGGGGGGGGAACGCATATTTATTTTCGAGTAGTTGTACTTTAATGAATTTAGTTAATTAATCTATTTTAAAAATAAAAATTAATACAAAAAATGAAACTTCAAACAAACGAAAAATACATTTTAATGAAAAAGTTCCTGGAACAGCACTCGCTTGTTGAATCCAATATTACTTCTTTTAATAATTTTGTTGAAAAAAGAATGCAGGAAATTGTTGGAGAAATTTCTGAATCGCTTCCAAAAGAGGAAGATATTGAAATAACACTTGGAAAAATAAGAGTAGGCAAGCCGTTAATACACGAATCAGACGGAAGCCCAAACCATATTACTCCTGCAGAAGCAAGATTGAGAAATCTTACTTATTCTGCTCCTGTATTCCTTGAAATAACAATAAAACAAGGTGCGCAAATAGAAAGTCAGGAAGTTGAAGTTGGATATATTCCTGTTATTGTAAAAAGCAATGTTTGCAATATTGCCGGAAAAACATTAGAAGAGCTTGAAAAACTTTATATTGATCCTCTTGACACCGGCGGTTATTTTATTATTAACGGAAATGAAAGAGTTATGGTTATGACAGAAGACCTAGCAGAAAACCAGCCTTTTATTGAAAAATCAAAAGGAAAATTAATGTTAAGGCTATTTTCAAGAAGAGGAAGTTATAGAATTCCTATTGCAATAACTGATACAAATGAAGGAATTGTCGAGCTTTCATTTTCAAGATTCAAAAATATTCCTGCAGTTATAATGCTTAAGGCTCTCGGATTAATAAAAGAATCTGATATCGCAAAATTCATAAACAAGGAAACTGATTCTTTAATCGTTAACTTATATGAATACGCTAGCATTCAGACACCTGAAGATGCAATGATGAAAATTGCAGAGCAAACAAGCCTGCAGGGAACAAAAAAAGAAATTCTCGATAGAGTAAAACAAAGAATTGATTCTTATCTTCTTCCACATATTGGATTAGATAAAGCAAAAAGAGAAGAAAAAGCAGTAACACTCTGCAAGTTAATAAAACAATTTTTTATTGCAAAAGACAATCCAAATACAATCACAGATAAAGACCATTATGCAAACAAAAGAGTCAGGCTTTCAGGAGACTTGCTTGCGGATTTATTTAGAGTGAATTTAAACATTCTTATTCGAGATATACAGCATTCGCTTCAGAAAATCCAAAAGAGAAAAAAATTCTATTCACTAAAAACAATTGCTAAATCAACTTTATTCACGCATAGAATTGAAAGCTCTATTGCAACAGGTAATTGGATTGGAGAAAGAACAGGAGTCACGCAGAATATGGATAAGACTAATTATCTTGCTATTCTTTCACAGCTTCAGAGAGTTGCTTCTACACTTCCAGGAGAACAGGAAAACTTCTTAGCTAGAACAGTTCATCCAACTCATTACGGAAGATTCTGTCCAGTAGAAACTCCAGAAGGAACAGAAATTGGACTTAGAAAAAATCTTGCAATCTTAGCTAAAGTATCAACACGAGTTGAGCTTGATGAGAAAAAGTTTTTAGAGCTTGCTATAAACTTGGGCTTGAAAAAAGATGGAAGTGCAGGCAGTGATGTTTTTTATAATGGAATATTCATGGGAAATGTAAGCGATTTTGCTAGGTTTGTAAGGGAAATTAAAGAAAGAAGAAGAAACACAGAGCTTCCTGAACAGTTAAGCATAAGATATGATAAACAATTAGATACAATTATAATTTCAACAGAAATTGGAAGAGTTTTAAGGCCGCTTATTATCGTCGAAAATGCTGAAAGCAGACTTACAGACAATCAGCTTGAAGAAGTTAAAGAAGGAAAAATGTCATGGAATGATCTTGTCGGTCAGGGAATTATTGAATATGTTGATGCGGCTGAAGAAGAAAATTCTCTTGTTGCATACAACAAAGAGCAAATTATTAATGAATCAACACATCTTGAAATTGATGTAATGGATTTGCTTGGAACAATAACTTCTCTTGTTCCTTTTCCAAATTACGACCAGAATGCTAGACTTATGAGAGGAAGCAAAACTCAAAAGCAGGCGCTTGGACTTTATGCTGGTAATTTCTTATGCAGAGTAGATACTGATGTAAGTATTTTACACTATCCGCAAAAACCAATTGTAAGAACTTTTGTTTATGATACTCTTAATGTTTATCCATCAGGACAGAATGTTGTTCTTGCGATAATGACTCATGGAGGATATAATATGGAAGATGCGCTTATCTTAAATAAAGCTTCTGTTGACAGAGGACTTGCAAGATCAACTTATTTTAGACCATATACAAGCGTTGAATTAAAGTATGCTGGCGGATTGCAGGATAAAATTGAAATTCCTGAAAAAGGAACATCAGGATACAAGACAGAAGAATCTTACAGATATTTAGAAGAGGATGGAGTAGTTTATCCTGAAGCAAAAATGTCGTCAGGAGAAGTTGTTATTGGAAAAACTTCACCTCCGAAATTCTTATCAGAAACTAGAGAAATTTCAGTTAAAGCTCGAAAAGAGGGCTCAAGTGTTATAAGACAAGAAGAAAAAGGAATTATTGATGCAGTATTCCTGACTGAAAACAAAGATGGCAATAAAATTATTCAGGTAAGAGCAAGAGATTTAAGAATACCTGAGCTTGGAGATAAATTTGCAACATCTCATGGACAGAAAGGAGTTGTTGGAAGCTTAGTTGAAGAAAATGACATGCCATTTACATCAAGAGGAATAAGGCCTGATATTATTTTCAATCCTCATTCTATTCCTGGTCGTATGACTGTTGGTTATTTAATGGAATTACTTTGTGGAAAAATTGGATCTCTTTCTGGAAAAATCATGGACGGAACAGGATTCCAAAATACAAGAATCGAAGACATGGAAGAGCAGATGAAATCATTAGGATTCAGATATGATGGAAAAGAAACAATGTACAGTGGAATCACTGGAAAAATTATGGAAGTAAAAATATTTGTCGGAACAATGTATTACCAGAAACTAAAACACATGGTTGCAAACAAAATGCACGCTCGAGCTTCAGGTAAAGTTACTCTATTGACAAGACAGCCAATTGAAGGAAGAGCAAAAGGTGGAGCGCTTCGTTTAGGTGAAATGGAGCAAGAAGCATTAGTTGCGCATGGTTCAAGCTTGTTATTAAAAGAAAGATATGATTCTGATAAAGTTGTTATTCATATTTGCTCAAAATGCGGATATATTGCTGTTGAAGATAATATCCACAAGAAAATTTACTGCCCGCTTTGCGGAAGCAATGAGACAGACCCTGTTGAAATGAGCTACGCATTTAAATTGCTTGTTGATGAAATACAAGGATTGCATTTAGCAACTAAATTTGAATTAAAAAATAAATACGAACAATAAAATGAAAAGTTTAAATATTCAAATTAAAGAGAGAAAAGTTAAAGTACAGATAGTTGATATGAGAAATAAGCAGGTTATTGCCCCCTTTCATTTAGCCTGTTCACATTATTCTAGTGGGACAAGAGTACCTATTTGCAATATTGGAACGAATCTAGTAGACGATAGAATTTGTTGTGATTGTAATTCCTATGATGGAGATTCTATCCTAGCTCTAGACTGGGGTAATGAATTTAGTTTCCTAAAGTATCCTTTTAAAACACAATATTCATTTAAACAAATAAAAAACTTATTAAATTAAAAGATTAAACAATAAAATGACAAACTTTGGACCAGGACAGCAAGAAGTAATGGAAACATTGGGATTTCCTGCAATAACTATAAGCAGATTAAGCGCTGAAGAACTTGCACGCGATAGATTGCAATGCAGAACATATTCCCAATCAGTTACAAATGTCGCTGCTAAATTAGAAGCACAGGTTCCAATAAGACAGCACATAACCATGATTGCCCCCGCTAGACAACCAGTGAGAAGATTACTACCATCTTGCTCATTTTTACAAATAAATTATGATGCATATTATCACGAATAAAAATATTAAAAACTAAAATGATAAAACCACAAAAATTAAAAATTTTTGAGCTTTCATTTGCTCGAAAGGAAAGAAGCAAATGAAACCAGTTAGAAAACAAGTCAGAGGATTATTTTTCAGCTTGCTGAATCCTGAACAGATAAAAAAGATAGCTTCTGCTCGAATCGTCACGCCTGAACTTTATGATATTGACGGATATCCTGTTGATGGCGGATTAATGGACTTAAGACTTGGAGCAATTGATCCTGGAGTAAGATGCCGTACTTGCGGTGGAAGATTAAAAGAATGTCTTGGACACCCAGGAATAATTGAATTAAGCAGACCTGTTCTTCATATAAAATATATACCTGTTATGGAAATGTGCTTAAGAGCATTCTGTCATTCTTGTGGAAAGTTTTTGCTTCCTGAAGAAAAAATAAAAGAATATTCTCCTAAAGAAAGAATAAAAAAAGCAAAAGATGCAAAAAAATGCCCATATTGCGGACAGCCTCAAGACAAGATAAAACTTGAAAAGCCACTTACATTCAAAAAAGGAAAAAAGAGAATTTTTCCAGACGAACTTAGAGAAATGCTTGTTGCTATTCCTAGCGAAGACTTAAAACATGTTGGAATAAATCCAGAAGTTTTCAGGCCTGAATGGGGAGTGCTGACTGTTTTACTTGTTCCACCAGTTACTGTAAGACCTTCAATTACTCTTGAATCTGGAGAAAGAAGCGAGGATGATTTAACTCACAAACTTGGAGATATTATTCGAGCAGACCAGAGATTAAGAGAAAACTTAAATGCAGGAGCGCCTGAAGTTATTATTGATGATTTATGGGATCTATTGCAGTATCATGTAACAACTTTCTATGACAATAATATTTCTGGAGTTCCTCCTGCAAGACACAGAAGCGGACATCCACTTAAAACAATCACAGAAAGAATAAAAGGAAAAGAAGGAAGAATCAGGCACAATCTTGCAGGAAAAAGAGTTAATTTTTCTTCACGTACGGTTATTTCTCCTGATCCTAGCTTGAAAATAAATGAAATCGGAGTTCCAAAAGAAATTGCTACAACCCTTACAGTAAATGAAAGTGTTACAACACTTAATATTGAATACTTGAAGAAAATAATCAAGAACGAAGGATATCCTGGAGCAAATTATGTTATACGTCCAGATGGAAAAAGAAAGAAAATAACTCCTGAACTAAAAGAAGAGATTATTGAAGAGCTCACACCGGGATATGTTGTTGAAAGACATTTAAGAGATGGAGATATTGTTTTATTCAACAGACACCCTTCACTTCACAAAGCAAGCCTTATGGCTCATCATGTGAAAGTTCTTCCATACAGAACATTCAGGCTTCATCCTGCTGTTGCATTTCCATATAATGCTGATTTTGATGGAGATGAAATGAATATTCATGTTCCTCAAACAGAAGAGGCAAGAGCAGAAGCTGAAATTTTGCTTGATGTTAATCAGAATTTAATGTCTCCAAAAAATAATACAAACTTAATTGGATGCATTGCAGATGCAACTACTGGAAATTATTTGCTTAACTTAAATGAAATGAGCAAAGCAGACGCTTCGCAGTTATTGTATGAATCCGGAGTCGAATCTTCTTTTGCTAAGAAAAATGTTGATGGAAAAGAAATTGTTTCAGAAGTTCTTCCTGAAATTGACTTTACATTTAAATCAAAATCTTCTGATGAAATTTTCAGCATAAAGAAAGGAAAACTTATTTCAGGAGTTATAGATGACAAGCTTGTTGGAGTTGAATCAGGAGTATTAATCCGAGAAATGGATGCTAAAATCGGCAGAGAAAAAACATTTGAAGTTATCAGAAAAATTTTCGCGCTTGGAACAAAATATCTTTCAAGACACGGATTTACAATCTCTATAAATGATTTGAAAGTAAATAAAAAAGTTGAAGATATAACTGCTAAGATAATTAAGGAAGCAGAAGATAAAACTAATGAAATAATTGAATCTTATGCTAAAGGAACACTTGAAATTATTCCTGGAAAAACAAAAGAAGAAACACGGGAAATTAAAATAATCCAGGTATTAAATGAAGTTAGAACAAAAATCGGACAAATAGTCAAGCAAGAATTTCCAAAAGAAAATCCATTAAGCTCGATGATAACTTCTGGAAGCGGCGGAAATATTTTGAATATTACTCAGATGGCTTGTTGTGTAGGTCAGCAGTCTTTATGGGGAAAGCGAATTGGAATAGGATATACAAACAGAACACTTTCTTTTTTTAAAGAACATGACTTATCGCCAAAATCAAAAGGATTTATTCAATCACCATTCATGAAAGGGTTAAAGCCTTACGAATTCTTTTTTGGAGCAGTTACTGGTCGAGATTCACTTATGGATACTGCACTTAGAACTCCGAAATCTGGTTATTTATACAGAAGACTTGCAAATTCACTTCAAGATATGAAAGTAGCTTATGATGGCACAGTAAGAGATGCAAGTGAAAGTGTTATACAATTCCGGTATGGCGAAGATGGGCTTGATGTTTCAGCACTGCACAAAAATAAAAATATTGCTGCTGGCGAGGCTATTGGAATTATTACTGCTCAATCATTTGGAGAGCCTTCAACACAGATGGCCTTGAATGTATTCCATTTTGCAGGAGTTTCAGAAATGCAGATTACACAAGGTCTTCCAAGACTTATCGAAATTTTTGATGCAAGAAAAATGCCTTCTACTCCTACGATGGAAATTCATCTTGAAAAAGAATTTGATGATGAAAAACATGCAAGGATTATGGCTGAAAAAATTAAAGAAGCTAAATTTGGCGAGGTTATTGACAAAGTAAAAATTAATTTTGCAGAAAAGAAAATTGATGCTCTGCTTAGCCTTGAATCTTTAAAAGTTGTTCACTGTTCAATAAGTGATATTTCTGAAAAATTAAAAGAAGCAGGATATCCTAATAAAATAAAAGACAATACTCTTGTGTTTTCTGATCCTAAAGCTGATTTCAAGCAATTATACAAATTAAAAGAAAAAATAAAAACAATACCTGTTTCCGGCATAGAAGGAATAAGCCAGATACTTGTTGTTAAACGAGACGATAACTATGTTATTCTTACATCAGGAACAAACCTTAAAGAAATATTGGATATGAAAGGCGTTGACAAAACAAAAACAATGACAAATGATATTCATGAGATTAATGAAGTTCTTGGAATTGAAGCTGCAAGAGCATCAATAATCAGAGAGCTTAGAAAAACAATCGAAGCTCAAGGACTTGATATTGATATAAGACACTTGAAGCTTGTTGCAGACGCTATGTGTTTGATTGGAGAAGTTGCAGGAAGCACAAGAATGGGAATCATATCACAGAAAAGCTCTGTGCTTGCTCGAGCAAGCTTTGAAACTCCAATAAAGCATTTTGTAAATGCCACACTTAAAGCAACAAAAGATGAATTAGCTTCTGTTATAGAAAATATAATTCTAAACCAGCCAATACCTGTTGGAACAGGGCTTCCGGGCTTGCTTGTCAAGATAACAGGCAAACTAACGCCTGAAGAGAAAGAAGGAAAAAAGAGCAAGAAAGAAAAGAAAGATTGATAACTATATTTAAGATAATAAAATAAGATGAGAGATACAATAAACCAGCAAATAAAAGCATTATCAGAAAAATATCCTTGGGCATTTATGACTAAAAGATATGTTTTAGCAATGCAAAGAAAACTAACTGAAGAAAGGAGATATCAACAGACATTATTGGATGTGGTTGCTTCAGAGTCTTATTGGGGTCCTAATCCAGAGATATGGAGAAGAGCAGCATCTAAATTATTGAGACTTTAATAAAAACAATTTAAAGATGGCTATAACAAAAAAATTTGATATGCAATTTATTCGATACATGAACTTATTTGGAAGAGTAACCCGAGTAATTGCGAGCCATTGTTTTGCTTACAATAATATGCTGGTTTTTGTTGTGCCTCGTGAATTTGTTCAGCAGGCAATAGGAAGAAATAATTCTAACTTGAAAACATTAAGCAATATTCTTGGAAAAAGAATAAGAGTTGTTAGTAAGCCAGATGGTTTGAAAGATTTAAAGAATTTTGTTTCAACAATAGTTTCTCCAATTGAATTTGATAAAGTTGAGATAGTTGAAAGTCCTGAAACAAGAATAAAAGATGCTGTTATTACAACATCAAATCGAGAAAGCAAAGCAATGCTTATTGGAAGAGATAGAGCTCGCGAGAGCGAGCTTAAAGCGATTCTTGAGCAATATTTTGAGATAAAAAATTTAAGGATAAATTAAAGATATTCTTTAAACTATGCTCTTTCTAATCTGAGTTATATCTTCTAAAGTTAAAGAAGAAATTATATTTTTAATTTGAAGAATAAAATCAGAAAGCTCTGAAAAAGTTAAGCTGCTTTTATCGTATGCGCTATTACTGAAATTATAAATAATATTACAAAGATTATTGCTAACCCTTTTGCTATTACATAAGAAACTCCAGAAATAATTCCAAAGCCAAATGCTGCTGCAACTATAGAAACTAGTAAAAATATTATTGCCCAAATTAACCAACCACCTGTAGCTTTCTTGTTCATTATGTTTGTCGTCCTAGGAGGTTATAGAGTTCATAGTATATATAGTCGATGTAACTCAATATTTCTATTTTTAACCTTCAAAACCTTTAAAAACCATCTAAAATATAGGAACATATACAACATGGGATTAAACAGCGCAAACAAACTAATAAAAAATCATAGAAAATTTATGTGGAAAGATGACAGATTTAAAAAGAGAAAGCTGAAGCTCTTCGCAAAATCAGACCCAATTGAAGGCAAAGCTCAAGCAAAAGGATTAGTTATTTCTAAAGTTCAAAAAGAAGCAAGACAGCCAAACTCTGCTATGAGAAAATGCTGCAAGGTTCAGCTTATTAAAAATAATAAAACAGTTACTGCATTTATTCCAGGAAACTTAGCGCAAAAATTCGTTGACGAGCACGATGAAGTTATTATTGAAAGAATCGGCGGACGAATGAATCGTTCTAAAGGAGATATTCCTGGTGTTCGTTTTCAAGTTATAAAAGTAAATGACCAGCCTCTTCACTTATTGTGGAAAGGAAAGATAGAAAAGGGAAGAAGATAAAATGGCACCAATAAAAATATTCGGATTGTATGAAACAGATAGCATTGTTATAAATGACCCTGGCTTGAAGAGAGTTATAAGTTTGACTCCAAAAATTATGCTGAAATCTCATGGAAGAAAAGGCGGAGATTTCAGCCAGCTTAAAGTTAATATTGTTGAAAGACTTGCTAATTTAATCGGTGTTCCTGGACACAGGCAGAAAAAACATAAAATTATGACAAGCCAAGCAAGCGGAAAATTCAATAAAAATATGAAAGTTGTTCTTGAAGCATTTAAAATAATTGAAGAAAAAACAAAAGAAAATCCTATTGCTGTTCTTGTAAGAGCAGTTGAAAAAGCTGCGCCAAGAGAAGAAGTTACAACAATCGAATATGGTGGAGCAAAATATCCTCAGGCTGTTGATACTTCACCTTCAAGAAGAGTTTCGCTTACATTAAGATTGATTGCTCACGGAGCATATGATAAAGCTTTCGGAAAAAAGACAAAAATTGTAGATTCTCTTGCTAATGAAATAATTTTGGCTTCGCAGGAAAGCAATGACAGCGCTGCTGTCAGCAAGAAAAATGAACTGGAAAAACAGGCGAATAGTGCGAGATAAAACTAACCTAGTTAATTGGTGTTGGTAAAGAATAACCTTAGAATTCTAGGAAAATAAAAATGAACAGACTAAACAAAAAATTTTATAATTTGCTCGAGCAAATGTGCAGAGCAGCAGAGCAAAAGGATACTGATAAAATCATGCTTTTAAGAAGAAAATACAGCGGATTATTAGTAAAAGAATACGGCTTAGATGTAAATAAACATCCCTCTGATGTTGATGAGTGCAGTATAAGTTTTCTAACAGCAGTTACTTCCTATAAAAATAGATATGAAGCTCACATGAATGAAGGCATGAGAAGACTTGCTGAAGTAAAAAAGCGACTTGATGGTGAACCAGAATAAAATTAATAGATAAGATATAAAAACTTGTTTTCCAATTATATTTTATGCAAAATTTTTATGTGGATACTTGCATTTATCTAAATTTATGGCAAAAAGAAAAAGGTATTATTTTTGGAAAACCTTTTTGGCTTATTGCTAAAGAATTCTTTGAATATGCTGAAAATCAAGATTCTGTAATATATTACTCTGGTTTTACACTTAAAGAATTATACTACAAACTAACTAAAAATGAATTTATTAAAAAGAAGAATTTTATTGAATCTTCTCCAAATTTCTTTAAAATAGCATTAAGTAAAAATGAATATGAGCGAGCAGGGGAAATCAAGATTAAATTAAATTCTGCACTAAGTTTTTTCGATATAACTCACTTAATTTTAGCAAGAAAAACAAATTCTTTATTTATTACACGAGATAAGGAATTGCTCAAAATTGCAAGAAGGTTTGGGGTAATAGCAAAAAAGCCTGAAGAAATTATCCACTAAAATTATTTATAGATTCTATATCCGCATAGCTTTTAATTTCTTTTGAAAGCTTATCTCGTATTTTTCTTATAGCCTTTACAGAATTGCCTGTATTTTTTACACTGCCTATTTCTCTCTGCCAAATAAATCTTCTAACAGCATCGCGAATAACATCGGCTCTATTTGCATAAAATCCGGATTTTACAACTCTATCGAGCTCTTTAACAAGTTGTTCATTAATTCGGATTTGCATTGTTTCCATTACCATTAAATTACTATAGTAATGCACCTATTTAAACTTTTCTGCGGAGATTTTAATAATTTTAAATTAATTCTACATTCTTAAAGCCTCAACATTTTTAAAACCAATTAGCGTATAAATTTCATGGAATTAAAGAGGAAGCCGGATATAAAAGAAGTTAGAATAGTGCATAATAAATTTCTTTTTTGGATTATTATTCTTCTAGTTATTCTTTTAATTGGAATACAAGTTTATAGGGCTAATCTTGATAATAAAAAAAGTGGAGATGAGCAAAATTTAATTAATATTTCTTGCGAGACTGATGCGGATTGTGTAAAACAGCAAACAAGTTGCTGTTCTTGTAATATGGGCGGAAGCGAGCAATGCATGAATAAAGATAATTCTGATTATTTAAAGACTAAACTTTCTAATGAATGCAAAGAGAGAACAATATGCACTGCGCTTTATGCATGCAAAGAAACTTCTTGTAAATGTATTAATAAAAAATGTATTGAACAATGAAGATTCAAAAATATATTTTTATTCTTAGTGTATTCTTAATTTTCCTGCTAACATGCTCTTTTTTTGTTATATCTAAAAACGATAATTTGAATAAAATTGAAAAAAGAGTTTTAAATGAACTTGAAAATCAATCTAAAACAAATGTAATAATCAAGTTTTCAGATTCGACTAATATCTCTGAAGATATTGAAAAGATAAATAAGATAATTGGTTTAAAGAAATCAAAAAGAGTTTTTTTTTCAGCAAATAGTTTTTCTGCAGAGCTTACACAAGAAGAAATTGAAAAACTTAGTCAAGAGAATATTGTTGAAAGAATTTCTCCTAATAGAAAATTTAAAGTTGCTCTTCAAAATTCTGTTGGAATTATTAATGCTACTCTAAGCTGGGGTTTACAGACCAATAATATAAATTTAACTGGTAGCGGAGAAACAATTTGTATAATTGATACAGGTGTTAATTATACTCATCCAGATTTGGGTGGGTGTTATGGAAATAATAATGTTTCTTCAAATTGTAAAGTTATTGGTGGATATGATTTTGTAAATTCAGATTCTAATCCTCTTGATGATCATGGACATGGAACGCATGTTACTGGAATTGCTACTGCAAATGGAACAATAACTGGCGTTGCTTCTAATGCAAAAATTATTATGATTAAATCTTTGAATAGTGCCGGTAGTGGAAGTGACGCAGATATTCTTGCAGCTATTGATTGGTGTGTGAATAATGCTTCAATATTTAATATTGCAGTAATAAGTATGAGTTTAGGTATAGATTGTAATGACTATCCTGAATATTGTTATTCCAATTATTGTGATAATCAACCTTCTGAATCAAGTTACAGAACCTCAATTAATGCAGCTTTTTCTAAAAATATATCTGTTATTGCTGCTACTGGAAATGATAATAATAATACTTCATTTTCTTCTCCTGCATGCATACAAAATGCAACAAGAGTAGCTTCTTCAAGCAAAAATGATGTTTTTTCTGACTCTTCAAATAGGGGTGCTAATTTTCAAATATTAGTTGCTCCTGGCGATAATATTAATTCTACTTATCTAAGCTCAAGCGGGTATGGTATTCTTTCTGGAACAAGCATGGCTACACCTCATGTTGCAGGAGCTTTTGCTCTTGTTAATCAATACCTTAGAAGTTTAGGAATAACTAAAACACCCAAGCAAATTGAAAATGTTTTTAATAATACAGGAAAATTGCTAAATGATGCTTCTTCAAACAAGAACTATTCAAGAATAAATATATACCGTGCTTTTCTTAGTTTTGACATAACTTCGCCCACTATTAAACTTATTTATCCATCTAATAATACAATAAATCAAAGCTCGAATATTACTTTTAGATGTAATGCAAGCGACTGGCAACTTTCTAATATTACTTTTTATTTATGGAATTCTTCTAATGGAATTATTAATCAAACAACATTTAATATTTCAGGAATTATTAATCAAACAGAAATTAACATAAGCAACATTGGAATTGGAAACTATAAATGGAACTGCCTTGGAACAGATAATAAATCTAATTATGCTTTTGCAGTAAGTAATTTTAATTTAAGAATAGGAAATCTAAGTTCTACATCATTATCTCCTGTTAATAATAGTTATACTAATCAAAACACTATAAATTTCACATGCCTATCTGAAACAAGTTTAGACTATCTTCTTTCGAATGTAACCTTCAGCTTATGGAATAGTTCTTCTTTTATTTTCAATGATACGGCGATTATAAATGGAACTTCGAACAGCACAATTTTTAATTATACTCTTAATTCAGAAGGAATTTATTATTGGAATTGTTTGTCAAGAAATAATGCTTTTAATTCTATTTTTTCTGATAATTCTACATTAACTTTTGATATTACTTCTCCAAATATAATCTTAGAATCTCCTGTAGAAGGAACTTCAAGTTCAACTAATGCTTATAATTTTACATTTAATGCAACAGATAATTTCGGAATTGCAAACTGCACTTTGATTTTTGATTCAATGTCTATTAATTTTCTTTCAAGTGTAAACAGAAATATTATCAGCGGCATGTATAACTCTTCTCTAAATGTTGCAAGCCATAGTTGGAACATTAGCTGTTCTGATCTTGCTGGAAATATTAATAATTCTATTTCAAGAAGCTTGATTATAACAGAAACGACTACGCCGCCGACGAGCAGCAGCGGAGGAGGCGGTGGCGGCGGAGGAAGTTCAAGCAGCGCAAAAACTTATGTTATTAGTGAAACTCAAGTTTTTAGTGGATACTCAAATGAACTTGCAACAGATGATAAAATTAAATTTAGCGTTTCTGGTCAAGAGCATAGTGTTTCGGTTGGCAGTATTGGCATTGGTTCTGTTGTTGTTATAGTAAGAAGCGAGCCCATGAATATTACGCTTTATATTGGTCAGGAAAAAAAGCTTAATTTAACTTCACCAAATTATTATGATCTTTATTTGAAACTTAATTATATTAATATTACAAAAGCGAATTTAACTATAAAAATAATTAATGAAACAATAAAAAATATTCCTTTATCAAGGCAGATTCATAATGATAGTGAATCTAATGCAGATTCAAGTTCAAATGGATTAAGTGGCTGGCAAAATGAAAATAACAAGATTTATATTTATGCTATTATTGTTATTATTATCACTATTGTAGCTTTTATGATTATGAGATTGCGAACTAAAACTGCTAAAATAAATAAACTAAAAGATAAGAAGAAAAAATAACTTGAAACCCCTAAAACCGTCACATAGAGAACATAAAAGATATTTGCTTGTTTCTGGAAAAGATGCAAGTAAAGAAAACATAGAGGATGCTATATTAAAATATGTTGGAATATTAGGATATTCAAAGGCTTCGCCTATGATTATTAAAAACATTGGAGCGAAGATTGTTATTTCTATAAATCGTCAGGAATTGAATAATGTTCGGGCGGCTTTGCTTGTTTCTGGCAAGCAGATGAGAATTGAGAAAGTTAGTGGGACGATTGGGAAATTGTAAAGATTAAGGTTCTATTAATTTTTAAAAAGTTTAGATTGCTTGCACAAGTTCGGCAATCTTAGATTCTTTCTATAATGCAATAATTTGAATGAAAGTTTCAAGCAAGCATATTTCAGCTAAAGATTAAACAAAAAACTAGTCTGGGCAAATTCTTATCTTTATGGCATAGTCTGTTGACATATTAAATATTTTTCTATAAAAATTTATTATTAGTCTCTATATACTTTTTGAAAAACCACTGGACAAAAATATGCTCTTCTTTCTTAATTTGACTTCTTTCTAATGCATTGTAATAGCCTGTTCTTTTTGTATAAGGAATGTCTATCATAGGATAGCCATTTTTATGAAGAACAAAATTCATCATTAATCTTGATATTCTTCCATTTCCATCTGAAAATGGGTGTATTGTAACAAATTTTAGATGAACTAATGCTGCAAGCTCAACCGGTGAAATTTTATTTTTATTTTGGTTGTACCAATCAAAAAATTCTTTTAATAAGATTTGAAACTCTACGAGTGTTGGGGGAATAAATTTGCTCAAAGATATTTGAACACCATGTTCTCTTATTTTTCCAGCTAAATCTTCCTTAGTTTCCTCAAATAATTTTTTATGCCAATAAAGAACAATCTGCAAGGATAAATCTCTATCGTATTTTAGCATTTCATAAAATACTCTTTTATGGGCTTCTGCTTCTTTAATATCTCTAATTGGCTTTTCTCGTGGAGTTATGCCTCTTTCAAGAAGATTGGCAGTATCTTTTAAAGTAAGCTTTGAACCCTCAATTCTCTGAGTATCATAAGTAAACTTAATCATAAATGTCTCTAATTCTTTTTCTTTAGCAGAAATAGGCATTAATTTTTGGTCTTTCTTATAATTTTCTTTAATCTTTTCAAAAATCTTAAACCATTTTTCCTTATAAATTTCAAAAATAAAGTCTTTTTTTAATTGTTCAATATTTTTAGGGATTTCTTTTCCCAAGTATTTTTCAGTTTTATTGACTTTTCCATTGCTTCTATAAGTATGTCCAAGATAATAGTATGTTTCATTTCCTATCTGTTTCTTTGTTATACTTACCATAGAATAGCTTATATCTACATGTTTATAAATCTTTCTATTTTAGCATAAATGTAGGTATAAGGACACATAGAATAAATCGGCTTTCGAAACCTTAGAAAATCCTGCGGATTTTCAGTGATATTAGAAATTAGCATTTCGAAACCTTTAAAAATACTTTAAACAACATAATAATGTGAAGAGAAACAAAAACTGAGATATAGAGATTATACTGCTCTTCTTAGATACTTAAAATAAATAGATTAAAACAAAAAGGACTAAAAAATAAAAAATACTATGGAATCTTCAGACGCACAAAATCAAATGATGGGCTATGACCGAGCAGCGACTATGTTTTCTCCTGACGGACATATTCTTCAAGTAGAGTATGCTGAAAAAACTGTTCGATTAGGAAGCGCAAGTATTGGATTTGTTTGTAGCGATGGTGTTTTAATTTTAGCAGATAAAAGACTTACTGATACTTTAATGGTGCCTGAATCAGGAAATAAAATTTATGAAATTGACAGCCATATTATTGGAAGCGCTGCAGGAATACTTAGCGACGCAAGAATGCTTATTGAAAGAGCGCAGGTTTTAGCTCAGCAGCACAGAGTTACTTATGATTCTCCTATAGAAGTTATTTCTATAATAAAAGATTTGTCAGATATAAAACAGCAGTATACACAACATCCGGGTGTAAGACCATTCGGAGTTGCTGTAATGCTTGCAGGAATAGACATTCACAGCAAAGTTTATGTTGCAGATATAACTGGAAATTATTTTGAATATTATGCCACTGCAATCGGAGAAAATGATGAAAAAATTAAGGAGATGCTCAGAAAATCATTTAAGCATGGCATGAAAATTGATGAAGCCATGAAACTGGGATTAAGCATATTCAAGGAAATAAAAGGAAAAAACTTCAACGCTGATAGTTTTGATGCAGCATATATTATGAGCGAAGACTCTGAAAAGAAAGTTCAAAGAGTCAACGGCGAAAAATTGAAGAAGTATATTAAGTAAAATGGGCTGGAAAAATTTTAGTTCTTGGTTGAAAGGCGGAATAATTGGATTTCTTATAAGTCTTCTATTTATGTTTTTTCCAACAACTAAATTTTTTAGAGATTTAATTGAAAATATAGAAAAGAGATTATTTCCATGCACTCAGTTATCTTCATTTGAATGTATTGGTTCAGATATTAAAATGGTTCTTATTTTTTTGTTAGTATTTATTCTTGTTGGCGCCATTATCGGCTGGATAATTGGAAAAATTAAATCTAAAAAACAAGAGACGGAGAAAACTAAAAAATAAAAATATGGCAACAACAAACACGCTCGTTAAAATAAAAGTCAATAATAAACATTTTGAAATTATGGTTGACCTCGAGTTGGCTTTGAAGCTAAGAAAAGG
>Ga0209542_10009258_pt1 | contig 18122 bp, 17 predicted proteins | sample RifCSPhighO2_01_FD_184028 | JGI IMG/M metagenome (GOLD analysis project Ga0209542, IMG submission 184028) | Soil microbial communities from Rifle, Colorado - Rifle CSP2_plank highO2_0.1 (SPAdes) (version 2) | ecosystem: Environmental > Terrestrial > Deep subsurface > Rock core/Sediment ...
AACACCAAAAATAAAAATCATTGCTGGAGAAAGAACAAAGGAAACTATTCATAAAGAGAATAATGTTAATATAAAATTGAATATAGAAACATGTTATTATTCTCCAAGATTAAGCACAGAAAGATTGAGGATAGCTAAATTAATAAGAAAAAATGAAAACATTCTGGTTATGTTTTCAGGTGTCGGAGTTTATCCTTTAGTTTTATCTAGGAATTCTAAAGCTAAGGAAATATATGGGATTGAACTAAACAAAGAAGCCCACAATTATGGGTTGGAAAATATGAAAATAAATAAATTAAATAACATAATTTTATTTATGGGAGATGTCAAGAAAATTGTTAAAAAAATTGATATAAAATTTGACAGGATCATAATGCCGTTGCCAAAATCTTCAGAAAAATTTCTTGATTCCGCATTAAATGTCTCTAAAAAAGGAACAATAATGCATTTTTATGATTTCCAGAATGAGAACGAATTTAATAAATCAAAAGATAAGATAAAGAAACACATTAACAATTTCAAAATATTAAAAGTTGTAAAATGTGGGCAATATGCTCCAAGAAAATACAGAATATGTGTTGACTTTAAAGTTCTTTAAACAATTCTTTTTTAATCTTCATTACACTTGGGGTTTCTCCGCCATGCCAACTCATCTTTGGATGTACTCTTATTGGATATATTCTTTCTGAATTATCATCAAGGACAATGGCCGAGCCTTTTAAATCTGGAAGTTCATTCATATATCTTTGTATATCCGCTAACAAATAAGTCTGCATCATGTTGTTTAATGCTTCTATATCTATCTTAGAAGTCAATCTATGTGAGATAACAATATCACTTTGGGTTAAAACATCTCGATGAATTTCTCCTGGCTGTTGTGTTGCTAATACTAAACTTATTCCCGGTTGTCTTCCTTCCCTCAACAATTGAACTAATGCGTCTGTTGCAGGAGTTTTTCCCTCTTTTGGAAGAAGCTCATGAGCCTCATCTATTAATACCCAGATCAATGGTTCTTCTTTCTCGCCAATATAACTTAGATTTGACAATCCCTTTATATCCTCTAATTCTTCATACTTTCTGAATATAACCCTGTCTTCTATAAGCTTCCTTGAGATTATTCCAACCACTAATGCTTTAATGCTCCAATTTCCAGCTATTGAAGTATATGGACTTAAGTCTATAATAGATGTTTGCCCCTGTTTTATTAAATCTTCAATTTCTGTTCCATGCTCATCAAATAATCCCCATCCATCTGCTGCGACAAATCTGTTTTCAGCAGCATTTTTGATATTTTGTTCTGATTTACTGTCTTTTATTATTTCTCTTATAATTTCATTAATTGAATAGCTTTCTTTATCTCTTAAAGTTTTTATGACCCTCTCAATTAATACCCCAATTGGGCTTGTCAAATTTATATCAAAAGCATTACACCAATCAGAAGCACTTAATTCATTGGTCTTTATTGAAAATCCATAATCACTCGGAAGTTCTTTTTCTTTGTATAAATCATGAAATCCTTTTGGGGTAAATATTTTAACATCAAATTCTTTTGGTTCTAATCCCCATTCTCTAAGCAAATCTTTTTGTCTTTCATTTTTATATTTCATTGTCCAGAATATTCCCATAGTGTCAAACAAAAGAAAAGATAATCTTTTATTCAAACTTTCTGGAAGATTAGCCATCTCTTCAGCCATTACACTTAATGTTGTACTCTTTCCAGAACCTCTTTTTCCACTTACAAGGATAACGTGTGGCTTATTGACATCAAGAAAAATATTGTTGCTCATTGATGTAGTTTGCCCCATCTTTACATACCCCTTACCTAAGAAAATTGAGCCTTCTTTTCCAAGTTTTCTTCTATCTTCTTCATCCCTTCCAATTATAATATTATATGGCATAGCTCTATTATTTATTTAATCTATAAAAATATTCTTAAAGGTAAGTTTTAAAAATCTTTATTATATAATAAAATCCATGATAAAAAATCAAATTAAAACAGCAGTACTATTAGGAGCATTAACTGGATTATTATTGGCTGTTGGTTTCCTAATAGGTGGAAATGATGGATTGATAGTAGCATTAATCTTTTCTTTATTAATGAATTTTGGAACTTACTGGTTTTCAGATAAAATTGTGTTGATGATGTATAGAGCAAAACAAGTTGATAAGAATCATCAATTATACAAATTAGTAGAAGAGGTTGTTAAAGAAGCAAAGGTTCCGATGCCAAAGGTGTATATCCTTCCTACTAATAACTTAAATGCTTTCGCAACAGGAAGATCCCCAAAAAAATCATCAGTTGCAGCTACAGAAGGGATTATACAACATTTGACTAAAGAAGAATTAAAAGGTGTAATGGCACATGAGATTGCACATGTAAAAAATAGAGATACATTAATAGCAACCATAGCAGCAACAATTGCTGGAATTATAAGCTACTTAGCTTACATGACAAGATTTGCTTCAATATTTGGTGGGGAAAGAGATAGAAATGCAGGAGACTTATTTGTCATGTTAGGATTAGCTATCCTAACTCCGATAATTGCTACATTGATACAATTAGCTATTTCAAGATCTAGAGAATTTATTGCAGATGAAACCGGGGCAAGATTCATTAAAAATCCAGATGCTTTAGCGAGAGCATTAGAAAAGCTTGAGTCATACAACAAAAATCATCCAATAACCTTTGGTACACAAGCCACAAGCAGTTTATTCATTGTAAATCCATTCTCTGGAAGAAATTTCATAAAATTATTTTCAACACACCCCCCAACAGAAGAGAGAATTAAAAGATTAAAAAGTTTGAAAATTTGATCTAAACTCAAGATCTTGAGTTTTGTCTATAAGCTTTTCGGTTATTTCTGGATTTATTTTTTCCCATGGGAAATATCCATTATATGATTCTCTTCCAAAATGCCCATAAGCACTAGTTTTTTCATAAATGGGTCTTAATAAATCTAAATGGCTTATTATCATCCCGGGTCTTACATCAAAAACTTCTTTTGATATTTCTTTTAATTGATTGTCATCTATTAGTCCAGTATCAAATGTATTAATTTCAAATATATGTGAATTTGGAATTCCAATTGTATAAGAAAAATTGACTTCACATCTAGCTGCTAATCCCGATGTAACAATATGCTTTGCAATATATCTGGCCATGTATGCGGAACTTCTATCTACTTTGCTAGGATCTTTTCCTGAAAAAGCACCCCCACCATGCCTTGCATATCCACCATAAGTATCTACTATTATCTTTCTTCCAGTTAATCCAGTATCTCCATCCGGACCACCCTTAGTAAATCTGCCAGTGCCATTAATTATTATATCTACTTTTTTGAACTTGTCTAAATATTTCTTCTCAACAACTTGTTTTATAACTTCTTCATATAATCCATCGAATAATTCTTCATTATTTGCTTCTTCCATATGCTGTGAAGCCAATGTAATACTCTTAACACCAACTACTTTATTATCTAAGTATTGTACTGTTACTTGAGATTTTCCATCTGGTAATAAAAAAGGTAAAATCCCTTTTTTTCTTACCTCTGTCATCTTTTTAGTTAGTTTATGTGCTAACATTATTGGATATGGCATTAACTCTATAGTTTCAATACAAGCAAAGCCAAACATCATACCTTGGTCTCCTGCCCCTTGTTCTTCTCCAGATCTTATTCCTTGAGCAATATCTGGACTTTGGTTATTTCTTTTGTCTAACACCTCCACATTCTTATAGTTATATCCAGGATAGTCAGTATAACCTATATCCTTTATTGTATTCCTAACTAAATTATCTAAATCAAATTTAGCATTTGTTGTTATTTCTCCAGAAACCACCACAAAATTTGTAGTTGTTAATGTCTCGCAAGCAACCCTAGAATTTTTATCCTGTCTTAAACAACTATCTAGTACAGCATCAGATATTCTATCAGCAACCTTATCAGGGTGCCCCTCAGTTACAGATTCAGAAGTAAATTCCCATCCATTCATATTAATCACTATAACTTCTACAAAAGGAATTTAAAAGCATTGTTATGCTCTTATATTTATTTTTTCAGCCATTCTATCTCTTCTGGAGTTAAATCAAGATCATCTTGTAAATCTGTGTTGTCTTTTATTATTATAATATAATAAAAAAACTCATTCAAGGTTTTTCTCAATGAAGTTTTAGAGGATAAAGAAATTTTTGTTGCTATGTCTTTCTTTTTTCTGCTTACTAAAAACCATAGCTTTCTATTATTTTTTGGGCTTCTTTTTGTCTTTTTATAAATAGAGATCATGCTTTTGCTTTCATTTAATGATAATGAAGCAAATAGATCAACTATATATGCTAAATATCTCCAATATTGTCTTCTCATTATTCTGCTCCTAAATAAATCAACCCTACTAAGAACCTCAAATGAGACTTTTACTGGCTCTTCTTCATACTGAAAAGGAATATTTTCTTCTAACCAATAGTATAATACATTATCATTATTGAATATGACATTCGTTAAATTTCTTTTTGAGAAATCAATTAAATCCAGATTTATCATATCAATATATTCTCTTGACTTTTTCATATCATTCCTTTTAAATATAACATTCAATACATTGTTTATATTTTCTGATTGCAATCTATCAAAATGATCCAAGCCTTCTATAGTAAATTTATTATTATAAGTTAATGTTTGAAGATCAGTTATTGCTGCCCTTATATCACCTCTACTAATTTTTGCTAATGTCATCAGATCTTCTTGACTATAACTAATATCTTCTTTGTTACATATTTCTTTTAGTATTGATAATATTTGATTATCTTCTAATTTTTTGTATTCCAACAATAAAACTTTTTTTATTAATCCTTCAATCTTTTCTAATTCTATAGTATTGGATGTGAGAACAATAGGAAAATTTGATTCTTCTATTATTTTGATTAATGATTGTACCCCTCCCCTATCTTGGCTACTTATTCCATCTATCTCATCTAATAAAATTATTTTGCCATTGAAGAAAAGAGATTTCTGCCTTACGGCACTTCCCAAGATATTTTCTATACTCTCTTTGTCTCTAAAATTACTTGCATTCAATTCAAATAACTCATAATTAAGATCTCGTGCCAATGCGTATACACTTAATGTTTTCCCGCACCCAGAAGGACCAAATATTAGCAAACCTTTGCCTGCTTTGAAATTATTCACAAAATCTTTTAATGTTTTTATTTCTCTATCAATCCCCTTTATTTCTTTTAGTGTTTTTGGCCTATATTTATCTAATAGCAAGCTCATTTTCAAAGAATTTTATTATTCCATTTTTAGAATTAATGAATCTTATATTAATCTTATTTGCCTCTTCCCAAACTTCTTTTAATCCTTCTATGTTATTATCCTCTTTAAGCACATTTTTATAATATCTTGCTCCAAATAAATTTTCTATAACTTTTTTTTCTATTAAAAATAATGGTAAATGTGCAATAAATGACATATCTTTATTTGGATAAAGCCTTTCCAATAAATATAGCAATTTGGCACTTTCATAATTCTGAACTAAAAGTAGATGAATAATCTCATGAATTAATACATCATTGAACTTGTCATAGTCATTATATATTTTTATTGTTAATGGGTGTGATAAAGCATTATAATCCATATTCTTAACTAAAAAACAAGTCACATCACCATTGAATTTTATTTTACTAATATTCTCGATTTCTTTAATTACTTTTTTTTCTACTTTTCTCCAATCTTTTTCTACTTTAATAAGAAATTTTTTAACTTCTAATGATTGATTATCAGAATAACTTAATCCAGACATTTCAGTTAGCATCCTGTCATATGGAGCTGAATAAAAAAAGTTTACCCTCATTTTTTAACAAAATTTGCAAGTAAAGTTTCCAATTGCAAAAATTCATCACTCCCCTCTACTATTCTAAACTCAATTTCTCCGCATTTATCTATTAATTTAATCTTTTCTTTATCTTCTATATCTAAATTCCATATTTCTTTATGAATTTGTTTTATAACATCTAAGCCACTTAATCCTTGCTGTAGCATAACTTCCAATAACCTTTCTCTGGCTCTTACAAAGTCGCCATTAATTGCAATATTCAATACCTCAATTATATCTTTTGGCTTGGCTCTTGATACCAAATCATAAATTAAATCTTCAGTTATACTACTATTTATAACTGCACAACTTTGTATTATATTCTCTATCTTTCTTATGTCCCCTTCACCAACCTCAATTAATGCATTTAATGCCTTTTCATCTATCTTCAGTTTTTCATTCTTTGATACATTACTTATTATGGCTTTTATATCTTCTCTCTCTAAGGGTTTGAATCTAAAAACAGTACATCTACTTTGTATTGGGTCTATTATTTTGCTAGAATAGTTAGCTAACAAACAAAATCTGCATGTATTTGAATATGTTTCCATTGTTCTTCTTAATGCTTGTTGAGCTTCTCTTGTTAATGAATCAGCCTCATCAAGAATGCACAGCTTTGGAGTATCATTAAAAGATTTTGTCCTTGCAAAATCCTTCACTTTATTTCTTATAATATCAATTCCCCTTTCATCAGAAGCATTTAACTCAAGTGTATTCTCCTGCCAATTGTCTCCATAAAGCTCTCTGCTTGCAACCAATATTAAAGAAGTCTTTCCAACTCCGGCTGGACCCGCAAATAGAAGATTATTTAGGTTTTTATGCTCAACCATTGCCCTTATTCTTTCAACTATTACCTTTTGTCCTTTTATATCATCGAATTTCTTAGGCCTGTACTTTTCAGTAAATAACATTTGAGTGCTCTTTTGTCTATATTTATATAATTTTGTATATTAGAAAAATTTTATAAATTTAGCACAATTAAGTTAGAAGTTAAAAATGTATGATTTTAAGAAAATAGAAGAAAATGTACTAGATTTTTGGAGAAAGAACAGAATTTATGAGAAAGTCAAGAAGAAGAATAACAAAGGAAAAAAATTTTATTTTTTGGATGGTCCACCATATACCTCTGGAAAGGTGCATATAGGTACAGCATGGAACAAATCATTAAAAGATTCTGTATTAAGGTATAAAAGAGCAAAGGGATTTGATGTATGGGATCGAGCTGGATATGATATGCATGGATTGCCAACTGAGAACGCAACCCTTAAAAAATTAGGATTAAAAAATAATGATGACGTTGTTTCTTTTGGAATTTCCAGATTTATTGAAGAATGTAAAAAACTCTGTTTAGAAAATATGAATTCTATGAATGGAGATTTCAAAAGACTTGGTGTATGGATGGATTTTGATAATGCCTATCAGTCAATAACTAAGGAGTTTATAGAGGGAGAATGGTGGTTAATAAAGAAAGCTCATGAAAAAGGAAGATTATATGAAGGATTAAGGACAATGACTTGGTGTCCAATCACAGAATCAGCTTTGGCTAAACATGAACTTGAGTATAAGAATATAACTGATAATTCTATTTATGTCAAACTTAAATTAGAGGATAAAAATGACCATTATTTGATAATATGGACTACTACGCCCTGGACACTTGCGTTTAATTTAGCAGTTATGGTGAATCCCGATATAACTTATGTCAAAGCTAAAGTTGATAATGAGTTTTGGTATGTTGCTGCTGATTTGACACAGCCATTCATAAAAGGAATAGCAAATAAAGAATTTAAGATAATTGAGAAGATAAAAGGCAAGAGTCTGGAAGGGTTTGGTTATATTCCTCCGTTTTACAATGAATTAAAAAAATTTTATGATGAGATAAAATCAAATTCACAAAAAACACATACAGTAATCTTATCTAAGGATTATGTAGACACATCTGCGGGTACTGGACTAGTTCATTGTGCGCCTGGTTGCGGCCCAGAAGACTATGAAGTCGGATACAAGAATAATATTCCGCCGTTTAATAATATAGATACTAAGGGGATGTTTCCAAAGGGCATGGGCAAATTTTCTGGATTATTTGCTAGAAAAGATGATGATAAATTTATTGATGAATTAAAAAATTTAGGCGTTCTTATAGAAGTAGTAAAATATCAGCACGATTATCCACATGATTGGAGACACAATCAGCCAGTAATTTTCAGAACAACAAAACAATGGTTTTTCAAAATAGAAGATTTGAAGGATAGTATGATAAAAGCTAATCAGAAAATAAAATGGACACCAAATGCTGCATTCAATGCTTTCGATTCATGGTTAAAAAATTTAAGGGATAATTCAATCTCAAAACAAAGATATTGGGGAACACCAATTCCAATATGGAAAAATGTAGAAGATGAGAGTGATTATTTCTTGATAAGCTCAGCAAATGAATTAGAAAATTTATCTAAAACAAAAATAAATGATTTGCATATTTCATCAATAGATAAGATAGAAATAAAAAAAGATGGTAAAATATACAGAAGAATTCCAGATATTTTGGATGTTTGGGTTGATGCCGGAACTGTTTCATGGAACTGTTTAGATTATCCATCTAATGAAAAGAATTTTAAAGAATTATTTCCGGCTGATTTTATATTAGAAGGAAAAGATCAGATAAGGGGATGGTTTAATCTTTTGATGGTTGCTTCTATGATTGCTTTTGATAAGCCTTCTTTCAAAAATGTATATATGCATGGATTTGTTAATGATTCACTTGGAAGAAAAATGTCCAAGAGTTTAGGAAATTATATCCTTCCTCAGGAGGTTGTTGATAAATATGGGGCTGATAGTTTTAGATATTATTGTATCGGTGGAACAAGTCCAGGACTAGATTTAAACTATAATTTTGAAGATATGAAACTAAAGAATAAAAATCTTACTGTCCTCTGGAATGTAAACAATTATTTAATAGATCTAATAAAAAGTTTAGATATAAATCCAAAAAATCTTAAAATCAAATCAATTGATTTATCAATTGAAGAAAGATATATCCTGTCAAAATTAAATTCTACTATAAAAAGAGCAACAGAATTATTTGAAGAATACAAAATAAATGAAGTTCCAGGAGTCATAGAAGAGCTTTATCTGGAGTTAAGTAGGACTTATATTCAATTAATAAGGGATAAATCTTCAATAGGAACAGAAAGAGAAAAGAAATTAGTAGTTTATACTATCTATAAAGTCCTTATTGAATCCCTTAAATTACTCGCTCCAATAACACCATTCATTACAGAAGAGATATATCAAAATCTAAAAAGAGAATTGAAACTAAAAGAAGAAAGCATTCATTTGTTTGATTGGCCCAAAGAAGATAAAAAAATGATAAATAAAAAACTAGAGGAAAATATACAAATATCTAAAGAGATAATAAGTGAAGCATTAGCACATAGAGAAAGAATAGGGTATGGGGTAAGATGGCCTTTGAATGTTATGGAGATTTATACATCAGACAAATCAGTAATAAAATCAATTAAACAAATCGAACCTTTAATCATAAGACAAATTAATATCAAAAAAATAAAACTAATGAAAGAAAATGCAGGAACTAAATTTAAAATAATTCTTGATGATAAAATAACTCCAGAATTAGAACAGGAAGGTTTTGCAAGGGAATTGACGAGAAGAATTCAGAACTTAAGGAAAAAAGCTGGATTAAAGAAACAAGATAAAATTAAATTGAACTTAGTTTCAGATTATGATTTAGGGGAATTTATTAAAGAAATAAAAGAAAAAGTTGGGGCTAAGGAAATAACCAATAAACAGACAAAAGAAGCCTTAAAAGAGAATATTAAGGGTAAAGAATTCTTAATTTCTTTGTCAAAGATATGATTTCAGAGTGACTACATCTTTTAGGTTATATTTAAATACCTTTCTATTCATTTATAAAGGAAAGCTATGATGGGGGGATAAAAATAGCACAAGCAAAAACCAAATCTGTCAGTTCTAAAAGATCAAAGAAAGAAGTAAAACTACAAAATATTGTTGCCACAACAACATTATGGCAAGACATTCCATTAATTAAGTTAGCAGAAACATTACCTAATACGGAATATAATCCAGAACAATTTCCAGGATTAGTAATGCGTATTAAAGAGCCAAAGACTTCTGCATTAATCTTTAGCTCAGGAAAAGTTGTATGTACAGGAGCTAAATCAATGCTTAAAGTAAAGGATTCAATAAGGGCTATAATCAAAAATATAGAAAAAATAAACATAAGAATTAAAGTTGATAAAGTATTAAAAGAAATAAAAGTCCAAAATATGGTAGCCTCTGGATCCATAGGAATGGACCTTAATCTTAACTCATTAGCTATGACTTTGGATAATACAGAATATGAGCCAGAACAATTTCCAGGACTAGTATTTAAGCTATCTGGAACAAATGCCACTTTCCTGTTGTTTAGTAATGGTAAAATCGTCTGTACTGGAACTAAATCAGAAAAGAAACTTCATGAAGCAGTTGACAAACTTATTATTCATTTAAAGAAGCACATCAGATGAATAATATATTTTGAACCACAATAAATATTTATAATTTTAATTATATTCTCACTAAAATGGAGGCTCAACAACAAATAGAAAAGTTTCAAGAAATTCTTGAAAATCATTATCAGAAAGAGATACATAATGTAATAAACAAAGGCAAAAAATCAATAGTTTTGGATTTCAAGCTTTTGGCTGAGATTGAGCCAGATTTGGCTGAAGATTTGTTGGATACCCCTGAAGATACAATAAGATCAGCTGAATTGTCATTGGAACATTTTGATATTAAGAAAGATTTTAGGGTTAGATTTAAAAATCTCCCAAAAACACAAGAAATAACAATTAAAGACATAAGATCTGAACATCTTGACAAATTTTTAACATTTATAGGGATTGTAAGGCAAGCTTCTGATATAAGGCCACAAGTTGTTTCTGCAAGATTTGAATGTCCTAGTTGTGGAAACGTAATCTCAATATTACAGATAGATACTAAATTTAAGGAGCCAATGAGGTGTAGTTGTGGAAGAAGGGGCAAATTTAGATTATTAAACAAAGATTTAGTAGATGCCCAAAGATTAATTGTAGAAGAAGCCCCAGAAGATTTACAGGGGGGAGAACAACCCAAGAGATTAGCTGTTTTTCTTAAAGAAGATTTAGTTGAGCCAATAATGGAAAAGAAAACAACCCCTGGAAGTAAAATAAGGGTAAATGGGGTAATAAAAGAGGTTCCAGTAATGCTGAAGTCTGGAGCCCAATCAATAAGATATGACTTAATTGCAGAATCAAATTATATTGAGCCATTAGAGCAGACCTTTGAGGACATTGATATAGATGAAAAAGAGATGGAAGAAATAGAGAAACTTGCAAAAGATCCTAAGGTTTATGAGAAATTAATAAACAGTATAGCCCCCTCAATATACGGACATGAAAAGGTAAAAGAAGCAATATTATTACAAATAATGGGGGCAGTTAGAAAAATAAGAGAGGATGGAACAAGATCCAGGGGAGACATTCATGTGTTACTTGTAGGGGATCCAGGATCTGGTAAAAGTCAGATTCTAAAATTTGTCTCTAAAGCAGCCCCAAAAGCAAGATATGTGAGTGGAAAAGGAGCAACATCGGCAGGATTAACAGCATCTGTAGTAAGGGATGAATTTTTAAGAGGATGGGCATTAGAAGCAGGAGCTATAGTTCTTAGTAATCATGGTATAGCTTGTTTAGACGAATTAGATAAACTATCTACAGAAGATAGTTCTGCGTTGCATGAGGGAATGGAGCAACAAACTATTAGTATCTCAAAGGCAAATATACAAGCAACACTAAGATCAGAAACAACTATATTGGCTGCAGCAAACCCGAAACTAGGAAGATTTGATCCATATCAACCAATAGCTTCACAGATTGATATGCCCCCCACATTAATCAATAGATTTGATTTAATCTTTGTGATAAGGGATATTCCAAATAAAGAATTAGATGATAAAATAGCAAAACATGTTCTAAGATTACAGCAAGAACCTACATCTCTTGAGACCGAAGTTCCAGTAAAATTATTAAAAAAATATGTAGCTTATGTAAAACAAAAAATATATCCAATATTAACTGATGAGGCAATTAATGAAATAAAAAAGTTTTATATTGGTTTAAGATCTTCTGGCCAGACTGGAGAAGGAATTAAACCAATCCCCATCTCAGCAAGACAGTTAGAGGCATTAGTTAGGTTAGCCGAGGCTTCTGCAAGAGTAAGATTATCTGATAAAGTAACAAAGAAAGATGCAAAGAGAGCAATTGACTTGTTGAAATACTGTTTGATGCAGGTTGGTTATGATTATGAGACAAAACAAATTGATATAGACATAATCTCAACAGGAATTCCAGCCTCTGAAAGGTCAAGAATATATGTAATTAGGGATATAATTACACAGCTTGAAAAGAAAGTCGGACAAAGAATTCCTATAACAGAAATATTAGAAGAAGCAAAAACAAAAAATATAAATGAGTCTCAAGTTGAGGAAATCTTAGAGAGATTAAGAAGGGAAGGAGAGATATTCCAGCCAAATAGGGATACAATATCTAAAGTATAAAAATGGAAACAAAATTTCAAAAAAGAAATGTAGCATACAAATTATGGATTTCTAATTTACTTAGCGGAAGATTTGTCAAAACAGCTGGTGAATTTGAATCAGATTATGTGGAAATAAACAATTACAAAGTTTCTAGAGTAAACTTAATGGGCAGTGTTATATTTAAGTATGAAAGTGAAGATAAAAACTATTTGTCAATAACATTAGATGATGGTACTTTTTCTATAAGATTGAAAACATGGCAAGAAAATACGAATATATTAAGGAGTATAAATCAAGGCGATTTAGTATTAGTAATTGGAAAAGTAAAACAATTTAATGAAGAGATGTATATAACTCCAGAGATAGTTAAAATATTAGATAATCCAAATTTAGAGGTTTTAAGAAGATTGGAATTATTAAATGAAATTGGAAAGCCAATTAGTTTACAGCCCGAGAATACAATAAATAATACAGACAATACAAATGAAAAGGTCATAGAAGAAATGCCGTTTTCTGCCTCAAGACAGGCGATTTTGAATTTAATAGAATCTCTAAGCAATGACCAGGGCGTTAAAATAGAAGAAGTAATTGAAAAATCTGGGTTGGGAAATGAAGCAGAAACAATACTAAATGAGTTGTTAAAAGAGGGAGAAATCTACCAACCAAAACCCCAATATCTAAAATTATTAGAGTAAAAAAACTTTTAAACTCAATATTTCTGTTATGTTTATGACAGAGTTTAATTATGATAAAATACTAAGTAGAGCTAGAGATAAGCTTCCTGAGAAAGTTTTATCTAAAGATAGATTTGAAATTCCAAAAGTTAGGGGCCATATTCAGGGCGTTAAAACAATAATTTCAAATTTTAACCAGATAGCAAGCACTTTGGGAAGAGAACAGCAACAATTGCTTAAATATCTTCAAAGAGAGTTAGCTACTCCTGCTGAGATAGACGGCCCTAGATTAGTACTTGGAAGAAAGATAAGTGCTTCTTTGATAAATGCTAAAATAGAGCAATTTGCAAAAGAATATGTCCTTTGTGTAGAATGCGGGAAACCAGACACAAAAATAATGAAAGAAGAAAATATATTTACATTAAAATGCACTGTTTGCGGAGCAAAACACCCAATAAGAAGTAAGATTTAAGATGTATGTTAAAATACACAAGACAGAAGATAGAGAAATTGTAGCTATATGCGATGAAGAGTTAATAGGAAAGAAATTTGAAGACAATGGATTAGTTCTTGATGTAAATGAAACTTTCTATAAAGGCCAAAAATTAGATGATGATGCAACATTGGAAATTATGAAAAAATCTGATATTTTAAATATCGTTGGCAAGAAATCAATTGAATTAGCATTAAAAAATAATATAATCTCAAAAGAAAACATAATCAAAATAAAAGGAATTCCACATGCACAAGTATTCTGATATTTATACAACAGATAGAAATTATCAGGCAATAATTCAAATTAGACCTAAGAATATGGAAGTTTATGATTTTGTTATTAATTTAATAAGAGAAAGAAAAAACTGTTTCATTAATAAAGAAGAAGAGTTGAAAACAGGAATAGACATTTACATTAATGACAAGACATTTGCAGTAGCTGTGGGGAAAAAGCTCAAAAGTAGATTTGGGGGAACAGTAAAACTATCAAGAAAATTACATTCTAGAGACAGACAAACGAGCAAAGCTTTGTATAGAGTTACTGTTTGTTTCAGATTGAATCAATAGTTTTATAAATTAATTTCTTATTAAATGGTTATGGAGCAGAACGAAGAGGAATTCAGAGTTAAGATTCCTAGGGGAAATGAAACAATCGGAGTGTTACAACAAAGATTAGGAGCATCAAGAATGAGAGTAACTTGTCTTGATGGCAAAACAAGAGTTTGTAGAATACCTGGAAGACTAAAAAGAAAAATGTGGCTCAGAGAGGGAGATTTTGTATTAGTAGAGCCATGGGAATTGGGGGGAGATGAGAAAGGAGATATAATCTTTAAGTATAAACCAACACAAGTAGAATGGTTAAAGAAAAAAGGGTACATAAAAGGAATAGAAGATATTGAAGAATTTTAAGATGTACCAAGAAGAAATAAAAATTCCCAAGGATAGAGTAGCGGTTTTAATAGGAAAAGATGGAAAATTAAAAAGAGAAATAGAAAAGTTGACAAATATCCATATACATATTGATTCTAATGATAGTCTTATAACCCTTAAGTCAGAGGATAGTGTTTCATTATTTGATGCTAAGCCGATAATAAGGGCTATTGCGCGTGGATTTAACCCAAAAATAGCGGAATTACTAATCGATCAGGATTATGCTTTGGAAGTCATAGACTTAAAAGACTTTGCAGGAGACTCAAAGAAAAAGATGATTAGATTAAAAAGCAGATGTATCGGCACTGGAGGAAAAGCAAGAGAGAGTATAGAACAATTAACAAATACACACATTTCAGTTTATGGTAAAACAGTCTCAATAATAGGAAAAATTGAAAATGTATATCTTGCTAAGGCTGCAGTAGAATCATTGTTAGGCGGTTCCCCACATGGTAAAGTATACAGAAGAGTACAAGAAAGAAAGAATAAATCTTCTGATAAATAATATAAAAAAGAAAAAGGAATTCTCTGGAATAGATGATCAATTTGTTAGGGATTTAATTCATAAAAAATTAAATAATAGAGAATTAGAAAATATCTATAACCATAATAAGCTGGAAAAGTCCAAGGAATTTAAAAATTCAGTCAAATTAATAAGAAAAATTTTACATGAGACTTATGGTGTATTCAATCTGAGCAGAAAAAGAATAAAATTACTAAATCAATTAAAAGAAGAGATTAAAAAAACAAACAAAATTAATGGTCCAACAATTGATTTTCATATAAAATTGTTAAAAACACATAAATCAACTAATGAGAGAGTTGATGATTATAATGAGATCTATGGAAGAATATTTAGCACAATAAAACCGGAAATTATACTCGACTTATCTGCTGGATTAAATCCGTTATCATATCCATGGATGGGTTTAAATAAAGTTAAATATATTGCTACTGAACTTACTAATGAGGATACAGAATTTTTAGATGAATATTTCAAATCAATGGCTAAATTTGGTTTAGATGGGAAAACATTAACTCTAAACTTATTAAAAACCCAGAGATTTCCTAAATCGGATATATGCTTTCTGCTTAAAACATTAGATTCCTTAGAGACCTTAAAAAAAGGGATAAGTGAATCAATAATTAATAATATAGATACTAAACTGTTAATTGTTAGCTTTCCAACTAAAACATTGTCTGGAAAAACAATAAATAAAAAGAGATTAGCGTGGTTTAATAAGCTGATTCCAAATTATTCTACTTTTGAAATAAAGAATGAAATATTCTATATCATAGATAAAAAACTTTATTAATGGTTTGGAAATTTTTATAATTAAATGGCAGAGAAGATAAAAGCAATAGAATTAGCGAAAAAACAAAGGGAAATTTCGATTTCAGAATTCTTTACAAAGAATAGGCATTTATTGGGATTTGATAATCCAAGAAAAGCTTTACTTACTACAGTTAAGGAAGCAGTAGACAACTCTTTGGACGCATGTGAGGAGATGAATGTTCTTCCAGAAGTTATTGTAAAAATAGAGCAGACTTCTGAAGAAAGATTCAGAATTTCTGTAGAGGATAATGGTCCAGGAATCGTAAAACAACAGATTCCAAATATATTTGCTAAATTATTATACGGAAGTAAATTTCATAGCCTTAAACAATCAAGGGGCCAGCAGGGTATAGGAATAAGTGCATCAGTAATGTACTCCCAATTAACAACAGGAAAACCAACAAAAATAATTTCTAAAATCTCGCCAAAAAAGCCCGCCAATTACTATGAATTACATATAGATACAAAAAAGAACGAGCCAGAAATTGTAATTGACAAAGAGATGGATTGGAATAAAGATCATGGAACAAAAATAGAACTTGAATTAGAAGGAATATATCAAAAAGGAAAACAAGGGGTAGAAGAATATCTTAAACAAACTGCAATAATAAATCCGCATTTGCATCTAATTTATTATTCTCCTGAAAATACAAAAATAGAATATCCAAGAGCAGTAGATAGTCTACCAGTTGAACCTAAAGAGATTAAACCACACCCATATGGCGTTGAACTTGGTATGCTGATAAATATGATGAAAGAATCCAAGTCAAGAAATATTTCCTCTTTTTTATCCACGGATTTTTCAAGAGTAAGTCCAAATTTAGCAAAGGAGTTATGCAATAAAGCAGGAATATCAGATAAAACACACCCAAGTAAGGTTTCAAGGGAAGAAGCAGATAAATTAATTAAAGTTATAAGAGAAACAAAAATAATCTCCCCCCCAACAAACTGTTTATCTCCGATAGGAGAAGAGCTTATGTTAAAAGGATTAAAAAAAGAGATAAATGCAGATTTTTATGCTGCAGTCACTAGACCCCCATCAGTCTACAGGGGTAATCCATTCCTTGTAGAAGCAGCAATAGCATATGGCGGAGATTTACCAAAAGAAGATTTAGTTAGAGTATTAAGATTTGCCAATAGGGTTCCATTATTATATCAACAAAGCGCATGCGCATCAACAAGATCCATAATCCAAACTTCATGGAACAATTATGGGCTTAGTCAAAGCAAAGGTGCTCTACCTTCTGGACCAGTATTAATTTTAGTTCACGTTGCTTCCGTATGGGTTCCATTCACATCAGAATCAAAAGAAGCCATTGCACATTATCCAGAAATAATAAAAGAAATGAAGTTAGCATTACAGGAATGCGGAAGGAAAGTCTCAAGCTATATAAGAAAAACAGTTAAAGCCAGAGAACAAAAAGAAAAGATAAGTTTATTTGAAAAATATATTCCAGAATTGGCTGCTGCTTTAAGTGACCTTAGTGATGAGAAAAAATCAGTGATAGAAGAAGATCTTAAAAAAATACTTAAAAGAGGAATGAAGAATCTATTAGCAGAAATAGCCGAAACTAAAGAGGAGGAATAATGCCAGAAGAAGATTCAAAAAACTCATTGAAAAAATTCGGGAAAAAAATAGTTGAACAAACTAAAAAAGGCAAAAATCCAGAAATTAAATTGCCTCTGAGAAATTTAAGTAATATAATCTATGATAAAAAGTCTAGAACATTGACATTAGGAAACAAAGAAGGCACAAGAAACTTTTTCAATGTTGCTCATGCAAAGAAATTTTTACAAACTATAGAAGTTGCCAGCTTGATAAAAAAAGAACTTTTGAATACAGGCAAACACGAACATCTTAGAGGAGTCTTCTACATGACTAAAAGGACAATTCCCGGGACCAATGTCAATATTGTTGATGAGCAAGTAGAGAGTGATAAAGCAATAGAAGATTTAGAGGTAATAACTGGATTGTCAAGGGAACAATTACATGTTTCTGCCAATAAAATGGGCAGTATGGTTGGTAACATTATAATAAAAGATGCAGGAGATACAATAGACTGCTCTAAATTAGGAAGAGGTGGATATTCAATTCCTTCAATTACGGATGAATTAAGTTTTAGCAAAGTTAATGCTGATTATATACTATATATGGAAAAAGCAGCAATATTTGAGAGATTAAATGAGGATAAATTCTGGAGGAAAAACAATTGTATCTTAGTTACGTCAC
>Ga0209542_10009259_pt1 | contig 18121 bp, 22 predicted proteins | sample RifCSPhighO2_01_FD_184028 | JGI IMG/M metagenome (GOLD analysis project Ga0209542, IMG submission 184028) | Soil microbial communities from Rifle, Colorado - Rifle CSP2_plank highO2_0.1 (SPAdes) (version 2) | ecosystem: Environmental > Terrestrial > Deep subsurface > Rock core/Sediment ...
TAGGTACCTCCGTTCAACCGGCCGCCTGAGCTTTCCACGACGTCATCAAAACGGCGGCCGTCCTTCCACGGCTTGAACAAGACATGTTCTAAATAATGGCTCAAGCCATTCGTCGCATTGTCTTCATTTATTGTTCCCGTACGCACCCAAAGCTCGGCTGTCGCGACTGGAGCCTTATGATCCTCCTTTAAAACCACGGTGAGGCCGTTGGATAAGACATGCGTTTCACAGCTTGGAGCTTCACACAGTTTATAGGATTGCGAACAACCCAACAAAAAAAAAACAAAAACAAGACCCCAGGTGCCCTTCATGTTCCTGAGGATTTCAGGGTTATTTAAATGTCTTATGGGGTGACTGCAATTTTCTGCTTCTCCGTGTGAAGTTGTTGCAAAATCAAGTTGTCGTAAAGGATGATTAGTTGTTTGGCTGTCTCGTTGTTTGGATTCATCTTGTAGAGTGTAGCCCGGCCAATTTTTCGCGTTTTCACTATGATGCCTAATTCTGTCAGCTTAGGCATCAACTTGTTTAAAGTCCCCCAACTGACGCGGGCGTTGAGCAAGTCGGTGAGGGTGTAGTCAAAGTCTCGACCTTCGACCAAGTGCTGCAAGATCCTCATTCTGGGACTGTCTCCGACATGGTCTAGAAAGATGGATTCTTCCGTCATAGAATCAGGTAAGATGAACCGCTTTTTAAACCTTTCTAAATTATATATTGATGTATACTTAGGGAAGGAAACTATTATGAATGTATTCTGAATTCTAACTCTATGGATGATACCTATTCACTAAAAAAGCTCATTCTCCAGAAGCTGGTCCGAGCCAATGTTTGGGGCGGAAAACATACCCCTGTGGATTTTATTATCAAAGGAATGCCCGAGCATTACAGAAATACTCATCCAGGAAAGAAAACCATTGAAAAAACAATAAAAGAATTAGTGAATCATGGGCGGGTTATCGTTACGCTAAAAAGAACAGGAAAAAGCTCGGATCAGCACCTTTCTTTAAACCCTAGAAAGACAAACGATATAAAACAGTTTCTTGAAGAAGGGTAAGCTCCTTTTAGACAGTAATAATCTACTCTGACCTACTGCCGTGGTGGTTATTGTTCCGTAAAGCTTTAATAGGATTAAGCGTTATTGGAAAGATGCCTCAAAATCGTCCTAAAACAATTCTTTTCATGCTCATGTCCCTAGATGGTAAGATCTCCACAGGTGATTGCGATGCTTTGGATATGGACCAAGACTTTCCTAACATAAAAGGGGTTCGTGAAGGACTTTACCAATATTACGACTTAGAAAAACACACTGACATCCACTCGCTGAATACTGGAAAAGTCCAGGCCAAAATTGGTATGAATCAAAGAAAAGGATCTGTACAAAAAATCCCTGTTCGGTTTATCCTGATTGATAATAAGCCCCACTTGAAATCATCTGGTGTGAACTACTTCCTTAAGCGTGGAAAGATGATTTACCTTATAACGACAAACCCAAGACATCCTGCTTTTCAGATTAAGAAGTGCCCTGAGTTGAATATTCTTTATTATCCCAATAAAATTGATTTCAAGAAACTGTTCATGCGGTTTAGACAAGAATTTGGCATCAGGCGCATAACGATTCAATCTGGAGGTACGCTCAATGCTTTGCTATTGCGCCAAGGACTTATCGATCGTGTTTCCATTGTTGTGGCACCGATTCTGATCGGCGGGAAAACTACACCCACGCTTATTGATGGAGAGTCTTTGCACACCCTAAAAGATTTAAAATGTGTGAGAGCACTGAAATTACAAACTTCCAGAAAACTAAAAAATTCTTACCTTCACTTGATCTATAAAGTTTTGAATCGATGACCTCAATGCTTGCTTACTTCTTCCAGTAATTCTATGAGCGTCGCGGCACTCCAAGCCTGCGCTAAGCAGCCAAATGAAGTGCGGGAAGAGGCGCTACTGATCTCCGCGCAATGCCCTAGCCAGCCATCCATTAACATCTCATTCATGCTGGCTTCGATGATCTTATAGATTTTTTCTTTATACTTCATTTTGTTTAGCCGTAATAGACTTAAGGCGGCGAGGTTATTGATCCAATACCAACTATCACCTTGGTGATAACTTTGATCGTCCTGACCGGTATGCTCAACCTTGAATGCGGGATGAGAGCGATCCAAGGTTGCCAAGCCACCCCAGGGCAACCAGATTCTTTCTAACGCCTTGTCCAAAGCTCGTTCCCACTCTTCCTGAGAAAGCAATTCAGGGTAAATATAATAGGCCAAGAAAATGTTCGGCCTGACTGTGAAATCAGCCTTTCCATCTACGAATCCGTCCGCCAGATGCCCATCAAAGAACTTGTTCTTTATGGCTTGAGCCAGTTGTTTTTCCTGCCAGCCATGTTTTTCGCTATAACTTGAAGTAAGTTCATCCAACAACTGCGCTGTCCGATACATACTCAACTGCAATGCCTGGATTTCAATCCGCGCACCTTCCCTCCCTATAGTGTCCATCCACGTCTCTTTTGGATTGTTGACGATCAAATTATCTTTTTGGTGCTCCTTATGCAAGCGCTGCAAACAAAGCTCTATTTTTTCTTTCAACCGCATTAAATCCGACTTGCTTAAGACATTGGAGAGCTGCTTTCTCAATTGCAACAGTCGAATCCAATCGTGAACCCGCTTCCATAGCCAGCCAACCCCGTCTGCGGAACCCAATGGTGAGCCTGAATATACTGGAGAGACATTGGGTAAACGTCCATCTTCTAGAATGTTGTCCATATATGAGAAAATGATTTTCTTAACGAATTCAGCCTTCCCTTGCAAAGCAAATGCATGCAGGGAAATCAACGTGTCTCTACTCCAAAACTGGTGGAACCAAGGCAAACCTGCTAAGATGCCCTTACTGTCTTTAACCAAGCTGTGCAAAGCATGTACGGCTGGAAGCAACCTGGCTGAAGAATACCGCTGCTCGGTTTCGAGCTCTGCTTGTCTCACTTCTTGATCAAACCCAGTAAAAAACTTTTTGCTTTGACTTAGAGCTGATTCGATGTCCTGATGCACTGTAAACACTAAACGCAATTTTCCCTGACTGCGGAGTCGCAGCGTCTGATAAATGAAGAAATCAGACTTGGCCTTTCTTCGACGATCGTATGCATAGTTGCGCTGAGCCCAGTTTTTTACCGGAACAAAACTTTCAACCCCTTCAATGACTATATAATAGGAGCCTTTCAGTTCTTTTAGCGACTGATCGGAGTATTTTTTATACTCCATGATCAAGGTATTCTCTTGCTTGTAAACTTGGTAGATGCGACCTTGATCGCTGTAATCGTACAACTCCCTACAATCCAAGTCCACATTTACAAAGCCTTCATAATTCATTACTTCATATAAGATCGAATTTCCTTTTAAGACAAAACGCTCTTGAGCTTTACTGCTTTTTCGCAGAACACTATGGAAATGATTCTCTACGATCTCTACGGGTGAATCTAGATAGATGTTTTCAACTGACTTGAACAAGGTTTCTGTTCCTAGCTTGAATAACACCAACCCTTCGTAATTCGAACGACACTCTGGTTGGTTCGGCAACGCCAAATATCCCCCTGAAGCGTTGGTCAGCAAAAAGCCTGCCTTTCCATGCCCCTCCAATTTATGGCCTTTCACCTTATGCAGAATACGAATAGGAACCTCACCTCTCCAGACAGAAGACGATTCGACGTTTATAACTTTTTCCTCAATAACCTGTCAAGAATCGCCAATATTAAACGATAGCGATTCTTGATCACATCAGAATTCCACAGATGAGTGATAATATTTCACTTTTATACAGCACAGTGGAATTCAGAATGTTTAAATACCCAAACGATTCAGGAAAGCCTAATGACTAAAATCCATTGGGACCGGCTGAACTACCCTTGGTCGTACTCCAAAGACCCGGTCAAGTTCTGGCTCAGCGTGGGAGGATTGGGAGTGTTCTTATTCAGCTTTGCCGTACTCCACAGCATTAGCCTAGACTTAGGATTGACTCCTAAAAACGTAGGTGGGCAAGCCACTCAATACCCTGCTTATTATGATCCGAATAGTCCTATCATGAGCGGACAATACTTCGGCTATCGATCACAAGATTACTATAGTCCATCCCAATATGGGTATTATCAACAGTCTGGTTACCCGCAATCTGGCTATCAGCAATCCGGCTATGCACAAGCCCCTATTTATTACGGTAACAATCAATATGGTGGCTACCCTAATTCCCCCTATGGAGCCGGCTACAACCAATATCAAGGACAATACCCTACTCAAGGTGCATACAACCCTGCGCAAGGCTATGGTCCTATGTATAGTGGATACGACCCGATGAACTCCTATTACAACCCTCGCGGAGTTCCTGTCTTTCAAGGCATAAAAGCCCCCAGCCAAGCTAGCTACTCTCCTCCCACTCAAGGTGTTGTTGAAGAACCCTACACCCCCCAACCCCCTCAAGAACAACCCCTTGCAGATATTCAAATTGAACGCTCGAACAGTCCCCCACCCAATACTGTATTTGAACCTTCTGCACCTAAGAAAAAAACATGGAAACTCAGCCCCACTTTCTTGTACATTGTACTCGTCCTTGCCATCCTCATCTGGCTCTACTTAATCTATGTCATGTTCAAACCCAAATCCCATCCCGCTGCTCCTAGTAAACCCTTAGGAATTGAGCACACACCCGTTAAAGAAACCAAACCACATAACAAACCCCGCAAACCTAGAAAAAAATAATTCAGAACTTCTAACGATTGGCTAGTTTGATGTCTTCTGCCTTCACTGTTTTTCTACCGGCGTGAGCCGCTAACTCAGAAGCCTTCTTTGCTAATTCGATGCCGTACTCTTCCAAAGCATCTCTCAACTCTGCCTTGCCATCCTCTCCCACGCGATCAGCACCGCCTTTCTTCAGAATACGCTCCATAGCAGCGAGCGGAAGTTCGTTTGTTTTTGGCATGTTCCTATCTAATGGAGCGAACTATATAAACGTTTCTAACCTTTCCCCCTCTATATTTAATTGAAACGAATCCGACTGTCGTCTTGAACTTTTCATTCTCCACTGCTTGAATATAGAAAGCTTTATTAAGGACTACTGTCCAGAATAGACGATAGGTGAGCGGTTTTGAAAACAAAGATATCCCTTATTATCCTCATCGGTTTTCTACTCCTTTCTTCTTGCACAACTAAAAAAGAAAGCGATAAACTTGACATCACCCAAGCCTTTATCGGCGGAAACGTAGGCTTAAACGTCTTTTTACTTGAGGGACTGCCTCCCCCCGTTGTTTATGATAAAGGTACTTATCCTTTTGGCGTGGGCGTCACCATTGAGAATGTAGGTGAAGGCGATGTAGGACCTGGGACACCCAATCCCTTTGTTCGCGTACGTTTGGAAGGCATTAACCCTACTGAATTTGGCACCACGGATGCAGCGGTTGTCCAAGACCTTGCCGTTCCCTTACGAAGCGCCAAACGAAACTTTGACGGCACCATCCTACCTGGAGAAGTTACCACGGCTGTATTTGAGCCTTTGAACTACTTACCTGACCTTCGAGGCAATCATGAATTCACGATTCGCGCTGATGTTTGCTATGATTATACTAACTTAGCAACTGCTAAGATCTGCATCAAAGATGAAGTCTTAGAAAACATCCAAGATGACAGCATCTGCAGCTTGGTCGGAGAGAAATTCCCCCAAAACAGTGGTGGACCGGTACAGATCACTTCATTAGTAGAAAACCCATTGTCTGACAACAAGATTCAAATCAGCTTTGTCCTTGAACACGTTGGCAAAGGAGAATTTTTCGGCCGAGACACCAATGAAATCTGCGACTTTAGCGTACGAAACTTCAACAAATATTTCATCGATGTCATCATACGACCCTTGGCTGCGCCTGATTTAGCGGTAAGCTGCACTCGATTTGGTGGAACCAACCAAGGAAGAATCAAACTCTTCCAAGGAGCCCCAGCTACCATCCAATGCGTTGTTCAACGCACAGGGCCTAGCAAGCGACGCATCTACCAAGAAATCATGGAAATTGAACTTAGATACCGTTATGGACAGTTCATTGAAACCCCGATCCTCATTCAAGATGTTACTAATTAACTCTTCTTATTATGAAATCAAAGACGCTCTGGATCCTTTTGTTCCTTGTTCTCCTTACTTGGTCTTGCAAAAAACAAGACTCGGGAGTTATCCAGCAGACGTTCATCGGAGGCAACCAAGGACTTTCTTTTAAGATACTCGAAGGAGCCCCGCCCCCCGTGATTCAAGATGAGGGCAGCAGCCCCTTTTCTGTTTCTACTACCCTTTCCAATGTCGGTGAGGCTGAAGTGGGACCTGACACCGAAAACCCTTTTGTACTGGTTCGACTCCTTGGGATTGTACCTGCACAATTCGGAACTAAACCTGAAAACCTCTACCAAACCCTGAGCCACAAACTCAACGGTGCGAGAAGAAACTTTGACGGCACCATCCTACCTGGAGAGATTGAAATCGCCACGTTTGAACCCTTGACTTTTTTAGGTAATGTGCTGGAAACGAACGTCATCACCCTGCGACTCGACGTTTGCTACGACTATACCAATTATGCCACTGTGAAAATCTGCTTGAAAGATGACATCATAGAAAATGCCCAAGATTCCAGCCTTTGCAATTTACGTGATTTGAACCTTCTTGTAGGCAACAGTGCAGGACCTTTACATATCGTATCGGCCGATCAAAGCCCTGCTGGATTTGATCGCATCCAAGTCAACCTTGTGGTTGGGCATGTTGGAAGAGGAATGAATTTCCGAAGAGGCACGGAAGACCCGCAAAAAGCTTGCGACTTTAGTCAACAAAACCGCGACGCGTTCTTTGCTACGCTTAATGTTAAGTATGAAGACCCTCACTTTAAACTCAGCTGTCAAGGCTTAACTCAACAAGGGCCGGATGGAAGCACCTTTGGCGAGATCCGGTTGTTTGACAATGCTCCCACGACTGTGACGTGCTACTTGAAGCGCGCCGAACCGATTAAAAATAGGGTTTATCAAAGCATAATGAATGTGAAAATCAAGTATCGGTACGGGGAGTTTGCCGAGATACCGATTGCGGTACAGGATGTGCATTAGAACTTTGAATGACTTTATTTTAGAATTTTAACAATATCCTTACTTGAGAGAATAGGAAGTTTCATAAGAATAAACGAGTAGCGAGAGGAGACATTAACCTTTCAGCTGCTTTAGGAGCCTTTTCAGGACATTCCTCTAAATAAAGCTCGATCGCATCTTTTATGTTATTCAATGCTTCCTCGTAGTTCATGTTTTCTCTTACGCACCCGATCCATTAATTCCTTTGTCGAAATCACTTCGCCCCTCTGAACAGCATTAAGCCTTTCCTTAATTATCTCACGAGTTTCATCATTGAGCGGAAGTTTATCCTCTTGATCATGTTCCACATAATTTTTTATGATCCGCTGTATAACGTTGTCGTAAGGCTCTTGATTAACAAGCTTAAGTTGGTCTAAACACTGTTTTGTTCCCTCTTTCACTCTTATTTGCTTTGATTCCTCCCCCTCAATCATTTCTTCTTGTTCCATAGCCACCCTCTTTTCTGTCAACGCAAGTTGACAGCAGTAAACTACTGTATACAAAGCGGTTATTTAAACTTTTCGTTTAGATACCGCGCAAATCAGATTAGATATATAATATTTCCAATTTTAAGCTTAAATATGACCGCGCAAAGTACAAATTTGAAAGACGTACCGCGCAAATTATCATTTATTACTAAATATCTCATGTTTTAAGCTTAAATATGACCGCGCAAAAGATAAGTTTAAATATACATGCTCCTATTCTTACTTCATGGCATGGACAAAACCAGAAGGACACTCTAAGAGAAAAATTGATTTTGCAGGGACTATTCTAACTGGAGTTAAGAGTTCAGAAGAGAAAGAAGAAGCAATAAAAATATTGAACAATTGGCGAGCCGTTCATAGTTACCCTATGCATATATTCAAAATGAGGCTAAAAAGAGTATCAGAGAAACTAGATAAAGAATCATTATCTGTTCAGCGCCTTAAACGTGTCCCTTCAATTATTAAAAAATTACAGAGAGGATATCATGGAAACAGACCCACTATGAAACTCTCGCAAATGCAAGATATCGCCGGTTGTAGAGTGGTCATGTCAAACGTCTCATTAGCAAAACAACTTTACAAAGATTCTTATATTAAAGGAGATCTAAAGCATACAAAAGTAAAAGAAAAAGACTACATCGCGAACCCAAAAGAAGACGGATACAGGAGTATTCATCTGATTTATAGGTACAATAGTGATAAAGAAGGTAAGAAAGAATATAATGGACTACTTGTAGAAGTGCAGATAAGATCAAAGCTACAACATTTATGGGCTACAGCTATAGAGACAGTAGATTTTTTTACAAGACAAGCTATTAAGTCTAACGAAGGCGAAAAAGATTGGATGGATTTTTTTAGATTAATGAGCTCAGCATTTGCTATACTAGAAAATTGTCCATGCGTTCCAAATACTCCCACTGACGAAAAAGAATTGTTCTCTCAAATAAAAACTAAAGAAAGAGAGTTAAACGTTATAAAAATAATGACTGGATGGACAAGAGCAATTAGGGTATTTGAGCAAGAAGTAAAAAAGAAATCTGAACTACAGTTTTTCTTATTAGAGCTAGATATTTTAGGAGAAAAGCTAACTATCAGCGAATATACAAAAGATCAGGAAAAAAAAGCGATAGCAGACTACGCAAAAGCTGAAAAAAGAAATGAAGGAAAAAAAGAATTTGACGTGGTTCTTGTTGGAGCTGATACAAGCAATGATTTAAAAAAAGCTTATCCGAACTACTTCGTAGATACTGGAGAATTCTTAATAAATCTTAAGAAGATTTTAGATAAGTATTAATTCACAATATTAATAGAAAAGTATTGTGCAGGGTTAATTACTTGAGAATCTTTAAAAAGAGGGTTCAGCCACTTAGAATGTTATGGGGTGCTTTTTTTGAATCGTCAAGGTTTAGGATATTATACTGAGATCATCGTCGTAAGCCTTATAGCTGTGGTCGTTGTAGGGGCTATCATTGGGGGTTTAGTCTACGTTTTTAAGACCGTACCGATGGATTCTCTGCTCTCTATTTTACCCCATACAGAAACAAGAGCACAGCAAAGTACGGTAGCGTCTCCTGCTCATTTAGAAGAGCCTACTCCACAGCCACCAAAGTATACGCTAGTAGAAACTCCTCCCCCCCCGTACAGGAACCAGAACCTCAACCACAAAATCCACCACCAGTTGTAACCACCCCAGAACCACCTCCTAAACCTGTAGATCCAAATGATGCATACGCTAATGTAAAAAGCTATGACTCATACAAAACTGATCCAAAGAGAGTTACCTTCTTGTATAAAGTGAATAGTTCTACTTTCTCATGGGAATATACAGTCTATAAAGGAATTTACGACTATAAAAAAAAACTTGACATGAGTTACCATCTCACACCAAGTGAACACCCAACTCAAGAAGAAGTCAACACCAAAATCATAATGAGACAACTTGCTGACCCCATACAATTGAATACTGTCGCCCACATAATACTTTCCTACAGATCAAATTTTAAAAGAAGGCTGGACTAGAGACCAAACAGCTCGCGCTATAATTTCGCTAGTACAAAGCATCCCTTACGACTCTGAGTCTGTTGAGCAAGGAATCATTGTTGGAAGACTACCCTATCAAGTACTTTACGATAACAAAGGTATATGTGAAGAAAAATCGCTTCTTCTTGCACTAATGTTGAAACATCTAGGCTATGGTGTGGCGCTACTCAGATTTCCTCAGGAAAACCATATGGCTGTAGGCATTAAATGTCCAAAAGAATATGGCTACGCAGACACAGAATACTGCTTTATTGAAACAACCTCTCCAGCTTTTATAACTGATGCAGATGCAGAGTATGCGGGAGGTGTAAAGCTCACCAACAAGCCAGAAGTCATAGTCATATCGGAAGGGGAGACATATACAGATTTGTCAAATGAATTATCTGATCTTGCCACTTGGCGTACACTTTGGGCTAAAGATGATGATACTGCGAGTTGGCAAGATTGTGATACAATAAATAAACTAGCCGAGAAATATGGACTCAAATCTAACTGTAAAAGAGGATTCTAATTAATGTGCAAAACTCCTTTATTCATGTGCAGCTTAGTATTTATGTGCAAAGCTAAAGGAAGGAAAAGCTTTATAAATACTTTCGCCTTCTTTGAGTAGTAACATACATATTGGAGGCAATCATGAAAAACATCGTCGGAATCCTGGTTTTGAGCATCACCCTACTTATTGGAATGGAAGCGGTAAGCGCTTTCCAACTGAACTACGGCTTTCCGCCTAGTCATCCCCTAGTGTATGGAAGTCAACGCGTGCCTGGCATTGCTACTCCTATCATTCCATTGACTGCTTATACGGATCCTACTGTCCGCATTGGCGGCTTCTTCGGCAACAGCGAATTGTACTTAGCTGGACTCCGACAAGGCGTACTTCAAGAGCCTTACCCTGGCATGAAATACAGCCAACGCGTACAATTGGCCAGCGCCTACTACCCTCACTACCCTATTGGAGCCATCCGAGAAGGCGGCTACTATGGTGAAAGAGGTGTAAACCTCAAAGGCAGCCCTAACGCTCCTGGAACCTTTATCTTTGGAGCCAGCAAAGGCCGCTTTAATGTTTATTCAGGCTTTAACTAAGCCTTTTTTCTTTGTTTTTTTCTTTCTTACTCTCATTAAACGAAAGCTTTAAATACTAGTTTTGTTATTATAGAGTAGTTAAAATGAAGCTTAAATTGGTTATGGTGATCGTCTTAGGCCTTCTTATGATAGGCATGACTTTAGCCTTTGACGGTTACGTTCAGCAAAGCACCCAAGGTACACCTGGCAGTGGTTTACTCTACCGAAACGGTCGCGTAGCGGTGTACCAAAACCCGAATGCCTTCTATGGCTCAGGAGTTTATCAGAAACGGACCACTCAACGAGGCCCTGCTTACAACCCATTCCCTATGCCGAATACTCCAGCAAGCGGACGCGATGGAAGATATAGTTCATACATCTACTTAGACAACCCATTGGCTGCTGAGATTTACAGCAACCCCTCGCTCCTGCAACCTCGCTACATGACCAACAACCAACGATTCCTTGCTGCTTACCCGTACACGCATGGCTTCTACGGCCCTGCCAGTCGAAGAGATAAACGTGCGCCGTTGTTGGATGTGAGCTCAAGTGATAAACGCAACTATGGAAATGTTATGGGATATAAGATTTAGGAGTATAAAATGCCTAGAGTCTTTCAATATGGTTCTAATCTGGATAAAACTCGGCTAGAGAAGCGAGTAGGTTCTGTTAAAGATTTAGGAAGACATGAATTGCCTGGCTTTCGCTTAACCTTTGATATATTCAGTACTGGAAACAATTGTGCAGCTGCGAATATAACGCCCGATCATGATGGTCGAGTTGTCGGTAGAGTTTATGAATTAACACCTGAACAGTTAGCGAGGTTAGACCGTGTTGAAGGCGTATTAGGAGAAGTTGGAAATTATAAAAGAATCTCTCTTGCAGGAGGCCTTGAGACGTATGTAGCTACCGAAAGTCGTCGAGATGTAGCACGTTGCAGAGCTTACCCCCCTTCTGATGAATATTTAAATCATATTATTCGGGGCTTAGGAGAAATCGGTGCCGAAGAAGACTATGTTCGCCAAGTACGAGAGGCTGCTGGCAGAACTACCTGCCCGTCTACTGTTACGGTTTTTGCTGCTTATGATAATCCTTCTACTTACTTACCTGATGCCATTGGCTTAAATGCTAAACTTAGAAAGCAACTTGGAATTCATGAAGATGACCTTGTTGAAATAGAATATGAAGGTAGAACACAGCGTATGCGTGTCAAGAAAGTTCATGAAGAGCTTATTCGCGGACCCTCCAAGACTACAGATCCTATAACTATATCTAGAGCTGCCCGAGAAGCTTTAGGTCTTCCTCTAAAAGATCGAAGAGATACACCTAAGTACAATGCTAGGTACGTAGGATTTACTATAAGAAAAGTTTAGGTCTTTTTTACCTTCACTCCTTCTTTGGTATCTTCCAAAATGTATCCTTTGGCTTCAATTTCCTTCCGGACAGCGTCGGACTCAGCGTATTTTTTCTCTTTGCGAAGTGACTCTCGTTTGTCAATTAAGGCTTGGATGTTTGTAGGGACGTGGACGTCTTCCACTTCTAAAAGCTTTAAGCCGAGTACCTGATCGAACTTTGCCAGAGCATCTAACTTTTCCTTGTTGCCTATAGAGTCGTCTTTCACCAAGCCCCATAGTGTGGCCAAGGCCTTCGGCATGTTGAGATCGTCATTGATGTCCTCTATGAAATCTGCTTCGTATTTTTTCGTGTCGCCTTTGCTTGTTGGGTGTTTTTTCATCTCCAAGATGCGGTCTTTCAAACCTGAGAAAGCATTCTTGGCGGCCTGCAAGGCTTCCATGGTGAAGGCCATGGGGATTCGGTAATGAGTGTTTAGGCAGAGATAACGATACTCCAGCGGATCAAAGCCCTGCTCTTGCAGAGAGGATAAAGTAACTAAGTTGCCTAAACTCTTGCTCATCTTTTCCTTGTCCAAGACCAAGAATTCACCATGCATCCAGTACTTCACCCAGGGGTGCTTGCCTGTTGCGGCTTCAGACTGCGCGATTTCGTTGGTGTGATGCACGGGAATGTGATCGATCCCGCCACAATGAATATCAAACTGCTCGCCTAAGTATTTGATCGACATGGCTGAACATTCGATATGCCATCCCGGATATCCCTCCTCACCCCAGGGACTTTTCCAGTTCAAGAGATGATGTTTGAATTTCGACTCGGTGAACCACAGGACGAAATCATGAGGGTTTCTTTTTTCTGTGTCCACTTCGATGCGTGCGCCGGCTTCTAAGCCTTCCATCTTCAACTTAGCTAGTTCACCATATTGTTTGAATTTAGCAATGTCAAAGTAGACATTACCCCCTGCGAGATACGCGTAGCCGTTTTTTTCAATGCGTTGAATCAGTTCAATTATTTCTTTTATGTGTTCCGTGGCTTTGCAGATGGTATGTGGCATTAAGGTGTTTATTTTTTTCATATCCTCAAAAAAGACTTGAGTATAGAACTGTGCGATTTCCATGACTGACTTGCCTTCCTTTTTTGCGGCCTTGTCCATCTTATCCTCGCCTTCATCGGCATCGGAAGTTAGGTGGCCGACATCCGTGATGTTCATCACATGCTTGACTTTGTATTGGTTGTATTCCAGGACTCTACGTAGGATGTCTTCGAATAGGTATGTACGAGCGTGACCGACGTGCGTGTAGAAGTAAACCGTAGGGCCGCACGTGTAGAGCTTTACTTCCTTAAGATCTAAGGGCTGGAAAGGCTCTTTTTTACGAGTTAAGGTGTTGAATAGCTTTAGCGCCATTAAGGTTCGTTGGCGTCGAGAAGTTTATAATGGTTTTGTGCAGGGGAAATTAGTTTCTATATAGAAGATAATATCTGGTTTATACACAGTATGCCCTTTCCTTAAGTCCGCTGACTCAATACCAATCGCTTAAACACAATCGGAGAAATGATCGTTGTGACCAATGACATCATCACCAACGCTGTAAATAAACCCCCTGATAAAATCCCTGCCCTTAATGCCAAAGCTGCGATCACCAGCTCTACATCTCCTTTTGGATTCAATCCCCAACCCAATAACCAACCTTCTTTCCATTTTCCCCCATCCAGGCGAATCGCAATAGCGGTTCCAAGAACAGTCCCCACGGTTGCGAGAACCACTAACAAGACAATTAACCCTGCATTCGGTATAATTGCACTTAAATCCACATTCACTCCAATCCAAACCGAAAACAACGGAATCAAAAATCCAAATGCGATGATATGGATGGATCGGGAGATGTCGTGCTCTTCCCACTTAGGCAACGTAACATCTCTAAAAATGGTCTGACGAATGACAATCCCTGCCACCATCGCCCCAATCATCGCTCCAACGGAAAGGTACTCTGCTAGTGAAGCAATCAACAAGACAATAATCATCGCTCCGGTAAACCGAGCTGTGCTTGAATTCTCTCTATTGAATAATTTTAGTGTCCAAGGCACCACCCACAACTTCGCTAGCACAATTAATAGAAGAAAAAATCCCATATCCAGCAATAAACGGTCCACTGTAAAATTGGTCACGGCTATGTGGAGCACGGACAACAATACACTGATCATCACTAATTCTACTACGTCGTCTACAGCACCGGCCGTTACAATCAAGTTTCCAATCTTTGATTTTAACATTTTCAATTCTTCCAATAAGTCAACTGAGACGGCTTGTGCACTTACAGACAACGAAATCCCAACAATGACACTCACCAATGCAGAGGCACCAAAAAAAATATGCATGGCAAAATACCCCATTATAAATGGAAGCGAAGTATTAAACACTGAAATCAAGAAAGACTTCCTCATGTTCTGTGTAAACGCTAAAAAATTAGTTTCCAACCCGATATAATAGAACAACAATATAATCCCCAGATTCGCCAAAAATGACAACACCTCCATGTTTTCTGCACCAAAGATGTAAGACTTAAAGCTACCTATCCCTAATATTAATCCAGCCAAAATTTGGCCTACCACTCTAGGCAAACCCAACTGCTTAAATGCCTCTGCCAGCAGATAAGCTAATAATAAACAGATCAAGACCATCAATAAAACAGAGACCATTCTCATTACTCCTTATATTTATATATAAATCTAATGGTGCGCCATTCCTTGTTGGTGGTTTTGGAAACGGCCGTTACTTGACCATAACCATTGGCTTTGTTTTTTCTTTTTTGATGTATTCATCCATAACCATGTTGAGGCAGTCGTTGAAGGCCCTTAAAAGGACTTTGACGTGCGGGTTTTCCTTATTGAGGATATACAATTGTGTTTTACTGATGACTCGGTGCTTTTTCACATACCTTTTTTCCTCTAGTTCATAGATTGCTTGGTAGGCTTTTGGACGGGAAATTTCCAAGTCTCTAGCCATGTCACCTATGGAGATACCCAATTCTGCAGCTTCTAAAAGGTATTCTAAAATGCGGTTGTCGGTCGTAATTCCAAAGACTTCGCAAAAGACTCCTGGTGTTGAAGACTTAACGGTTTCATCTATCTCCATTTTTCTTCCTCTTCCATTTTCTCTTTTAGCTCTTCTGTTTTTCTTGGATTTAGACTTATATGCCATTCTGACCCTTTTCCAGTTCTTTTTTTCATTCGTAAAATAAATATTTCATTTATAATTTCAGTATATCCTTTTTGAAATTCTTTCCATTCTTCCTTTGTCAGGAGATTTCTTACTCTCGTCAATAGTCTTTTTTCTGGGATGTGTTTTCCACCTATGTATCTTCTGGCGAATAGTATTCCCAGAAACCTTTTTAGCGCTCTGTCCATCTTTATACCTTTTACATTTTATCTTCCCTTGGATTTTCATACAGATCGCTAAAAAGGTTTCTATTTACTAACAAAATTTTTTTGGTTAAACCAAATTTTGGGAGTTCCAAAAATTTACTACTACTTATTATTTATTGTAAATTTTTGTTAACGATCTGTAAATTATTATTAACTATTTAAATGTTTTCCTTTGTCTTACTCTCACGATAAACCACTTGAACTCCTTTCTCTTCTAGTCGTTGAACCGCTGTTTGATACGCCTCCCCTGAACCTTGGTATTGACCAAACAACCCTTCTGTGTACTTCATCGGAATCACTCTGAATCCTGCTTCTTCTACCCTCTTAATTGCTTCTTCCTTTGTCAGCTCATCGTATTCAAAACGAACCTTTCTGTCTAAACTCATCCTAACCTCAACTCCTGCACCCATTCTTGTTGGCTTGCTTTTCCACTGACTAATTTGTCTGCCCTCACCAAACCCACCCCATACTTTTTTCGATTCTCTGGATCCAAACTTGATCCTAACTCGTCTGCTGAAGACTTCAAACGCTCCTCTAACTCTTTGGGTGAGCCTTGTTTAACTGATTTACCTAATGCGAGGCTCCCAGTTACATGAGGGGTCGCCATGCTTGTCCCTGAGAATTCCTGATAACCCCCAGGGACAGAAGAATAGATGCTCACTCCCGGAGCAGAGATGTCATTGGTCTCATAAATATTGCTAAACTCAGCGTGCTCGTTGTTACGATCCACCGCTGCTACGGCAACCACATTGTTCAATGCTGCGGGATAGCTCGGACCATAATATTCGTTCCCAGCTGCCGCCACTACAGTGATTCCTCGCTTTACGGCCTCTTGAATTACTTGATCCTCAAAATAGGAATATTGGGAACTCCCCAGGCTCATGTTGATAACTTCCATCTTATTATCGATGGCCCACTCAATCCCCCGTAACACATCTGCTTCACTCCCATACCCTTCATCACTTAATACTTTTATTGCATATAAACTACACGCTGGAGCAACCCCTGTTTCCTCTCCAGCGACGGTACCGGCTACATGCGTTCCATGCCCATTCCCATCATAAGGATCTGCGTTATCCTCTACAAAATTATATCCCTTATTTCCCCCAAAGCGATTTTTTACTTCTTCATGAGTGTAATCCACGCCAGTATCGATGATCCCTACTTTCACGCCCTTTCCCTGCGTTGTTTTGTTAGCTATGTCTGCACCGATGTTGTTCAAATTCCATGCACTCCCTGGCCGGCTGTTTAACTTTACTGAAACTGGAAAGCCGCCTTGAATCAACTCCGGAATGTACAAAACCCTTGCCGGAGAAATATGGCCTGCCCAAGACAGGCGTTGCTTTAGATAAGAACAGATTTTTTCCTCCTCTCTTCCCCCACACTCCACAGCAACAAAAGGGACATACTTGAATGAGTAACTGGGTAGTTTCAACTCTTTCTCCAATGCTTCCCGACCTTTTTCTGAACAGATACCTCTTCCTCGGATCTGAACTAAAACCCGAGATCTCTTCTTTTCTATCTTTTCCACCCATTTATCTTTCTCTGGGGTTTTTTTCTCTGTGAATATCTCCTTAAACAACTTCCTTGCAAACTGACTTCGATAGCTCAAACGCCCACCCCCACGTTCTCCCTTAAGGTGTCGTACGATTCCAGTACCTCTAAGAAATCAGCCTCTTTCGGTAGTTCGTAATGATCCCTGTCTAAATCCCTTCGAAAGCAGGCTTCAAATGCACGATTCACAATTTCTGCTACATCTGCTCCTACCAGCCTAGGTTTACCTGCTTGCTCTAACTCCTCTGATTTTCTCGCTAACCCTTTAACCAATACTCTGAAATCTTCTTCGCTCCCTCCTTCTCCCACCCTTCTGAAACGCTTTTCCCAATGAATCTGAGCGACTTCCTCTAGTTCAATCGGACCTGGATAATGAAACGGAATGATCTTTGAAAAACGATGTGGCGAGCGCAACTTTTTATCTATACACTTTATTTCATTAGTGGCTCCTACATACAATGTGAAGTTATTTTCTTCGGTTTCACACATCTTTAACGCTAAAATATTGGTTACATTTACCCCGATGTCGGAATGTACCCACTCTCGGTTCCGACCGATCGAGTCTATTTCATCCAGGAAGAAAACCCGGTCTTTACCTGATAAGACTTGCTCCAATTGCCTTTCGGTCTCTCCTGCCCACTTACTCAAAAAATCCGTTAAATGCACTTCTACAAATTCGCAATCCAACTCGGATGCTAAAACTCTGGCTAGTAAGGTTTTTCCTGTACCTGAGGGGCCGTAAAACAAAAGACCTCTAGGAAATGAGTACCCCCAACGTTCGCACTTCTTTACGCTTCTATACGCCTTGATCAGGTAATTCACTTCCTCCTTTGCCTCTCGATTGCCCCCTACCTCTGCCAAAGAAACCTTTGCGTGGTTTGGGCGAACTCTATATGTAGAAAATCCATCATATCGAAGCCCTTCGTATGAAAGACTAAGATCCTTTACCCTTTCTAACAACGGCTTATACGCCTCTTTCGAACCCTCTGATTCTGCACGCTCTGCTACCCACAACAAAAATCCTCTCCCATAATCAAAAACCCTTTCTGAGGAAACTTGGCTTACCATCCCCTG
>Ga0209542_10009260_pt1 | contig 18118 bp, 7 predicted proteins | sample RifCSPhighO2_01_FD_184028 | JGI IMG/M metagenome (GOLD analysis project Ga0209542, IMG submission 184028) | Soil microbial communities from Rifle, Colorado - Rifle CSP2_plank highO2_0.1 (SPAdes) (version 2) | ecosystem: Environmental > Terrestrial > Deep subsurface > Rock core/Sediment ...
GGTATAGTTTTTTGGCGATGCTCGCGCGCATTGCCGGAAGGTACTTGCGCACTATTTCCTCGCAAGGAAACAACGTTTTCATAGACTCGCCCCACAACACTAGCTAATGAAAATAATGCTATAACTGAGTTATAAATCGTGTGGGTCGCACGCTAGCCGCGTTTTCCTGCCCTCACTCAAGCTTGCTTGAGAAATTGCTGGTAGACGAATTCGGCGAACGCTTTCTCGTCCTTCCGTTCGACCGCTTTTATGAGTGCGTCGAAGTAGGATTGTGAATCTTTCGAGATGTTGAGCAGAGGATAGCCTTTGTCGAAAAGGGCCTTGTTGAGGAGAAGCCTCGACACTCGTTTGTTGCCGTCCTCGAACGGATGTATCATGTAAAAGCGAAGGTGCAGCAGGGCTGCCAGTTCAATCGCGTTGAGCGCTCCTTCGCTGGCGTTGTACCATTCGATTAGGGTTTGAAGCCTTTTCGTAACTTCCCTATGGGCGGGAGGCCGAAAGCCTATTTCTTCCGCCCGCTGGTAGCTTTTGAGGTAGATGTATGCCTGTTTCGAGCGTAACCGTCCGGGTGCCCGTTTTCCGTATTGCGCCATGATGATTGCGTGAAGTTTCAAGAGGAAGCCGAGGGAAATGCCTTTCTTGCTTTCCTTGACGAAGCGAAGCCCCTTGATCATGTCGAGCGCCACCTGCAGGTTTTCGTCCCGCAGGCTCTTGACGTTCTTTTGGTCGAACTTGAATGCGAGGCCGGCGTCCTCTTTGGTGATGGGAACGCCTTCTGTGGTCAGCGTGGTGTAGACAAAATTGACTGTGTCCACTTCGTCTTTTTCGTCCTTAGCCGCTTTCCCGAGCTTCTTAATTTTTGTGAGGTGTCTCCTGCGCCGTTTTTCCGCCTCAATGAGCTGCTCCCGCGAAAGGTAAAGGCGTCCTGCGCCGGATAAAATAGAATCGTACATTTTATTCAGGAGTTCTTGCTTTTTTTCCTCAAGCCCTCTTTTTCCGGGAACCCTTTTTCCTAAAAACACTGAAAAAGATACGGGCTTTTCAAGCCGGACCGATTCCTCCATATAGTAGTACTGCTGGCCATTGACGACCTTCGGTCGAATTCGCATATATTTAATAGCCGATACAACTATTTAAGGCTTACCACACATTTAAGCCTAAAACTGTGTGCCTAAAAATCAAGAGCTAAAAGCTTACTACACATTTTAATTGGTTGCAGTAAGGTAAGCTCGACTCCTTGGGTTGGGCTCCCTTCCGTAAGGGAGCCTAGCCGGGGTAAAGCGCCTTGGCCGGGCGAAAGGCGCGTCAGCGTTGCTGTTCGCTTTCCAGCGTATACGCCGGTTCGGGGTAGATGTACTGCATTATCGTGAGGTTGTCTACGCTTGTTTTTCCGGAATCCCCGTCGTAAATTTTGATGTTTAAGTTCGGCACTCTGCCGTCAATAGACGTAACTGATGAAACCCTGCCGAAACCGTCTATCAGCGTGCGTTTAGTGGCGTTTTGAATTACCGTAAACGTCCTGAATGTATTGTCGTAAGCGGTTACGCCGGCATTGCAGCGGAAGCGGTAAAACAAGTTGTAGAAGTATCCGCCTGAAGGAGGGCAGTAGGCTTTGTAACCCCAACCTTCAAAATCTTGCACCCCGTATTTCACAAATCCCACGGTGGAGCTCGAACGTTCCGTGGTTTTAATGGCCATGGTTGTTTTTGCTCTCGGCAGCCTTTCTACAATGGAGTACTGTTCGCGCGTTGAAATCCAATTGTTACTGCCGCCACCGCCCACCGTCAAAACTCCGCCAGACTCCACGCACAAGCCGGCGTTGCAAACCCACTTGCTCGCATTAAGCGTATTGTCATCGAAGTCGTCGTAAAACCAGTACACCCTTTGTTTGTTGCCCTGCGGCGTCATAGTCTGGTTGTTGCCGTACTCCAGCCTGTAAGAGTCTGTAACGCCGTTTTTAGGTAAAACCCGCTGGAGCCTGAACAAAATGTTGGTGGCCGTCGAATTGCAGTTTTCAACAGCCCTATCCAACTCTTTTTTTGCAATCGAATCCCATACTCCTACGTCCGAACAATCTGCTTTGAGCTTTCCAGCGGTTACTAGCAAAACGGTGTTTAGGGAAACGTTGGCTGTATAGTTCACCGTGAGCGCAAAACCAGCGGTGTTGGAGATATTTAGTTTCCTAGCATAGGCGAATGCACTTGAGTTCCAATTATTTCCGCTGGTAACGGCGAACTGCTGTAGCCCTGTAGAATTCCAGTTGCCCGCGGAATCGTTGAAGTAAAACGCCCATTTTACGAGCGCATTTTGCGCTGGCAGGATTTTCACTGCGCTTGCCTGAGCATTTTGCATTCCACCGAGTGAAACCCACGAGCTGTTTTGCATCACGCCCGTTCCGTTGTCCCACGTGAAGATGAATCCGCCCAAGCCCGTTTGTGCATCGCTCAAGTTAGCATAAAACAATGCCGCGGAATACGCCGCAGTAGTGTTGACGCCCTGCGAAAGGGCGCGTGGTGGGGTTCGGTCTACGATAAAACGCCGCGTTTGCGATGGCGTGGAATTTTGCTGGCCGTTTGACGCTATGACGAACCAGTCGTGGGTGCCCTCGCCGGCATTCCAGTCGAACTGGATGCTAGTGCCGTTGTACAACAGCCTCGGCTGGCCGCCGTTTGGCGCGCCGAAGACGTAAAACAAAACTTCGTTGCAGCCCGAACTGCTCGCCGAATATTCCAACCGTACGCTCGAACCGTTTGTAATGAAGCCTTCGAGTGGTGACCATAATTGCAGGCAGAACTGGTTGGTGCAGGTTTGGTTCAAGACTAACACGTTCCAAGAAGTGCTTGCATAGTCGAAACCGTCGGAAGCGAAGGCAGTCAAGTTGTTCGAACCTACCTTATCCTCGGTGCCCTCCAGGATGAGCGTGTTGTTTACCCCGTTTTCGGCAGTTTCATTCCTGAACCAAGAGTAGAACAGCGTTTCGCCGTCCAAATCCGACGCGTTGATTTGGAACGAAGCGTTTTGGCCCAACGCGAGGGTTATGGCACCGGAAGCGGGGCAGAAGCCTGTAATTGTCGGAGGGCGGTTGAGGTTTAGAACGTTTATTTTGACCACGCGCGAGTCTTGCAAAAGCCCGTCGCTTGCGGTGATCACTGTGAAATAAACGCCAGAATCGTTGAAGCCCGTCTGCCAAAAGCCGTCGCTTCCGACGGGCGCGCCTATAGCGTAAGTTATCCCGTCCCCTTCAAGGTCCGAAGCGACGGGGGTTATGGAAACGTTTTGGGTTTCATTAACCGTTATTTCCTGGATTTCTTGCAGCAACGGCGCGTGGTCTGTAATCACTGGGTGGGAAATGCTTTTCGTCCTTCCCAAGTACGTCAAATCCACTGCCAAGGAATACGCGATGTCGTTGCGGCTCAAATTGTCCAATGCAAGCTGTGCGATGTTGCCGCCCGGTGTGAGCTGCAACTGCAGCACTCCAGTCTGGCGGATTTCCATACCTTTCAACAAGTAATATGTAACGTTCGCTCCTACCTGCGTGTCGAGAAGATTGTTCAAAATCAATATCGCCTGGGTGCTTGGGCCGCTAATCACTTCCGGAATGATCAGCCGGGGGTCTATGAACGCCGTTTTCAGCGAAAAGCCCGAAAAAGTTTTAGTCTCGTTGTTCTCGACAAATTCCAGGGAGTATTCCGTTTCCCCTTCGTCGCTGGACGCGTTGAACTGCAAAGAATCGGTGAGATTTCTGGAGAAAAGCTTTTCCGCCACGACTGCATCGCCTTGCTTCAAAACCAGCCGGTAAACGCTGGAATTCTGGAATTCGCCTATTAGCGCGAGGGAAACGTTCAAATCAACCTGCGCGCCTGGCCTTACGGGGTTCGCGTAGTCCATCGAGTTGATTATTATCGGAGAGTTCGGGTAGTACTCGATTTTGTAAGTCATTTTCTTGTAGAGCCTGAAAATGCCGCCTTCGCAGTCCACTGCAGCAACAGGCCTGATGTTAGCAACAACTGCTTGCCTATCCTGAGAGAATGAATCGAAAAACTTTATTTCCGCGGGAGTGGAGTTGGAAAGGCAGACTCTGGAAACAAATTGTGTGCCGTTCCAAGAAGGCAAATTAACTGCCAAGTCTACCGGCTCTTCTAGAGAAACCAATCTGACGTTTACGATTACGCTCTTCAAAGGAAAGAACGATACTATAGATTTGCGCGGCAAAGCCAATTCATAATACTCCTGTTGAAGCGCGGTTCCGTCAACGGCTAAAAGCGAGTAGTTCTCCCCTTGAATTATGGAATAGTTCGTGAAGTTCAATTGGATTTCCTGCGAGAAAGTCTGGTTGGAATCGAAAAAGATTTTCGACCTCATTTTTCCAATGGAATTCTCGTCGACAGTTTCGCCCGCAACGTATGAAAAGCCCGAAGTGTTGGCGTACTGTTGGCATGTCGCTTTCCAGTCGCTTTCGTTCACTTGCGACGGGAAGGAGACCCGCGCGAAAGGCGAGCCGTAGAAGGAATAAGACATTAGCGTCAAGCCGCTGGGCTGTTGCGACTCCCAGTAGTATAAGTTTCGGGCGTTGGTGTAAGCTCTTCCTACTTCGTTTATTTTAACCAGCGAGCACAAGAACGCGTAGACGAAATCGCGGTTTGGAACGGCGTTTGTCGCAACAACCAGCGAATCCTGCCCGAGTGCCCCAATGAAGGAATTTTCGCCGGAGAACGAGCGTGGAAGGTACAAGCCGCTGTAAGCGCTGTCTGAAATGAATAGCGGTTTTTTCGAGGCGAAAGCGCTTTTCAGCTGTGGGTCGTCTGGCGTGAGCCTGGAACCGTCGTTTGTTTTGATGACTGCCCTTCCGTTTTCAATGCCGCCGAACGCTTCCAGCGCAAACAACCCGCTTTGCTGCCAGGCGTTGAAATCGGTTTTCAGTGTATTCCAATTCCAGCTGTTGCCGATTATTGTGTTGTAGCGGAAGATGTTGTTGTTCGGAAACGCTTTGGAAAGCAAATTCCCCGTAGCACAGCGGGGGTTTGGCCCGATGCAGCCCAACACCGGGCCGTCGGTGGTGTAGTACGTGGAATGTTGGAGGTTGAATTGGTCTTGCAGCAGCGCTTGCTTTAACTCTGCCGGCGAGTCGCCGACAATGCGCGCCACGCTTGCGGATTCGAAGCTGGACGAAGCGGCGTGCACGGCCGCGGACAGCAACAACAGCAAAAGTACTATTTTCACACTACAAAACCTCGATAAGTTCGGCATCAAGTCTGCCGATTAGGTGGATCCAGTCTCCGGCTTGAAACTCGCCTTTTTTAGCGTCAGTTTCGACGACAACCCCGCAGTCGACCCAAAGGATTTCCCGCGGCGGCGCGCCTCCGTGTTCCGCAGCAGGTTTTTTTTCTATCACCTGGCCGAAAATTTCAAAGTGGACTGTTCTTTCATCAATCCAGTTAGCCCTCTTTTCCTTCAATTGATTTTTTCCCGATTTTAAATTGAGAAATTTAAGCCCGACGTTTGCGTATCGATTGAGCAAATTATCCAACAGTTTGCGTCCATAACCGAGCCGGTGCGTTGGAATTTTCATGCTTGGATATGGGAAGAGACGCCGCCAATTTGGGACAAATGCCCAAATTCGAACGCCATTTATTTCGAGTTTGATAAATGCATCTACGATGCTATCTTCGCTTTCGGCGGCGCAGGGTATGGCTTCTAAAATTTTTGCCTTGTACGGTTCTGTCATTTATATCACCTTTTAGAGCCTATGCAGGATATGCGGTTATTATTGAACCGAGTTTATCCGGGTCATTTCCGATTATCACTTTTAGTGTTCTGTCGACGCCTTCTGGTTTGTACAGCACTTCCCCCAAAACCGGGTTTTTCTTTTCTACCGCTTCCATAATGAAATCGAGGACTTTATCATCAGTGCCCAGAGCCAATTCCGGGAATGCGTTCCTAATGTGTGCTATGCGGTCTGCTTTGATGTGGTCTAGACCCCATGCAGAGTTGCCTTGTTTTAGCGTGATTATCCCTCGTGTTTTTTTATTTCCCGCCAGCAATTCCCCGCTTGCGGTTACAATAGCACCCTCTTGGTTGGCATCAAACGATTTTCCGAAGCGGGTCACGCGATGGTTCGCCCCGCTGTAAATTACGTCTTGGGTTATCACATCGTCGGCCTTTGCGAGAAAGTTGCCTAGTTCTTCGGCAATTTTAGGGTCTTGATTTATCACTTTTTTCCCGAGTGCCTTTTTCGTCAGTTCGAAAATCTGACTTTGTTTCGAACCGAAGCGTTTGAACGAGGTGTACAGTGGTTCTAATGTCGTGTCGCCACGCAGAATCCCTTTAGCTTCGTTCAAGTCGGTAATCCTGTCTCCTACTTTCACCCACCCTACGCCGACGAACGGCACGAAAGCGAATGCCGTGTCCAAAACGCACCAAGCGCCCCTGCCGAAGTCGGCGTACCGTTCGTTCCACAGCGTCGCTGCGAAGTGCCCGCAGTCGTTTGCGATGCTGCAAACGTCCCCGGCAGTGTCAAAAACAGGAAGCACGCCCGCGAGGCTGCACGAGTCTAACGCCGTTTCAAGCATCACCATTTGCGAGACTTGCGTGCCGCGGAACATGTCTTTCTGAACGAACAGGTTCAACCCTCGCAAGGCGTGCGGGTTGTTTCCGGATAGGATGAGCGCATACTCCTTTTCTCCCAGAAAACCGTCTCCCCAAACGTTTCTTTCTATCGAAATGGTGTCTGCAATCGCCCCGAACCAGGGGATGCATTTTATCGCGTTGTTGTTTTGCCTGTCTCCAATCAAAACAAGCGTTTTTCCCCTCAACAGCACGGTATCGCAAGTTATGTCGCCGGAATGCAAGTCCGACTCTATTATTACGCCGGGGAATTTTGTCGTCAGGGTAGTCTTAAATTCGGAAATGCGGTTTTGCATTTCCTGCGTGGGCGAGTCTGGAGTTACGAACTGAATGCGGTTTGCCGGCTTGAACAAGTCGGGCAGGTCTTTGAACGGTTTTTCTACTTTTGGGATGAACGCATTGTCGCTGTAAATGTAGTTTGTTTCAGGTTGTTGCCAAAACCACTGTCCCGATAACGCTCGGTAGTCGACGCGGTAGTGTGGTATTACGAAATCGTCTCCCAGTAAAACGACGCTTTTGCACGATGAGGCTAGACATTTTTGCTTGATGAAGTTTGAAACCGAGAGGGCGTAAGCGTTGTTGTCTGGAATTGAGGGGTCGAGCGGGTCGGAATAGTATTGAGAGAAAATGGTGAATGGGTTTCCAGCCAGGTAGTCGTTCAAATCGTATACGACCGTGTTTTTCTCTTGGGCTTTTTGGTATGCGGCTTCCAAAACGCTTTGTACGCCTCCGTAGTCGAAGGCATACCTGTCGAGCAGTTGGTTGCGGTTGGTTAGTATTATCGCTTTCGGGCTTCGCGTTATTTGTACCTGTTGGCTTGAAACCGTGCCGAATGCGCCGGTCGCGTCGAAGTGGTATACGGTTTCCTGTGCATCCGGCTTTACCGTGAACCTGCAGTTTGTTTCCCCAGCGTTGAGTGTAAGCTGGCCGTTAACGCAGTTGCCTGAAGTCACTTCGAAGGCGTTGGCGTCGAAAGAGAAGGTTATCGTTTGTTGTGTTTGGGATGTTATTTTGAGGGCGAGCAAGTCTGCCGGCTGCTTGAAGATAGTCACTCCTGTGCCCGCGTAATCGACGAAAAAGCCCGGCCTTGAAGGGTTGTTTTCGCACCACCCGCTACGACGGTCTGGAGCTATTCGGCATGCTTGGTTCAAGTTGCAGTCTTGAACCAAACCCTGTTCGTAGCAAGGGTCTTGGTCGAAGTTGGTTTTGCAGGCGTAAACGTCGCCCGCGCTACAAGTGTACTCATCATGGTCTGAACATTCGTTGGAGCATTGGTTTTGGCACGCCCCGTTTGAGCAAGTCTGCCAATAGCTGCAGTTTTCGATGAGCCTTTGTTCGTCCCCCTGCGAGCAGAAGGCATTCCAGTGCCCGGCGCTGTTGCAAGTGTACGTCCTGTACGTCCGGTAGACGTCCCCCGTGCTGCAGAAATTATTGCTTACGAATCCGTCCGTTCCACAATCTGTGTTTGAAGAGCACGCGGGATAGCCGCATTCGCTGTTGTAGTTGCAGGCACCCGTACAGCATTCGGGCGTGCTTGTGCCCGGATTAGAGCAAGAGTTTCCGTTTTGCTTGCAGTTCGCACACTGGCTTCCCGAGCAGTATGTCCCGGGATTGCAGTTCTGGCCTCCGCCCCATTGATAGCAGCCGTTGCCGTAGTCGCCGCAGGTTTCCAAGTTGAACATGTTGGAGCACCTTTGCGCCCCGTTAGTGCATTGATTGGTGCACCGAACGTACGGATTGGGGTTGGTGGAAAAAGAGTTTTTCGAAGAAACATCGGTAGGATTATTCCCCTGCCTGCAAAATGAGAGTATGAATGTTTTGTGAACGTAATTGCCGGTTTCAGGCCATCCCGGGCTATAGCTCCATCCAGTGTCAAATGCCCGGTTCTGGTTCGCATTGAGGTAGTATGATGCGGGAAAGAGGTAGTGCCCCAAGATTTGTCCAGAAGGACGGAAAAGGTCGGTAAAGAGGTAGTAGAGTATCGTAAAAGAGTTTTGGTTGTAATATGTGAAACCCGCGGACGTAAGCGGCTCGTTCGCACTGAAGCTCGATTTGGTTGCGTGACCGTCCGAGCTTGATATGGAGCACGCCTGGGTTTTTCCAGCAGTTATTTCGTACGGCGCGCTCGAATCATAATCGCTATTCCACCCGTATACCTTGACGTAGAAATAACTCGCAGAAACCGTTGTAGTGCAATCCTCCGTTACGCCCCTTAGTGCTTGACATGTTTTCACAGGGTTGCCGGTGCAGCTGTCATATATTTTGATGTCATAATCCCTGTTGTTCGGGGGAACGACTATTACGTGCACGGGTAGGGTTCCCGAATAGCCGAAATCTCCCCTGTACCAGTCGACATCGCCAGAGTCATCTATTTTTTCTTCGTAAAACGTTTCAGGATGCCCCAGTTGGTTGAAGACGGTGGTACCGCAATTGTCGTTGTCGCCGTCGGCCCAGGCGTTTTGCGGTGCTAGAACCATTAATGCCAGGAGCGCTAGTGCAATGCGGTAATCCAGTTTGTGCAAAAACTCATCCGCCGACTAGGAATTTCCACCACGGTCTGCTTGCGCTTATCAGTTTCCCGTTCGTCGCGTCGATGGTTGCTCCGACCGGGTATTCGACGGGAATCAACCACAAGATTTTAGCTTTCTTGGTTCCATCGATTTGGTAAGCTATGCCGCTATCGGTTTTTTTGAGTTTGATTTGGCGGTCCGCCATTGCTCCGAGCTCTTCTGTTGCGGTTGCAAGCACTCCGTCAGGCAACGCTTTGAGTTCGGTCTCTTCGATTGTGAGGCCTTGCTCGCTGAAGCCCAGCCTGGAATCCGCGGGCGCGGTCGCCGTAACGCCTCCGGACTCGATTGCAATGCCGTTCGAATCGCGCGAAATCTTGAGGCGCCCCTGTTTTTCTCCGGAAAACCTCAATTCCACGCTCCTGCTCGAAAGCGTTTTGGCTTCGGTTTCGCTTGCTATCGTCGGCGTCGGAGCTTTCGAGTTTTGATTTTCAACTTTCCCCTGCTGGTTGGAGGGAGGGATTTGGTAGCTGCCGTCAAGCGAAAGGTAGAGCCCGTCGATTATTGAAATGGAATCGACTTTGTTTGCGGGCAGAGTGGCGTGAATGTCCTGGTTTTGGTCAATGCTTCTGACCGATCCGCCCTCCTGTTCAATGCTTTGCACGGTCTTGTCCAGGCCGTTTTGACCTAGGGTTATTTTGATGTCGAGCGGTTGGCTGCTTTCCCCTAAATAATCAAGATAGTCAGCAAGTTGAGAATCCATGCCGGTGTGTCTTTTCTTGGGGTTGTCCGGTGCAGGGACTTTCTTGGGCTCGAGGTTCAGGGGCATGAAGTTTTTGGAAGGCACGGGCCTTCCGTTCAAAACCCCTTCCACCGCGTCTTGGAACGCGTCGTAGCCGTACGCGCCCGTAATCCTGTTTTCGCCGACGAATACGGTCGGCACGCCCTCCACGTTGTCCGCCTTCGCCTGCATGATATTGTTGTCTACCGTCTGCTTTGCCCCCCCGGATGAAATGCATGTTTCGAACGTGGCAGAATTCAATCCTATTTCCTGTGCGTGTTTTTCCAACAGCGCCTGGTCTTGGCGTTGTCCGGTGCTTTCGAAGACTTTTTGCTTGAACTCCTCGAACTTCCCTTGGCTTAGCGCGCATTCGCTCGCTTCAGCGACTTCCCTTGCGAACGCGTACAGTTCTTCGAGCGGGTAGTGCCTGAACTCAAGCTCTATCCTACTTCCGTATTCGGATTTGAGCTTCTTGTTCAATACCGAGTCGACCGCCTGCGCAAAGTGGCTTTGCAAGTCCGAATAAAACACTACTCTCGCGACTGCTTCTGGCGAGCGTGCGGGTCCGGAAACGAAATACTCTCCCGACACGCTTATTTGCGATGCAGAAACGCATTGCTCTGTTCCTTGTGAATTAGGCATGCACGCTACTGTTATCGGTTGGGCTTGGGCGCTAGGCTGGGGAACTTGGCTTGGTTTAGGTGAAGTGGAGGGCGTTGCAATTACTCCCTCGACGATGGCTTCAAGTTCGTTGAAAGATTTCGTGCCTTGGATTATCCTGCCGTTTATCTCGAACGCCGGAACTCCCAAAACGCCTTTTTCGCTTGCCTCCGCAAAGTCGGAATTCACTTTCTGGGCTTTCCGGCTTGAATCCAAACATTCGTTGAATTTCAGGGTGTCGATGCCGTTGATTGCAGCCGCATGGGCTTTAAGGGACGGGATGCCCAGCGAGTTTTGGTTTGCCAGCAAAACACGCTTGTATTCATTGAATTTGCCTTGGTCTCGTGCGCATTCGCTCGCCTCGGCCGCCTTGAATGAATTCGGGAATATGTTTGTAATTGGAAAGTGCTTCACTTGTACTTCGAGCCTTCCGGCGTACTGGCGTTCAAGCTGGTCGAGCGCAGTTTGCTGCTGTGCGACGAACGGGCTTTGCAAGTCGACGTATTCCGTCAAAATGGCTTGCGCGACAACCCCGCTAGAAAGAAAGATCAACGCCGCTGAAAACGCGTAAATATTCAACCCCATTCTGCCACCCCAATTTAGTCGAGCTTCCATCCGCATATAAGTTTTTTGGTTGATTACTAGCTTCGTCCCTACCCTCCACCGTATCATCGTTGCTGTTCGCTTTCCAGCGCATACGAGGGTTCTGGATAAATGTACTTCATCATCTTGATTTCGTCGAAGCTGGTGTACCCGTCCACCCAGTCGTAGAGCGAAACGCGCATTTCCGAGTTTTGCACCCTGCCCGTGTCTATGTCGGAGTAGCTGCCGTCGTCAAGGTTGACGGCGCGCACGCGCGTTCCGTTCAAGTAAATGACGAACTTCTTTTGGGCCCCGCCGTACGCGTTGATGGAATCGTTGGTGTCGTGCGTGACCCCGTCGGAAATGAACATGCAATCGGTGCATGGGCTGGAATAGCCGACGTCGACCTGGTGTGCGTTTCCGACGTCGAACCCAAAGTTGCTCGTGGTTTGCGCGGAGGTGCTTACGCTTGCGAGCAGTTTGGCGTGGTTCAGTCCGCCTTGCAGGGTGGCTCGCTGGAGTGCAATGAGCCGGTTGTCGGATATTCCGCCGACGGTCACTACCCCTCCCGCTTCTGTGCAAGTCCCGTAATCGCAAACCCATTTGCTCTCGTTAATCGAATTGTCGTTGAAGTCGTCGTACAGCCAATATACCGCCTCGTTGTTGTTGAACGGCGCGTTTTGCGTGTTTCCGTATTCCAGCGCGTAGTCGGCGCTGGAGCCGGAAGGAGTTATGGCGCGCTGGAGTTTGAACAGCACTTGCGTTTCTCCAGAATAGCATCCGGCGACGGCGCGGTCGATTTCTTTTGCCGCGATTTTGTCGAAAACCGCCAAATCACTGCAATCCGCCCGCATTTTGCCTGCCGCAATCAAGTTTTGCGTGTCGAGCGTAACGTTTGCAGTGTAGTTAGCGTCGAGTTCGAGCGAATCGTTGTTGTTGGTAACGTTTAGCAGGCGCGCGTAGGCAAACGAGGAATTCCACCACGGCCCGTTTTCGGTGACGACGAACTGCCGGACGCCAGTAGAATTCCAGTTGCCCGCGGAATCGTTGAAGTAAAACGCCCACTGCACCGTGGTGTTGCTTGCGGGCAGGGTTTTCGCGGAGTAAGCGAAAGCGTTTTGCGTTCCGCCGAGCGGAACCCACGAGCCGTTTTGCATTTCTCCAGTCGCGTTGTCCCATGCGAACACGAACCCGCTCAATCCGTTGGCGTCGCTTGCATTGGAATAAAACATTGCATCGGAATATTCGCCTGTGGAATTCACGCCGAACGAGAAAACATCGGGCGGAGTGAGGTCGACGGTGAACGTCCTGGTTTCGGACGGGCTGGAGTTTTGACTGCCCTCGGCTGCAACTGCAAACCACGAATGCTGCCCTTCCTGCAAGCCGGTCCAGTTGAATTGCGTGTTGCGCCCGTAGTAAAGCAATGCCGGCGTGCCGTTGCCTTCGGCTCCGTAAACGTAGAATGAAGCGTTGCGCGTGTAGTACTCGCTGGAATTGTATTCCAGCAACACGCTTGAAGCGCTGGTGATAAAGCCGTCCGGCGGGGCGAGCAGTTCGGGCGCCAAGGGCGGGAAAGAACCGCGGCCGTAAAGCCAGTTGAACGCATTGGCCAAAAGCTGGCTTTGCGATTGCGCGTTTTCGACCGATTCTATCGCGAAAGCGAAGTAAAGCATTTTCTTTTGCGGAGTAGACGCGATGATGGCGTAATCGCCATTCTGCCATTGTGCGATTCCTTGCGAGGAAGGAAGTATCGGCTGGAGCGAGTCGGGATACCGCCCGCGCGAGCCGTTTGCCGAAAGGGAGGGTATTCCAGCGAAAACCTGGTGGTTCAAGAGCGTTAGGGTGGAAAGCGAACCGTTCAAGTCCAAATCGCCGGCGTAGGATGCGTTGAACCATGCGAGTGTCGAGTCGTTCTGGTGGTCGAAGCCTATGTCCGCGCCTTCAAGCAAAACCGGGCCCGAGTAGTTCGACAGCGCGTCGAAATCTTCTTCACCCAGAACCTGCCCGTTGTAGTTGCCCGCGCTCCAAACTACGAAATTGTATTTGCTGAGGTTTTCGGCGGTCACTTGTCCGTCTACAGCTTCGTCCCAAGAGCTCGTGCAATACCCTTGCTCGCGCAACTCTTGGAAGAACAGCGCCCCGCTTTCGCCTCCCTCGTTGAATTCCACGTCGGAATCATTGACCACGAGGACGAAGCCAGGCTTGGTGCATTTGTATACCGTCGCATTCAAGGAATTGTCGGTGTAATTGAAGTCGCCTTGGTTTTCCACCCTCACTTGCAAGTCGTTCCTTCCGGAAGTGAAGTTGATGAACGCCGGTATTTGTTTTTTTTGCCCTGCGGCCATGAACAAGTATTTTGAGTAAATCTGTTGCGAGCCGCGGGTGACGAACAGCGTCGCGTAAGTGCTGTTTCCTCCGTAGTTGGAAACGTTGATTTTCAAGCCGGTAACGATGGTGGCGTTGATTCTAGTTGCACTGATTACCGTGAGGTTGGAAGAGAAGTTTCCGCCGCTAGAGTTTGGCGGCGTTGTGGGCGCGGGCTGGGGGAGGATTACGCTTTCCACGCGCAAGTCGGCTTGCGTGGGCGCAGTGTAGACTTCGATGGTTTTAGAGTCGTTGGCGTAGTCGAGCTCGGGCGCGTTGAAATCGTCGTTGGCTTTCACTTCCAGCGCGTGCAAGCCGTAGGGAAGCGTGAGCGTAAAGTTTTCGCTTTGGTTCTGCGTTTGGCGCGAGAAAAGCTTTTGCCCGTCGACGTAAACGCCGTAGGAAAACGGCGCAGACGCGCTGCTGAAGTTCACGCGCACGGCGAACGGCGTTTGGTTGATCGAGTAGGCGCTTGAAACGCCCAAAACCGCCAAGTCCTCGAACGAAAACAACGGGATTTCCCTTACGAGCCACAATGCCGCCTGGCGCGCGAGCTGCCTGCGCGATTCCTGCGAAAGCGCTTCTGGGCAGAATGCGGCTGTAATCGTTTTGCTAACGTGGGATGCGGCGATTGCAGTGCTGCCGTCGTTCCACTGCGCGATGGCGCTGGCGTTCGTGAGGTTGAGGGAAGAAGGAATTCCGCAGGGCGTGGAGTTGAACTGCACAGTGGGCAAGTCTGCAGTTGCAGGGTGGAATTGGGCGTAGGAAACTTCGCTTTTCTCAGATTCGTTGAACGTGAAGTCTTGCGAGGAGTTGACGCCTCCTATTCCCTCCACTGACAGGTACCAATCGCTCCAACTTGCAAGTCCGTCTTCCCAAAGCAGCACCCCGCCAATCCTTTGTATTTCGGCGTAGTTTTGAAGCATCGCGAAGTTCGAGAAAGTCAATTCGCTTGCTTCCCCCGCATAAATCACGGCATTATAGCCGAGCGGGTTAAGCATGCCGGCGTAAGTCCAGTCGTCTTCAGGGCTCAATCGCACTACACACGCTAAATCGCTTATGTCGTCGGATATCTGCCTTTCTTTCTCTAAAACTAAGACCCACCTGCCGTAACACCAAGTTGCCTCAAAATATTGCCTTGCGGATTCCGCGCATTGCCCGAATTCGTCGCATGCTAGGATTGTAAACCAATTCTGGCCTTCCAGGAAGCCTCGAGGGTGCACGCCGTACACATCAAACTCGGAGGGTCCGTGCCTGCGGATTTGAAGCGGGAAAGAATGGTCTCCATACATGCCTACGTGCGCGCTCGTAAGATTGGCATCCTCTCTTATTACGGCGCGCACTTCGAACGCCCCTGCTGCGGCAAACGGGTCAGCGAGCGTGTGATTGTCAGTTTTGATTTCCAAATACTCTGGCGGCAGGTAGTCGCGCACGCTTGTGTTGGTGGAATTGGAAACTTCGTTTCCCTCGAACAAAGCGCTCAGTCTGATTTCAATATCGCCTGCAGTCGTGGGCGTGAAAGGAATTTCGAGCGGGCGCGTTTCGTTGGGCGCGACTGCGCGCAATTCGCTCGAGTAGTCTGCGACTGCAACGCCTTGCTTGAACAGCACGGCTTTCGCAAGCACGTCGAGAGTCGCGTTCACGAGGCTGGTGAACGATGCGTTTAGAGTGTAATTACCGTTCAATTCCATTTGCGGAAGCGCTTGCGCAAACGTCATTTCTCCGAGCGAAGGCGCGGCTACTGCGACAGAAGCGGTGGTTTCACTTTTCGAAAAACCGTAGTGCACGCGCGTTTTAACGAGATACTCGCCGCTGGAAGAATTGGTTATGATGAGGCTCGTGAGGTTGGCTTCCTCACCCGGATTGACTTGCACTTGCGGCGAGTAGAAAAACTCGACTTCCTGGTTTTTCTTCACCAGGATTATTTCAAGCGTGGCGTTCAACGGAGTAAAGCCCGTATTGTTCACGGTCGCAGTCCAATCTGACTCCTCGCCTTTCGTAAGCAAAGAAGGGATTTGCATTGACGTGGTTTCAAGCGTTTCGGGTGCGGAAACGTTGAAGTAAAACGTTCTCGCTTCTTCAATCCCCCCGTCGACGTACAGCGTGGAGTCGACGCGCCGCAAGCCGCTTGAATTGAACGCAAGCTGGAAAGACTGTGTGAGCACTGCGCCGGCGGCCAGGTTTTGCAATTCGCTGTTCTCCACACTCTCGGTATTGCCGAAATAGTCTTTGAACTCCAAAGCAATTTGCGCGCCTTTCGGCGTCGTGCCGGTGTTTTTGTACTCGACCGTGAAAATTGCCGGAATGGTTTCAAAAACTTCCGCAGGATAGTCGATCGAATGCAGCCCTGCCGTGAAAGCAGCGCTTCTCTCTGCGCCCAGCACGCTGATGCGCACGGAATAATCCCCTTGAACTTCGGGTGTGTACGCCGCAGTCCAAGTAAAGTCGTTTTGGCGGGTGAACGAAAGCGGCCGGGTGCTCAAGTCCGGGAGCGTAATCGTGCCTTCAAGCGAGCCGAGCAGGGAAACGGTTTCAACGCTTATTTGCATTGGCGTGCCGAAGCGCGGTTGTTTGGGTGCGAAAGAAATTTTCGCTTGCGTCAAGTAGTCGTTCGCTGCAGTGAACGTGTTTCCGACGTTCAAAAACGTGCTTTCGCCCCTGCCGTTGGCATAACCTAGCTTTTCCCCGCCGTTTTCAAGCACAGCTTTCGCCTGCGCGGGAGAAAGCGAAGGGTGCGCCTGCAAAAGCAATGCAACCGCGCCTGAAACGAAGGGCGTGCTCATGCTCGTGCCGCTGAAAGCGGCATAGCTGCCGGGAACTGACGAGAAAATGCTTACGCCCGGCGCGAGTATTTCAGGTTTTCCTGCATAGCCGTTGAACGAGCCCATTCCCGTAAAGCAAGCGAGAAACTTCGTCTTGTCGACCGCGCCGACGGTAATCGCCTTGTCGAAGCTTCCGGGGAAGGTTACGCCAGTGAACGGGCAGTTTCCGCAGGGACCGCAGTTGCCGCTCGCGGCAACCACGACCACGCCTTGCGCTATTGCCGCGTCAAGCGCAGCTGCCACAGCGGGGTCGTAACTTCCGTCTGTTGCCCCCAAGCTGAAGGAAAGGATTTGTGCTCCGTCGTTCGTGCCCGAGTTGCCGTCGGGGTCCAACGCCCAAGATATGCCTGCGAGGAGGGTTTCGGTGCTTCCCTCGCCGTTTGCATCCAAGACTTTCGCGTTGAGCAGCGAAGCTTCGGGAGCAACGCCGTTGTACGCGCCTTGCGTAGCGTTGCTTCCTGCTGCAATGCCCGCCACGTGCGTGCCGTGGCCGTTCAAATCTTCAGTAGTGTTGTCGTTAGTAAAGTCTTGCGCTTGGGCTATGCGTCCGGCGAGCATGGGGTGCGTGGAGTTGATGCCTGTATCCAAGATGGTGATGCGCACGCCGTTTCCTTTGAAACCAAGGGCGTTCCAGACGTAGGGCGCGTTGACTAGGGGAATGCTTTCGTTCAAGAACGGTTTGTAGGCGCGGGGGGCGGAGAGCGTGGCTTTTCCCGTCGCGGCCATTGCACGCAGTGCTTGCGCATTGCCTTCGACTTTCAAGACTCCGTTGTAGTCTTGGATTACTTTCAACCCTGCCGAAGCTGCCGCGGCGCGAAGTTGGCTTGCTTGGCTCGCGTTTCTTGCGGCGGCGAATGCGATAGTGGTGTTTTGCGCGTTTTCCAGCTGGGGGTCTAGCGAGGGAATTGTTTTGGCTGCGAGAATGAAGTTGGCTAGCAGCAATACACAGAACAGCGTGACTGTCAAGATTTTTGTTTTTTTCATTCCCACCTTTCCATCCGGGGTTCCTATTGTGAAGATAACACTTACTTCGAGTTTTGAATTTTTTTGATATCTGAACGGTCAATCATTCTAGCCGTGCCAATTGCCAAGACGCTAGTAATCAGAAGGAAAAGCAATTGATCCGGCTGAATTCCGGGCCAAGTCCACGCCGCCGAAATTTCTGAATCAGGAAACAATTCTACTGTGTCAAAATCTCTAGCCAAGAAAATTGTAACCAGCGTTTGGGGGTGTAAAACTATTTTCTGGAAAATAACGAGTTGGTTGTTGGCGCCTATGCTTTTCAAATAATCGTTTTCCGAAGCGACAAGGCTTATTGTTACGGCAGAATCTGCGGCATACCAGAAGATGAATGAAAAAGTAGATAATGCTATTGCAAGCAAAAGCACCGTTTTGGGATTATCGAGTCTTTGATAGACTGGTAAGAAGTGTTTCAGCGTGTAGCCAATAACAACACCCGTTACCACCGCCTTTCCAAGAAACATTGCTAGATTTTCCTTACCGTTTACTACCATCAGGCCGAATATTGATGCCGCTATTGCACCTAGGATTCCTGAAGCGATAACCGCATAAACGAGCTTTCTGAAGTTTATTTTTTCGGTAATCGGCCGGTTTGTTTTTATTGTTTCGTCCATTTTTCCACTTCCTTAATCGCGTACTCGCGGTTTTTGGGGTCGTCAAAACCTAGGCTTTTTGTTTCTTCGAATGATAGTTCTTTAATTACGGTTAGCGGATCCGGATGTGAATGTGAAACAACTACGTTATAGCCATCACGAAAT
>Ga0209542_10009261_pt1 | contig 18115 bp, 18 predicted proteins | sample RifCSPhighO2_01_FD_184028 | JGI IMG/M metagenome (GOLD analysis project Ga0209542, IMG submission 184028) | Soil microbial communities from Rifle, Colorado - Rifle CSP2_plank highO2_0.1 (SPAdes) (version 2) | ecosystem: Environmental > Terrestrial > Deep subsurface > Rock core/Sediment ...
GCAAATTATTTTAGGTAGGTCTTTCCGTATCTCATCTTTCAAAACATTACCCATAGTTTCTCTAAGCGGTCCAGTAGCCGCAAGGTAATCCTCCGCTCCTATAAGTGTGTAGTAGGCTTTTCTTATGCGTTCGCTTTTTGCAATCGGCTTACCGAGTTTTGATAAAACGTAGAAGAATATTCGTTTTAGTCTCTTATGCAAAACTTTATCGCGCATTCCGGAATTCGCGATTAGTACGAGTTTTTTTATTTTATCAGGGTATTGAGACGCAAAACGAATCGCTATCTGCCCTCCAAACGAGTGCCCGAGAAGTATAGCTTTTTCTTCCGCTTCTATTTCTCCTTTCAACCAATTGACAAAATCTTGAAGTGTCCACGCCTTAGTCAACTGGACTTCGAACCCAGGCATCGAAAGAAACTTAACTTTGAATCCGGCGCCCTCCAAAAAACCCAAAAATGACCGCCATTTCTCTCCGTCGGTATTCGGGGCCCAGCCGTGAAGGATGTAAATAGTGGGCATTTTAGCCGTTACCCCCATTTTCCCCTGATTCTATAACGTCTATGGCTTTTTTATCTGGCATTTGATTTACCCACATCTCGAGAAACTTCCCGAGTTCTTTCTTGGCAATCTGGTCTTTTATCTTTGAAATTTTCTCAAGAATCTTCGGTCCAATAAGTTCAACGTCCCACTTATCAAACGTCTTCATGTGAAATCTAAAGTGGGCAAGTTCCATATAATCTGCGATTTTTGCTATGAGCGCCTCATCTGACTCCGCCTCCATTATTTCGGAACTTAACTCGAGAAAGTGCCGTTTTTCTTTCCCGAAGAATTTCGATAGAAATTGATGATTCTCTGATTCAAATGCCTTTGCCAGTACCTTGGCTTTTGGGTTTACGCGAGCATACGGCATAGCGATATCCCCTCCGAAAAGCTCTCCGAGGTCATGGATTAGAGAAAATTCCAATACTTTTTCCACATCAATTTTCGCCCCAGCATCCTTTACGTGAAGAGCAATTTGCCACGCGATAAATGTAACTAGATAATGGTGCTCGGCGAGATTGCTTTGATCGCCTTGGTGTATACCGACGAGGGCGTAACCGTACTGTGGTTGGTCTCTAGTGATTTCCAACAGCTTAAACAGATCGGTGAGATTTTTCATTGCCTACTTATACCACGAAGTTTATTAATTTGTCTTTTACGAAAATTACCCGCTTGGGTTTGCCTGTAACGTATCGTTTAACAGACTCTTCAGAAAGAGCGAGCTCCTCTGCGCGCTTCTCGTTTATTCCTCTCGTGGTCTCAATCGTCGCGCGCAACTTCCCATTTACCTGGACGATTAAGCTTATCGTATCTTCAACAAGTTTCTTCTCATCGTATTTTGGCCATGCTTCCACGTGAATAGAATACTTATTGCCGAGTTTTTCCCATAGTTCTTCTGTTATAAAGGGTGCTAGTGGCGCGAGCATCAGAAGGAAAGTCTCAAGGTCTTTGCGATTTACCTCTCCCCCATCCTCAAATTTGTTAAGGATAGTCATTAGTTCTGCAATCGCAGAATTGTATTTAAGCTCAGATATACTGTCTGTGATTCTTTTAATCGATTTGTGCATCCACGAGGATACTTCTTTGACGTCTTCAGGTTCGTCCACATTTTCTCCGAGTTTCCATACACGATCCAGAAATCTCACAGCGCCAATAAGTCCGCCGTCCTGCCAATCACCCCCTTCATACAATGGGGAAATGAATTGAAGATATATCCTGATTGCGTCTGCGCCAAATTTGCCGATGTAGTCGTCTGGATCGATTATGTTTCCTTTCGACTTTGACATCTTGGAGCCCCTAAATGTGATAAGCCCGTTTGGTCTTAATCGGGTAAATGGTTCTTCAAAATCAACAAGGCCCATATTCTTGAGTGCCATCGTTATAAACCTCGCGTAGAGCAAATGTAGGACGGCGTGTTCAACTCCACCGATATACATATCAACCGGGAGCCATTTCTTCACGCGCTTTTTACTAAACGCCTCTTTGCCATTTTTTGTGTCTGGATAACGGAAAAAATACCACGCCGAGTCTAGAAATGTGTCTGAAACATCTGTTTCACGACGCGCTGGACCCTTGCACTCTGGACAAGTTGTCTCGTAAAACTCTGGATGTGACGCAAGCGGGGCTTCCGAACTTCCTTTTGGACGAAAATCGTCTATCCTTGGCAAAAGTACCGGTAGGTCTTTCTCCGGGACTGGTTGCCAGCCAGCATTCTCCCTGCCCGCCGAAGCCTTGGCGCAGGAGGAACAGTAAATCATCGGAATCGGCGGACCCCAATACCTTTGACGAGAAATTAGCCAGTCGCGTAAGTGATAATCGGTTCGTTTTTCCCCTCCGATTTGTTTTATAATTGCCCCTTTCGCTTCTTCAGAATCCATGCCATCGAATTTCTCTGAGTTAACCATCAGGCCCTTCCCTGTGTACACATTTTTTCCATTCACCAGTGTGTTCCAGGCGAAGCGGTGGCATTCCGGTAGACGGAAGCTTTCCATCTCTTTCTTGGTGAGCCAGAGCACATCATGATTTCCTTTTTCTTCGGATGATATTTCCTCTTTGTCCCCGTTCTCTAATTCAAAATAGAAAGAACGGAAGTGCGCGAATCTGTTTACCCCCTTAGGGTTATGAAAAAACTTAGAGTGGGCAGGCGGTAGTTCTTTTACAAGCTTTGGGTTAAGATAGCCCGTTTCTTCTCGAATTTCCTCGATTGCTGCTTTTTCTGGAGTTTGTTCTTCCTCAACCCCTCCGGTAACGATCGTCTCCCAGTCTACCTTTTTCCATCTGAGCCCAATGTATTTATCGTCTTTCCAATGTTTAACTATAGCCATAATCGCATCGCGCTCTATAAATGGTTCTCCTTCTCTAACAGCTGACTGCCCCTTTGAGTCTATGAAAACCGGCTCTATCACGGTTCTAATTTCTAGGTCGTTCTTTACCGCGAACTCGTGGTCACGCTCATCGTGCGCTGGAACAGCCATAATCGCACCAGTTCCATATGAAGAAAGGACATAATCTGCAATCCACACAGGAATCTCTTTTCTTGTCGCGGGATTGACTGCTGTAATCCCCGCATCTACTCCTGTTTTTGATTTCTGTTCCGCGATTCGCTCATTTTCCGTTTTAGAGAGTGATTTCCTGATGTATTGTTTAACTTTTTCAGATGCAGACCACCCGATATCAATCCATTTTTGTGCGAGTTCAGGCGAGATAACAACAAACGTCGCACCGAAAATTGTGTCGGGTCGAGTTGTAAATACACTAACTGAATGTTTGTCATCTGATTGGCCGCTAATCCCACGTAGCGAAAATGCAAGAAGCGATCCCTCTGATTTTCCAATCCAGTTTCTCTGCAGAATTTTTATGTGTTCCGTCCAATCAAGATCATCCAGATTAGAGAGAAGCTTTTCTGCATAATCAGTTATCTTGAAAAACCACTGTTCTAATTCTTTCTTGGTTACATCAGAACCGCATCTTTCGCACTTTCCATTAATCACCTGTTCATCTGCGAGCACTGTTTTGCATGATGGGCACCAGTTGAGATTTGCTTTCTTCCTTTCTACAAGCCCCTGTTCCCACATCTTGATAAACACCCACTGTGTCCACTTGTAGTAATTTGGGTCATACGTTTCCAGTTTCTCGTCCCAGGAGAAACCGTTGCCGATATAGCCCAATTGCCTATAGAAATTCTTTTCTGACGTTTCTGCGTGATCCATCGGGTGTTTGCCCGTTTTTATCGCGAAGTTCTCTGAGTGAATTCCAAATCCATCAAGCCCTATCGGCTCGAAAACATCGTAGCCCTGCATCCGTTTGAAGCGACCGAAAACATCAACGCCGCTAAAAGTCCTAACACTTCCGATGTGCAATCCCTCCGCAGATGGGTATGGAAACATCATAAGGTTATAGAACGGCTTTTTCGCTTTATCCAAATCCGGCTCGTAAATACGAGTTTCTTCCCATTTTTCGCGCCACTTTTTCTCTATTTTTGCGAACGGATACATAAGCTAAATACTACATACTAGATACCAGATACTCAAACGCTAAGAATCTTTCTCGCGTTTGTTGTGGTTCGCTCGGCTACTTCTTCGACGTCGGTACTTAGGATCTCTGCGATTTTCTCCGCGACATAATTAACGTAGAGCGGCTCGTTTCTCTTTCCACGAAACGGCGCAGGAGCTACATAAGGAGCGTCTGTCTCGAGCACTATTCTCTCGAGGCCGATTTCTTTTATCGCCTCATCGTAATCCCTAGCAAATGTCACAACGCCCCCGAACGAGAAATAGAAGCCTAATTTTTTAAGTCCCTTTGCGTCCTCTGGCGTCCCAGTGAAAAAGTGGGTGATACCTGCCTTGTTCTCTATCAGCTTGTTTCTGTTCTCCTCAAGAATCTTTATTAAATCTGGAAATGCGTTCCTGCAGTGAATCATCAGGGGCTTGTTTACCGTGTGTGCAACTTCTACTTGCTCCAAGAACACTTCCGCCTGCTTCTCCTTCGTGTTCTCATCAAGTCTATAGTAATCAAGGCCACACTCACCTATCGCTACAACCTTTTCGTGCTGGGCCATTTTTACGTAAAAATCCGCGTCGAACTCTTCTCCCCTTGATGTAAAGGATTTTGCTGCTTCGCCCCCGCCGAGTTCTTTCTCGTCGTGGTAAGACTCTGCGGTGTGAATTGGATGAAGCCCAATTGTTGCATAGACGCCTTCCTTATATTCCTCGGCGACTTTTATCGCACCGAGCGACGTATCACGCTGTGTGCCAACATTTACAAGCCAGATATCTTTCTCGAGCGCACGATTGATAACATCGCGCATATCATCTTTATACGCAGCAAAGTGAGTGTGAGTATGAACGTCTATTATCTTCGGCATTATTCGAGGCGCGGGAAAAGTGCTTCGATTTTCTTAACGCTTATTCTGTCTTTGTCCTTCCAGTTTATTGCACTTGTTATTTTATCAGCTGCGTTAGGCACGACCGGAGCAACAAGCGAAGCAATGTTATCGAGGAGCACCACAAGGTCAAAGATGACCTTTTTGTCCTTGCTCTCCCAAGGTTTTTTCTTATCTATATACCCATCGCCGAAGTGAATTAAATTCCACGCCGCCGCAACAGCTTCGTGGATTCTGAATTGCGAGACGGCATTTTCTATATTTTTTCTCGCATTTTCTATTTCGGACTCAATCTGGCCATCCACCTTTGAACTTGTTAGCTCACCTGCTTCCGCGGCGAGCGTTGACACACGTGAAGCAAAATTACCAAGACCATTCGCTAAATCTGCTTGATAGGCTTCTGCGAGTCTCTCTTCGCTAAAATCGCTGTCCTCAAATGGATTGATATGGCGGGTAAGAAAGTAGCGAACTGCATCCGTGCCGTATTTTTCTATGAGCGTGACTGGATCTATTACATTACCCAAGCTCTTGCTCATCTTCTGGTTGTCGATGGTAACGTATCCGTGGACAAAAACAGTGTCGGGCAAGCGTACGCCAGCAGAAAGAAGCATCGCAGGCCAGTAAATTGCATGAAATCTACTGATACCTTTGCCGATAACGTGCACTATTTCCTCAGCATTCTCCCAGTAGTTCTCGAATTTCTCACTCTTGTTCGCATAGTCTAGCGAGTTAATGTAGTTCGACAATGCGTCAAACCAGACATACTGTATCTGTGAGTCGTCTTCTGGGACTGGAATCCCCCACCCGCGCGCACGCTCCACAGAACGTGAGACACTAAAATCTTCTAGGCCGCTCTCGATGAAACTAAGCATTTCATTTTTTCGCGACTCCGGCACAATCTTTAGCTTGTCAGACTTTATTAATTCCTTAAGCTTTTTCTCATAGGACGAAAGTTTAAAAAAGTAATTTTCTTCTGAGACTTTGACTAAATCTCTGTCTGGATGTTCATTGCAACGTCCGTTGACCAATTCTTTTTCTGTTTTAAATTCCTCACAGCCGACACAATAGAGACCGGCGTATTCTTTTTTATAAATATCTTTACCGGCTGCCTTCCAAAGTTTTTGCGCTCCCTCGATATGTTTTGGGTCAATTGAAGTCTCGATAAAATAATCGTTCGAAATATTTAATTTTTCGGCGAGCTCTTTAAAGCGCTTAGCTTGGTCGTGTACGAACTTTTCGACTGGAAGACCAGCATCTTCCGCCGCTTGAACGTTTTTTAGTGCGTTGTCGTCTGTCCCAGTAACAAAAAACACATCTTTTCCATGAGACCTCTTGTACCGCGCAATAAAATCTGCCTGCGCTAATTCCAAAGCAAAACCAATGTGCGGTTTGGCATTAACGTATGGTATCGCAGTTGAAATAAAAAACTTCTCGGACATAGCCCTACTCTAACGGAAAGAGAGGACTTTTTCTACACCCACGAACGAGAAGAGGCTACATGCCCCTGTGTGTTTATTTTCTTCGAGCGATGTGGGTGCAAGCCCCGTAGAGGGGGCGTTACACTCGGAGTTATTTCTTGCTGCGCGTCGATTTAACTTCAACCCAGTCATTCAAAATCTCCTGCAGGAAAACAGCGGTTGGTATCGCTACAAGCATGCCTATAACCCCAGCAATCTGCGCACCTCCCAGAAGGGAAACTAGAATTATCACCGGGTTAATTCCTACGGCTTTTCTCATGACGAGTGGTACAAGTAGCTGGTTCTCGATTTGCTGTATCGCCAGAAACAGAAATAATACATACATTCCAAGTCTGAGCGATTCTCCAGCCGCAACTGCCACACCAAGCGCGCCCGCGAATATCGGCCCGACTACTGGAACGAGCTCAAACACCGCTGCGATAACCGCGAGAACCAAATTCTGATCGACACCAATTATCCAAAGACCAAGAAAGACTGATGTGCCGATTACAAGGCTAAGCACTAGCTGCGCCTGAAACCACCTTCCGATTTTCTTTCTAGTCTTCCTGTAAAGTTGAATGGCCCTTCCCTCTGCACCTTCAGGTAGAATTGCCTTCAAGAATTTTTCTACTCCATCTCTGCTTATTGTTAGATAAAACGAAAGAACCAAAACGGCGATGGCGTAAGCAACGCTTCCCAGCAACCTACCTAAAACTTGTAGAAAAGACACGCCTCCCGATAAGAGCAAATTCGTGATTGAACTTAAATCTGTATCAATAAGGTGCGACAGCGCTATCGGTGCCCTTATCCCAAGGAATTGGCTTGCGAGGCCACTTAGGTTTTTAAAAAGACTGTTTAGCTCGAGTAGCGTAATCGGTAAAATTGTGTAAACGATAAAGGCTAGTATCGTGAGCGCTACAAGAAAGATGATGATCGTCCCAAGAATTCTCGGAATTTTCATCTTTTCCAGACGATCTACTCCAGGTTCAAATGCAGTTGAGATAACAAGCGCTAAGAGAAGTATTGAAATTGTCTCTCTCATCAAATACGCAGCGAATACTGCGCCTCCGACTATAAGAACACGAAACAGGCTACTCCAGGAGATGTCGAGCCTCATACGTTCCATCACTTATATTCTACGCTATTTTCAACGCTTGCTTCAAATCCTTTTCCTCCCCAACCGGCCCAATCACAGCCAGGTTCAATTTATCGTCTGTGAAAATATCGTTGGCGACTTCTTGCACCTCTTCTGCGCTAACTTTCTGAATATTTTTGACTTCCTCATCCGGGGTCAGCACTTCGCGAGTGAGTAGCTCCTGAAAGCCATAGAATTCCGCTAGGGAATCGGAAGTCTCGAGACTGAGCATAAGACTACCGACCATGTGGTCTTTCGCTTTTTTAAGCTCTTGCTCGCTTACCTTTTCAATCTTCAAGCGGTTGAACTCACCAAGAATTGCCTCAGTCGCTCTGAGAAGCTTATCGTTGCCGAGTCCCGCTCTCGCCGCTAAATAGCCGTGGTCGGTCAATTCATATGTGAAGGAATGTACATAATATGCTGCACCCATTTCACCTCTTATGGTTTGGAATAATCGAGAGCTCATTCCGCCTCCCAGAATATCTGCGAGTACCTCGAGAATATAGCGCCTTTCATCAAAGAGATTGTAGGCCCTGACGCCTAACATTATGTGCGACTGGTCGGATTTTTTGTTCTTCACGAGGAGTCCTGGTTCGCTCTGATTTTCTGTTAATATCGGCTTCGCTTTTTTCTCTGCTGTCGATATATTAGCAAATGCCTTCTTAATTTTTTCTACTACTTCTTTCTCATCGATCGAGCCGGCGACTGCAACAGTTGTAGCCCGTGCCACATAGTGGTCTTTGCGATATTCCATAAAATCTTCGCGTCCTATTTTTCTAATAACTTCCTTGGGTCCCAATATATTCCACCCAGCTGGCTGATCCCCGTATAGAAGTTGTGGGAAGACTCTGTATATATCAGTGGTCGGCGTATCTTCCCCAAGATTTATTTCCTCTATGACGGGCCCTCTTTCCTTCTCGATTTCTTTTGGGTCAAAGATCTGGTTTAGATATATATCAGAAACAACATCGAGGGCTTTGTCGAAGTGACTCTTATCAACTTTTGCGTAATATCCCGTGTATTGGTGTCCGGTGAAAGCGTTATACGATGCGCCAACGCTGTCTAATTCCGAAGCGATATCAATTGCTTTAGGCCTATTCTTCGTGCCTTTGAAACACATGTGCTCGAGAAAGTGCGAGACGCCATTCTTGTCTTTCGATTCATACTCGGATCCAGTCTCAACCAGGATTAAAACTGTCACCGCAGGATTGTCTTTCTGCGGTGATGTTATTATTCGTAGACCGTTCTCGAGTACCGTTTTTGTGAATGTCATTTGAGTTTCCCTGCAAGATACCCTTCTAATTTACTAATTTCAACCCTATCCTGTTTCATTGTATCTCGATCTCTTACTGTAACCTTTTTATCCTCGAGCGACTCGAAGTCAACGGTGACACAATATGGCGTCCCTATTTCGTCTTGCCTCCTATATCTTTTCCCTATCGACTGCGTGTCGTCGTACTCAGTCGCAAAATGCCCTCGAAGATTTTCCCACACAGACTTGCTTTCTTTGATTAGCTCTTCCTTATTGGATAGCGGTAGAATAGCTACTTTCACTGGCGCAATCTCTTTCGGGAATTTCATAACAACTCGTTTCTCTGTATCTCCGCTTGCCGTTGGAGCATCTTCTTCTCTGTACGCTGAAAGCAAAAGCGCGAGGAGCGTACGCTCTACTCCGAAGGACGGTTCTATAACGTGTGGAATAAATTCTTTTCCGCTCTCTGGGTCTTTATATTTTAGGCCGTGTGCTTTTAGATCATAGTCCCCTCTATATGCAAGACCATAAAGTTCTTTTTGGCCAAACGGGTAAACAAACTCTATATCAACAGTCCGTTCGCTATAGTGAGCTCTATCCTCTTTTGCGACTTCTGTATCTTTGACCCGCTTCATATCAACGCCGAGTGTTTCCAGATATGTATGTATTTCTTTAAGCCAACCATCAAAATATTTTTCCCAGTCTTTCTTTGTTTTCGGCGGTTCTATAAAATATTCGATTTCCATTTGCTCAAACTCGCGCAGGCGAAATATAAAATTGCCTGGAGTTATTTCATTTCTAAATGCTTTGCCAATTTGTGCTATTCCAAACGGCAGTTTTTTGCGGGCAACTCTTACAATCTCCGGGAAATCTACGAACATTGCCTGTGCTGTTTCGGGTCTCAAATAAACTGTATTTTCTGGGGATTCGACGGGGCCGAGGTTCGTTTTGAACATCGTGTTGAACATTGCGGGCTTTGTCCAATCTTTATTCCCGCATTTCGGACACGCTATGTCATCTAATTTCTTCTTTTTATCCGCCTCCAATTCATCTCCCCTTTGCCTCTCGTGACAGCTTCTACATTCTACGAGTTCATCATTGAAATTCTTAAGATGACCTGACGCTTCCCAGGCTTTTGTACTCATTATTATGTTGGCATCGAGACCAACTACATCCGGACGACTTTCAACAAACATCTTCCACCACAGATCCTTTATGTTTCTCTTCAGCTCCGTACCGAGGGGTCCCAAATCCCACGAATTGGCGAGCCCGCCGTAAATTTCGGACCCGGCAAAAATGAAGCCTCTGTTTTTTGCCAGTGCTATGATTTTGTCCATTGCCTGTAGCGAGCTTGTCGAATCTGTCGAATGAGTTTCTTTAATTTTTTTCGCCATGATTACTGAATAACTTTACCATCGTTCGCCCCAACTGTTGGATCAGCTGACAGTCGTGTTGTAACTGGGTCGTCTGTACCTATTATAGTCGTTTCTGTGAATTCATCCCGTCCTTGTATTCCTGTACTTTCTAGTATCACCATGTAATTTCCGACATCGGAGCCGCTCGGGCGAGCCTCAACTTGGAAAATTGCTTCCGGCTTCTCGTTTAATATCCCAGTTGTTGCGAGCAACCTCCCAACCTGCCAAACCACTTCACCCGTAGAAGAATCCACTTGGGGTGCGCTATCTGTGTTCCCAGCAGTCTTGCCTGTAAACTTCACGCCAGCGCCAAGCTTCGCTCGCACTTCAACTTTGTCTACGTCTGTCCCATAGTTGGTAACCCTCCAGTGGATCGTATAGTTGGTAGGAATCCCCACTCTTGGAGGAAGCGGTCCGCCGTTTATAATACCCGACTGCGCGTCACGGAAATACCCGCCGGCATCAATCTCTAAAAGTCCCGCGATTTTATTTTCAACTCTGCTAGTATTCACTGTCTTGCCAGTCGTCAGATTCGGAGCGGTCGGCGACTCAATTCTTGCGTCGACAACCACGCTGAAGTTTTTATCGTTCAATTGTTGTATGGGGTATTTACCCCGAATTTTTATTTTAACCGACACGCTACCATCACGACCCGCGTCTAGTTTCCTCAGCTCGCTGACATTGTTCTTATCCCATGTAATCGTACCGTTTGTGCTCGCAAATCTACCATTAGTGTCGAGTGCCCCGAAATCGAACATTTCTCCTAAAAGTTGCGCTTTTATCACAATATCTTCTAGCGGTACGTTGGTGTTATTTCTATATGTAAGGACGTATGTTAGCTCATCTCCTGGTTTTACCTCGCTTTCGTGCTCGCCAAGAACAACTTGGAAAGAAAGCGCAGAAGGCTTAGTGAGAATGGTCTTGGTCTCTGATAGGAATGTGTATTCTTCGCCAAACATTTTCATCACGAGCCGCGCTTTTACTTGAAACTCTGAACTATCAGGGAATTCGACCTTGCCTGTTAGAGAAATCTCCCCCTCTTCCTCTTCGAGATTTGTAAACTTGGCTCCGTCAATCGCCTTACCAATCTCTTCTGGCTTGCTCTTCACGACTTCAAAATTCGATGGGTGGTCAACGTGAACTTCGAACTCCGCAAGCTCTGGCAAATCATCGTCTCTTTCGTATTTGAGTTTGATATCAAACTCTTCGCCAGATGAAACTTGTTCTGGGACCTCAAGTGTGAGTTCGTAATCGGGTTTCCTAACGCGTACCTCTGCCTCTTGTTTCTTTTTGAATTCCGCCACGAGGGAGGCCGGTGAATAGAAAACCGTAGCCACCGCCTTATATTGAGGCTCCTCCCCGGGGAGCGCGACAACTTTAAAGCTTTCCTTTACAGTACTCCCGTTTTTTATCTCCCCGAGTTCTCTTGCCTCGATGTTGCTCATTCCACTGCTATCGAAAACTATTTGTTCCGAGGGGTCTAGGGTAATTTTCACGTCACCCAGCGAATTTCCGGTCTCGTTTGTAAAAATTACATCAACATCAAAGGGTACGCCCACACTAACTTCGTCACTCGGAACGTTTATCTCAACTTTAACTCCCTTGTTTGAATAGCTTATGAGGTAGTAAAAAATTATTCCTCCAAGGGCGACAATAATCCCTGAAACTATTAGGATTTTTTTCATATTTTAACGATTTCATCGGGACGCAAGTTAAGTATGCTTGCACACCCTCTGCATAAGAACATTATATCGGTCAGCGAGAAATGCGCAATTTCGTTCTTCTTACACCTCTCGCATAACATTTCGTCTGCGCCAAACCCAAGAAAATTCAATATCTGTCTATATGTCTCTGGTCCCAGGTGACACTCGCTGATAGTTTTCGTTATCAAATCCCACAGTTCCGGGTCCGTCTCTCCCTGCGGAATCACTTCGTCAAGAAATTGTAGGAACGGCAGAAGCCGTTTTGCGTCGCATTTTGATTTTTCGGAAAGCGCGTCCATCGCCTGGACAGTTTTGTTCTCAACAATCCTCAAACGCACAGCATTTCCCGGCATGAGATGCCCCGAGACTTTAGAAGTTATCTTTCTACTGCTTTTTGTAAGCGCTGCGACTTTGCCTAGCTCTTTTGTGTAAATGGTAACTATTCTATCTAGCTCACCCCTTGAATCCCTAGAGAGAACGATGCCTTCGGTGTAGTACTCTATCATTTTATATATTTTAGCATGGGATTTTATGGATTTTCGGCACTTTTTACGCTACTTGACAAGTAATAACATACGTGTTGACAAGCTCTTATCTCCGTGCTACACTGCGAGGAGCAGTGGCTCCCGGAGACGGGAGTTTTTGACTGCTAGGGATGGTCTGACATCCCAAAATCATGAGTAGATATCTCATTTCAGCAGCACTTTTACTTAGTTTGGGGACACTAAATACAGCAGTGAACGGAGACGTTATAGGCGACCCTGGCTATCCTACCGGGGACCTTGCCTACTCGTACTCGCTCCTAAACACTAACCCGATCGAAGCTGAAAAATTCGTTGAGGTTACTGTGACGGCTTACTCAAGTCGTGAGGGCGAAACTGATAACACCCCGTATATAACTGCTGCCGGAACAACGGTTCGGACCGGAGTAGTGGCAGCTAATTGGCTGCCCCTCGGTACACAGGTTAGAATTCCGGAAATCTTCGGTGATCAAGTGTTCACCGTCGAGGATCGCATGCACGAGCGAAATAGTAACAAGCTCGACGTGTGGTTCCCAAATACAAGTGATGCGCTGCGGTTCGGAGTAAGAAATACCCGAGTCGAAATTCTATAACAGTAAGCGAAGAACAAACGAGCACACACGTGTGCTCGTTTGTTATGAGCGCCGCTGTTACAAGCAGCAGCGCCATAAGAAAAGTCCGCCGAAAGGCGGATTTTTCTTTGGACGCTCCTACCTACCGCCTGCCTGCCGGTAGGCAGGGCAGGCAGGCCGAAAGGTGTGTTTTTGTATTTCGTTTACATTGACGGTAGTGGTTAATTATTGTAAAATGTGGTTTTCGAGAATCAGTCCGCACATTTACGAGAAGGGAGTATGGGTCACATCCGCTTTCGGAGTTCGTAGACTAGGAGTGGAAATGCCTGGGAGTGGAAAAACCAGACGCCAGAGATGCCTTGAAGGGATTCTCGACCACGAGCGGCGCTCATGGCCGATCGAGAATCAACCCGACGTCATTCGCAACAGACGCGCATACATCGAGCCCGATGACGAATCCCCGATCAACACCGGGAGTGTCCTGGAGTTGGCCCACGCCGCCGCCGACGCGCCGGATGTGGACGAACTCGAGGAACAGGGTTGGGACGGTCATGTGTGGGCCGAACGACCAACGCATGACGGACTCGTGTACGCCACCGAGGACGAGCTCGTCGAGATCGAGGGGTTCACGCACACGTTCGCGCCCCGTGGCGAGCGCGACGAGGTGGACAAGCGCAAGCTCCCCTGCCCTGAGGACGACGGCATCCTCCAAGGACGCTCGCCCTTCGACACGATGGCTTTGAGGAACATGGGGATCCTCGAGACCTGACAAGCCCTGTCACCGACATGGGGAGACAGCCCTCCCCCGCTTCGGTGGGAGGGCTGTCTCTTTTTCTAGACTAATTTTGGTAGGACATCATGGTTGTTTGTTTTGGGCCTACCCAGATATAATCGAATGGTATCCCAATGGTTGTAAGAGCTGTAAAAACTAGAGTTTTTCGCGAAAATGAAGATCTTTTTGCATTCATCACAAAGCACGTGAGGCGATTGCCGGAAAAATCAGTTCTAGTTATAACTTCAAAGATTGTCGCCCTATCCGAAGGACGTACCCACAACGATTCGAGCACTAAAGCGAAAGAACGCCTTATTAAATCTGAGAGTGAGTGGGCGATGAAAACAAAATATACGTGGATAACGATTAAAGACGGAACAGTTATGGCATCTGCCGGCATAGATGCTTCAAACGCCAAAGGCAAACTAATTCTTCTTCCAAAAGATAGCTACAAATCTGCTCGCGACATTAGAAAGAGACTCCAAGCGCACTATCGCGTTAAAAAATTTGGGGTTCTTATAACGGACAGTCGTCTCTTTCCTCTGCGCGCAGGCATTGTCGGTGTCGCGCTCGGATATGCAGGCTTTAAGGGAATACGCGACTACCGCGGCACAAAAGATATTTTTGGAAGGACACTAACAATCTCTAGGACGGACGTCGCCGACAGTCTGGCAACGGCCGCGATTCTTGAGATGGGCGAAGGCAAAGAGCAACAACCTCTCGCAGTGATAACGGACGCGTCAATTGAATTTACTGACAGAAGCCCATCGCGCCGCGAGTTAGTTATGGATCCTAGCGAAGATATATACCGTCCTCTATTCGAGAGAATCGGCAAAATAAAACTCAAAAAAAGGTAGTCCCCTAAACCCCCCCTACCACAGCTTCTTCTTTCCCGCGAAGCAATCTTATACCCACATACGAGAGTGGCGTATAAGCGAATCCCATCGCAACTTTATACAACCACCATGTGATTGTCACGCTTATTAGCACCTTTGTCTCGTAAATTCCGAGGAATGCTATAACCATAAATATCGCGCTGTCTAAAAACTGCGACCATATGTTCGAAAGTAGCGATCTAAGCCAGAAAAGTTTTGAACCGATTTTTGCTTTGAGGAAGAAGAACGTAAACACGTCTTGATACTCCCCTATCAGAAACGCGACGAGCGATGCGATAGACATTCGAACCGAAATCCCAAAAATCGTGTTGTACCCCTCTCTCGCCCACTCCCCATCTGCCGACCACGGCACTGCCAGTGAAATGAATGAATACGCAAGAAAAATCGCGATGCTTATAAAGCCGGACAGGACAAAAAGTTTTGCGATTTTCTTTCCATAAACTTCTCCTATAACGTCTGTCATGAGAAAAACTATTGGAAAAGAGAAAACAGCCACAGATAAGTGCGAATTAAAGACGAACGGCATTATCTTTAAGCCAAGTGTGTTCGCCGCAAAAAGCGAAGTCAGATAAATAGTAAGTGCGAGGAGCAATTTTCTAAACGATTTCTGCGAAAGTTTAATCATGGACTAAATTTCAAAATAGTGTATTGATGCGTTCGCCGGGCGTAAGTGTTCGTCTCCAAGTTCCTCTGTATAGAGATGATGCATAAGCCTTATTACACCACCGTGTGCGACAACAAGCAACTTCTTATCTACATATTTATTTTTAAGCAGGGTGAGTCCATCTTTTAATGCTTTCTCCACTTCCTCCGCAGACTGCCCGCCGTATGGGCGGTAATCGTAATTCTGGCTTAAATCGAGTTCCATAATTTTGTCCTTGCCGAGTCCGGTTATCTCACCCATTTCGTCCCATGTCTTCCCCGTGAGCGACCCGAAGTCCCGTTCCCCAAACTGAGGAACGATTTCAAGTGGGACATCAAAACGTTTTTTTATTATTTCAGCAGTCTGTTTTGCCCTCTCTAGGGCAGACGAGACTATTACGTCGAATTTAATGTCTTTGAGCGCCTCAACAAGCTCGCTCGCCTGCTTTATTCCTTTTTCGTTTAGGGGTGGGTTAAGTCTCGCACCAGTCACCCGCCTTTCTTTATTTAAATCCGTCTCCCCGTGTCTTACAAAAATTAATTCCATCCCGAGATTTTATCACGACCAATGGCTTGTTGACACCCTCACACAAAACCTGCTAGTTTCGAATTAGAATACGACGACACGATAAGGAGAGTGCGATGTCTCTGACAAGACTGAGTACTAGCGTCGAGGAAGAGACGAAGAAGTTCATTGAGAACCTGGCGAAGTCTCGCGGTATGTCCGTGAGCGCGCAGACCAGTATGCAAATCGAGATGGGGAATCTCTATTTCGACGAGCTTCGCCGGCTCGTTCGTGGGATCATGAGCTCGCACCGTGGGACTAAGACACCGGTTGGCATTGCAGACGAGCTGTCTCGCAAACGGCCCGGTATCAAGCACGAGCATCTTGCCTCTGTGATCGCAAAGATGGTCCAGGACGGCGAGCTGCGCCGCGGTGCCGATGGAAACTTCACCAAGTCCGACAGGATGCCCGTCACGTGGCACCGCGTCACGAGAAGGAGATAAGGAGTGGCGAATGAATCAGTTCCTTGCCGCGAATCGTGCAATCGCGGATTTGGTACGGAGTGAGCCGAATACTCACACAATTAGGAGCGCCGTGGACATTGTTCATGAACGAACAGGGTTGCCAGAAGCCCTGCTTCGCGATGAACTCAACAAGATGCTCCGCGCTGCGCAACTTGAGCGCGTGAGACGCAAGCTCGCGACCAGAGAATCCCACGCTCACATGCACCCGCCGGATGTCGATCAAGACGTCCGCCCGTGACGAAACCCCACGCCCGACCTGAAGATAGCCCAGAGCTTTTCTTCACAAAAGGTTGTGGGGTATTTTCATTGACGCAAAAGCTTCTGCTGTGATACAAATAAGGAGGTTTCAAAAATGTGAACCCCCGCAAGGGGGCTTTTTCATACGCGAAAAAGTTTCTAGCACCTTGAAAGGAGTTGGCATGCAGAGACACATCTTCAAAGTCGAGCAGGCTGTTCTCGATTCCCTTCAAGGGAACGGGGGCTCGATGCACTTGAGCGCACTAGCTCGTGACCCAGAGGTTTCGAGTCACCGCGGCGCCGGAGTCGAGATGATCGATGTCATTCTCGCAATGATGATCAGGGGCTTTGTCGGCTTCGACTGTGAAACCAGAATCGTGACGGGATAGGGAGGTCGATATGAACACCAATCACAGACCAGTAGGGTCCCATACGCCGGAAACGAAGCTCGCCGCAGAGAAGGATGCCATTCGTCCCGCAGATGCACCGCGCTCGAAGCCACTTGAGATCCACGCGGATTTGATCGGTCATTGCGGCGCCCGTCGCAGGGCGCAGTAGCCATCCCCGTAGTTCAAGCCACAAAGACACTCCGTGGCTCCGAGCTACGGGGTGTCTGTATTTTTAGCGCGTATCTACCTTTAAATTTATCTCTGTGCGTTTCGTCTTAGAGCAGGAGCGTGCGGCAGTAGTGCGGCGGCCATAATAAGCAGTCCTCCAATTATTGTTGTCGCATTCAGGACTTCTCCAAAGAACGCTAGGCCGAAAATCACACCGAACAAAAGCTCCGATAAAAGTATTATGCTTCCTTTGTGGGCATCTATAAATTTGAAGCCGTAAACAGTTAACCCAGAGGCCGCAAATCCGACAGCTCCGTAGCCTACATTCGCAAGCCAGGCGGATGATGAAAAGTCCGCGTTGAAATTTTCTCCCAACGCGATTGCGATAAGAAAGTTCATTACAACTGCGATGACATATCCGTATGTATTTAGCTGAACTGTCGCATATTTGTGGCTGATTTTTTTGCTGAACGCGAACCAAATGCTAAAGAAAGCTCCAGATACGATTGCCGCTACAACCGGCAGAACTTTCTCCAAATAATCCGCACGGATGTCGCCCCAATAGACCAACGACAGACCGGCGAGCCCTAGCGTGAGAGCCAGATAACTTGTTTTCGTGAGATTCTCTTTAAAAACAGTGAGTCCTATGATGTAGCTCGTGATGACTGTCGCCGCATATGCCAGGAAAAGCGCTGTCCCTATATTGAGGTGCGCCAATGAATAAAAAGTCGGTGCCACTGCGAGTGATCCTACTATGCCGACGACTAAATACCATTTAATGTCCTCCTTCCTTATTTTTGTAAAAAGTTTTCTCGAAACACCGAATGCAAGAAAGAATAAGAGCGATACGGCAGATCTCGTCCAGGCTTGCGTGAATGGCTCAAAATTACTGCCGATTAATTTCGAAAATATTCCATAGGATGAGTAAAAAAGCGCCGAAGAAAGTAAAATAAAAAATCCGTAACGGGTTTTATCCATTATTTCTTGAAAACCGCGTCTATAAATT
>Ga0209542_10009262_pt1 | contig 18115 bp, 17 predicted proteins | sample RifCSPhighO2_01_FD_184028 | JGI IMG/M metagenome (GOLD analysis project Ga0209542, IMG submission 184028) | Soil microbial communities from Rifle, Colorado - Rifle CSP2_plank highO2_0.1 (SPAdes) (version 2) | ecosystem: Environmental > Terrestrial > Deep subsurface > Rock core/Sediment ...
AAAAAGAATGAATGTGCAGCGGCAGGCAAGCAAGTGTACGAGCTCATCAAGCGAGGACTCAAGCCGCGCGACATCATGACGAAGAAAGCATTCGAGAACGCCATCACGGTCGTCATGGCCGTCGGCGGTTCGACCAACGCCGTCCTGCACCTTCCCGCGATCGCGCGCGCGGCGGGCGTCGAGCTCACCATGGAAGATTTCAACCGCATTTCCGACCGTACGCCGCTTCTCACCGACATGAAGCCGGGCGGCAAGTACCTGACCGTTCACCTCGATAAGGCCGGCGGTATTCCCGCCATTATGAAAGAACTCCTCGATGCGGGCCTTCTCCACGGCGACTGCATGACGGTGACGGGAAAGACGGTCGCGGAAAATCTGAAGGGCGTGAAGAAGGCGAAGAGCATCACGCCCGTGATTCACGACTTCGACAACCCGGTCATGAAGAGCGGCCCCATCGTCGTCATGCACGGCAACCTCGCACCGGAAGGCGCGGTCGCAAAAATAAAAGGCATCAAGAAGCTTCAGCATCGCGGGCCGGCGAAAGTATTTGAGACTGAAGAAGATGCATTTGCCGCACTCAAAGCCGACAGCATCATGCCGGGCGACACGGTCGTCATCCGCAACGAGGGTCCGAAGGGAGGTCCCGGCATGCGCGAGATGCTCGCCATCACGTCGGCCATCATCGGTCAGGGACTGGGGGATTCGGTCGCGCTCATCACCGATGGCAGGTTTTCGGGCGGCTCCTACGGCCTCGTCATCGGGCACGTGGCGCCGGAGGCGTACGTGGGTGGCCCCATCGCCCTCATCAAGACCGGCGACATCATTGCGATAGACGCGGTGAAGAAGACGCTTTCCGTCGAAGTGTCCGAAGAGGAGTTTGCGAAGCGCCGGAAGGACTGGAAACAGCCAGCGCCCCGCTACAAGCGCGGCGTGTTGCGAAAATACATAGAACTGGTATCGTCGGCGAGCGTCGGGGCAGTGACCGACCTATTTAAAGATTAAGAAGCTGTTATGAGCGAGGCGAATTACAGATTCTTAATCCAGCCCCAGTTTTGGGATTTCAAAACTGGGGCTGGATGTAAGTTGTTTCTAAACTCATTAACACTCGTTAAGAAAAACTAACATGGCGAAGATAAACTTTGGCGGGGTGGTGGAGAATGTGGTGACGCGGGATGAATTTCCGCTCGCCAAGGCACGCAAGGTCCTCAAGAACGAGGTTGTCGCAGTCGTCGGCTACGGCGTACAAGGCCCTGCACAGGCTCTCAACATGCGCGACAACGGCATCAATGTCATTGTCGGTCAGCGCACCGGCTCCCCGTCCTACCAGAAGGCCATCAAAGACGGTTGGGTCCCCGGCAAGACGCTCTTCTCTCCCGAAGAGGCGGCGAAGCGCGGCACGGTCATTCAATTTCTCATTTCCGACGCGGGCCAGATGCTCACATGGCCTTCACTCAAACAGTACCTGACCAAGGGCAAGGCGCTCTACTTCTCGCATGGTTTCGGTATGGTGTTCAACGGTCAGACAGGCATCAAGCCTCCGAAAAATATCGACATCATTCTCGTCGCACCCAAAGGCTCGGGCCGGAGCGTGCGCATCAATTTTTTGAACGGCAGCGGCATCAACGCGAGCTACGCGATACAGCAAGATGCGACCGGCCGCGCCAAGGAGCGTACGCTCGCGCTCGGCATCGCGCTCGGCGCGGGCTACATGTTCCCCACGACCTTCAAGAACGAAGTGTACAGCGACCTCACGGGTGAGCGCGGCATCCTCATGGGAGCACTCGCAGGCGTGATGGAGGCGCAGTACGCCGAGCTCCGCAAGCACGGTCACTCTCCGAGTGAAGCGTTCAATGAGACGGTGGAGGAGCTCACGCAGAGTCTCATTCGCCTCGTCGGCGAAAATGGCATGGACTGGATGTACGCGAACTGCTCGACGACCGCGCAACGCGGCGCCTTGGATTGGAAACCAAAATTCCGCAAAGCGGTGGAACCCGTATTTAAGGCCCTCTACAAGAGCGTCGCGACTGGCAAGGAAACAGCCATCACGCTCAAGGCCAACAGTGCTCCCGGATACCGCAAGAAGCTCGAAAAAGAATTGAAAGAGATCCGCGACTCCGAGATGTGGAAAGCAGGCGCGGCCGTCCGCTCGCTCCGTCCCGAGAACTGGAAGAAGTCCTAAATTTTTACGCTATTGACACTCCCCATATAAGTATTATATAAAGCTGTTGGATACCGATCATCGCTTGAGCATGCACACTCACCGGTATCCGCCGTGCAGCACCTCAAGCACAGGAGACGTTCGATGTTAGAGATCGAGACCGCTTCGCGCATCGTGGGCACACTGGCAGATTTGCTTGCCACAGCCAGTGAAGCCGGAACAGGTACAGAAGCCGTTGGTTCCGGAAAACGATGGGAGGAAATCTTCGCGGGTCAAATCGCCAACCAGTTCCGTCAACAGTTCATTCCCGCCGCTGACGGAGATGGGTTTCTCCGTTTCGACGACGAGGAACTTGCCAAGCGGTTTGGCCGCCTGCACATTTCCGACCAGGCTTTCTTCTTGCGGTGCATCCGCGCCGCGTTGAACTTCAAGAAACAGGACACCTTGCATCTGTATCTGAAGTGGTCGGAAAATAAGAACAGGAGTCTACGGGTCAGGGCATGGAGCATCAATAGTGAAAACGCTCTGAGCTTTGACCTGCTATAGATCGGCCACTGAGGCTGATAGCGAGTGAAAGATGTCCGCTCAGCAGAACCGACCCTGAAAGGAGGTGGTTCTCTGGGCGGTTTTGTTTATGAAAATTATCGATAGATGTCTTTGCGGTGCTTGACTGCGATGCAGAACACGGTATGCGCGTCGAGAAAGCGGAACTGCACCCGCCAATCGCGCGTGATGCGGAACGAAAGGGTTCCCGCGAGCGGCGGTTCCAGATCTTTGGTGTGCAGACGCGAGTCAAAATGATCCTTCTGTAGTATCGAGAGGAGTGTCGAGAGTTTCTTTTGTTGGGCAATCGGCAAACGCGCCGCTTGTTTCCAAAAGCGGGCGCTGTAGAGAACTCGCGTCATGCTTTCTTGAGATGATCAAGAAACTGTTTGGGCGAGGAAAAGGTGAACTCGGGCTTGTCGGAAAGGGTTGAGAACATCTCTTTGACAAACTCGGGCCGATATTCGCCCTCGGGATCTCTACCGACAAGGCTGATGACAGCCGAACGGAGAAGCGTTACTTCTTGCTGAAGGGTTAATTTGCTCATGCGCATACTATAGCATAATCTGTGGAAGCACGACAAAATTATGCAAAAATCGCAGCCATTCGTTTCTTTGCGCGACGTCACGATACGTCTTCATGGGGGCGTGTTGTTCGAAGGATTGGATTGGGAGATAGAGAGCGACCAGCAATGGGCGGTCATCGGCCCCAACGGCTCGGGCAAGTCGGCTTTGATGAAAGCGCTGGCGGGGGAGCTACCAACGAGCGGAGGGGAGATCGTCTACCATTTTTTACGGCAGGGAGAAGCGGCGCACGAGCATATAGCCTACGTGTCGTTCGACGAGCAACGCTCCATGCTTGGGCCCGAAGCATATCTCCAAGACCGGTGGAACGTCGGTTTGCGCGAATCCGCGCCGACGGTGGCGGACCTTCTGTCCGAGCGAAACATCCACCACTCGAATCCGTTCATCGTCGAGGCTCCGATACTTAAGAAAAAAACTGAAGTATCGGGATTTAATAAAAAAAGGACCAAGCTCATCGGGGCGTTCGGATTGAAGCGGCTGCTCACCGAGCGAATGGCAGAACTCTCCAACGGAGAGCGGCGCAAGGTCTCCATCGCGCGCGCCTTGCTCAAAAATCCTAAATTGCTCATTCTCGACAACCCCTTCGAGGGGCTCGACGTGAAATTCCGCGCGACGCTCAAGAAGAATCTCGAAACGCTGATGAAGGGTGACGTGCGTGTCATCGTCGTCGGCACGGGCCGGGAGGAAATTCCGGACGGCATCACGCACGTTCTGCATGTTGAGAACGGTACGGTGTCGCCGCGCACCATTTTGGGGTCGCGTCCCCGCCTGCTGGTGGGGCGCTCGTTCTCGCGCCGCGACCCTCAAAGGGTCCCCGAACGGGGAGTTGCGAAAGACCCCAAAACGGCACGCGGCAACATCCTTGTCCGCATGAAAGACGTGAATGTGTCCTACGGCCAAGGACCGGTACTTAAGAATTTGAGCTGGGAAGTACGCGAGGGCGAAAAGTGGGCGCTCTTCGGCCCCAACGGCGCGGGGAAGACGACGCTCCTCAGTCTCATTCTCGGCGACAATCCGCAGGCCTATGCCAACGACATCACGCTTTTCGGCAAGCGCCGCGGCTCCGGCGAGAGTATTTGGGAAATAAAGCGCAAGATCGGATGGGTCTCGCCCGAGCTGCAACTCTACTATCCCGCAGAGGCGACATGCCTCGACGTCGTGTGTTCCGGCTTCTTTGACACAGTAGGATTGTATCGTGCCCCCTCGCCGCGTCAGGAAAAGGTCGCGCGCTCATGGCTCAAGAAATTCGGCCTTGCCGAGCGGACCGAAACTTTGTTCGAAAATATTTCGGAAGGGGAGGAGCGGCTCGTGCTCCTTGCCCGCGCGTTGGTCAAAGACCCCGCACTTATCGTCTTGGACGAACCATGCCAAGGGCTCGACGCGGCCAACCGCGACCGCGTCCTTGCTGCGGTCGACGCAGTAGCCGCCCACCCCCGCCGAAGTATGATCTACGTGACGCACCGCACCGACGAGCTTCCTTCGAGCATCACACACACGTTGAAACTGGAAAAACGCGCATAGATCAAACATCCCAAACTTTACGCTATAGCGTATTTTTAGGGATAGTGTTCGGAAACGAGTCGATTGACAAGATTTGATGGCTTGTTATATTGGTCCTATGCAGATGAAGGCGCAAATGGGCTCAATGATGATGATGGCCATGATGACCCCCCGTAGCGGAGGCGTTTTGCCTGCATAACTCCAAAGAGATATTCAGACAAAAACCCTCCGCTCAGCGGAGGGTTTTGTTTTTAGGTCTTTTCCGCCGGAGGCGGACAGGCTGTTCTTTGACTCAATCAGGCTTGCAGTGGGGGACACCAGAATGGCGGGGAATCATCTTCGTCAGATTCACCGTCATTCGGTGTTCAACACAGGAGCAAAGGAAGAAAATGTCAACCCATGCTTTCGCCTACGGTGTTCGTCGCAACGATGACGACACTGCCGCGCCCGAAAACAATTCGGAGTTTCCCACGTTCGCGTTCGATACGGACTGGTACGTTCTCGGTAAGCGGTCTTTCAACCCGATCATCCGACGCGTCCTGGACGCGTTCGGTAGGTTGCCTACTGGCTCGTGGGTTATCGAGCCGGGCAACGGCGACCATCGGCTTGGTCGGCTCGGAATCGCGCGAAAGTGGTGCATCGCCGGCTACGATATAAGCCAAAGTGCGGTCGCTCGCGCAAATGCGGCGATTCGCGATCTTTGGCTACCCGATACGGCGACGCTCGCGGACTTCCGAACTGTCTCCCTGGATGAATTGCGTGCGCTCAAACCGCGCGGTGCATTCTCGTGGCGTGTTCCACACACGATGTCACCTGACGTGCGTCAGGCCACGTTCGGGCGATTGAATGAGGTTCTGCCGCCCGGTGCGTCGTTCTTCGCCACGTTGCTCGCTGACACGAGTTGGGAACGCGTCGCGTTGAGAGACAAGTATATGGCGGGCGAGCCCAACGACTTGCGGGAAGTAATGGAATTCGACCGGCTTCGCCGATCGATTCCGCCGGAGCAGCAACATCTGCTTCCCGACCACTGGCTGTTCACGTTCTTCAACGAGGACAGCGCCCGTCGGCTCGGTAGCGAGACCGGCTTCGAAGTGCACGGCGACATTGTGCGCTTCGAAGAAGCGAACGCATGGCCGCATCTCTCGGCCGCGCATCCGAACCAGACTTGGCTGTTTGTCGAGTTCCGGAAGCCGGGCGGGCGCAATGGGCACGACGCGTTCAGGCCGCTGCCACTGCCGCTATAAGACGCCTGATTTGCGGCGCTCGTTAAACAACGACTGTGGTGACTATAGTCGGCGGATTACCCATGAAATACCAGGAGTATTTCATCGGAATCCGCCGATTTCTTTTTATGAAATTGAATGATAGTATCGCTTTTATGTTCGAAACCACTATCGCAGGCAGTTTACCGAAGCCCTCATGGCTTGCGGAGACGAATAAGCTCTGGCCGCAGTGGAAACTGCAGGGAAAAGAGCTTGCGGACGCAAAGAAAGATGCGACGCTCATGTGGCTCAAACTGCAGGAGGATGCAGGCGTTGATATCGTCTCCGACGGCGAGCAATCGCGCCAGCATTTCGTACACGGATTCCTTGAGTCTGTCGAAGGTATCGATTTCAAACACAAAGTGAAAATGGGCATCCGCAACAACCGCTACGACGCGATGGTGCCAGTCGTCGTTGGGCCCCTGAAGCTCAAGGGCCGCGTGCACCAGATAGAGGCAAAATTTGCGCGGGCGCATACCAAGAAGAAATTGAAAATTACGATGCCGGGGCCCATGACCATCGTGGACACCATCGCCGACCGCTACTACGGCGACAAGGTGAAGCTCGCGATGGCGTTCGCAAAACTTTTGAATCAGGAAGCGCGTGCGCTTGAACGCGATGGCGTGGACACGATACAGTTCGACGAACCCGCCTTCAACGTGTACATGGACGAGGTCAACGAGTGGGGGATCAAGGCGCTTGAGCGCGCCGCCCAGGGCCTCAAATGCACAACCGCCGTGCATATTTGCTACGGCTACGGCATCAAGGCCAATGTCGACTGGAAGAGAACGCTCGGCAGGAACTGGCGGCAGTACGAGAAGATATTTCCTGCGCTCGCGAAGAGCCGCATCAAGCAAGTGTCGCTCGAATGCGCGAATTCGCATGTGCCGATTGAACTACTCGGACTTCTCAAGGGCAAAGACGTACTCGTGGGCGTTATCGACGTTGCCTCCAACAGGGTAGAAACGTCCACACAAGTCGCCGCGACCATCGCCAAAGCCCTTAAATATGTTCCCAAAAACCGGCTCTTTCCGTGCACCAACTGTGGCATGGCCCCAATGAGCCGTGACATCGCACTCGCCAAGCTCCAAGCCCTCGGCGCCGGCGCCGCTCTTGCACGCAAACGCTTCGGCTAAGCCGCCATTGACAAGAAAATGGGGTAAGGGTAGCATTGTGGCATGAGTCTCGGAATCAACGTCGTCCTCGTCGTCGTACCCCTCGGAGCGAGGCTCTTGGACTAACACCTAACAAAAAACCAAGAAAGCCCGCTCCAAAGCGGGCTTTCGTCTATCCAAACCATCTATGGCAAAACAACCGACAAAGAAAACAAAAAGAGTCAAAGAATCCGGCTCCCAGGCACTCATGCGTGCGCTGGTGCGCGAGGGCGCGGATACGATATTCGGCTACCCGGGCGGGGCCATCATGCCCATTTACGATGCGCTCTACGATTACAAAGACAGAATACGCCACGTCCTCGTGCGACATGAGCAAGGCGCCGCGCACGCCGCCGAAGGGTACTCGCGAACGGCAGGGAAGCCCGGCGTAGCAATGGCGACTTCCGGCCCCGGTGCCACGAACCTCGTGACCGGCATCACCGATGCGATGAGCGATTCAGTCCCCATCGTGTGCATCACCGGCCAGGTGACGCTTGCGTCACTCGGCACCGATGCCTTCCAGGAGGCACCCATCATCGGCATCGTGACGCCGGTGACCAAGTGGTGCTACCAGGTGACGCGTGCCGAGGAGATACCGTACATCGTTGCCAAAGCGTTCCACATCGCCAAATCCGGCCGCCCCGGGCCCGTGCTCATCGACATCACGAAGAACGCGCAGTTCGAGCTGTTTGAGTACGACCCGGAGGAGACGTTCGAGTTCTCCCCGCGCATCAGCAAGACGCCGCCCTCGCTGGACCACGAAGTGGAAGCGGCAGCGGAGCTTCTGAATACCGCCAAGACCCCCTACATCCTCTTCGGACACGGCATCGCCATCTCGAAAGCGGAGAAAGAACTCATCGCCGTCGCCGAAAAAGGCGGCATTCCGATGGCGTCGACCCTGCTCGGCCTCTCTTCCGTGCCGGTTTCGCACCCGCTCTACCGCGGCATGCTCGGCATGCACGGCAACTACTCGACCAATAAGCTCACCAATAAGGCCGACATCATTTTGGCCGTGGGCATGCGCTTCGACGACCGCGTGACCGGAAAAATCTCCGCCTACGCGCCCAATGCAAAAATCATTCACGTAGACGTCGACCGCGCCGAACTCGACAAGGTCATGAAAGCCACGATTGGCATTCACGCCGACGCCAAAGAATTCCTGCAGCGCCTCTTGCCGCTCTTGAAGAAGCGCGACCATTCCGCGTGGATGAGTGAGTTCAAGAAACTCGACGACGAGGAGCAAAGGGTAGTGACCAAGCCGGAGCTCTACCCCAAGAGCGGTAAGATAACGATGGCCGAGGTCATCCGCGTCTTGACCGAGAAAACCAAGGGCGATGCGGTCATCGTGGCCGACGTAGGACAGCACCAGATGGTCGCCGCCCGTTACTTCGGTTTCCGGAAACCCGACAGCTACATCACCTCCGGCGGCCTCGGCACGATGGGCTTTGCGCTGCCTGCGGCAGTCGGCGCAAAGATGGGCAACCCCAAGCGGGAAGTCATCGCCGTCATCGGCGACGGCGGGTTCCAGATGAACATCCAGGAGCTCGGCACTATCATGCAAGAGAAATTGCCGGTCAAAATACTCATCCTCAACAACCACTTCCTCGGCATGGTGCGCCAATGGCAGGCACTCTTTTTCGAGGAGCGCTACTCCTTCGTCAATTTGGACAATCCCGATTTCAACAAAATCGCCGACGGCTACCGCATCCCCAATGAGCTCGTGAAGGACCGCAAGAATCTCTCGAAAGCGCTCGACCGCATGCTCAAAGCCAAGGGCCCGTACCTCTTGGACATTTACGTCAAGAAAGAGGAGAACGTTTTCCCCATGGTGCCGAGCGGCGCTTCCATCGACGAGATACGCATCAAATAATATGGCTAACAACAAAAAATACTTGCTGACGATAGATTCCGAGAACGCGCCGGGGACGCTCTACCACATCGCTGGCACGATGCTGCGCAAGAAGATTAACATCGAGTCACTCCACGTAGCGGAGATCGACCCGAAGACGCACACTTCGCGCTTCAAGATAGAAATCATCGTGAGCCCGGAGCTCATCGCAACGCTCACCAAGCAGATAGAGCGCATCGTCGAAGTCGTCCACGCGGACTATAAAGAGACGAAGTAGTTTTCGTTGCTAGTTCACGAACGTCAACCACTCCAAATACTTGGGGTTCTCGCCTTTGGTTATCTTCAAGAATTCTTCGCCAATGCGCTTAGACACCGGCCCCGGAGCCGACTTCAGCGGCACGTCGTCTATTGAAGCGATGGGAGTCACTTCCGCGGCGGTACCGGTGAAGAAGCACTCATCGGCGAGCGCGACTTCGGCAGGGGAGATGGCCCGCTCTTCCACGGTGTAGCCCAGGTCGCGCGCGAGCTCGATGACGGAGGCACGCGTGATGCCGGGCAAGATGGAACCGAGCGCGGGTGTCGCGATGGCGTTGCCGTTCACGATGAAGAAGTTCTCGCCGGACCCTTCTGCGATGTTGCCCTGGTAGTCGAGCTGGATACCCTCGGCGTATCCACGGTTCACCGCTTCGCGCACCGACAACATGGAGTTGATGTAGTTGCCGGTCAGTTTCGCGCCGGGCGCGGTCGTCTGCGGGTGTATGCGCATCGTCCGGACGATGGTGACGCGCGCGGGCTCGTCGCCCAGGTACGCGCCCCACGGCCAGGCGGCCATGGCGACCTCAACGGGGCAGTTGGTCGGGAGCACGCGCACCTCGCCGAAGCCGTAGTAAGCGATGGGCCGAATGTAGCACGATTTCAGTTCATTGGCCTTTACCAATTCCACCGCTGCCTCGCACAGCGCGTCGAGCGAGTAGGGCAGCTTCATGTCGAGACTTTGCGCGGAGAAGATGAGGCGTTCCATGTGCCTGCCAAGATGGAATATCGCGGGACCTTTTGCCGTCTCGTACATGCGGATGCCCTCGAAGGCACCCGTGCCGTAATGGAGCGAGTGCGTCAGCACGTGTATCTTCGCGTCGGCCCACGGCACGAGCTTTCCGTTGAACCAAATATATTTCGTTGCCTGCATATATTTTGATTATCACTTCAATTCCTGAAGAACGCAATCTGTGAACTCGTCGGTCGAGAGGTCGCCTCCGAGGTCTTTCGTCTTTTTTCCAGCAGTCCATGCGGCGAGGATGGCAGCCTCGACGGCGACCGCTTCTTTTGAGAGACCATAGGTATGGCGCAAGAGCATTGCAAGCGAGAATATCTGTGCGGTCGGGTTGGCTATTGCCTTCCCTGCGATATCGGGTGCGGAACCGTGCGAGGGCTCGTAGAGTCCGAACTTTTTTCCGCCCAAGCTTGCCGACGGCAAAAGCCCCAGGGAGCCCACCACAGCGCCTCCCAGGTCGCTCAGGATGTCCCCGAACATATTGTCGGTCACGATGACGTCAAACGCAGCCGGATTCCTGGCGAGCTGCATCGCCGCGTTGTCGACGAACATGAACTCCATCGCGACCGATCCGTATTCCTTCGCAACCTCGCGCACGACGTCGCGCCACAAGCGCGACGTCTCGAGGACGTTGGCCTTGTCCACGACCGTCAGCCTGTTCTTGCGCTTTGCCGCGGACTCAAAAGCGACGCGCACGACGCGCTCTATTTCGCTCCAGGTGTATTTGTTGGTGTCCTCCGCAGCGTCTTCTCCTTTCTCTTGGAAACGCCTCCGCGCTCCAAAGTAGATGCCCGAAACGAGTTCGCGCACGATGAGCACGTCCATACCGCGCACCGCTTCGGGCTTGAGCGAACTAAACAGTTCCATCCCCGGCCAGACTTTTAATGGCCGGAGATTCGCAAAGAGGTCGAACTTTTTCCGCAATCCCAGGATGACGTTTTTCTCCGCATCCTTCCATCGCGGGCTCTCCTGGTCGTCGACCGGCCCGCCCACTGCGCCGAAGAGAATAGCGTCCGCTTTCTCACAGAGTGCGAGCGTCTCTTCGGGTAGGTGCTTGCCGAATTTGTCGTATGCATCTCCGCCCACCAGACCCATTTCCGTCTTTATCTCGTGGCCGAATTTTTTGTTTACGGCGTTCAAAATGCGCACAGCTGAGGCCATAATCTCCGGTCCTATCCCGTCGCCGGGCAATGTTGCAATGGTGCCTTTCATACTCGTTTCTTGGCGCGCTTTTTCGGCGCGGTCTTTGTCGCGACCGGGGCAGCTTGTTCGGACGATCTGTTCAGCGCGCTCAAAAGGGCTTTGAGCGATGCGCCGACGATGTTGGGGTCGATGCCGACACCGAAGAATGACCTGCCTTTCTCATCGGCAATTTGAATGTAGGACACTGCGCGTGCGTCCTCGCCTTTGCCCAGCGCATGCTCCTCGTATGAGAGGAAGGTGTAATCGCCCACGCCCGTCTTCTTGAGCGCGGTGGAGAACGCGTCGATGGGGCCGTTGCCTTTGCCGACCAAGACGTGCTTCTTCCCGTCAACGCAGATGGTGGCGGCGATGTTGGTCGTGTGCGAGCCTTTGCCTCCGCCTTCCTCGCGTATCATGAACTGTTCGAGCGAAAGCGGGGAGCTGCGATTCACGTATTCTTGCTCGAACACCTTTTTTATCATCGGCGGCAGAACTTCCTTGCCGGTCGTGTCGCTCAAGTCTTGAACTATCTTTCCTATTTCCGGGTGCATCGCCTTGGGGAGCTGAAATCCGTACTCGCTGCGCAAGACGTGCGCGACGCCGCCCTTGCCCGATTGGCTGTTGATGCGGACCACCGTTTTATACGTACGGCCGACGTCTTTGGGGTCCATCGGGATGTAGGGGACTTCCCACTGCGGATTTCCGGATGCTTCCATCGCCTGAAAGCCCTTGTTGATGGCGTCCTGATGCGAGCCGGAGAATGCGGTGAAGACCAGTTCGCCCGCGTACGGATGCCGCGGGTGGACGCTCATGCCCGTGCAGTCTTCATACGTCTCGATAATGCGGTCCATGTCGGATAGGTCGAGCTTCGGGTCGACGCCGTGCGTGTGTAAGTTCAAAGCGAGCGTGACGATGTCCACGTTGCCGGTGCGCTCGCCGTTGCCGAAGAGCGTGCCCTCCACGCGCTCGGCGCCTGCCATGAGTGAGAATTCCGTCGCCGCGACTCCCGTGCCGCGGTCGTTGTGGCAGTGGACGCTGATGACGGTCTTTCCGCGGGATTTGAAATTGCGCATGAACCATTCCACCTGGTCGGCGAAGACATTGGGCGTCGCCATCTCGACGGTATTGGGCAGATTGATGATAACTTTTTCTCCCGCGCGCGGTTTCCACTCATCCACCACCGCATCGCAGACTTCCGCCGCGAAATCCAATTCGGTACCCATGAAGCTTTCAGGAGAATACTCGAAGCGCACGTCCGTGCCCTTGAGATATTTCTCGCTGTACTCGCGCACCCATTTCGTACCCTGCACCGCAAGCTCGCGCACCGGCGCTTTTTCCAGCTTGAAGACGACGCGCCGCTGCAGTTCCGACGTGGAGTTGTACAAGTGGATGACCGCCCGTTTGGCGCCCACCAGCGATTTGCACGTGGCGTCGATGAGGTGCTCGCGCGCTTGCGTGAGGACTTGGATGGTCACATCGTCAGGGACGAGGTCTTTTTCGATGAGGTGGCGCACGAAATCGAACTCGACTTTCGCGGCTGACGGGAAGCCGACCTCTATTTCCTTGAACCCGACGTCGAGCAAGAGCTGGAACATCTTGAGCTTCTGCTCAAGATTCATCGGTGTCACGAGCGCCTGATTGCCGTCGCGCAAATCCACCGAGCACCATATGGGCGCCTTGGTCAGCGTCTTGTCCGGCCACGTGCGGTCTTTGAGCCCGACGGGCGAGAACGAGCGGTATTTTTTGGAAGAGTTTTTCATACGGTTCTTTGTTCGTACGCAATAATGTCATTCGCAAAGCTCAAGGTGTAGCCGACGTCGTCGAGCCCTTCCATCATGCATTTCTTCACGAACGGATTGATGGGGAAGGTGTAGGCTTGTCCTTTCCACGTAATCGTTTGCTTGCCGAGGTCAATCGCCGCCTGCTCTTTCGGATTCTTGAGCACATCGGCGTGCATCGCATCGACGACCTCGCGCGGCAGCTCGACGAGTAGGAGACCGTTCTTTGCCGAGTTGTTGGTGAAGATGTCGGCAAAGGAAATGGCGACAACCGCGCGGAAGCCCCAGCCAAGCAGCGCCCACGGTGCGTGTTCGCGGGAAGAGCCGCAGCCGAAATTCTCGTGCGCGAGCAGAATCTCCGCGCCCTTGTACTGCTCTTGATTGAGCGGGAAATCGGGCTTGAGCGTGAGACTGTCGTTCTCGAAGCGCAGGTCCATGAAGAGGTGCTCGCCGAAGCCCTTCTTGTCGGTCGCGGTGAGGTAGCGCGCCGGAATTATCTGGTCGGTATCGACATCGTCGCGATGGAGCGGCGTCATGGTCGAAGAGAAATTTTTGAATGCGGGTATTTTCATATAGATGTGTTTTTTGGGAGTACGTGAGCATAGGTGCGCACATCCTGCACGCTGCCTGCGACTGCGGCGGTCGCAGCCATCGCGGGCGACATGAGGAGCGTGCGCGCGCCGCGGCCCTGGCGACCGATGAAGTTGCGGTTGGAGGTCGATGCGCAGTATTTGCCGGCAGGCACCATGTCGCCGTTCATGCCGATGCACATCGAACAGCCCGGTTCGCGCCATTGCGCTCCGGCAGCGAGGAATATCTTGTCGAGCCCTTCGGCCTCGGCCTGCGCCTTCACTTCCTGCGAGCCGGGGACGACGTAGGCGGTAATGCCGGATGCGATTTTACGATCCTTCATAATGGAGGCCGAAATACGCAGGTCTTCAATGCGCGAATTGGTGCAGCTACCGAGGAAGACGTATTGCACGGGCTGACCCATCATCGTCTGTCCCGCCGTGAGCCCCATGTATTCGAGCGCTTTCGTGATGTCCTCGGTCTGTGCAGCCGGGATATTTTTGCTGATGCCGACCGACATGCCCGGATTCGTGCCCCACGTGACCATCGGTTCGATGGTATCCGCGTCGATGACGACCTCTTTGTCGAAGACTGCACCCTCGTCCGACTTCCACGAGAGCCACTGCGCGGTCATGCGGTCGCGCTCGGCGTCGTCCTTGAATTTCACGCGCTTCTGCAGGTACTCAATCGTCGTCTGGTCAGGCGCCACCATACCCGCGCGCGCGCCTGCCTCGATAGACATGTTGCAGATAGTCATGCGCGCTTCCATGCTCAAGGCTTCGATGGCGCTGCCTCGATATTCGATGGTGTAGCCGGTGCCCCCGCCGATGCCTATTTCGTGGATGATGCGCAAGATGATGTCTTTGGAGAAGACGCCGGGTTTCAGCTTCCCATTGATGGTGATGGCCATGCTCTTTGTTTTATTCTGGAGCAAGGTCTGCGTAGCAAGCACATGCTCCACCTCGGACGTGCCGATACCGAAGGCGAGTGCGCCAAAGGCGCCGTGCGTCGAGGTGTGGCTGTCGCCGCATACAATTGTTTTACCCGGCTGCGTGAGGCCGAGCTCCGGCCCGATGATGTGCACGATGCCCTGATGCTTGCTTTGGAGGTCGTGCAAGACGATGCCGTATTTCTTGCAGTTGTCGGCGAGCATCTCCACCTGCTTCTGCGCGAGCGCGTCGAGCCAGGGGAACTGGTCGCGATTGACCGACGGCACCGAGTGGTCCATCGTGCCGACCGTGAGGTCGGGCCGGCGGACGGGGAGCCCGCGCATGTTCAATCCGGTGAAGGCTTGCGGGGAAGTGACTTCATGGATGAGGTGCAGGTCGATGTACAAAATGGTGGGCTCGCCTTCGGCCTCGCGGACCACATGGGCGTCCCAAATCTTGTCGTATAAGGTCTTTTTGGTTTTTTCTGCGGTCATAGTTGGGTGTTGGTTGATTGTACAATAAAGAAGCCCCTTTTCGAGGGGCTTGATTTGTTTTCATTTTTTCTTGCACTAGGCAAGCCCCTCGCGACTAAGCAGGGCAAGGAGGAGAGAGCCGATAGTTGTGCGTTGCGTTCGCATCTATTCAAGGTAGTCTAGCCAACCTTCCCTGTCAAGGTTTTAGGACACCACCCCCAAAATTACACCATGGTGTAGAAAAAGGGATGTTTACGGCGGGCCGCGTCAAGCTTGTGTCCACACGCCCGGCTTTGACAGCCTCAAGACCCCTTGCTATGTTCCAGGTATGAGGCACCAGGCTTCACAGGCAGCGGTCGTCGTCTTCGTCTTTACCCGGACGGGGCTTCCGCCGCGCGCCTAGAATCTAAAGTTCGAAGCAAGCGAAGAAGGCCCCCAAAGGGCCTTCTTTCGTTTTGCAGGCGTTCTTTCACACATAAGGGCAGGGGCGAATTCTTCCGGGAATCGTGCGCACAAACCAAGCGCGCAAGATTCCTGGAGGAATTCATAAGTTGTAGTGCCTACAGGAATCATCCAACGCAACGGAGGAGAGAATGAAACGTGCGCATCATGTTGTTCGCCGTCTCGGCGGCACCGTCTGGCTTGGCTGGGATCCAACGGGGAAACTCCGGCATTTTCAGGTCGATAATGTCGATCTGATTAAAGAATGCGTAGGCACTTGCCGCGATACTGGGTCCTGCGACCAATCAGAAGTGAAGGAAATCGCCGATCTGTGTCGCGACGGGTTAGTCGTCCGCAAGGCGCTTTCAACACCGGTCGGCGTCATCAGCTTCGCAATGCCGGTCTGACCAGCCCTCGATCCTTGTACCGCGCGACTCACATCGTGCCCCCAACACCTACCCCGGGCCACTGGCTCCGGGGGCGGTTCTTTTACAGGATCTTTCATAGATTTCCCAGGGTGTTTGTATATGATAGAGATATGAAGAAAATCCTCGTCGTGCAGTCCCGGTCCAGCCCCGAACGAATCGAAGGGGAACGTGCAAATTTCGGCGCAGCCGTCGGAGCATACGCTGCGGTGGAGTTTCTCTCTGCCCTTGATGAAAAACTCGCCTGGTCGTCCCCGGACGAGATCTTGAAGGATTTCGGAGGCGTTATTTTCGGCGGCTCGTCCGATTTCGACTTCAGCGGTGGGCGCGACGAGAACGACCCTGCCCGCATCGTTTCTTTCATTATTCTTTCGCGCGTCCGCAACATGATTTCGCACGCGCTCAGAGACGGCCTCCCGCTTCTCGGAGTTTGTTTCGGGCACCAGATAATAGCTGAGATGCGCAGAGGTGAGGTTCGCAACGACCCGGAGCAGGGCAAGGTCGGTTCATACGAACTCGCGCTCACGGAAGAGGGGAAAAAAGACAAACTGTTCGGTGGATTCCCGCAGAAGTTTTTTGCCCAGTATGACCACAAAGACAGCGTGACGAAGCTCCCCGAAGGTGCGACGGTTCTGGCGAGCGGCGACCGCTGCCGCTTCAGTGCGCTGCGGTACCACGACGCGGCGTATACCGTACAGTTCCACCCGGAGGTTGAGAAGCTCCGCTACAGGGGGGAGTACGACTACCGCGAGTCGCCGTACGCATCAAGCGTCATTTCGCTCTGGATAGAAAAAATCGTGCGGTGAAATATGTCAACGTGGTCGGCCGGGAGGGTGTTGCATCGACTCGATGAACGCCCGAATGATGTCCGTGCAGAGTTTTTCGAAATACGCGGATGACACGCCCGTCACGATATGTCCCCAAATGCCGGGAGCTTTGTTGAGTTCCACCACCCAGGGGCGTTCTCCTTCGAGCATGAAGTCTATTGAGTAGAAACGAGGTGTGAATGCGGCAAAGCGCATGTCTATTTCTCGGGCGGCCGCAATGACTGCGGGCGGCAACTGTGCCTTGTCCAGCATTTTCATCTTGCCGCCTTTTGATACGTTGCTAAGCAGGCTCGTTTCTGAGTACCGCAGGTAGGTGTCGGCAATAGTGTCGTTGAGCATCGTCACCCGTAAATCGTGCGCACCGTCAATAATACCGGGGATGCCGCGGGTGCTGTCTATGAACGGCTGAATGATAAAGTCGTCTCCTAAGCGCCCGACCTCGGAAATATCACAAATCGTAACGTCGTTGCCGTGCGATCCGTATCTTGGTTTCGTGACGACCCGGCCGGAAAACATGGCGCGCGCCTGCTTTAGTTCGGTCCCAAGGAGTGTGTGTGGCACATACTCCGGTAGTTGCCGGAAGGTCTCATACTTATCTTCCGAGATGCGCACTAGCTCGGGATGATTAACGAGCGGCATTTCTGCTGCGATCGCTTCCAACAGCCCCTGCGTTTGAAGAAAAAATTCCGGTCCTTCCGCGATAGAGCGGTCCCAGCACGCGTTGATAGCGACGTCGTGCACCTGGTTCCCCAGCAGCAAATCCCACGCCGTTTTCAACCGCCTGTCGCGGTAGTCTTCCGGTTTGCCGAGGACGACGTGGAGGCCTTCGCGGACAGCATACGTCGAGAAAAGGGAATAGGCCGTATGTGTATTTTTGTCGCTAAATGGTCGCTCGTCGCCGAGACCGTCATGGTCTTTGTACAGGATTCCCACTACCGGCATACAATTTTCACTGTACCATGGCAGATGGAGACTCCCTCGACCACAGGGGCTGCACTTTGCGGGTGCGCGAGAAACCTGTATAACAAGACATGATGAAGATCGTCGTCGTGCAGTCGCGCTCTTCGGAAAAGGCAATTGAGCGCGAGCAAGCGAATTTCCGTCGCGTCATCGGGAAGTCCGTTGATGTGGAATTTCTCTCCGCACTCGACGAGCGGCTCGCGTGGACGTACCCCGACAAGTTCCTTAGCGGATGCAGCGGCGTAATATTCGGCGGTTCTGCGGACTACGACCTCCACGGCGGTCGCACCGACTCTGATCCGTTCCGCGTCATGGCGACGATGATACTTTCTCGCACACGCCTCATCGTCTCGTATGCACTCGCGCAACATATTCCGGTCTTGGGGATCTGTTTCGGTCATCAAACCATCGCCCAAATGCGGGGCGGGA
>Ga0209542_10009266_pt1 | contig 18111 bp, 16 predicted proteins | sample RifCSPhighO2_01_FD_184028 | JGI IMG/M metagenome (GOLD analysis project Ga0209542, IMG submission 184028) | Soil microbial communities from Rifle, Colorado - Rifle CSP2_plank highO2_0.1 (SPAdes) (version 2) | ecosystem: Environmental > Terrestrial > Deep subsurface > Rock core/Sediment ...
CGCTGTCAAAAATTTCTTTAAATTCAGTGTTGGTTGGCTTTGATACCACTTCAGTCGCGATATCTGCGCAAGATCATCCGTAAAATTTTAAGGCCGTGCCAGAAAGCATTCACCTTTGTTTTGCCGGCAGTACGCGCTCGCTCAAAGGCTGGAACTTCAGCAAATTTCAAACCAGCCCGATGCGCCTTTACAACAATTTCCGTGCAAAACTCAAAACCAGGAGATTTTAGATTTAATTTTTTCAATCCGTCGCGCGTGATCGCCGTAAAAAGATAGAGACTATCCGTTACATTGGTCCCATGGATGACATTGGTCAGCCATGTGAACATTCTGTTGCCGAACCAACGGATGATCGTATCGTCTTCGCTGTGCCCCCCGGTCATATATCGCGACGCCATCACATATTCATACCCGCGCCTGACCTTTTCCACGATTGCGGGAATTTCCGCAGGGTTATGAGAACCGTCCGCATCCATCATGATAATGACGTCCCCCGTCACGATATCAAACGCTTCCAGGAACGCCCCCCCATATCCCTTGCCTTTTTGCAACACGAATTTGTCCGACGATCGCAGTTCGGCTTTTGCCTCTTCGGCGGTTTTATCGGTCGAATGTCCGTCAACTATAACTATTTCGTCAACTACGTCCCGAGGAACTTCTTTAAGAGTCCCCCCGATACAGCCCTGCTCATTCCGGGTCGGTATAATAAGTGATATTCTCATCCCGTTCATTGATTTTTATAATACTCCTTTACTGCCCCGACTACAATATCTATATCTCCGTCTGCCAATTTGCTTGATGACGGCAGCCACAATCCCCTGCTAGCCGCTCTTTCCGACACTGGGAAACCTTTACCTGCATACTGGTCACGGTAAATTTTCTGTGTATGGATCGCGGGATATACGCGGCGCGAACCAATCCCATGCTCTTTTAGATGCGCGGACAAAGCGTCGGGATTCTCTACAAAAATTTCAACAAACCACGGGGATGTATCTGTAAGACTTGTAGGTATAAACTCAACTTGGCTCATAGCTTTCAAGCCACTTTTGTACCTACCCCAAATTTCTTTTTTGCGCTCGACGCGCCATGGAAGTTTCCTCATCTGCTCAATGCCAATGACCGCCTGGATATCGGTAAACTTGAAATTCCACCCCCATGCATCATGAAAATCGCTTCCGCCTTTTTCTCTGCCAAAATCTTTCATCTTCTTTAGGTTCTTGTAGAGCTCTTCGCTATGGGTTACCAAGGCGCCTCCCTGTCCTGTTGTAATAATTTTTGGAACGCTGAACGAAAAACTGCCAATGTCGCCAAACGCGCCGAGATGCTTTCCTTTCGAAAAAGACCCGAGCGCCTGTGCGGCATCTTCCACTAAATATAGTTTATGTTTTTTGCAAAATTCAACGACGCGCTCCATGTCGGCCGATCTCCCGTTAAACGCGACGTACATCAGCGCTTTCACACGGGGAGTTATGAGAGCCGCCGCTTTTTCCAAGTCCATACAAAGCGTTTCCTGATCAATATCGACAAGGACAGGCTTTATGCCTACGAGTACTGCTGAATTCGGGCTTGCGATCATTGTAAAATCAGGCACCAAAACTTCATCTCCCGCTTTGAGCCCGAGCGCGAGCAATGCAAGCGTCAAGCTGATTGTGCCGTTTGTTGTCATGACACAATACGAAATACCGACATATTCAGCGATCATCCGCTCAAGCTCCTCGGTTTTTTTAAATTCCATCACCCAGCCGCCACCGCGCATATATTCGGCAACTGCGTTTGCTTCCGCCTCATCAAACCAAGGCTCCATTTGGGGAATAGGTTTCATAAGTCCAAATTATAAAATCCGAATATCAAATCAATGTCAAAAGTCAAGATTCTTAAAGTGTTCATTGTTTAATTCTTCGAACAATTGAAGAGAAAATTAAAGCGAGCTCATGAGCTTCTTTCCATAAACTCCGGCACTCTTTTGCCGATTTAGAATCAGCTTTGGCAATCATTCTAAGCCAATGCATTGTTTCTTTTGACTCTCTTTTACAAATCCCAATTTTATGCCGAAAATCTTTCTTTGAATCCGCCCAGTCGGCTTCCATATAATTTGCGCCGATGCTTGTGCCCGATCTTACAATTTGGCCTACAAGAGATTTGATTATAGAGGTTTCCTTCAATTTAGAAGCAAAGGAAATAATTGCCTCGCCAAATTTTGCGGTTCTCTCTTCAAGATTATAAGTTCTATTTGACATTTAGATTTAGGATTTGATTTGACATTTGAACTTTAAATTTTGGATTTATATCAGTACTTTATCCTCAATAAAGGGCCCGTTTTTTACTTCGATCATTTCTGCGTCTTTTGTGACACGAATGCCGTACCCCCCATACATTAAAATATACGTTTCGCCCTTATGAAGTGAAATCGTTCTAAATTTTTTCTTATCTGTGCCGTATAAATCAATTTTTGCGCTTCCCTTTTTCATGATAAGGCATTCCTGCAAACGCGTTGTTACGCGTTTTTTTGGCTTATGCGTATGTGCTTTTAAATACACCCCCTTGGAGTGCTTGAGCGTGACAAGCTGTAACGGTTCTTTCCCATCAGTAACGGGTACCGAACCTTTTGAAAGCCGCCGAAGCAAAATACCGACGAGTTTCTTTTTGTAAAAAATCTGCTCCATGATATATATTTTTTGCTAGAGCCTATCTCAAAATTCGCTTGCGAGACACGGGGTTCTGGTTTCAAGCGAAGCGAAGTCAAAAATTTGGAGGAATATCGAGATATTTTGAGAAATTTTTGACGAGCTGCAGCCGAAATCCGGGAACTTTTGAGCCGGAATGGAATTTTGAGATAGGCTTTACATAAGATTAATTCGCTTGACGTCGATTGGGTGGCCGCTCCCCATTTCTTTCTTTACAAGATCGTAATCATGCTCCGCCATAAGCCGCGCGAGTTTCTTAAATGTTATTTTCGGCTTCCAGCCAAGAACCGTCCGCGCTTTTGCGGCGTTGCCCTGCAAAAATTCGACCTCGGACGGACGGAAATACACCGGGTCGATTTCGATAATGGTTTTCCCGGTCTTCCTGTCAACACCGCGCTCTTCAATACCTTCACCCTCCCACACAATATCCATGTCGAGGAATCCCCCAACCTCTTCAGCAAACTCGCGAACCGTGTGAGTCTCACCGGTTGCGAGGATAAAATCATCTGGCTTGTCGTGCTGTAAAATAAGATGAATGCCCTCGACATAATCCTTCGCGAAGCCCCAGTCGCGCTTTGCATTGAGATTGCCGAGTTTGAGCGTCTTTTGAAGACCGAGCTTCACGCGCGCGAGGCCAATCGTAATTTTTCTTGTAACGAACGTAATACCGCGACGCGGCGATTCATGGTTGAATAAAATACCATTTGAAGCAAACATATTGTAGCTCGTGCGATAAATACGGGTTGTATAAAACGCAAACATCTTTGAGAGGCCATAGGGCGATTGCGGGTTGAATGGTGTAGTTTCTTTCTGCGGAACTTCGAGTACTTTGCCGAACATTTCCGATGAGCTTGCCTGATAATACCGCGTCGGGATTTTTAGATCGCGTATCGCATCTAGAATGCGAAGCGGGCCGAGACCTGTTACGTTTGCTGTATATTCGGGCACATCAAAACTAACTCGCACATGACTTTGTGCGCCGAGATTATAGATCTCATCGGGCTGAATTTTTGCGATAAGGCGGCTCAAGTTTGAGCTATCGGCAAGATCGGCGTACGCGGTCACAAAATGAGGATACTGGGGGTTATCGTAGAGATGATCAATCCGAAACGTATTGGGAGCGCTCGAGCGCCTTTGGAGGCCATACACCTGATACCCCTTCTCAAGCAGTAATTCAGCTAAATACGAGCCATCCTGACCCGTAACACCCGTTATAAGGGCTTTTTTCATGAAGCTTATAATACCATGAGTCTAGAATTTGTCTATCGACCGGCTAACGAATTCCTTGATGCTACGACCAGTATAACGGCAGCGCCGCTCATCAAGGCCATGATAGAGCCCAACCCAAAATGAATTGCGAAGAATATAATCTGTGTTTACAAGTGAGCCTGCGACACGATAACGAATTTTATATGAGTGAAAATATGGCTGTTTCAATACATTACCAGCAAAAAACATCCTCGTCATGATCCCGCGCGAATGAAGAAAGCGGACAAATGCCTCGCGCGAAAAGGGACAGTCTGGTTTGAGTATAACGAGAAAACCGAACCACGAAGGTCGCGCTTCTCTTTCTGCTGTTTGAAAACTAAAATACCGATCGAGGCCCTTAAGCTCGCGCGCAAGTAATTTATAATTCCGTCTCCGCTTTTGCGTAAACGAATTAATTTTCTTGAGCTGTTCGACGCCGAGAGCTGCTTGTATATCAGTAATTTTTAAATTATATCCGATCTCGGAGAAAATAAACTTATGATCATAATCGGCAGGAAGCATTCCCTTACTTCGAGAACCGAGCCCTTTGTTTTTCCTTTTGTCAGATCCTGTTTTAAACCAAAACTCGCGCCCCCAGTCCCGCATTGAACGAGTGATAGATGCGAGACGTGCGTCGCGAGTTACAACCGCACCACCCTCACCCATTGTCATATGATGCCCCGCATAAAAACTGAACGTGGCGAGATTCCCAAAAGTACCGACTTTTTTCCCTTGATACTCGCTCCCAAGCGCGTCACAACAATCCTCAACAAGCCATAAGCGATAACGCCGTGCGAGAAATTGTACAACACGTATATTAAACGGGTTGCCAATATGATGCGGGAGAAAAATCGCGCGCGTCTTTTTTGTAATCGCCTTTTTCAGCGATTTGAGATCAACATTGCATGTTGTACGATCAATATCAACAAACACAGGGATAAGCCCGTAGAGAATAAGCGGGTTGATCGTTGTCGGGAATCCAGCGGCAAGCGTGATCACCTCATCCCCCGGTTTCAAACGCCGAGCGCCTAAATGCGCCGACGTAAGCGTTGCAATCGCAAGTAAATTAGCGGATGACCCAGATGTAGTCGTGATACAGTAGCGCGTACCGAGCCAGCGCGCAAACTTTTTTTCAAATGTATCGGCAAAGCGACCTTCTGTCCACCAACCATCGAGAACCGCTTCAGTCATCGAAACCATCTCGCGCCAGTCAAAATCTTTTCCTGAAGCTGGGATTGGCGTTGTGCCGGGAATAAAACGCTTTTTACCAAAGCGTTTTTGATATTCCTCTTTGATGAGTTTCTCTAAATGCCTGTTCATGAGAGTACGCCCTGCATTCTCTTAACCCCCTCGCGGATATCTTCCTGAGAAGAAGCAAAGGTTACTCTAATGAATCCAGCCCCCATTTTTCCAAAATCATCACCGGGGAGCACCGCTACTTTTGCCTTCTCAAGCATTAGCATCGTAAAATCAATACTTGAATATCCAGTAGCTGATATATTAGGGAAGGCATACAAAGCGCCGTCGGGGACGAGACACGAAACGCCCGGCAATTGATTCATCCCCTCAACCATTATCTTGCGCCGCTTGCGATACTCCTCAACCATATTTTGAACGCACTCCATACTCCCAGTAAGCGCTGCCACACCGCCATATTGAATGAACGGTGGGAGACCAGAGATCACCGTCTGAATCATAAGCCCAATTTTTTCGGCAATTTTTTTCGGAGCAACTGCATATCCAAGACGCCATCCTGTCATCGCAAATGCTTTTGAAAATCCATTAAGGATAATTACTCTTTCTTGGCAGTTATCATATTCAGCAATTGAACTGGGTTGGTTGTTATAATATATATGCGAATACATTTCATCACTCAAAATAAACAGATTATGTTTCTTAGCAAGTTGATATATCTCGCGAAGGTCGTCTTTTGCAATAACCGCACCAGTGGGGTTTTGCGGCGAGTTGATAATAATAAGCTTTGCGCGCGAAGTAATACGACCCTCAACATCAGCAGCTTTCATGCGAAATGCATTTTTTTCATACAATGGAATCGAAATAGGTTTAACACCTATGAAGTCAAAAGCCGCAAAATAAGAAGAATACCCCGGGTCTGGAACTAGTATTTCATCCCCCGGATTTAATAGCGCGCATACAACGAAATAAATGAATGAAATCGATGGAGCAACAACTACCTGATCAATGTCGGGAATAAAACCTACGCCCCGCTTTGTCGCATGACGAATAGCTTCACGCAACTCAAAAATGCCCGAGGAATTCGCGTAGTGCGTTTCCCCTCGCTTGAGAGCATCGATCGCCGCTTCAATAATATGCTGTGGAGTTTTAAAATCAGGATCGCCAATCTCAAAATGAATGACATGATTTCCGGCTCTCTCAAGCTCTTGCACGCGTGCCAATACTTTAAACATCGGACTGCCAGTAAGGCGTTGTGCAGCTTCAGAAAAGTGCAACACACCCATATTATTTCCGAAAATGTTTAACTATCATATTTGCCTTAAATTCTCCGCCCGGAAGTTCCGGGGAAAGATCTTCAATTGGTTTCCCAAATTCTAGTTTAGGTATAAGTCGTTGGTTATCAGCAATCAGAACATCACAGATCACGGGACCGCGGTAGAGAAGAACTTCTTTTATTTTTGATCGAAGTTCTTTATGATTTTTAATCTGAACTGTTTTTAGCTTATACGCCTTTGCAATGGCGATAAAATCCGGCGGAGCATACCCTTTTTCGGGAGAAGATGCCTCATGCCGACCGCCAAAATACATATCCTGGAATTGTTTGATAATACCATATGAATGGTTATTCAAAATAAAAACCTTCGAGGGAACCTTGTAATAGAAAAGTGTTTGGAGCTCTTGAATATTCATCTGAAAACTTCCATCGCCGATAATTGCAACAACCGGCCGCTTAGGCCCAACAGCGAGAGCGGCGCCTATACTTGCCGGGAACGAATATCCCATGGGAGAGTTCCCAAACGCAGAAAAAAGCCGCTGACCTTCCTTCAGCTGAAATGCCTGTATCGTCCAAGTAAGATTACCCCCATCGTCAGGGATAATAACAGCACTCTTTGGAAGAAGTTCGGAAAGTATTTTTGCAAAAACATATGAATTCACACTCCCCTTCTGTGTATAGTATTCCGGGAGACATGCTGGATATTTTTTCTTCCACGCCTGCGTTTTTTGTACCCACGAATCGATATCCGGCTTTTCAAAATGCGAGAGTTCTTGGTTTATAGCCCCAAGAAACGCTTTCGCGTCACTCCAAATCTCTATATCAGCCTTAAACCCACGCCGTTTTTTAATCTCAGCGCGGTCGATATCCACCATCACGCGCTTTGCGCCGCGTGCAAAAAGAGCGGGCTTGCCGCCGGTCTGGCGCGTATCGAGACGAGACCCGACACTAATGAGAACATCGGAATTCTGAACCGCAAAGTTTGCGGCTCGATTCCCGTAGACACCGAACTGGCCAACGTGCAATGGATGGTTGTATGCTATAGCATCGAACCCGCTCCACGATGTAACAACCGGAACCCCGCTTTTTTTAATAAACTCTTTCATCTCGGAAACAGCACCTGCAAGCCGCACTCCGCCACCAACAATAATTACAGGCCGCTTTGCGTGCTTCATAAGACGCATGGTCGCGCGTACTTTTTTGATTAGGGTATCTCCGCGATCGTAAAGTTTTTTCTCCGAAGGTGGGGTAAAGGAGCGTAATGCCTTTGGGTTAATCTCCGCCCGCTGAACATTCATTGGGATATCAAGCAACACCGGCCCAGGGCGACCCTCGTAAGCACAACACATCGCTTTATCAAGGTAATATTTAATATCCTTCGGATCTGTGACCATCGCCGCAAATTTCGTGACGGGTTTCACTATCGCGACAATATCGGTTTCCTGAAACCCGACCTGGCGTACAGCGCTTTTCCCTTTTTGTTCATCGGTATTTACCTGCCCCGTAATGTAAAGCGTGGGGATAGAGTCAAACCATGCGCAACACATACCGGTGATCAGATTTGTCGCGCCCGGTCCGCTCGTCGCCATCGAGACACCTAAGGTGCCGGAAAGACGGGAGTAAGCTTCAGCAGCCATAGCAGCCCCCTGCTCATGCTGATGGCAAATATAGCGAATACTTTTTACATTTCGAAACGAATCCACAATGTGAGCAACCGCACCGCCCGTAATAAGGAAAACGTTCTTAATTTTTCGGTCGGCAAGATAATGAATAATAAAATCAGAAAGCTTCATGATTTTGTTGTACGATGATCATTGAGAATTGTTCGGATAATATACTTCGGCCGGCCTTTTACTTCTTCAAAAATACGGCCGACATATTCGCCAATAATAGCAAGAATACAAAACTGAATACTGCCCATAAAGAGCATCGCTACGAGTAACGTGAGAAACCCGCGCGGCGCCGGATAGAATATCGCCATTGCCGGATATAATACTAACGCAATGAGCGATACAATCATTGCAAACAGAGCTACATTGGAAACCAGTGTAAGGGGTGCGTATGAAAATGAAACAAGGCCTTTTTTGGCGATGCGCATATAGAGCCCGAGGTTTGTTTTGGCTTTTCCCCGTACCCGTTCGGCGCGTTCATATTCTATACCGGTATGGCGAAACCCAACCCACGCGCGGAGGCCGCGCAGAAAACGGTCACGCTCCGGCAAACGATTGAGAATATCAACAACTTTCCGGTCAAGCAGGGAAAAATCGCCCGCGTGCTGCGGAATTTCAACGTATGAATATCGCTTAAAGAGAGAATAAAACGCGCGATAGGCAAGCCGCAAAAACATACCCGCTTTCCTTTTTGCGCGAATCCCATAGATAACTTCATATCCTTCACGCCACTTCTCTACAAATTGTACAATGAGCTCAGGAGGATCTTGGATATCGCCGTCGATCCAGACAACCGCGTCTCCCAAGGCATATTCGGTCCCTGCTGTATAGGAAGTATCCGAACTCCCGAAATTACGGGACATAATGATAATAGACACGTGTGGATCTTTTTTACAAAGCTCGTGATAGATTAACTCCGACTGATCCGTGCTCGCATTATCAACAAATATAAATTCATACTGCGGCGTGATTTTTTTGAATGTCTCTGTAAGCCGTTCGTACATAACTGGAATATTATCTGCCTCGTTATAACACGGGATTACAACAGAGATTTTTTTTTCAGTAAGATATATACTCATGATTGCGTGTACGAATGTATATTTTGTTTAAACCAGTTGACTGTTCGTAAAAGACCCTCTTCGAGCGAAATATCCGGTTTCCACCCGAGCTTTTGCCGCGCCTTCGATATATCCGCCTCCCAGCGCGGCGATTCCCATGGTCTTTGCGATTGATTTGCCCATGTTATTTTTGATTGGGATTTTGTAATACGCTGGAGCAGAGAAACAACCTTCTCGATAGAAGTCTCTGTGCCGCTTCCAACATTGAACGTCTCTCCCCTCCATTGTAACGCATTCTCTACTGCACAAAAATACGCGCGTAGAACATCATCAATGTAGATATAGTCGCGCACCGAATGCGGATCACCCAAGGTAAGCGCCCCGCCTGTAAGCATGTGTGTTATCGCATACACAATCAATCTGCGCTCATCATCAAAGTGGCCATATGGAGAAAAAATACGGAGCGTTACAATCGGACGCGATTTCGTTTTCGCAACGAGCGAAGCATACTGAGTCGCGGCAAGTTTTGAAATACCATATGTGTTTTGGGGTACCATATCCATATCTTCCCGCATCGGCACGCGCGCGATACCGTACTCGGACGAGCTCCCGGTATTAATAAATGCATCGTAATTAACAAAGTCTGCCGCCTCGATCAAATTTAAAAACCCGACTAGATTTGTCTCGACAATATCCTGATCCGGCAGACTTTTTCCTCCATACACACCCGCAGTCGCAAGATGAAAAATTTCATGCGGTGCACTTGCAGCAACCGCATGCTTAAGCGCTTCTCGATCGCAAAGATCGGCGTTGTGTAAGATAATATTTCGCTGTATATCTTTGAGTCGCCACCGTAGCATATTGCCGCGCACAATCACATGCACCTCGTACTCTTGCTCCACAAGACTCCGCACAAGATTTGCCCCGACAAACCCACCTGCACCGGTTACCAATGCACGTTTCATGCGCTTTTGAAAAAATTTTTATACCACAGAACTGTTTTCCCAAGAGCTTCGTCAAACGAATAACGCGGCGCCCAGCCAAGAACACGGCGAGCTTTTTCTGCCGACAAGTACTGATGAGAAATTTCATTGGTTGCAGTCCCGAGAATACGGGGCTCAAGCGCGCTATTCATTTTCTCAAGTACTTTTTCTACCACATCCAGCGCAGTCATTTGTATTTCATTGCTAAAATTAAAAGCTTCTCCGTGAATTGCCGGGTTATCCATTTTCTCGGCAAGCATAAGATACGCAAGTGCTGCGTCTTCAATATAAAAATAATCGCGTATAAATGCCCCATCGGAGCGGATGACCGGCCGTTCATTTCGTATGACAGATCGGATTGTGCCAGGTACGATCCGATTAAAATTCAAGTCTCCTCCCCCGAAAAAATTACCACAGCGAGTAATCGCAACAGGAACTTTATATGAATTATAGTATGTATGCGCGATAAGGTCAGCGGCGCTTTTGGAAACGTCGTATGGATGGCTCCCCTGAAGAGGCTTACTTTCGTCGTATGGAAGCTCCTTGTGAGTTCCGTACGCCTTGTCGCTTGATGCGACTATGACCTTCTTGACAGTCGGGCTTCGGCGGACCGCTTCAAGCACATTCCATGTACCTCGAACATTCGATTCAAAAGTCGAAATAGGATTCCTATTTGCAATTTCAACAATAGTCTGCGCGCCGACATGGAATACCGTATCAATCTCATACTCGTTGAGCGCGCGCTCAATCAGCTGATAGTTCTCAAGACCGCCCCGCACAACATTCACCTTATTGACGTATCCAGATCGCACAAGATTCGACTGCGGCACAATATCGCGTATGAGGGTCGTCACGTTTGCACCCGCATCAACAAGATATTGCACAACCCAAGAACCCAAAAAACCGGTCGCACCGGTCATGAAAACATTTCTGTCGCGCCAATAATTCGGGCTCATAAGTCGTATAACGATACAATAAAAACGATTGTTTTGCAAGGGTCTTTGAAAAAGAAAAAAGAGGCGGTATTAGCGCCTCGTGCTGCAAAAATGTATCCAAGGAAATTATTAGTTAGAGAATCTGAAACCCTTGATCGTCGAAGAGATTGACATTATCGATACCTGGCTTCTTGTGCTGATGATAAACTTCGATCGCCTCATCTAGGGAATAGAAATCCTGAAAGTCGTGCGCCGGCAGGTGATCCATGAAATCCGCGAAAGCAAGCCTCCAGTGCCACTCCGGAGCCTTGGTGAGATAGTCGCAACGGATACCCTCCCAGCGCATTGTTTCCATACGCATGAAGTGGGCGCGGAGACAGTCGACGTACTTCTTGTGATGGCCAAGCGTATCCTCGGGGATTTCGACGGTCTGGTAGACGGGGAAAAACTGCCCAACACTCGATTCACCCTCGACCTCACAGAGGAAGAAGATAGCCATTTGGTGATTGGGCACCCAGCCAGTCTCAGGGCGAGTGTTGAAACGACGGATCGCGAAGAATTGCTTGAGCGCAAGCCCCATCTCTTTTTTGATGACACGCCCAACCCACTCCTCATCTGACTCACCGCGGAGGATGTACCCTCCCGCCATATGCCAACCCTCGTAATGGATATCCTTTCGGCGCCACATGAGAACTTCCTTTACGCCACCTCGCTCACGCACGAGAGCCTGCTCCGACGGAGTGAATGGCAGAATCGGAAAGAAGCTCTCGAAGACCTCCGTACCAGTTCGTCTCCATCCAACCTTCGTCTGTAGCTTGAGATAGACCTTTCTCTCTGCCTCGGTCAACTCTGTCACTTCTGGTTGCGAAAGCCATGCATCGTTCATCCTTATCTCTCCTTCTCTCGGCTTTTTTCTCTTACCGAATCAATATGCTCTGCAAAAATTCATACCATAAAAGAAAAAGAGAGGCAAGAGACGACGGTGGGGGAATATGAACAGGGAGTAGAACCCCTCGGAGAAAGGTTTTCATTAAACTCGCGGGTATAAAAAATAAAAAGCGGAGGACAGTGCCCCCGCTCAAAATACTTTTTCTGTATGCGTTATGCGCCGGTTATCAAGAAAGAGTAGTACGAATACATACTCGATCGATTGAGAGATATCCCGCACTCACCAACTCATCTCCCAGACGCTTATCGCTTCTGGCCTCTTCTACTTCCCTGTAAAAAGACCAGCTCAGGAGGGCGCTCTGACTGCATGCGATCACGCCATTTCGGATATTCCGCACGACTTCATCGCGTGTCAGCGCAAGTACACGCAAGCCACCATCGCTCTCAACATGCTCATTGAATGAAAAGCGAGAGAGAAAAACAACTCCGTAGTATCCTTGGAGCGCAATATCAGCAAGGCTCGGGAAACATGGGCGACACCGCCGATAGAGAATGGCGTTTTCATCAACAATACCGGTCTCCTCGGATAGTTCCCGCAAGAAGCCGAGGGTAATGTTTTCCCCCGGCTCGATAGCCCCCCCAGGAAATTCGAGGGAACTATATGGCCCGAACGAGGAGAGATCGAGCGTTGTCCGTGCCAGCTGAAGCACATGTTGCGCGTGCTTAAATCGTGCTTGGGCAGGTCGTTGGTTTATCACCATCACGAAACGTCCATCGGGCAATACAGGAACAATAGTAGTGCCTTCACGCACCCACACTCCACCAGCCAGAAGCTCGATATACGCAAAGTATGGGAAAAGGCCATTTTGAAACTCGGCGCTATGCGTAGCTCGCCGAGAACAGACAACTGCAAAACTATGCCGGTATGAACCTATGGGTATGCTGTAACACTCCCCTTCAACCCAACGAAGATACTTGAGATACTCTTTCATAATACATGCCTCCTTTCTCGGGCTGTCAAAGATCTTTCATAATGAGGCATACCATATTCTTAATAACTTGGCAAGACATTTTTGGCGGGCTGCGCATCTTGCCATTTGACGCAACGCGAAGGTTCGAGTACATTCCCGATTATGGTCTCTACTATATATAGTATCGAGCGGGATTCGGACATGTGGCCGCAGCTTCTCTCCCAAACCCCCGATATAACCCAACCTCAAAAACTCTATATAGAAGGATCTCTCCCGCCCAGCGACACACTCATTGTAAGCATTGTCGGGACACGCAGGCCAACAAGCTATGGCCGCGATGTGGCTCATGAGATTGCATTTACTCTTGCTTCGCACGGCATCGTTGTTGCAAGCGGCCTTGCTATCGGAATTGACGCAACTGCACACCGCGCCGCACTCGAGACAAAAACTCCGACCGTGGCGATTCTCGGATCGGGCATCTCGCGGAGCGTTCTCTACCCGCCGCAGAATCAGGATCTAGCGGATAAGATTATTGCCGCGGGCGGCGCGATTATCTCCGAATACGAACCGGACTCCCGCCCCGAGATCTGGACATTTCCAGCGCGAAACCGTATTATTGCGGGCATCGCTCATGCGGTCATTGTCGTAGAAGCAGGCGAGAAAAGCGGTGCGCTCATCACGGCGCGATTTGCCGCTGAATACGGACGAGATGTGTTTGCGGTTCCTGGCGCAATCACAAGCGACGCGTCGCGTGGAACAAACGCGCTCATCAAGCAAGGAGCAACGCCTATACTCTCTCCGAATGATATTCTCGAGGCGCTCGGCATCACATCTGCTCCCGCAAACGGCGCACGAAACGACAACGTGAGCCCTGATGAAGAAAAAATTCTTGCGGTACTCACAGAAGAGCTCCCAATCGATCACATTATCAAACAAACGGGTCTTGCCGCGCACATAGTACTTGCCGCAACAACAGAACTTGAAATTCGTGGTATCATCAAAGGAACCGGCGGAGGCATGTATCGGAGAGTGTGATTCACCCGCTTCACCCGCCAAAATTTTTTTGATAAAGACACATATCTACAACACAATCACACCCCGCCCTCTCGCCTTTTCAAAAAGATATACTAGTTGTTCTAATGTCATAAATATTATGTTAAAGCATTCTCTCAATACGGCGCGGAGAGGGCGGGGTACGCAAAATTTAGCCATCGCGTTCGCTCTGTAAATTTTGGTATGCCGAAAGCAAAATTAAAAACACTTGTTATTGTTGAATCCCCTACAAAAGCGAAAACAATTTCGCGTTTTTTGGGTAAAGAATATATCGTGGAATCGAGCTACGGCCATATCCGCGATCTCCCCAGCTCGACATTGGGCATTGATACCGAAAATGGGTTCTCTCCGCATTACATTATCCCGCGCGGCAAAAGCAAAATCGTAAAAGAACTGAAAAAACAGGCAAAAAAAGCAGGTGTGATTATCCTTGCAACTGACGAAGACCGCGAAGGAGAAGCCATCGCGTGGCATCTGGCGGCTGCGCTTGAGATTGTCGAGCCGAAACGCATCGTATTCCATGAAATAACAGAAGCGGCAATCGCCCAAGCTCTCACGCATCCGCGCGAGCTTGACCTGCGGCTCGTGGATGCCCAGCAGGCACGGCGAATCCTCGATCGGCTCGTTGGCTACAAACTCTCCCCCTTCTTATGGAAAAAAGTCATGCGGGGATTATCGGCAGGGCGGGTACAATCGGTTGCGCTCCGGCTCATTGTAGAACGCGAGCGCGAGCGCGAAAGCTTTACAAAAGAGGAATACTGGACAGTCGAGGGAACTTTTGAAACAAAAAAGAAAGAGAGCTTCGCGTCAGGACTTATCGAATATAAAGGAAAACTGCTCGAAAAATTTGATATTAAAAACGAAGCAGACGCGAAGCGCATACGAGAAGTGCTTGAAAAAGACGCATGGCATGTTGAACACGTTGAGAAAAAGCGCACCGAACGCTCGCCATTGGCGCCGTTTACGACAAGTACACTCCAACAAGAAGCATCGCGCCGCCTGCGCTTTTCCGCAAAACAAACAATGATGTTTGCCCAACAACTCTACGAGGGAATCGAACTCCCTGAAGGATCGGCGGGCCTCATCACCTATATGAGAACGGACTCGACCAATCTTTCGGCAGATTCGCAGACTGCGGCGCGGCGTTTTCTTGAAAGCGAGTACGGCAAAAACTACGCGCTCGCAACTCCGAGGACATTTACGAAAAAATCAAAAGGCGCGCAGGAAGCGCACGAAGCAATCCGCCCGACTGACCCCGCGCGAACTCCGGAATTACTCAAAGAATATCTCGAGCCGCGCCAGCTCAAACTCTACGAGCTTATCTGGCGGCGATTTGTAGCGTCCCAAATGTCGAGCGCAATTTTTGACTCGACCGCCATCGATATCCGCGGTGAGGAAGGCCTTTTCCGCGCAAACGGGCAAACAATGATATTCGACGGGTTTCTCAAGGTATGGTATTCGAAAGCAGAAGACGTGCTTCTGCCGGAAGTCTCCGAAAAAGAGAGTTTAGAGCTCAAAGAAGTCAAACCAGAACAGCATTTTACCGAGCCGCCTGCGCGCTATTCTGACTCAACGCTCATCAAGACGCTCGAGAAAAACGGCATCGGGCGGCCATCTACCTACGCGCCGACGATTTCAACGATCGTGGATCGCGGATATGTCCAGCGCGATCAGGATCGCCGTTTTTTCCCGAGCGAAGTGGGAACTACCGTCAACGATATGCTTGTCGAGCACTTTCCTGAAATTGTCGATATCGACTTTACCGCGCGCATAGAAGGGCATCTGGACCGGATAGCGGATGGCGAGCTCGAATGGATGCCGGTTATTAAAGAATTTTACGACCCGTTTGCAAAACATCTTGAAGCAAAATATGAAAGTGTTGAGAAAAAAAATATGATTGAAGAGACAAACGAGGTATGCGACAAATGCTGGAAGCCGATGATTATACGCCACGGCCGTTTCGGCAAGTTTATGGCGTGTTCCGGTTTCCCCGACTGCAAAAATACGAAAACGCTCCCACCGATATCGTTAGGGATCAAATGCCCCGAATGCGGCGAGGGAGACCTTGTCGAGCGGCGTACGCGCCAGCGGCGGCTCTTTTACGGCTGCTCGCGATACCCAAACTGCAAATATGCAACCTGGAAACGGCCGGAGGAAGCAGTGAAAAACGACGAATAATAATTATGTGGGAGTCCTTCAAACAACATCTCACGGACTACTCACCACAGGAACAGGAGCTTATCCGGCAGGCGTTCCTCATTGCTGAAGAATGCCATAAAGGGCAAAAACGGGAATCGGGCCATCCGTACATCACGCATCCGATTGCAGTCGCCCAAGAGATCGCCAAACTCAAACTCGACGCCCAAACCGTATCAGCGGCGCTTCTGCATGACGTTCTTGAAAACTCGACTTTTATTACAAAGGAGGAGCTCCAAAAAAAAGTCGGCGCACAGGTTACGTTTCTCGTGGAAGCGCTTACCAAACTCGACCGCGTCCAATACCAAGGATTTGAGCGCACGGTCGAATCAACCCGAAAAATGTTTCTTGCGGTCGCGGAAGACGTCCGAGTCGTTCTCGTAAAGCTTGCCGACCGCCTGCATAATATGCGGACAATCGGTGCGCTTCGCCCGGAAAAACAAAAGCGCATTGCGAAAGAAACGCTTGAAATCTATGCGCCGCTCGCCTACCGCCTCGGCATGGGAGAGGTAAAAGGCGAGCTTGAAGATCTTTCATTCCCCATTGTCTACCCGGAAGAATACGCATGGGTTCTGAAAGAAGTAAAAGAACTGCTCCCTGAGCGAAAAGCATATCTGGAACGCGTCCAGCCGATTGTTGCCTCTGAACTTAAAAAAGCGGGCGTACAAAATTTCATAATTGATTTTCGCGCAAAGCATTACTACAGCCTTTGGAAAAAACTTCTCCGCCAAGACTTGGACCTCACGCGCATCACGGACCTTACCGCGTTTCGCATTACGGTACACACCATCGAAGAATGCTATCAGGCGCTCGGTATTATTCATGCGCTCTGGAAACCGGTTCCGGGGCGGATTAAAGATTATATTTCACTCCCGAAACCAAACGGATACCGCTCACTTCATACGACGGTCTTCTGTGTCGACAACAGAGTGATTGAATTTCAAATCCGCACGCGAGAGATGCACGAGGAAGCCGAATACGGCATTGCGGCACACTGGGTTTGGGAAGCAGCTGGGAAACCGAAAGAAGGCGTAGCCGCAAACCCGAATAAAATCACGTGGGTGAAAAAACTGCAGGAATGGCAGCGAGAATTTACCGAAGAATCGGGCGAAGAATTTTACGAAGCGCTCAAAATCGATTTTTTCAAAGACCGCATCTTTGTGCTGACACCAAAAGGAGAAGTTATCGACCTCCCCGAAGGGTCAACGCCAATTGATTTTGCCTATCATATCCATTCTGATATCGGGAATCATATGGCGGGCGCAAAAGTAAATGGGCGCATGGTCCCTTTTTCATACACTCTTGCATCAGGAGACTCGGTCGAGATACTCACGAATAAAAACAAAAAACCGAGTATTGACTGGCTTGATATGGTGCGCTCCTCGCTTGCGCGCGGGCATATCCGCTCCGCACTCCGAAAAATGGGAGTTGAGCTGAAAACAATCGCACATGAGAAGACACGTGAGCACGACATCACGCTCCATATCATGCGCACAACCCGCATAGGACTTCTGAAAGATATCACAACCGTAATATCTCGCGCGAAAATCAATATCACGAAAGCAGAAACAGACGCAGATAATGTCAGCAAGCCCTATATATCGCTCTCCTTTCGCGCGCCGAAGCAATTTGATCTTGAAAAACTCCTAACGCGCATCCGGCGCGTCAAGGGCGTTAAAGAGGTAAAGGTTATATCGTAAACGAATCGGCGGCTTTTGCATCTGCCGCAGTATCGTCAACGCGCGGTTCGGGAGACAGTGTCGCGCCTTCTTTTTCATTTACATGCGCGAGGCGCGCCGTGATGCCATAGAGCTCTTCATCTGAAAAAAATTCAATTGAAATCTTACCCCTCCCCCTTCCCTCTTTTGTAATCGCAACGCGCGTCCCAAGCACCTGCTCGAGCTTCTCCTCAATAGCACGCGTCTCATCCGACGGGAGATCGTCTACTTTGCGCG
>Ga0209542_10009267_pt1 | contig 18110 bp, 13 predicted proteins | sample RifCSPhighO2_01_FD_184028 | JGI IMG/M metagenome (GOLD analysis project Ga0209542, IMG submission 184028) | Soil microbial communities from Rifle, Colorado - Rifle CSP2_plank highO2_0.1 (SPAdes) (version 2) | ecosystem: Environmental > Terrestrial > Deep subsurface > Rock core/Sediment ...
GCGCAGCGCACGTCCTGCAGGAGATGCTCACGATTAAATCGGATGACGTCGTTGGTCGGAGCCGCGCGTACGAAGCTCTGGTAAAGGGCGAGCCCATCAAGAAGCCTTCTACCCCGGAATCCTTCAACGTGCTCCTCCAGGAGCTTCGGGCACTTGGCCTCAAACCAGAACTCCTCAAGTTTAAGGAAGAGGTGAAGCCAGAAGATAGGATCACAGTGGATGTGGAGGAGACCGAAGTTGTAGAGCTCAAGACCGAAGCAGATGAAGAAGAAGCAATCATCTCTGTCCCTGTCGAGGATCAAGTGAGTGAATTTAAGGAAGCAAGTTCCGAGACCGAGGCGGAAGTAGTTGCAGGTGTGGAGGAGGGTGAGGAAGGTGATGCAACAGGAGAAACAATGGAAGCCGAACTCAACGAAAGTGTTTCTGAAGAAGCGCGCGAAGCCGCGTGATGAATTTCCCATTCTCAATTTTCAATTCCTCTCATGAAATCCGTCAATAAGGTCATCCTTCTCGGCAACGTCACTCGTGATCCCCAACTCAAAGCCACACAAGGTGGCCAGAGTGTCGCCACATTTGGCCTCGCAACGAACAGAGTATGGAAGGATCCAAAGGGCGAGAAGCAATCGCTCCCCGAGTACCATAACCTCGTCGCCTGGGGAAAGCTCGCAGAGTTCATTGCGCAGAATGTGGCAAAGGGGAAGCCGCTCTTCATCGAGGGATACCTAAAGACGAGGAGTTGGGATAGCCCCGAGGGCACCAAGATCTTCCGCACGGAAGTCGTGGTGGAGAACCTGGTGCTCGTGGGTCCCCGCCCGGATGGCATCCGCGATGAATCCTCAGAATTTTCTCTAGAGGCTCCAATCGATCCACTCGATCTAGAACACGTCCAAGAACCTGTCGCCTGATTTTATTCTTCCCGATTCTCCTCTCCCTCCTATGTCCGTACCCTTCGCCCCCAAGAAGACCGATAGCTTCGATGCCGTGATGCTCACGGTGGCCTCCCCCGAGGACATCTTGAGCTGGTCCCATGGGGAAGTGACAAAGCCAGAAACTGTGAACTACAGGACGCAGCGCGCGGAACCTGATGGTCTCTTCTGCGAGCGTATTTTTGGCCCCACGAAGAACTACCAGTGCTTCTGCGGCAAGTACAAGGGTATCCGCTACGCAGGCGTTGTCTGCGAGAAGTGCGGTGTGGAGGTCACCCGCTCGATTGTCCGTCGCGAGCGCATGGCGCACATTAACCTCGCCGTCCCCGTGACGCACATCTGGTTCCTCCGGAGTTCCCCCTCGCGCCTCGGGCTCCTCCTCGATCTCCCGATTAAAACTCTGGAGCAGATCGTGTACTTTGCAGCGTACATCGTCATTACCGCAGATGAAGAGCAGAAGGAGAAGATGATCGGGGAACTCAATGCCGATTTTGAGCAACGCAAGAAACAGGTGAAGCGCGAGCATGATGAGAGGTTGAAGAAGTTGAAGGAAGGAAAAGCACACCCTTCGACAAGCTCAGGGCAGGGAAAGGAGCAGATCGAAGCACTGGAGAAGGAAACCGCAGATCAGTTGGAATCGCTCAAGGAAAATCACCGCGAAGCGCTGGAGGATATTGGAAAAATCTCTGTGGGATCTGTGCTCTCGGAGCTCAAATACCGCGAAGTAAATATGAAGTTCGGTCACGTCTTCCGCGCAGGAACGGGGGCGGAGAGTCTCCGCGAAATCGTGATGAACTTGGATCCAGCGAGGCTCCTTGAGGTTCTGGAGAAGGACCGCACCGATGCATCGGGCCAGAAACTGAAAAAGGTGATGAAGCGTCTGAAGCTCGTATCCGCTCTCCACCGCGCCAACATCAAGCCGGAGTGGATGATCCTTGCGCGTCTCCCCATCATTCCGCCGGATCTCCGCCCCATGGTGCAGCTCGATGGCGGCCGGTTTGCCGCATCGGATTTAAATGATCTCTACCGCCGCGTCATTAACCGCAACAACCGCTTAAAGAAGCTCATGAGTATCGGCGCGCCGGAAGTGATCTGCAGGAACGAGAAGCGCATGCTCCAGGAAGCAGTAGATACACTCCTCAATAACTCCGCACGCGCAGGCAAGACGCTCTTCACCGCAGGTGATAGGCGCAAACTCCGCTCGCTCTCCGATATGTTGAAGGGGAAACAAGGACGCTTCCGTCAGAACCTGCTTGGGAAGCGCGTGGATTACTCCGGTCGAAGCGTGATTGTGGTTGGACCAGAGCTTCGCATGGATCAGTGCGGCCTCCCGAAGGAAATGGCGATGAAGCTCTTCAAGCCTTTCGTCATCGGTCAGATCATCCGCAAAGAACTCGCTCACAACGTCAAAGCGGCGGAGCGACTCGTGTTCGATGGTCACCGTGAGGTGTGGGACATCCTGCAGGATGTGATTAAGGATAAGTACGTCCTCTTAAACCGTGCTCCAACACTCCACAGACTCGGCATCCAGGCATTCCAGCCGATGCTGATTGAGGGGCTTGCGATTCAGTTGCATCCGCTCGTCTGTGCCGCCTTCAACGCGGACTTCGATGGTGATCAGATGGCCGTGCACGTTCCGCTCTCCGATCAAGCCCAGGCGGAAGCCCGTACGCTCATGGTTTCCTCCACGAACCTGCTTAAACCCTCTTCCGGCGATCCCATCATCAGTCCAGAGCAGGACATGGTGCTCGGCTGCTACTTCCTCACGTACGCTTCGAAGGAGCATCCGAAAAACCCACGCGCCTTCTCATCGCCCGCGGAGGCCATTATGACTATGGAATCCGGGCACCTTCCTCTGCAGGAAAACATCCGCGTCCGCCTGAAGCCGGATCATAAAGAATTGACGGCAACAACTGCAGGACGGCTCGTCTTCAACGAAATTGTCCCTGCGGAGCTTCCCTTCGTGAACGCAACGATGACGAAGAAAACACTGAGCAAACTCATCGCACAGAGTTTGGAGGAGGCGGGTCCCGCAAAGACCGCTCGACTCTCGGATGCCATTAAGAAGCTGGGGTTTAAATTCGCAACACTCTCCGGCATCTCCATCGGTGCTGCCGATATTATCGTCCCAAGTGAGAAGGAGAAGATTCTTGAGCAGGCAAACGAACAGGTGGAGAGGATTCACACGCAGTATTTCCGCGGCTGGATCACGGCTGATGAACGTTACCGCCATGCCATCCGCATCTGGGGCAATGTAAAGAGCGAACTCACGAATATGATGATCCAGGGCTACGACGGCAAGGAGGAGAACGATATTGCCTGCATGATCCAATCCGGCGCTCGTGGAAACTGGGGACAGATTGCGCAGCTCGCCGCTATGAAGGGGCTCGTCGCAAATCCATCGGGAAAGACGATCGAGCTTCCGATCCGTGCCAACCTGAAGGAGGGATTCTCGGTGCTGGAGTTCTTCATCGCAACGCACGGAGGACGCAAAGGAAAATCCGATACCGCTCTCAAGACGGCGGAAGCCGGCTACCTCACGCGCCGTCTCGTAGATGCGGTGCAGGACATGCTGATCACGGAGGAGGATTGCGGCTGCGTTTCCGGCCACTTTATCTCCCGTCAGGAGAGTGATGAAATCGGCGAGGCCTTTGAGAAGCGTGTCTTCGGCCGGACACTCGCAGAGGATTTGGTGGTCGCTGGGGAAACGGTCGCACGTAGAAATGACGAAATTGATGCCAAGAGAATCGATCTCTTCAACGAGAAGAAGGTGGAAATCGTGATGATCCGTTCGATCATTACCTGCGAAACGCAGAAAGGTCTCTGTGCCAAATGCTACGGTCGTGATCTCTCGGATAACCGCCCCGTGCGACTCGGTACTCCCGTTGGCATCATCGCTGCGCAGAGTATCGGGGAACCGGGGACACAGCTCACCATGCGTACATTCCACATGGGAGGTGTTGCCGAGGGCTCCGATATCACACAAGGTCTCACTCGGGTGGAGGAGCTCTTCGAAGCACGCGCGCCGAAGACTCCGGCTGTCCTCTGCGAAATCAGCGGCACAGTAAGGCTGAGTCACCATGGTGGCAAAGTGCTGGTACAGGTCACCGGAGGTGAAGGAAGCGAAACACTGATCAACCTTCCCCCGGGATTCGAGTCTTCGGTCGAAGAAGGCGCCGCAATTAAGGAGAGGCAGATCGTCGCAAAGTCCCAGAGGGATAAATCCACAATTCGCGCCGTCATTGCAGGGAACGTCGCGAGAGTTGCCAATCGTACGATAGTGATCCGCCATGCTGCTATCCAGGAGCGCGAGTATGAGTTTGGTCCACGCGAAACGATCCTCGTAAAGAATGGCCAGAGCATCGAGACTGGAACCCCGCTCAACGCCGGGCACTTCAACCTCCAGGAACTCCTGGAGAAGAAAGGCGTCTACGCCGTGCAGCGCTACATCGTTTCCGAAGTACAGCACATCTACGCTTCGCAGGGACAGACTATTAACGATAAGCACCTCGAAATCATCGCTCGCAAAATGTTCAGCAAATTCCGTGTTATCGATGCAGGCGACACCCCACTCCTCGTTGGAGACGTGGTGGATATGGCTGCCCTCAAGCAGGCAAATAAAGAAGTTGCAGCAGAAGAGAAGACCCCCGCAGTCTGCGAGCAGCTCCTGCTTGGTCTCTCTCGCGTTTCGCTCGCTACAGATTCGTGGCTCGCTGCTGCATCGTTCCAGGAAACAATCCGCGTGCTCGTTGAGGCAAGTACGACGAATAAGATCGACCCCTTGGATGGTCTCAAGGAGAACGTCATCATTGGACGACTGATTCCTGCGGGCGCCACCTACCGACAGATGTTCCTCTCCAAGGACGCAAGAGACGAAGGGGCGGAAATCCCCGGGATGGAGGAATTTGTGGAAAGAGCATAGGACGAAGTATGGAGGTAAGGGAGTAAGGAAGTAGCCTCAATCCCTCCTTACCTCCATACTTCCTTACTTTTTCCTTCCCTCACTCTCTCTTCTCCACTATCCTTTCCTCCGTCAATGCCCACCATCAATCAGCTCATCCGCAAGCGCCGCCGCACCCCACGGCACAAGAGCAAATCCCCTGCTCTCCAGTACACATGGAACTCTCTGAGCTCTCGCTCTGTGCCACTCTTCCGTGGAGCCCCGTGCAAGCGTGGTGTGTGTCTCAAAGTAACAACGATGACGCCGAAGAAACCAAACTCCGCTCTCCGTAAAATGGCGCGTGTACGCCTCACCAATGGTCACGAGGTGAACGCCTACATCATGGGTGAGGGGCATAACCTGCAGGAGCACTCCGTTGTTCTTGTCCGTGGTGGCCGCGTTCCGGATCTCCCTGGTGTTCGCTACCACATCATCCGCGGCACCCTCGATACCGAGGGGGTCCAGAATCGAAAGCAAGGTCGTTCCCGGTACGGCGCCAAAAAGCCGAAGAAATAATCCCCCCTCCCTATGGCCACCCCCGTTAAACGCTACATCCCCGAAGGCTCCGACCCGAACATCGAAAAATTCATTAACTGCCTCATGCACGGCGGGAAGAAGAGCACTGCGCGTAGAATTTTCTGGGATGCAGTAGAAGCAATGAAGAAGCGGACGAAGGAGGCTCCCCTCGAGGTGTTCCAGAAGGCTCTGCTCAATGTGACCCCACTCGTGGAAGTGCGCCCTAAGCGTGTCGGTGGTGCGGTCTACCAGGTGCCAACAGAAGTGAACCCAAAGCGCCAACAATCCTTGAGTGTGCGATGGCTCATTGGCGCTGCGCGTGCTCGCAAAGGCGCCCGCATGGCTGAGCGCCTGGCGCTTGAGCTCCTGGATGCCGCAGGCAACCAGGGAGGCGCTGTGAAGAAGAAAGAAGATCTCCAGCGTATGGCACAGGCGAACAAGGCCTTTGCACATCTTGCAAAATAAGGAGTCACAATTTGTGATACCAGAGTTATTCGATCTCTGCAGGAGGATTGATGCGCTGGAATCGAGATACGATGAACAGTTTCGCATTATCTTCGATGCTCTCCGTGAGTTGATGGCGCCTCCCTCATCACCTGAAAGCACACAGAGGATCGGGTTTCGACTTGAGTGAGTCAATCAAAGGGAATACTCCGGCAACATCTGCCACATAGTTCGATGCAGATTCCTCAGAGTATCTGCAATCGGTTGATCCTCGATAATGAGCCCCACGAGATCGCGGGAGGAGGACATGATGGCAACGCGATTCCCATAGATATTCACTTCCACGGGGAGATCAATCCCCACGAGCATCTTGAGTCTGCGCTTATGCTCACGGCGCTTCTTGAATGCAAAATCGGAATCTGCTGATTTATTCACGATGCCCTCGTACCAAATTCCTTTCTTCGCGCGCCTCTCGCAGTAGCGCCAGATCCAGTCATTGAGTTCTACGCTTCGTTCCTTGGGGAAGAAGTGGGCAAAATCCCCGAAGGCATGGATCACCCCCTCTGCATGGCGGAGGGAATCGTTGTAGATCTCCTTCATGCTCTCTGTACCCTGGAAGAGCCGAACTTTGGGAGGGAGAACAAGTGGGTGCGTGAGCTTTTGGAGGAGCGGGAGCGTATCGAGGAGTGTCGCTTTCGTCTTCTCCAAATCTTCTTCACGGCGCTCGAGCATCGAGAGAAGAGATTCAGGCGCACAACCTGTAAAGCACTTCACGCCATCCTTCTCGTGGCTTTGCACGATCCCCTGCTCCATGAGCCGTGCGAGAATATTGTATGTATGCCCTCGCTTCAGGCTTGCCTGCTTTGCAAGAACGCTTGCGGGTTGGGACCCGAGTTCGAGGAGAGCAACGTAGAGCGCGATTTCTTCTACAGATAATCCAAAGCCCGCCAGAGCCTTTTGAATATCGGTACTTTTGTCACGATGTGATGACACAACCATAGTATAGCATATTGAAAATGGCTTATATAAGCCTTATATTTATCATATCAGTATGACTACTCCAAGAGAACAGGCATCGGGGGATGGGAAGATTGCCGTCGTGAAGGTCGGAACAGAAATGATTTGGGTGAACAATGATTACCATGTGCCTCACATGCGGCATATTTGCGAACAAATTCATGCTCTCCGCGAAGCTGGGTGGCAAACCGTTTTGGTGAGCTCGGGTGCCGTAGCATGGGGAAGAGAGTATTTTCGAAGAAAAGAAGGACTTGTTCCTCCAAAGGAAGATGAAACGCCTCAATTGAAGCAAATGTATGCCACAAAGGGAAATATTCCACTCATGAACGCATGGCTTTCGTGTGATGAACAATGCACTCAGATCCTGACGCACCGACCGGATCTCCGTCTTGGTCACATCATCGATGTCATTCGTACCACCCTTGCAAAAAATGAATTGCCGATCGTCAACGGGAATGATGCGGCAAATATCAGCGAACTTAAATATACCGATAACGATAATCTCTCTACTCGTATTGCCGCAATGATCCGCGCATCATGGCATATCAGCCTTACAAGTACCGGAGGCATCCAGGGAGAAAATGGAAAAGTCATATCCTTTATTCAGCCCGGAGATGGAAAATGGCTGCAATTCATTCGACACGAGCAATCGAAGAATGGAAGGGGTGGCATGCGCCGAAAGGGCAGACTTTCTGCATGGCTTGCGGATAAAAAGGGTATTCCTGCATCCATTACGGGAGGAAAAGAACAGTTTTTAGAGCAAAGAACGATTGAAGATATCCTGCTCAATACAGATACTCTCCTTCGAGGACAACGAAGTGTGGGTACGACATTCCTTCCGAACATACTTCAGCAATCATGAATACCATATCTTATACAGATTTCGAAAAAGTCGACATGCGCATCGGCCGCATTGTCGCCATTGAAGATTTTCCCGAAGCAAGGAAACCCGCCTACAAACTCACCATCGATTTTGGAGAGGAGATTGGCCACAAAAAATCCTCCGCACAAATCATAGGGCTCTATACAAAAGAGGAACTCAAAGATCGCCTCGTCATCTGCGTGACGAACTTCCCCCCAAAGCAGATCGGACCGTTCATCTCTGAGGTGCTAACACTGGGAGCGCCCGATAGCGTGGGAAGGGTGGCGCTGCTTGGGCTTGATAGAGAAGATATGCCTCTCGGAGCGAGGATTTTTTGAAAAATAATCTGAGACGCCCTCGATGCTTATAAACCCCAAATCATTCGTCATCATCACTGATTTGAGCTAGATCGGGCGTCCCTACGGATGGAAAAATCAATCCCTTTGCCTTGTTTACTGGCATTTTCCCCCGTAGACTCCCCCGGACTGCCCTTTTGGCATATCTTTTATGGATCTTAAAAACGTCAGAAACATAGGCATTATCGCCCACATCGATGCGGGGAAAACGACGACCTCGGAACGCATTCTCTTCTACACGGGGAAGAACTACAAGATTGGAGAGGTACACGAGGGTGAGGCGACGATGGACTGGATGGAGCAGGAGCGCGAGCGCGGCATTACAATCACTTCTGCTGCAACGCAGTGTCAGTGGAATGACACAACGATCAACCTGATTGATACTCCCGGTCACGTCGACTTTACCGCAGAGGTAGAGCGCTCTCTCCGCGTGCTCGATGGTGGAGTTACCGTGTTCGATGGCTCGCAGGGCGTCGAGCCGCAATCCGAAACCGTGTGGCGCCAGGCCGATAAGTATCACGTGCCACGCATCGCATTCGTGAACAAGATGGATAAGACGGGTGGCGATTTCTTCATGTCGCTCGCGAGTATCCACGAGCGTCTGAGTAAACAGGGCGTTGCGATCCAGCTTCCAATCGGCGCGGAGAATGATTTCTCCGGCATCATCGATCTAGTCGCAGAAAAGGCGTACAAGTTTGAAGGAGAACATGGCGAGAAGCGCGTCGAAATCGAAGTCCCCGCAGATATGAAGGCAAAAGTCAGTGAGTATCGCGAGAAACTGTTGGAGAAAGTGGGCGAGGAAGGAGGTGATGAACTGACACAGAAATATCTGGAAACCGGTACCCTCAGCGCAGAGGAAATCAAAAAGGGACTGCGCGCGGGAGTTGTGAAAAACCGCCTCTACCCTGTGCTTTGCGGTTCTTCGCTCAAAAACATTGGTGTCCAGCTGATGCTCGATGCGGTGGTGGATTACCTCCCCTCCCCGCTCGATGTTCCTCCGATGATCGGAACAAATCCGGATACCGGGGAGAAGGAAACGCGCAAGCCAAGCAACGATGAGCCGCTCTCCGCTCTCGCCTTTAAAATCGCAACGGACCCCTTCGTCGGGAAGCTCTGCTTCATTCGCGTGTACTCCGGAGTTTTGCAATCCGGCTCCTATGTGTACAACATGACCACCGGCGACAAGGAGCGCATCGGCCGTCTCGTAAAACTCCATGCGAATTCCCGCGAGGAAACCGAGAGAATTGAGGCAGGTGACATCGGGGCAGCAATCGGCTTAAAAAGCACCCGCACCGGGCATACGCTCTCGGATGAGAAGAGGCCGATTCTCCTCGAATCCATCACCTTCGCGGAACCCGTCATCTCGATTGCAATCGAACCCAAGACCAAAGCAGATCAGGAGAAAATGGGTGTTGCGATTCAGAAGCTCGTAGAAGAGGATCCAACGCTGCGCGTGAAGGGCGATGAGGAAACGGGACAGACGATCCTCTCCGGTATGGGTGAACTGCACCTCGAGATCATCATTGATCGCATGAAGCGCGAGTTTAAAGTGGAATGTAACTCTGGCACTCCGCAGGTTGCCTACCGCGAAACAATCACAAAGGAAGTGGATCATGAGGAGAAGTACATTAAACAGACCGGCGGCCGCGGCCAGTACGGGCATGTCGTCATGAAGGTGAGTCCGCAGGAAGCGGGAAAAGGGTACGAGTTCATCAATTCCATTGTCGGCGGCAAAATCCCACGCGAGTTCATTCCCGCGGTCGATAAGGGTATTAAGGAAACCCTCACACGCGGTATCATGGCAGGATTCCCGATTGTGGATGTGAAGGTAGAGCTCTACGACGGTTCGTACCACGATGTGGATTCCTCAGAAATGGCCTTTAAGACCTGTGCTGCGATCGGTATGACCAATGCCTGCAGGAAGGGGAATCCCGTGCTCCTGGAACCAATCATGAAGGTGGAAGTCGTAACCCCCGAGAACTTCCTCGGTGATGTGATGGGAGATCTAAATTCCCGCCGCGGTATGATCAAGGAGACGGGCGATCGCGGGAACGCAAAGACGATCGTCGCAGAGGTGCCACTCGCCGCGATGTTTGGGTATGCCACCTCCATCCGCTCACTCACGCAGGGTCGCGCAAGCTTCTCGATGGAGCCAAGTCACTACTACCAGGTACCGAGGAATGTCGCCGACGAAATCATCAAACAACGAACCGGAGCTTGAGGAGGGATGTGGTAGGTTTCTTACTCTACTCCGATGATGGTAAGGGCATCGTCAGCAAGCGATGTGATATAGGCATGTCCCGCGTACACAAAGACATCCCATGGAGCCCTAAGTAGATCGAACTCCCCATCGTCGTCATATATCTCCGCTTGAAGGACCGGATCCATCGGATTGGAAATATCAACAATGGTGAGAGCATTATCCGAAGCTGATGCGGTAATGTAGGCATAATTCCCCTTCACAAAAACAGCGGATGCGCCGTTCAAGCGGCCAAACTCCCCATCGCCCCTGTAGACTTCGGAGCGGAGAACAGGATCTGCGGGATTGGAGATATCCATAATGGTGAGCGCACGATCACTGGGGGAAGCAACGTATGCGTAACTTCCCAAAACGTACACCGAGTGAGCAGAGTTCAACCGGGAAAACTCCCCATCGCCATCGTAGACTTCGGAGCGGAGGACGGGGTCCGCAGGGTTCGAGACATCCATGATGGTGAGAGCATGTTCAAAAATGGAAGTGACATAGGCATAATTGCCGGAAACAAAGACGGAATAGGCGCCATTTAATCGGGAAAACTCCCCATCGCCATCGTAGACTTCGGAGCGGAGGACGGGGTTTGAGGGATTGGAGACATCCATGATGGTGAGGGCATGTTCCTGGATAGAAGTGACATAGGCATAATTGCCGGAAACAAAGACGGAAGTTGCACTCCCCAGGCGCGAAAACTCCCCGTCACCATCGTAGACCTCGGAGCGGAGAACAGGGTCCGCAGGGTTCGAGACATCGATGATGGTGAGGGCATGATCATCTGAGGTCACATAGGCATAATTGCCTGCAACAAATATATCCATTGGATTATCGAGGCGCGAAAACTCCCCGTCGCCATCGTAGACCTCGGAGAGGAGAACGGGGTCCGCGGGGTCCGAGACATCGATGATGGTGAGGGAATCGTCGTCGCCGGAAACAACGTACGCTTTGTTCGCGGCGACATGAACCGATCGGGCAACATTGAGCCGCGAAAACTCTCCATCCTCATCCTGGATTGTTCCGGCAAGACAGGGATTCATATAGGTGCCACCACAGATATTGGTCCCACAGGGAGATGGGATGGTGTCCCCTGGTAGGTACCCGAGGTACGCGGCGAATACATGTGGGCGCTCTGCCTCTTTAAACACCTTGTACCCCGTACAGGGAGAAGTGGGAGTGAGAACAGCATCCCGGGGAATCTGCGCAAGGTAGTCTGGCGGCAGGGCATCGAGTGGGACTCCATTGATATCGGCGCACTCTGTCGCAGGCAGTCCTTCTTTACAGATATCCTTCGCGCTTTCTACCCCCTCTGGAATCGATCCGCCTCCAGCAAGTTCCCACTGATCGATCAAATTTGCATAGATCGCCTTCTCGATCTGGTTGGCCTCACTGTTTCTCTTCGCATCGTAGGCGTTTCGGAAGTTTGCCCTGGGATTCACGGCCACTATTACGATGCCGGCAAGAATCGCGATAACACCAATCACAAGCAGCACCTCAATGAGGGTGAATCCTAAAGAGCAATACTCTCCACCTCCCCGACGAATGAGGAATGGTTTTTGTGAGCCACTGCTCGTCTTCATTCGCAAGATGCGCTGATTATACGGCATGAAAAGCCGCGCATCATCATACATACCCCTCCGCATGCATATCTGCTTTCTCCACTCCCCGTTCCGCGAGCCAATCCTTCATTCCCTTCACCATATCCGGACTGCCACAGGCATAGACCTGAATGCGGCTGAAATCTTTAATGACTGACGGAATGATTTCCTGCACACGCCCCCGGAGCCCGTTCCATGATGCTGTCGGCTGACTGATGGAAACATGCGCATGGAAATTGGGATATTTTTTCTCGAGCATACGGAGTGTATCCATACAGAAGAGATCCTCTTCGTGCCGAACGCAGAAGAAGAGATACATCGGCCGCTTCTCACCATTCTCGAGAGCATGGGGAATCATCGAGGTAAACGGCGCGAGGCCAGTGCCGGTTGCGACGAAGACAAAATCTTTTGGATTATTCTCTCTATAAAGTGTAAAAACACCAAATGGACCCTGCATACGGACAGTGTCCCCTACCTTGAGAACCTCTTTGACCCACTGCGTCGCGCGGCCACCTTCTTTGTTCATAATGACAAATGTGAGCTCTGTGCTTTCTGATGGAGGTGAAGCAATCGAATATGCACGGGGTTGGATATCCGCAGGATTCCCGATCGATGGCACATCGAAGAGAGTAAATTGTCCCGCCTCAAATTGAAATCGTTCTCCATCCGGTATTTTTAAACGCACCTCGAATGTGGAGCCCGACTTCGAAAGTGGAATGTTCTTCGTGCAGGTGGTGAGGTAGGAGGGAGTGGGCACGAGGTTGGAAATAACAAGGTAAGGAGGTAAGGAGGTAAGGAGGTAAGGTAGTTGGCAGATACTTCCTTACTGCCTTACTTCCTTACTCCTATCGTGCTTCTATCCTTCAATACATTAAGAAAATCGTCAAAGAGATACCCCGCATCCTCCGGTCCAGGGCAGGCTTCTGGATGGAACTGGATGGAGAAGAAGGGTTTGGATTCATGCCTGATTCCTTCGATCGTCCCATCGTTTGCGTTACGGAACCAGACGCTCCACCCCGCGGGGAGCTCCTCCTTAACAGCAAAACCATGGTTCTGACTTGTGATAATGCACTTGTGGCTCGGCGTGCAGGCACCCCCCTCACAGCGGAACTCCAAGCACGGTTGATTGGCACTCCTATGGCCGTACTTCAACTTGTACGTATCACCGCCGATCGCGAGGGCCAGAAGCTGGTTTCCGAGGCAAATCCCAAAGGTCGGGATCTCCCGATCAATCGCCCACTTCATTTGTGCGATCGTCTCCTTACACATCTTGGGATCACCAGGACCATTACTCACAAACACACCATCATACTGGAAGGAGGCTGTCGAGAGATCAAAATCCCAGGGAACGCGCACCACACGCACTCCCCTATTGAGAAACGAGCGGATGATGTTCCGCTTCATGCCACAGTCAAATGCAACAACCGTTTTCTTCGAGTGAGGACCCGAAGGGGCCGAATCGAGAAGTGGCTCGTACGTGATGACTTCTTTGCAACTCACTTCCGCAACGAGATTCAAAAGATTGGGATCCTCAATTCCCGAACCCGCTCCCGAACCCGAACCCGTCATCATCCTTCCCAGCATCACTCCCTTCTCGCGTAACTTCTTCGTAAGTGCCCGGGTATCCACCCCCGTGATCCCTGGGATATTGTGCTTTTTGAGCCACTCAGGGAACGACATCTCTGCAGCAAAGTGCGAGTAATCCTCACTCACCTTTGCACAAATAACTCCCCGTACATGGATATTTTCACTTTCAAAGTTTTTCGAAAATCCCCACTCATTCAATTCTTCCGAAGGCACTCCGTAGTTCCCAATCAAGGGATACGTGAAAACGAGAATCTGACCACGGTACGAGGGATCCGTGAGGGATTCTGGGTACCCCACCATTCCGGTGTTAAAAACGACTTCACCATCGGTCTCCACCTCTGCGCCGAAGGATTCCCCTTCAAAGACTGTGCCGTCACTTAGAATGAGAGAAGCCAAAGCCATCCAGAGCATCATACACAGGATCACTCTTTTCCGAGAAAGAAAGTATTGATATACCCCCATGTATTGAGCAAAAACGCCTGATCTGGTAAAATACTATAAATGGATTCAGCCCTCTATCTCACCAAAGGGGAACAGAAGATTTTTGGCTCCCTCTCCCGGGATCTACAGGAGGGATGGAAGGTGGAGGAGGAGACGGAGGAGAGCTACGAGTCTCTCCGCCAGATTGCCATGCGCTACCAAATGGCAGATTTAAGTTCGTATCCGGAAGTTGAGAAAATTGCAGAAGCAATGAAGGCGGGAAAAGATCTTTCGTCCTTCTCCCTCGATGATCTGCCGCAAGAGAGCCTCAAAGAACTCTTCTTTGTGATGGGTGCCCGCGGCGTGAACTCACTCATCCAAACCCTCATCCACGAGCTCAAAAATGATGCCGATGTCGAAGCGCTCTCTGCTCTCAGCACCGTGCGCCACGAGCTCCTCAGCATCAACGCTTCCGCCACCCACTCATAAATGGCAGATACCATGCCACAACCAGCATTCACGAGATCTCCTCGGGTACTCGGCGAGATCCTGAAGAAAATGGTGAAAGAGGGATACAACTTGAAGAATCTCGATAAGCTCGATAGGAGAGCAATCGAAAGATTAAACGTGAAAGGAGATACCGCAGCGGAGGAAATCAAGCTCCTTAAAAAAATCGATCCGAGCATCAACGGCGATGCGCGCAGCCTCCTCGAGGACCTTACGCTCCACCACCAGGAAACAAACGCGAAGAAGCGCTTCCGTTCGTGGGAGTATGTAAAGAGTATGCCGCGCAGAGTATTAGGAACAATCAAAGCACATCCTAAGATTTCGATCGCGATCGGCATCGCCGCACTCCTTGCGATTGCCTACTTCACGGGTGTTGGAGGAATGGTGGTGGATCGTGTGAGGGATTACGCCATGAAGAAAATGGGTGCAGCCGGTATAGCGCAGGCCACGGAAGCTGCCGCAAAAGCAGGTGCTGGTGCAGCGGAGAGCGCAACAGAGGCTGCAAAGGGCGCTGTGGAAGCCCTGAATACAACCGTTCCTCCCCCTCCTGTCCCCTCTCCCCTTCCAACGACCGTGCCCTCACTCGATGAGGCAGGAAAAATCATCGATGCACTCGGTAGGAGTGGATAAATAAACCTCGCATGACACAAAAAGAAACACCATCACCAAAGCCCCCAGAACAAGGAGATACTCTCAGACAGTATCCGTTCCTCCAAAGAGCAGAAGAAGTGCGAGCAGCGCTCAAGGTGACAGAGGACCCAAAGCGCTGGGAAGAGTTCCTCTCGAGCATTATTTCTCTCACGATGCCGCCAGAGGGGAAGTACGTCCTCGCCGATACCTACATCGAGCTCGATGCGCGGAGAGTGAATATTGCACAGGCACTCAATTTGCTCGTGAGATACCTGCAGGAGAAGAAAGATGCACCAGCGGATCTGATCGAGGTATTGCGGAGAAATTTGCCGAAGTACTACGTAGATCAGTCGATCTACCATCAAAGAATACGAGGTATCTCTGATCCTCAGGTGCCCGTGATCCCAAAGGATCTTGCAGAGTACGTACCACTCGGTGAAGAAGAAAAAACTGCACGACTCTTTGCAAACGTCATTCTCCCCACGCAGTACGATGTGCGTGACAAAGCGGGAATTCCAAAGACAACCTCCCCCCACGAGTTAAGCCTCTTCATCAACGAAGTCGTTCTCCATGCGGCAATTCATCGCACGAGTATGAAGGATGTGCTTTCGTATCTTGATGCACCGCAAGCCACGCGAGGGGATCAGCTTCAGAATATGCAGAATGTGCTCGGGTTTTCCTCCTGGTCAAAGGAAGGAGAGTACGCAGCCATGCTCCTCATGGAGTACCTGGGGAAGCACCACACAGAAATCGAAAAATACGCGACCGGTGTCCTTGGGAAGCCTCTCCCTGAGCTCACCATTGCAGAAGCATTGAACGCAACGTTGCAGATGTCTCCCGTAGGGGAATTTGCCATGAACCTCTCCAAGAATGCTATGGAAATCGCCAAGGGGAACTTCTCTGTGGTGAGCGAGAACATTCGCACATCACTGAGTGAGGCACGTACCTATGCCGAAGAAGCTCTCCAGACTGCACTCGCACCACTTGCTGAGCTCAAGGAGAATGCAACAGATCTGGAGCGCGACGCATTCCGCAAGGACGTGCGCGAACTCACCATGTTCTTCCTCACGAACCCTAAAGCAACAGGATCCGTGCGGTATCTCAATTCTTACATCGCGGATCTTAAGGGCCCACAGCAGAAGTACGCTCGCGCGATTGTGGAAAAAGTCGCCGGCCAAGATGCGAAGAAGCGCACGATCGAACGATTGGAACAGGCGCTCCTCCTCCCGAAGGAAAAGAAGGGTGATGTCGAAGCCGAAAAAATCGCAGCAGTCATCGAGAAAATGGTGATGGAGGATCGGCTCACCCTGCGCGATGCATTCCAGCTCTACTACTTCCTGGAGGTGAGTAAAGGAGGACAGATCCCTACCGCATTTATTACCTTGCACCTCATGGATGAACGTGGCGGAGAATGGAAAACTGCGATCAATGCCGAGGCGAGATTATTTCGCACGTACATCGATCTTGCGAGGAGTGCCGAAAATATCGAAGATTTGGAGGAAAAATTCCGTGAGGTGGGCATCTCGGAAATATCGATGGATACCACGGAGATTAAGAACCTTGCTCAGTTCTTGGGCGAACGTGGTCTCGGTGAATTCAGTCGGTGGAGCTACAGGCTCTATGCACACATGCGCAAGTTCCCGGAGTTCTACATCGTCACAGGCGCAGTGACCGGAACATCTTTGGCTGTTGGAGCCGGATTGCTTACGCGAAAGGCGTACATCGCTGTAAGTCTCAGCAAATTCTCCGAAATCGCCGACATGACAGATGATATCCTGATCCAAAAATTCGGGCGGGATACAGAGGCTCTCGGCAGGGCAAAGCTCTGCCGCAACGAAGCATTGGCCCTTAAAACCCGCTACGAAATTTCGCAGCTTCGGTTCCCAAGGTTGCGGGAAATCGCGAGTCCGGGAGCAATGAAGGATTGGATCTTAAGTCGCGCAGAGCGCCGAAAAACCGGCCGACTCCTCGCACGATCAGCGGAAAATGTTAATACCCAGGATCTTGGAGATATCTTCACCATCCTCAAACGTGAACACCCAGATATCCATGTGCTCATAGATCTTGCAGAGGATGTGGGCGAAGATCTTCCAACGATCCGCTCTGGACTCCAGAAAAGTGGATTCACCGTAGAGCAGGTAGCGGACGCAGTAAAAACTCGTGGCATCGAGCAATTTACAGGGCGAGCTCAGGAAATTATGGAGCAGATTAAGAAGCTCGAACAGCCAATCGAAGATGTGCGAGAACGCCGAAAGCTCCTTCGGCGCATCGAGGACGCCGCTGATGAATTCCGGGATGATTTCAACGCATTCACCAAGGAATTCCCCGATGCGCGCAGAACCATTGCAAAGAACCTTGCAGAACCAGGTTCGGAGCTGAGTGAAGCCTTTTTGGAAGCAGTAGATCAGGCTCATGTGCAAAAGCGCCTCTCGCAGAAAGTGGGGATATTCTTCGACGCCACAATTAGTAACGAAGAGAGAAAACTTGCAGGGCGCTTCATGCGACTTGGGCTCGCCGGCGAAAGCGATGTCCTGAAAGTTCCGGGCACTCTGGATGAACTCCGTACCGCGGTGAAGGCCGCACAGAACGGCGATAATACGATGATCCTCCTGCGCCGCTACGCTCATGCCGTGGGAGATCCTGACGTGTTTCGCACGGCCCTGGCTGATCGGGACATCCGGTCGGCACTGCCGGCAAAAGAACTTGCAAAACTGGAACAGTCCGCCGCCCATGCGACCACCCATCGTGCAAAACTGCTCCAAGCCGGCGGAAAATTCGCGGGGTATGCTCTCCTCGCATTCGGCCCCCTTGTGGACGGATATCTTATTTTCGCGACGAACAAAGAGATTGCGGAAGCGGAGAAACAGGGAAACAGGGAAGAAAGCGATAGACTCAAGCGAAAACGCGTGGCATTGGTGGCGGAAGGAGGCGGTGCCGCCGCAATCGGCGCACTCACCCTCGCAAAACGCGTTGGGGAAAAAGTTGCAGGGAGAACTTTTTGGGTGTTTACCGCTGCCAATGTTTCTGCGGAAGTCCTCGAAGCATACGCAGAGGATTTG
>Ga0209542_10009268_pt1 | contig 18109 bp, 12 predicted proteins | sample RifCSPhighO2_01_FD_184028 | JGI IMG/M metagenome (GOLD analysis project Ga0209542, IMG submission 184028) | Soil microbial communities from Rifle, Colorado - Rifle CSP2_plank highO2_0.1 (SPAdes) (version 2) | ecosystem: Environmental > Terrestrial > Deep subsurface > Rock core/Sediment ...
AATCAGAATCAAGAGCTAGTGTAACATCTACTGCAATTCCCCAATTAGGATTGACTTCATAAACAGATGTTTTTGCGCCATAAAGACCTATTTCTTCCTGGACACTAAAGACAAAGTAAATATCCAGATTCGTCTTCTTTATTAATTTTGCAACTTCAACTAACATATAACACCCTATTCTATCATCAAGAGCTTTGCCAGTAATGATATCTTTATTGCCAAGAGTATTAAACTGTTGCGTTGGGACGACGTAACTCCCTATTCCTACTCCTCTGTCTTTTAATTCTTTTTTTGTTAAACCAGTGTCTACATAAAAATAGTCTATTTTTGGGAGCTCTTTTATTTCACTTCCTTCATGAACTTCTCCATAAGATATTACTCCAGTACATAAAACAGTTCCATTTGGTTTTAATATTCTTGCAACTTGCCCTATAAGAGTTACTGGTTCAATCCCACCAACAGGAGAAATTCTGATGTAGCCACTGTCGTCTATTTTTTTGACCATTAAAGCTACTTCATCCATGTGAGCAGCAAGCATAACTTTATGTCCTTTACCTTTTTTCCTTGCGATTAAATTTCCTAATTTATTTACCCTACATTCATCCACATACGGTTTTATTTCTTTCTGGATTATCTTCCTTACAGACATTTCATTTCCGCTGGGACCAAATGTATTAGCAAGCTTTTTTAATAATTCTATACTTAACACCTCTTTAGTTCATTGTTCTTCCTGTTCCGCCTTTTTTGTAAACCCTATATCTTCTTTTAGCTCTTTTGTCATTTTTTGATTTTCTTGTTCCATAGCTTGGGTCATCTGTCATATTTATTTAGTTAAACTTTCTTTATATAAATTTATGTGTGAGATTCTCCACACTGTATATAACTGCAAATTTTTCCTTTATGCCTGAAACCAGAGATATTTATTTTTTTATTAGATGTGTCTATTATTTCTAAAGCTTTATTTATTTCTTCTTTTGAAATTATATAAGGCGGGATTATTCTAATACTTTTTTCACCACACCCTAAGATTACTAATCCCTGATTTAATGATTCTATAACTAGATTATTCCTTGTATTTTTATCCTTTAAATCAAAAGCCAGCATCAGACCTTTTCCACGGACGTTTTCTAAATTTGAATTGTTAAGGCCTTTTTTTAAGTAAGAACCTAGTCTAGTTACACGATTCAGTAAATTATGTTTTTTTATTACTTGGATTGTTTTAAGACCAATTGCTAAGTCGAGAGTATGTCCTCCTCCCCAAGTTGAAGAAATTGAACCGGGTTCTACATTAAATTTTTTACTTGTGACTGCTGCTCCCACTTGCAATGCTTTTGCCGAGGACATTAAATCAGGAGAAATATTAAAATGCTGGTGGGCCCACCACTTTCCGGTTCTTCCCATTCCTGATTGTACTTCATCTACTATGAATGGGATATTGTAAGATTTTGTTATTTTCCTTATTTCTTTTACTAATTTTTCTGGAGCTATGTTGTAACCCCCTTCCCCTTGAATAACTTCTGTTAAGACAAAGGCAATCTTTGATGCGCCGTTTTTATTTATTATTTTTATTAATCTTTCTCCTCCAGTTTCATTGAATGGAAGAATTTTGTTTGATATTGAAAAGAAATTTTGCTTCTGTATTGGTTTTGAATGAGTATAGGAGAGAGCACCTATTGTTCTTCCATGAAAATCTCCTTTGAAAGAAATTCCAAACTTGGCTTTTTTTTGCTTTCTCATTGCAAGTTTTATACAATTTTCAACAGCTTCAGCTCCTGAATTTACTAGGAAAGCTCTGTTTAACCCTTGGGGAGTTATGGTTATTAGTTCTTCTAATAAATCTAAGTGCTCTTTTACATTAAAATCTTGTCCACCATATTTTATTGGGTTTTGTTTATATTTTTTTATCACTGAGTTAATCTCTGGGTTATTGTATCCTAGGGGATTAGAGCAGATCTGTGATGCAAAATCCAAAAATACATTTCCATCTACATCCTGGAAGTAACAGCCTTCTCCTTTTTTGCTATGAACATAAGGATATGGATTTGAGTAGGCAATATTTAATTTTTTTATTTTATTAATTATTACAGAAGATTTAGGACCTGGTAATTTCGTTCTTATTGAAGGCTTCATTCTATCCCCTGGGCTTTTTGCAATTTTCCGGAATAATCAATATAAATTGTTTTTTCTTCTGAAAATTCTTCTATGCCTGCCCAACCTGCTTCTCTGCTAGATCCTGTTTCTTTTACTCCACCAAAAGGAAGATGAATTTCAGCTCCAATTGTAGAGGCGTTTACATATGTGATCCCTGATTCTATTTTGTTAATTGCTTTGAATGCATATGCCATGTTTTCTGTATAAATAGAGGATGATAAACCGTATTTAATATTATTACATACTTTTATTGCTTCATTTATATCTTTTATTTTAATTATAGCAACTACTGGGCCGAATATTTCTTCTTGGGCGATTCTCATGTCTGGTTTAACATTAGAGAATACTGTAGGATAATAAAAAAACCCCTTTGTTTTTCCTGGCTTGCCACCATATAATAATTTTGCTCCCTCGCTTATTCCCAGATTAACATAATAATCAACTTTTTCTACTGCACTTTTGTTGATTAATGGGCCAATATCAGTATTATGCATTATTCCAGATCCTAGTTTTAATTTCTTTGTTTTATTTACTAGCATTTTTTCAAACGTTTTTGCTACTTTTTCATGTATTATAACCCGGGAAGCAGCAGTACATCTTTGTCCTGTTGTTCCAAAAGCTCCCCATAATACTCCCTCTAATGCTAAATCTAAATTGGCGTCTTCCATGATTATAATTGCATTTTTTCCACCAAGTTCAAGACCTACTTTTTTTAATTCTGCATTTTTTCTTATAAATTTTCCAGTCTCTACTGATCCAGTAAAAGAAATTCCTTTAATTTTTGGATGTCTTATAATCGGATTTCCTATTCTTTCTCCTGAACCGGTCAGAAGGTTTACAACCCCTTTTGGCAATCCTGCTTCGTTTAAGATTTTTATTAATTCAATGCCACATAAAGGGGTGTATGATGAAGGTTTGAATATTATGGTATTACCGCAGATTAATGCTGGTGCTAATTTCCAGCTAGGTATTGCGATTGGAAAATTCCAAGGTGTTATTATTCCGACAATCCCAATAGGGATTCTTATTGTTGCATTGAACTTATTTTTTAGCTCAGAAGGGGTTGTATGACCGAAAAGTCTTCTTCCTTCTCCTGCCATATATTCAAAGATATCAATTGCTTCTTGGACGTCTCCGGCTGCTTCTTTATACACTTTCCCCATTTCAATTACTTCAAGTTTTGCCAGCCTTTCTTTATCCTTTTTTAATAATTCCACGATTTTAAATAAAATTTCAGCTCTCTTTGGAGCAGGAGTATCTGACCATGAATGGAGAGCTTCTTCTGCAGAAGTTACTGCTAAGTCTAAATCTTCTTTACTTGAATCTTGGAAACTGCCAATTGGTCTTTCTGTAGCGGGATTTAAAGAATAAAACGTTTTTTTTGAACAAGAACTAGTCCATTTACCTCCTATGAAATTTTTATAGGTTTTCAAACTATCACCCCTCATACTTTAACCAGCAAGATTTCTATATAAAGATTTTCTTTATCTAAATAAAAATATTTAAATATGCCAAATCATAGATATTTTTGATGAAAACTTGTAATAACTTTTTTCTGAAACTAATTATTACTTAAAATTACACATGAAAAAGAGGGTTGTTAAAAAAAGAGGATGATAAAGAAGGTTTTTTTAATACTTAGTGTACTGATTCTTTTTATAGTTTCTGTACAGTTTGCAATTGCAATTTCAGGCACTGGAACTAACTTAGATGTAAGAATAGATGAAGGGGATGTTGCAACTTCAGGTGATAATACTGGTTCTTTTACAGAGTTTAGAGCTGAGGGAAGTGAATTGCCTGCGGTAATTGCTTCTGGTGAAGACACTTTTTTTAGATTTACAGTTATAAATTTTAGCATTGATATTCCAAGATTTAATTCTGTTCAGGAATTAGATCAGAATAGCAATACAGTAAATGCTACTAATCCTTTAATTACTGGGGGTTCTTTAGTATTAAGAGCAAATGTTTCTTCTGTGGTTGGAATAACTTCTGTTACAGTAAAGATTTGGCAGATGAATAAAAATGGAGTGGTTGCTTTAACTGGTGCATTAAGTTTAGATTCAGGGGTTTATAATATAACTCTTCCTGTGAATTATACTTATCCTAAAGGAGTTGCTAATTACACAATAACTGCGAGTAATAGCGATGGGGTGTCAAGTGAAAATGATGGATCTGTAGAAATTTATTATAATACTACCATCTATACTCAACAGAATGTAGGCAGTGTTGAATATGGCCAGAATGTAACATTTACTGCTGCTTATAATTTGACTAACTCTACTGCTATATCTGGAGCCACATGTAACTTTACAGCAGGAAGTGTATTTGGAAGTTTAGGTTCTTCAAATCAATTGTATACTGGAAGTTTGAATTCCACCTCTTTCAGTTTAACTACTGTTAATGTTAGTTGGCAATGTGGAGGAGTATATTATATTAATAGGACTTCAAATTCGACATTTATAATTGTTGATTCAATTGCACCAACTTTATCAAATATAGTTCATAGCCCGAATGTAAGCATAACCTCTGTTGATAATGTTACAGCGAATGTTACAGCAACTGATGGATTTTTAAATACAGTTTGGTTTGAGTCAGACTTTAGTGGAAGCTTTGTTAATTATACAAACAGCACTAGAAGAGTATCCAAGAATGGAAATGTTTATTCTTATCTTATAGGCTATGGGAATTTAAGCAGCGGACAGATAGTTCAGTATAGATGGTATGCTAATGATACAAGTAATAATATTGCTAGAAGTGATCTATTCAACTTTACAATTATAAACAGACAACCTAGTACTCCTGTTCTTTTGAGTCCCCAGGATGGAGATTATGTATTCTATGGAAATTCAACTTCATTCAGCTGGACTTCTTCTGATATAGATACAGATAATATTACTTACCAATTCCAGATATCAAATACAAGTTTGTTTGAGAATGGAAACTTAACAATAAATACTACTGTTTCTGTTGCTGGTGTGATAGGAACTTCAACAGGAGAATATAATTTCTTGGCAGTTAATGAGAATAGCGGGACTTATTATTGGAGGGTAAGAGCAGCAGATCAATCTGGAAATTATACCAGTTTTACTTCATCTAGAAATTTCATTTTGGCAAATGCCGCTATAAATATTTCCTCACCTTATTATGATGAGATTGTTACTGGCGGTACTACAAAACTGATAACAATTGACGAGACTCTTAATGGGGCGTGGGTTAAGTCTGTAAGTTTAATAATAAGTGTTGATGGCGTAAATACAACTGTTGCTACAAGCAATATAAGCAGTAATCAAGAAGCAACTACTAATTATACTTATTCTTACATTATACCTAATGTCAATTCAACTTATGTTACATTGAAAGCTATTGGAAATAATGGGTCTTTAAGCATCAATACAACTTCGAGGTTTATAATAACTAAAGATATAAGTAATGTAAGAACAGCTTCGTTAGACTATCTTTGCGGGAACAGAGCAGTAAATGCTCCTAGTTCAGTTGCTAACTTCACATTAAGAGCAGATTTGGGAGTTTTGATTGGTTATGTGAATGTGAACCTTACATACCCCAATGGGTCTGTTATAACTTTAAGCAGTTCTTCGAATAATAGTGATAGTTATAGTAACAATAATTACAGTTATGAATATAATTATTCTTTCACTTTTGGTTCTAGCACTGGGGTTTATGTTTTAAGGGGAGAAATAAGGGATGTTAACTATCCTACTTCGGGTTCTGTAGGGGTAGAAAGGAATTTGACCGTTGCGGCTAATGCAAATCTTGATTTGACTCAAACTGGGTTAAGCACAATTAAAGTTAAAGACACCTGCAGCGGGGAGATATTAAGCTCTGGGAGTAGCATAAGCTCTACTCTTCCTGAAGGGAGATATGATTTAGTGTTGTCTACTACAGGGAATAAACAGACTATTGAATTGTATAATGCTAATTTATCCTCTGCGTCATTTGAAGCATGTAACTTTACAGATATAGATGAGACTGTTACAGCACCTAATAATTTTAGAGCACTTGATCAATTTACTTTGAGTTGCAATAACAATCTGATTTATAATAATGTTAACCTTACATATAATTATGATTCAATCATATCAAGCATATTAACAGAAGGTGCTCTTAAGTTGTATAAATGTGATAATCTTGTAAATAATACATGTACTTGGAGTTTGTTAACTTCGACCTTAAAAGAAGGTGGAAATAATGTCACTACAGCATTTACAAATTTCTCAACATTCATGTTGGGCGAGGATCTTTCATTAGTACAATTACCATCACTGCCAACAACTACTGTTAGCTCTGGCGGGGGCGGTGCTCAAGTTGGGGAAGAGCCTATAATTATAGATCTTTTACAGCCAGGGAAGATTACTTTCTATAACAATGATAGTATTACCACTCCAATTGTAATAAAAAATAATGGAAACTTTACTTTGGAGGATATTACTTTTAGTGCTGAGTCTGATAGTGATAAGCTTAAACTAAAGTTTGATAAGGATTATATTGCTAGTTTATCTCCTGCAGAACAGCAAGAATTATTATTAACTATCTCAAGCCAGCTTGCTGACCCGGGAGATCATGAAATAAAAATAAATGCTGTTATTGGCAAGCCTACTACAGTTACAGATAGTACATTATTCTTCATAGACTTGGTTTCGTACTTAGAGAATATAGAGAGTATAGCTGGGCAGCAGCTTGAATTTTTGTCTAGATTGTTTAACCAATATCCAGAATGTAATGAATTTAATGAACTGGTTGATAGGGCGAGAGAGTCATTTGCTGTATCAGATTATGGGAAGGCAATACAGTTTAGCGATGCTGCATTACAGAGTTGTAAGAGTATTGTTTCTACTGAAGAAAAGAGCACTTTTGACATTAAAAAACTGAGTAGTTTAAATACAAACCAAATATTATTGTTTGGATTAGAATTTTTAGTACTTGCGTTTATCTCTGTACTTTTCTATACCTACTACAGAAGAAGGTTGATTAGAAAGGGTAAGAGGTAATACCTATAATTTTATTAATCAGAACTGTATACTCTACTTAGATGAAAAGAGGCAAATTTGGTGATATTAGATGGGATGTTATTACTTTTGTTTTACTTCTATTTGTTACTTTTATAGTTTTTATAGGCCTTGATTTTAGGATAACTGGTTTTGACACTTTTGGTGCTACTGCTGTTCCTGACGTTCCTACATTAATATTGCCAAATAATGATTCAAATCTCCTTTTTAATGTGAATAATGGGTTTAATTGGTCTGGCAGCGATTCTGATGGAAATCCAATGAATTACTTTTTGCAGATAGGAAACAGCACTGGGTTTGAAAATGGGAATTTATCTGTTAATATTACATTAAATGATGCTAACATCACTTTATTGTCTAATAATTTAAGCATAGGCAAATATTACTGGAGAGTAAGAGCTAATGATAGTGAGGGAAATTCTGCTTTTAGTGTTGTGAGGGATTTTCATGTGAGCTATGCAATAATTAATATGACAAGTCCAAATAATAATTCTGTTATAACTGCAAAAGGCACTCAGGTTATTCAGATTGAGGAAGTCCAGAATGGAGATTTAATAAGTGGAGTTGACCTTATATTTACTGTCAATGGGGTAAATACAACTTATACTGCATTAAATATGTCCAATACATCAATTACTAATTATACTTATACATACAGTGTTCCTGATATTAATTCTACTTTTATAGATGTTGTGGCAGTTGGGCATAATGAGTCTAATACAATTAATGTTACTTCATATAACAAGCTTAGAATTACCAGAAGTTTTTCTGAGGATAACATTGATAATCCAAGTACTCAGTTTTTATGCGGTTACCCTACTACTTTAGAGCAGAGTATAAATATGAATATTACTGTTAATTTTACATCTGATGTACTTGTTGGACATGTCAACCTTAGTATAACTTATCCTAATGGATCTTCTTTAGATTTGCAAAGCAGAGCAAATAACTTTAAAAATTTTAATAATACTGACTTTGGATACAGATATAATTATACTTTTAACACTACTATTTTGGGGAATTTTAGCATGAGACTTGAAGTTAGGGATATAAATTACCCTAGTTCAAGTGCAGTTCTAAATATACAACTATTTACAGTAAATAACCTCACTTCAGTTAATCTAACTTCGACAGGAGGGGATGTTATACAAATAATGGATGTTTGCAGCAAGGATATTCAGTTTTCTGGCAGTAATATAACTGGGAGCATTCCTGCTGGAGTCTATGATATATTATTTAGGAATTCCAATAGAAGGATGGATACAATTCTTTACAACTCTAACATTACTGTCTTGACTAATGCCAGTGTGTGCAACTTTACTGATATAAGCGAGAGCGTAAGTGTTCCTACAACTACAAGGGCTATTGATCAGTTTGAGTTGTTTTGTAATAGCACTTTTGGATATACATCTGTAAACCTAACTTATAATTATACTGCCATTTTAGCTACAATTACTTCTGAAGCGGATTTGGAGTTTTATAGATGTGCAAGCCAGTCTTCCTGTACTTGGAATCAGATTACAACAAGTTCATTGAATTCAGAGTTTAATCTTTTTACTGTAAATGTTACAAATTTCTCTGTCTTTATGATTTCAGAACAGGTAACTCCGACAGGGGGTGGAACTATAACTAGTGGAGGAGGTAGCTCTAGCGGAGGTTCAGGAGGAATTAAGATAGCTACACTTGAGCTTATCAAACCAGAAAACTTGGAATTTTTTGAAAATGACACCATCAGAATTCCAATTGTACTTAAAAACACGGGGAGCTTTACATTAAATGATATATTTTTAGATGCATCTGTGAACAATGAGTTTTTTGATTTAAGGTTTGAGAGATCAAGTATTCCTCAGTTAGCTATTGGTGCCACTTATCAGACTTATTTAGAGATTACTAATAAAGGTGCTGAGCCTGATCAATATGAGATAATTGTAACTTCCACGGTATTCAGCCCTAATTTTAAAGATACCACTAAGCTATTCTTAAATTTGAAGGATAAAGAATTTTCCAAAAAAGAATCTTTACTAGACCAGATAGAATTTTTGAATGAACTGTTTAGAGGGAATCCTGAATGTTTAGAATTTAGCGAGGTTGTTCCAGAAATAAGGTCACTAATAGAGAATCAGGATTATGAGAAAGCGAATAAGCTTATTGAGAATACTGTGGATGGTTGCAGAGAATTGATTTCCTTGGATGAAGCCCAACTGAATTTTCCATTTAAGTCTGTAAGAGCTAAAGCTAACTTTGGACTTTTTGTAATAGAATCTGTGGCTTTCTTATCAATCACAACAATTCTTTATTATTTCTACAGGAAAAGAAGGCATAGTTGATTTGTTATTATAGAGTTATAAGTAAACTATTTATACTATATTTTTTCTTTATTAAGTGGTATGAAAAGGCATAAAAGGAAAAGTTCTAGTGGGGAGATTAGTAAGGATTTTAGAAAAAGAGAGGCAAATAAGTTTAATAAAACTCATTCTGGCAAATTAACTCAAAGTAAAATAGAAGAGCATATTAAACTCTTTGAAAAAGTAAAGGAAGAAATTTCAAAAACTGTTGTTGGACAGCAGAAGGTGATTGATGGACTGCTAATGGCTATTTTATGCAATGGCCATGTATTAGTTGAAGGAGTTCCTGGTATTGCTAAGACTTTAATTGTAAGAACTTTGTCCAAAGTTACAGGTGGGGATTTTTCAAGAATCCAGTTTACAGCAGATTTACTTCCGACAGATGTTACAGGTTTAACTATCTATGAAGAAAAAACAAAGAAATTTAAGGTTGTTAAAGGGCCTGTGTTTGCTAATTTTTTATTAGCTGATGAGATAAACAGGAGTCCTCCTAAAACACAATCTGCTTTGTTAGAGGCCATGCAGGAAAAAGAGGTCACTATAGGAGATACAACATATGAATTACCTACTCCTTTTTTTGTTATGGCTACTCAGAATCCCATAGAGCAAGGGGGGGTTTATACACTGCCAGAAGCCCAGGTTGATAGGTTTTTATTTAAAATCATTGTAGACTATCCCACTTCTCAGGATGAGATTGAAATTCTTAATAGGAATATGACTCTTAGACATTTTGAATCTTATGAATTAAATGCGATTATAAATCCTCAAAAAATTATAGAAATGCAGCAAGATACTAAAAAAATTTATATGAGCAGAGAGATTGCACAGTATATAGTAGATCTTGTTGATGCTACGAGAAATCCAAGTAATTATAAAATTGAAAAGGGAAAATATATCGGCTATGGTGCGAGCCCCAGGGCTTCGATAGGATTATTTATTGCATCTAAAGCACAGGCGTTATTGAAAAAAAGCCCCTATGTTTTGCCTGAGCATGTAAAAGAGATTGCACGTAATGTTCTTAGACATAGGATTTTATTGAACTATGAAGGGCAGGCAGAGAATGTAAATTCTGATGATATTGTAAAAGAGATTCTTGATAAAGTCAAGGTGCCTTAAAATGGCAAAGAAGAAGCTAGTTATAGATTTACTCCCTGCGATAAGGAAATTAGAGGTTCTCACAAAACAGCATGCTGATTCTGGTCTTATTGGCCAGTATTCAAGTGTTTTTAAGGGGAGAGGAATTGAGTTTGAAGATTATAGAACCTATTCTACTACTGATGATGCTTCTTTAATTGACTGGAAAGCAAGTAAAAAAGCTAATAAAATTTTAATTAAGGAATATGTTGAGGAAAGAAATGTTAATGTTGTTTTTGCTCTTGATGTAAGTGAAAGTATGTTGTTTGGCTCTACCGAGAAACTTAAAAATGAATATGCAGCAGAGCTTGTTGCTTCATTAGCTCATGCAATTTTGGAAGTAGGAGATAATGTTGGTTTGGTGATGTACAATGATACTATTGTTGAAAATATTGTACCTTCAAGAAAGAAAAGCCAGTTTTATGATATTTCCAGAAATTTGACTAATCCTGAATTGTATGGGGGTAATGGTAAGTTTTCAGAGCTTTCAAAATTTCTCTTAACTTCATTTAACAGAGGAACAGTGGTAATAATAGTTTCAGATTTTGTTGGAATGGATGAAGGATGGAAGAGTAACTTAAAGATTATTACAAGCAAGTTTGATGTGATTGGTATTATAATTAGGGATCCAAGAGACAGAACATTACCTGGAGACTATGTGGGGGAGATACTGATTAAGGATCCATATTCACATAAAAGAGTAGTTATAGATCCCTCTTTGCTTAAGGATTTGTATGAAAAAGAGACTAGGAGACAGGAGGAAGAATTATTAAAATCCTTTGTTGATGCGGGAGCTGATTCTACTATAATAAGCACTGATGAGTTTTTTGTAAAACCAATAGTAAAATTATTTAAACTCAGAGCTTTAAAGATAAGAAGATAATGGCAAGTATAATCTTTGCGAGACCAGAGTACTTATGGTTGCTAGTTACTTTAATCTTTCTTGTGGTGGTGCATTTTGTTACAGTCAAGGGCTTTAGAAAAAAAGCTTTAACTTTTGCTAATTTTGAGGCTATAGAAAGAGTAACTGGAAGCACTCAGTTATCTGAAAATTACCTGATACTTTTCTTAATGGGATTTTCATTTATATTTTTAATATTCTCTGCTGCTGGGACTACTTTTATTTTTGAAACAGAATCAAGTGACTCTGATTTTATTTTAGCTATAGACACTTCTGTAAGTATGACTGCTGATGATTTTAAACCTAACAGGCTTGAAGCAGCTAAACAAGCTGCATTGAGCTTTCTTAATTATACTGGCGGGAACACTAAAATTGGACTTGTCACTTTTTCATCTGCAACTTTTGTTGAAAGCACTTTAACAGTTGATTATTTTAGCCTATCAGAAAAAATAAAGAACATAAATGTAAGGAAAGGGGGAGGCACTAATTTAGGAGAGGCCGTTACTACCAGTTCTAATTTATTATTAACCTCGCAGAATGGAAGGTCAATCATTTTATTAACTGATGGTAGAGGAAATGTTGGACTGCCTTTGGAGGAAGCTGTAACTTATGCTACGCTTAACTTAGCGACTGTTTACACAATAGGTATTGGAACTGAAGAAGGTGGGGAAATAATCAATGGCTCTGATGTTTTACTAACAGTTGATGATGATACTTTAAAACAAATTGCAGAGGCCACTGGTGGTAAGTATTATGAAGCGCGTACGAATGAAGATATAAATAAAGCTTATTTTGAAATTGCAGACTTTAAGAATAAGCTAGTTTCCAGAGATCTTTCAATGATACTTTTAGTACTTGCCTTGATTGTTTTAACATTCACATGGGGCATGCTAAATTTGAGGTATAGAACAATACCTTAATATAAAGAAGATAGTTTATTTCTTAATTCTTCTCTTTCTCTTTCTAATTTGTTTATCTTTTCTCTTTCTATTTTTGATTTTTCACGAGAAAATATTGGCGTTTTAGTATTATAATTTCTATACCTGATTTTTAAATTTTCAATTTCTGTTCTTGTTACTTTTTGCTCTTCCAGTTTATCGATTTTTTGCATTATTTTTTCTTCTTCCTTAGACAGTTTACTAATGCTTTCTTTTTTAATTTCAGCTGGTCTTCTATTGGTTGTTATATTCTCCTTAGGCAATTCAACCTTATGTTTGAACAGGAAAACTTCTCTTTCTGTTGGATGTTTTACTCTTTGTGCTCCTACTCTTGGCAGGTCAAATCCTTTTATATTTAAAATTCCTTTATACCATCTTTCCTGCGTTGTAGGTCCTTCTCGAATGTTCTCTTTATCCTGTAACTTTATTTCTGGGATTTTAAACCCCTTTAAATTTAATTGCGGAATCTTAGTTTTAATTAGACTAACATTTTGAGTTTCTCTGATAACTTCTTTTTTTTCAGGAACTGGCATGTTTAATTTCTTTTTTTCTATTTTTTCTTTAATATTTTTTATATTCTCGAGTTTTTTTATTAAGTTATGCACTTTCTTTTGCTCTTCAAGTTCAAAGTTTTTTATTGATAGGTTTAGTTTATGGGTGTTATTCCATATAGATCCAACAATTCTTTCTTTACTATTCTTTAACTCAAGATTTGTTTCATGGATAATTTTAGATAAGTTTGTAATTTCCTTATTTTCAAAGTTTTTTATTGAACCTTCTATATTTTTAATATATTCTGCTGTTTTTTCAACTTCTTTTCTTTCAAATCTACCTATTGAACTTATTGTTCTTCCAAAAAAGTTAGATATTCCTTTGAATCCGTTATGAATTGATAGCTTTATTGAACTGCCCATACTAGTTATCGAATCAGAAATAGTTTTTGTTTCTCTTTTTTCAAAGTTATGAATAGATAACCCTGTGTTTGTTATTTTTCTCCTTATCCCTAGGATAACTGACCTATATTCATTTTTTATTTCTTCTTTTATACTGATTTCTGTGATCCACCTTTCTACTGAATCAAGAATTTTCTTAGCTTCCCTATCTCTTTTATGACCCTCTTTTTTTATCTTGATAATTTCTTTTGTTTTTTCACTTATTTTTTGCTTTTTATGGATTTCATCGTCTTTTATTTTACTGTACAATTCAGTAAGCTTGCTGGTTATCTTCTCTTCTTCTGTTACAGGAAGCCTATAGTATTCTATGAGGGATTTACCATATATCTTCTTAGCTTCTTCACTATTATCTTTAGCTATTCTTATTCCATCATTTAATTCTCTCAGAATCTTCAGCCTTTTGGTATAATAGAAGAATTTTGGTGGATGTATTTCGAAAATTTTCTTTTCCTTTTCTTCTTTTGGTATTGGAGTTAAGGGTATTTCTTTTTGAGCTAATTTTACTTCTTCTTTTGTTTCCTGTTTGATTTCTGTTTGTTCTTCTTTCTTCAAATGTTTAATAAAGAAATCGCTTATCTTTACAAAAATCATTAAATGTCTTGAAATTTCTTTTTTATCTCTTGTTTTATAATATAATTCTTTTATTAATTCTGATAAGCTTACTGTTAATCTTTTTACTTTTTCCGTCTTTGCTTCTTCCTCTCCACTAAACTTCAATACTTCCACTTCATTACATATTCTTTTTTCTTCTTTAGTGATATTAACTAAGTTATCTAGTTCACTTAGACTAAATTCTTGGTTTATTGAATATTTTTCTTTAAAAAAGTCTTTGGCTATTGCATCTAACTGTAAAAGTGATTCTTTTGGAGTTAATGAACTTATTTTTGATTCGAAATCCTTAATTTTTGTGAAAAATACTTTTAGAATTTCTTTTTGGTTTTTCTTTTCAGGTTCTTTTTCTTCTTTTGGCTTTTCCTCTTTTCTTATCTCTTCTTTTTCTCTTTTAACTTCTTTCTTTTTTAAAGTTAAAGTATCTTTTATGAATAACCCTAAGAAGAATAGTAATACGAGAAATATGAGGCCTATTGGCAATAAGGTAAGGATGGAAACATCTGCTCCAAATAGGTTTAATGACTGGGCGTTTGATACTTCAATACTTAGAAGTATGGTTAGTACTAGAATTATCCCCCTTTTCATGAAATTAACGGGATTTTATTACTATAAAAATGTTTCTTGAGAAAATCTGGGCCGGGCAGGACTTGAACCTGCGACCTTCGCCTTGTACTCGCCATAAATTAGAAGTTCTAATTTATTAGGGCGACGTTATAGCCACTAAACTACCGGCCCTTCCCTGAAAAACAAGGTTAGGTAACATTTAAAAGGATTACCCTATAAGGTATTTTTTGTTTTTATCCAAGTCTATAAATTCATCTACTGATTCTTTTAGCTTAGTTGAGGTAGACCTTCCAAATGCCAGAACTTCAACTCTGCACCCTTGAGCGCCTTTTAGATATTCAACTAAAGGGATATAGTCTCCATCTCCGGAGATTAAAACCACTACATCAAGTTTGGGAGACATCTGAATGGCATCTACAGCTATTCCTACATCCCAGTCCCCCTTTTTCATGCCTCCCGGGAATATCTGAAGCTCTTTTGCCTTCACGTCAAAACCCATCTTACTTAATGCTTCAAAGAAGGTATTTTCTTTTAATTCATCAGCTTTTACTACATAGGCTATTGCTCTGATTAATTTTCTGCTATTGACTGCTTCATTCAGAACTGCCATAAAATTGACTCTTTTATCATATAAGTGCTTTGCAGAATAGTATAAATTTTGTATGTCTACAAAGATGCCAACTCTTTGTTCTGCATAAATATTCTTTTTCATCTTTTAAAGAGAAAATATTGGAGTATATTAATTTTTTTATTCTAGTGAGAAATATAGTCTTCTATTTGATTTGCCTTTGTTCTCTATAGATAGTAATTTTATTGCCCCTATTTCTTTTGTAGAATTAACATGTGTTCCGCCATCTCCCTGCTCATCTAGATTTCCTATTGTGACTATTCTAATTTCTTTTAGATCTGGAGGAAGGCCTTTTGCCAGTTTTGAAAGATTTTTTATTTTTTTTGCTTCTTCCTTTGAAATTGTTGAGACAGTAATTTTATGGTCTTTTTTTATTTCTTCATTAGCTTTCTTTATGTAATTTTCCATATTTTCTTTATTAAACTTTTCTAATGAGAAATCTATTCTTGATTTTTCTGTGTCTAACTGATTTCCAGTAATCATTGCACCTGTTTCTTTATGGATTATAGAACTTATGACATGGGCTGCTGTGTGCATCTTCATTAATTTGTATCTTCTTTCCCAGTCTATTTTACATTTTACTTTGTCATTTACTTTAAGACCCTTTTTGTCTAAAATATGAATTATTTTTCCATCTTCTTTTTTTACTTCTAAAACTTTGAACTCTTCATTATTGTGAATAATTATTCCTTTATCTGAAGGTTGACCTCCCGATTGGCAATAGAGATATGTCTCATCTAATATAACCTTTTTATCTTCTATGACCCCCCCAATTGTAGCATAAAACTCTTTTTTATAAGAATCAGTTAGATACATTAGTTTTGTCATATCCTAAGTAGATTAGAAGAATTTAAAATATTTGCCTTTGCTTGTAATACTAAATAGTCCTTTATGAGATTTGCTGATGTTTTTAACCAGATCTAATTCTACCAATCCTTTGAAATACTTTCCGTTATCACTGTAACCGTTTATATGTTTATTTACAGTTCTATGATTTATTAATGTGTTTTCTGCTATCTCATATGATATTTTGTCTTTTTCTTTTAATGAATTTAGAATTAACTGCTTTGTTCTATAGTTCCATCCAGTGTTTTTATCTTTTTTTCTGCAACTTAACTGGTGATTTAATTTTCTTCTTTTTAATGGATGTGTAAAACTTATATGCTTCAGATAATTTTCTAGGTCTTGAGCTTTAATGGCAAAATAGTAACAAATTCTTCCGTCTTTCTTTATGTTGTTAATTCTTATGTCCGTTGTTGTTTTAATTTCATTCAGTCTTTCTCTAATTAATTTTATTATGTCGTTTAGTAAATCTTTATTAGCTGAATAAAAATTAATTTGCGTGCCCTTTACACTTCCTTCGTCATCTCCAAAAGCTCTTATAAATTGATATATTAGTGGTTTTGAAAGTTTGTAGATTTTTGATGGCAATCTAGCTTTTTCACTTAAAAAGTTAATTGAGTATGTATCACTTAAAATATAAGAAATAATCTTTGGAAACGTGACCCTATAGATTTCTTTCCTGTGCTTTTCTGTTCTAATCTTGCTCGAAGTATAATAAGGCACTGCACCAAAGAATGATAAATCACTTTCGAATTCTTTTACTAGTTCTATATTAGTATTTGTATAATTTGGTTTTCCAGTCTTGCCAACAGGCGATCCCCCACACCCATCTGCGATTAGATGACTTATTGTTCTAATTATTCTTTCATCTTCTTTCCAAGGAAAATTAGGTTCTTTAATTGATGTTCCTCGTAGTCCCCGGAACTCTATAACATTTTTTTCTAGAATATTTTTATTATACCTTATTAAATTGAGGCTTCTATTTAAAAACCATAATGGGATAAAAAGGTCTCCTGTTTTATACATTCTAATTGGCTCTTGAGAAATCTTAAAACTAAACTTACATTTCAGTTCTTTAGATAGGGATTTTATTGTTCTGCTTTTAAGCAATTTCTTAAATAAATCTTCTCTAATCTCTTTTTTTAACTTTACTCTAACTAATTTTTCTGGAAGATCCCAAACATGGAGTATTCTCGGTTTGTTTGTGAACATATATTTATTACTGCACCTTTCTTTATAAGGCTGGCGCGTGAGATTGTCCGATGGACTAGTGAATAGAATATATATTTTTTATTACACACATTGTTAACTTCTTTTACAATTGCTTCAAATTCTTTTTTGTAGGAATCTTTAAGATATAACATAAAATAAATTATTGAGAAACGTTTAAATTTATTACTATTGGAGGTTAAATATGGAATTCCCAAAACTTAAGAATAAATTAGTATTAGCACCCATGGCGGATATTTCTATTTTACCTTTTAGGTTATTATGCCAAAAATACGGAGCAGCTATGACTTATACAGAGCAGTTAAGTGCTATTGCAATTAATAGGGGGAATGAAAAAACTCTGAAATTAGCGGAAAGATCAAGAGAAGAAGAGAAAGTAGGATTACAATTATTTGGAAGGAATCCTCGAGTATTGTTAAAAGCAGCTAAAAAACTAGAAAAAAATTTTGATGTTATTGATTTAAATTTTGGATGTCCAAGCAAGAAAATAGTTAATCAGGGATATGGAAGTGCTTTACTAAGAGAGAAAGGTAGAGTAGAAGATATAATCAAAACTTTGTCTAAAGGTTTAGAAAAACCAGTTACGGTTAAGATGAGGTCTGGATTTAAAAAAGTAGAAGCTTTAGAACTGGTTAAGGTTATGGAGGAATCTGGGGCTAAAGCAATAACAATCCATGGGAGGACCAAAGAGCAGGGATATTCCGGAAAAGCGGATTGGGGGATAATAAAACAAGTTAAGGAGGCAGTTAGCATTCCTGTTATAGGAAATGTGGATGTCGTAAATGG
>Ga0209542_10009269_pt1 | contig 18108 bp, 13 predicted proteins | sample RifCSPhighO2_01_FD_184028 | JGI IMG/M metagenome (GOLD analysis project Ga0209542, IMG submission 184028) | Soil microbial communities from Rifle, Colorado - Rifle CSP2_plank highO2_0.1 (SPAdes) (version 2) | ecosystem: Environmental > Terrestrial > Deep subsurface > Rock core/Sediment ...
TAGCCAGTAGCCAGTAGCCAGTAGCCAGTAGCCAGTAGCCAGTAGCCAGTAGCCAGTAGCCAGTAGCCGGTAGCCGGTAGCCAGATTTTGTTATTCAAAACAAAAACAGCCGAGTCGGCTGTTTTTTCAACAAAAAACTACTTTTTATTTTTCAAGAAGAAGCTTGGCGACCTCTCTGGCATCAGCAATCTGGTCACCATTAATACACCTAGCAAGAAGCTTCTCAAGCTCTTCACTTGAAAGCTCTCTGCCAAGAAGCTCAACAACCCTTTCGGCATCATCAAGCCGGCCTTTCTCGAGATACTTAGCAAGAATCTTCTCAAGCTCTTCGCTCGAAAGTTCTCTGTCGAGAAGATCAGCAACCCTTTTGGCATCACCAAACTGGCCTTCCTTGATATACCCCGCAAGAATCTTCTCAAGCTTTTCGCTTGCAAACATTCTGCCATGAAGCTCAACAACCCTTTCGGCATCAACAAGCCGTCCTTCTTTGAGGCACTTAGTGAGAAGCTTCTCAAGCTCTTCACTTGAAAGCTCTCTGCCAAGAAGCTCAACAACCCTTTCGGCATCATCAAGATGGCCTTTCTCGAGATACTTAGCAAGAATCTTTTCAAGCTCTTCGCTTGCAAGCTTTCTGCCAAGAAGATCAGCAACCCTTTCGGCATCATCAAGCTGGCCTGCCTTGAGGTACTTGACAAGCATTTTCTCAAGCTCTTCTGTACGCCTCGGTTCGGGGAGAAGATTTGCAATCTCTTTGCCACTAGCAAGCCAGCCTTGCTCGTTATACATGGCAAGCATCTTCTCAAGCTCTTCGCTTGAAAGTTTTCTGCCAAGAAGATCAGCAACCCTTTCGGCATCGTCAAGCTGACCTGCCTTGAGGCACTTGGCAAGAATCTTCTCAAGCTCTTCACTTGGAAGCTCTCTACCAAGAAGCTCGGCAATCTCTCCAGCCTTAACAAGCTGGCCTGCCTTGAGGTACTTGACAAGCATCTTCTCAAGCTCTTCTGTACGCCTCGGTTCAGGAAGAAGATTTGTCGCTTTGAGAGAAAAACCTCCTCCAAGTGAGGAGATCATCTTAAAACCCTTGTCGCTTAACATCATGTTCCTCCCTCTCTTGTTTTTTGTTGTTATGCCACAATTGTGGTTGTGGCGACTCGAATCTAGTATGGTTCTATCACAGAGATTAATCAGTGTCAAATGTTTCCAATCAAATGCCAAAGAGGCGGAGTTGGATTTGTAAGCCGGTAGCCAATAGCCAGTAGCCAGTAGCCGGTAGCCAGTAGCCAGTAGCCGGTAGCCAGATTAACATTCCAAAATTCCAAACAAAAAACTCCGCAGATCGCGGAGTTTTTTGTTTTAGTAATTTATAAGTCTGATATTTTGGATAACCACATTGTTGGATTCGTCGTTCTCCTGGATAGTATTCTGTGGGTCGGCTGATATTACCACTTGGTTATCGGCTCTTGCTTGAATACTATCAAAAGCAATCACAAATTGGATTCTATCACCCGGGTTAAGAGTTTGCTGGGGGATGGATGTATAAAGATAATACGGATTGGTCGGTAGAGATACATTGTATATCCAGCTGTCAATTCTGTTTGTGCCGGTATTTGTAACCTCAAACTTAACAGCGACTCTATCATAGGCAGAAAGGGCAGTCGTTGGCGTATAGAGATTTGTGTATCTGTCAATTCTTCCGGTGTCAATTACTCTAACGCTAAGGTCAGGTCTACCGTAGAGGGTCACACTTGGATTGTAGTATCCAGTATAACCACTGCCATAATTTGGGTAGACGTAATTATTGTTGTAAGAGTATGTGTTATAAGGATAGACATAATTTGGATAAAGCGGTCCTGCGGCCTGCGTGGTGTTGCCAGTAGTGTTGGTGGTAGTGTTGGTAGTGGTATTGCTCGTGTTGGTGTTTGTGGTATTTGTGTTGGTGTCTGTATTTGTGTTTACGCTAGTGCTTGATTTTTTGACATTAACATTTACACTTCCTGAAGCAGAAGGTTTATTATCACCGCTCTCTGTAAAGTAAACATTTACTTGAATAGTGGCGCTATCTTTATTTGAAAGGGTTGGTACTAATTTGACACTGTTTGCCTGACTGACAAAGCTTGTCAGAGTATTGCAGAATACAAATTGTTTATTACCATCTGTGGTAATAAGTTCAAAATTGATTCCGTCTACACATTCATAAGATAGGTCATATGAACCACTTCTATCGCTTGCTGGTTGCCAAGAGACATTGAGAGTTTCGCCAGAGACAATAGACTCCTTGTCGGTTCTTACCTCAAGTCTTTTAGCATTTGGTTCAAAGACAGATGTAACAGAGACGAAGGCATTGCTCAAAGCTCTCCAGACAGGGGATAGGGAACGCAACATTGCGAATATCCCAAAGAGTAGTAAAAGGATAACAACTACAAGACCAAAAACAGACAGGACCTTTGTAGCTGTCTCGCCCATAGTTGGTGTGCTTTTCTTTATTTCGTTTTTTGTTTCCATAATTTTGTTGGAGAAGTGGGGAAATCCCAAATCTCATATTTTTTAGGTATACTGTATTATATTACAGGTAGATACAAAAGTCAAGGGTATTTTTATTATCACTCAAGAAATGGCTAATCTATTGACTTTTATACCAATATAGTGTATACTCATAAAGCATTAAAAATATGGTAGACATTTTCAAAAAAACAATCTTTGGATATGGCGCTAGAAGATTCTGGGCGTTTTTCTTCGTGGCTTTTGTCATAACTCTTTTTATACTTTTCGTTTTTAATTTGGTGCCACAGGGTTTTAAAGATTCTCTCTCTTATCTTTTCTTTAATAATGAGATATTGCAAGAAGGTGTAAATAAAAATGTCACTCCAGACGCAATCAACATATTAAAAGAAATGCCGACAAGAATTGTAATTGGTAAAATTGGCACAGACCAGCCGATAAAAAATCCAGAAACTGCTAGCGTGGAAATCTTGAATGAAAATTTGCTGGAGGGCGTGGTCAGGTATCCGGAATCTGGATTTCTCGGGGAGGATAAAAATATATTTTTGTTTGGTCATAGCACCGGTCTTAAAAATGTAAAAAACCCGGCCTTTACGGCCTTCAACAATCTTGACAACCTCGCTGTTGGCGATGAAATACTTTTGGAATCCACACGGCATATCTATATATACAGAGTTATTTCAGTAAGGGAAGCCAAAGCAAGTGATATCAAGGTTAGTTTTGAGGAGGGGCAGAGTAAATTGACCCTCACAACCTGTAATGTCTTCGGTGAAAAGGAGGATAGGTTCATAGTTGAAGCATTGTTTGAGGTTAGGCGCGAAATATAGATGAGCTTGCCCCCCGCAGTCAGAATGGCGTTGTTGTTTACAAAATTCCCCGAATTCAGTAAACAAAGGAGATCTCTAATGCTTTTGTATTTAAAATAAGCTCCGAAGAACAACAAATTTTAACGCCATTTCTGACTGAGGGGGCTTGCCCCGTACATGAACGCCTTGCTTCAGTCGCCTCGAGAGACTCTGCCATAGTGAGCCACGCTGTCACATTTAAGACTATTGCCATATTCGGTATTTAAAAGCATGGCGACTTTTCATGTACGGGGTTGACATTTATACTATTATCGTATATAATACAGGTATGAAAACATTTAATACAAATTTGCGAAACGCAGTAAATAAAGATACTAATAAATGGCTAAGTAGAGCCCTTATTCTGACATCTATATTTATGGCTTTTGCGGTTGTCTATTTTATACTTCCAAGTTTCCTGCCAAGCGTTGGTAGTTTTACTACACAAGCTTTTGAAATAGATGGCCCAAGAATTGGTGACCCAACAGTTTCAGATAACGACAATCTTTCACTAGATGGATCAGACGAAACTCTAAAGACACTGCGCACCAGACCAGTTCAGCATCCAACCTCTCCAGATTCAGATGCTGGAGACAATAATGGTTGTACAAATCCGGATCCAGAGAGAGATCTCTCTTCGGTTGGCATTACCATTACTGCTACCAATTCTGCTACAGCTGAAATAGTAAACAGTTCACCAAACTGCAGTTATAGTGTTGGTTTGGCTTCTTATAATGTATTCAAAGATCCGAATATTGTTGACTTTGCAACATTTGTTGGAACACAAACTCTTTACTTAAGTGATATGGAAACAGTGTCACCTGGGGAAAGAGCTATTTTAAGAGTTTCTTTGCCAACTTGTGCATACCAAGTAGATTTGTTCTCCGGACCATCTGCTCCGACTATTCCGAACTTTGGTCTTTCCGGCTATAATCTTTTTGATTCAGAGTTGAGAATGACTCCTGCTTTGTGTGGAGCGCCGGATGATAATACTGCCCCTCCAAGAAGAAGACCGGTCAATAGACCGGGCGTTCCTACAACTCCAGATGATGGGTCCGGATGTATTTATATTAAAAAAGAAACTTTTGACACCAGAGCAAACCCAATTACTCCGGTCGCTCAATTCACATTTACTCTTAATGGTGGCTTGAATGTTTATAACGACAGCAACGGAGATGCCGGCTTCACCGGGATTACCCCAGGATGGAATGATATTACGGAAAATGTGCCATTTGGTTGGGAGATGACAAGTGTTACTCCGGCAAACGGGCATGTTTATGTTGAGCCAAACAAGTGTGCCACGGTTGTATTCAAAAATAAACAAACTACTCCAGTAGCACCAACACCTTTGTCAGTATCTTGTAGGGTTAGCCCAACTAGAGCCGAGGTAGGTGACAATGTAACCTGGAGCGCAACCGCTTCAGGTGGAACTTCCACAAATTATATCTATTCTTGGACAGGAGCGGTTACCGGAAGTGGTTCTACAAAGACGACTTCATTTAACAGTATTGGTGTGAAGACAGCTACTGTCACAGTTAGTGCTGGTGGTCAAACTGCCACCAGAACTTGCTCTATGACGATAGAAGCGCCCGAAGCGCCGGCTCCGCTTGTAGCAAGTTGTAGCGCAAGTCCTAGCACGGTCCTTACCGGACAACAGGTAACCTGGACGGCCTCAAGAAGTGGCGGTACTGGTTCTTACACATACTCATGGAGTGGTGCAGTAACTGGCACAGACAGAACAGAAACTAATTCTTATAGCACTACAGGCACAAAGACTGCCACGGTTGTTGTTACCTCTGGGACAGAGTCTGTTACCAGAACATGTTCTGTTAATGTTAATGCGCAAGTAGCGGCTCTTAATGCAAACTGTATTGTTTCCCCAACAAGTATTCTTGAAGGAGACAGTGCTACCTGGACTACAAATCCAAGTGGCGGTACGGGTTCTTACACATATTCATGGAGTGGGACAGACGGACTTTCTGGTAATACCAGAAGTGTCACCAGAACTTATAATGATTCTGGTACAAAGACCGGAACTGTAGTTGTAACTTCAGGAAGCAACAGTGTTACTAGAAGTTGCGAGCTTGCCGTAGAGGAAAGACAGACACAGGCACTCAGTGGTTCATGTTTTGCAACTCCGGGTACCGGAAATATTAACGATACAATCCTCTGGACAGCTAATGCTTCCGGAGGCACTGGCACTTTCTCATATCTATGGGGTGGAGCGACCTCCGGTACAGATAGAACCGAAGACGAAACTTACACTTCCGCTGGAACCAGAAATGCCTATGTTCAGATTACTTCCGGAAACGATACTATTACTAGAAATTGTTCTGTTGTTATAGAGCAACCACAAAGTCAGACTCTTGATGGCTACTGCAGTGCAAATCCAAGCAATGTAAATATAAATGAAACTACCACTTGGACAGCATACCCAACAGGCGGTACTGGCGGATACACATACTCATGGAGTGGTGATGCTTCTGGCACAAGCCAGAATATTCCGAGATCATACAGTTCCGCCGGCACCAGATATTCAAGTGTTACAATTACTTCCGGTGGACAGAGCGTCACAAGAAATTGCCAAGTTAATGTAAACACTTATACTAGTGCAAACCTTAGCGTATCCTGTTCAGTCAATAATTCAAATCCAAACATAAATGATTATGTTTACTGGAATTCTTCTATAGCTGGAGGTTCTGGCAATTACTATTATTACTGGTCCGGAACCGATAACCTTTCTGGCAACTCTTCCTCCATCTCAAGGAGATACGATTATGCTGGCACCAAGTATGCCACGATCAATGTTGTCTCTGGTAATGAATCAAGGAGTGCCACCTGCCAGGTTAATATTGGTGGAAATTACTATGGTGGTGGTCCAAACGTGACCGTCTCCAATCTGCCACTTGCCGGTGGAAATCCTCTGTCATTCGTTTATCTAAACCAAATTCCTTACACCGGCCTATTGTCCGGCGGGAACGGTCTTAAATTCTCTGTTCTGTTGACCATTTGGAGTATGCTTATTGCTTTCATTGCCCTTAAGTTTATAGACAAGAAAAGAAAAAGAATAATGGAGCAAGCTATTGTTGTTGCGGATATCGTTCCTGCGAATATCGTGGCGGATGAGGTCCAAAAGACAAATGAAGACAAGAATATTCCAAGTTCTGTTAATCCGGTTTATGAATCAATCTTTGAGACCGTATCAAGAGAGAAGAAAGCTATTTTCTCTGAAAAAGCAAAACAAGAAATACTTGGGAATCTCGGTGAGACCGAAGCTCTCAAAGCCAAGATAGAAAATGTAATCAATGATATCTCCCTAGTATCTTACAGGGAATATGGTTGGCTTTCAGTTGATAGCGAGTCGTTGAGCAAAATCTAATTTATAACTAAAACAAAAATGTCCCGACCCAGGTCGGGACATTTTTGTTATCCTAGTTTTTTCTTTTTATTTCTTCGAGAAGTTTCTCCGTTGCTTCTTCAAGCTCCATTTGCCCGAGACTTCCTTTATCTCTACTTTCAACCGATACTACCTTTCCGTCTATCTCTTTATCGCCAACCACAAATATATAGGGCACTTTAGAAACCTTGGCCTCTCTGATTTTCTTTCCGAGACTTTCTCCGCTTTCATCCATCTCCGCTCGTAATCCTTTCTCGCGAAGTGTCTCAAGGACCCGACCCGCATATTCAAAATGCTTTTCACCAATCGGCAGAATCTTAACCTGAACGGGGGAGAGCCAGAGAGGGAAAGCGCCCGCTGTATGTTCAAGCATAACGGAAACGAACCTCTCAATAGACCCCATTATGGCGGCGTGTATCATCACAATCCTTTCTCTTTCTCCTTTTTCATTTACACAGGTTAGGTCAAATCTTTCCGGTTGGTTCATATCGAGCTGAATGGTGGCCACCTGATGTTCTCTGCCTATGGCGTCTTTACCTATAAAATCAAGTTTAGGACCATAAAAAGCGGCTTCACCGAGTCCTTCACTAGTCGGGATTTCTTTTGATTTTACTATCTCTCGCAGTACCTTTTCCGCCTCCTTCCAAACCGCTTTATCTCCAAGATATTTTTCTTGGTGTTCCGGGTCGCTTAAAGACAAGCGTACACTAACGGGGATATTAAAAGTCCCATAAAACTTGCTAACTATATCCCAAATTTTTAAAACCTCATCTTTAACCTGGCTTGTTCTGCAAAAGACATGTGCATCGTCTTGAGTTATGGCGCGGACTCTGGAAAGACCGGCAAGTTCTCCGGACTGCTCATCTCGATAAACTTTTGTTGTTGAAGCATATCTTTGTGGTATCTCACGGTAGCTCCAAAGTTTTCTGGAATAAATTTGAGCGTGGTGCGGACAGTTCATTGGTTTGAGGGCAAATATATGTCCCTCTCGTGTTTTGATTTGGAAAAGGTCATCCTGATATTTATCCCAATGACCGCTCGTTAGATAAAGTTCTTTTTTTGCCAGATGTGGAATATCCACTTGTTCGTATCCTTTTTCTTTGCGCAACGACCACACAAAATCATCAAGCAGGTTTCTGACAATGGTCCCACGTGGCGTCCACAAAGGAAGCCCGGAACCAACAAGGTCAGAAAAAACAAACAAATCTAATTCAACCCCAAGTTTTTTATGGTCTCTCTTTTTGGCTTCCTCAAGCATCTTTTCATACTCGGAAAGTTCTTTGGCCGATGAAAATGCCAACCCATAAATTCTAGTTAGCATTTTATTTTTTTCATCCCCGCGCCAGTAAGCACCGGCAACATGTGAAAGTTTGAAAGAAGAGGCATCAACATCCCTCGGCTTCTCGGTGTGTCCGCCACGGCAAAGGTCTACAAAATCACCAGACTTATAGAGACTTAAAGTTTCTCCTCTCTCGGCAATTTCTTTAATGAGTTCAAGTTTATAAGGATTACCCTTAAACATTTCCTCGGCCTCTTTTTGGTTGGTATCAAGCTTCTCAAATTCTTGCCAGCTAGGCAGAATTGCCTTCATTTTGGCCTCAATTTTGGCCAAATCAGCGTCTGTGGGCTTTTCGGTAGGGAAGTCAAAGTCATAATAGAAGCCATTATCTATAGCGGGTCCTAGGGTTGGTAGGGCATCTGGGAAGTACTCTAAAGTAGCACTAGCCAGGAGGTGTGCTAAAGAATGGCGTACTTTATCAATATTTTCTGGTTTAGACATACTCCTAATATTAAACTTTTTCTTTGATAGAGGCAATAGAGCTGTTAGAATACATACAGAACATTGGTCTTTGACGCTGGTATAAAATCTCCAAGAAGGAGGAAAGGATGAGGGGTCTCGGAGAGGTTATAAAAACCTTGGGTTCCACCAGAAGACCTCTCATTTCAGAGGTCGTGATGTTGGAGCTCCGTAGGGGGCTTCTTGTCGCAAAAAAGGAGAAAATTCACACCAGAGAATTAGATGTTTTGGATAGCGACATACTTGCCGTGATTTACAATAATCATTTTGACGGCAAGACCTACGAAGGCAAGTAAAGGGCTCGGGGTGTACCCCGAGCCTTTCTTATTGCTTATTACAATTCTTTAATCGCATCTATCACGATACTTGGCAACCCGTTTCTAAAAGAGTATCTTCCTTTAACAGAAACACATTTTGCCGGTTCAAACATTTTTATATTTTCGACGTAGGTTCTTGGAAAAGCCACAGATTCAATATTGTCATCAAAGTCGGATATTTTCACAAAAGCCATTTTATCACCACCTTTCGTCAGGATTGTCTTTACGTCGTCAATAATTCCAGAAACCACGCAAGTCATTCCTTCCTTCATTGTCTCTTTGATTTTACTGATTGGGAACTTACCCTGGAGCTTATCTTTATATTTTAGAAGAGGATGCCCGCTGACATAAAGACCAAGGAGCTCCTTTTCCGAAGAAAGTTTTTCCTCGTTTGATATTTGGGCTTGTGAGTTCAATCTTAATTTTTCAAAAGCCTTTTGGCCTCCGCCAAAGAGTGAGTCTTGGGCGTCATCATTTTTTGAGGTTTCTTTGTTGAAAGATAATATCTCTTCAATACCATCAATCATTTTTGCTCTATCTTCAAGAGAATCTAAAACCCCACATTTTATAAGCGACTCCAAGGATTTTTTGTTCAAATTTCTGTCATTTATACGCGACAAAAAATCCACTAAAGATGCGAATTTCCCATTACTTTTTCTTTCCTCAATAATTATATCTGCGATGCCCCGCCCGAAATTTTTTATACTATATAACCCGAATCTTATTTTCTTTTTTCCATCTTCTTCAACTACCGTAAAATTACCAAGACTGGCATTAATCTCCGGTGGCAAGACATCAATACCCATTCTCTTAGCTTCTTTTATTATTCCGGTAATCTTTTCCACATCTCCCGAATCAGCCGTGAGGACCGCTGTCATATACTCTATCGGATAATTGGCCTTCAGATAGGCCGTCTGGTAGGCAATCTGCCCGTAGCTTGCCGCATGAGCTTTATTGAAACCATAGGCCTGAAATGGTTCAAATAATTTCCACATTTTTTCGGCGAACTCCTTACTCTGACCATTTTCCACAACCCCTCTTGCGAATCTTTCTTTTTGGGCTGCCATTTCCGCCGGGATTTTTTTACCGACGGCTTTCCTGAATTTATCGGCTTCAAGCCAAGAATAACCGGCAAGTTCTATCGCAGAAAACAGCAAGTCATCTTGATAGACAATAAGTCCGTATGAATCGCCAAGGTATTTCTTCATTCGTGGGTCAATATAAGAGACAAGTTTAGGATTATTTTTTCTACGAATATATTCTGGGATGACTTCTATGGGGCCGGGGCGGTAAAGAGCAATCATGGCGTTTATATCATGGATGCTTGTCGGTTTGAGGTCCATTAGATATTTTGTCATTCCGGCGCCATTTAACTGGAATGTTTCCGCCGTCTCGCCACGCGACAGCATTTGGTAAGTTTTCTCATCATCAAGTGGAATTTTATCAATGTCTATTTTTTCATCCGTTGTTTTTTCAACTATTTTTATAGCGTCGGCAATAATAGCCAAGTTCCTAATACCAAGGAAGTCAAATTTCAAAAGACCGGCATCTTCAACGGAGTGCATATCATACTGCGTAATAATTTTTCCGCCCTTAGGGTCAAGCTGGAGCGGAACAAAATCAATGAGCGCTGTGGGGGATATTACCACTCCGGCGGCATGGACAGAAATATGTCGAGCGCAACCCTCTATTTTTCTACCGAGGTCCATGATCTCTTTAACATCTGGATTCTTTTCGTAGATTTCTTTCAATTCCGGAGTAGTGGAAAGCGCCTTATCTATTGTCATCGGAAAACCTTGAGAACCAAAAGGAATAAGTTTGGCAATATTGTCGGCAAACCCGTAAGGATGACCAAGAGCTCTGGCAATATCTCGAACTACGCCTCTGGCCATCATCTTTCCGAATGTTCCGATCTGTGCCACTTTATCCTCGCCATATTTATTTCTAGCATATTCAATCACCTCATCACGCCGATCGTCAGCTAAGTCCATATCTATATCTGGCGCCGATGGTCTTTCTGGGTTTAAAAATCTTTCAAACGGCAACTTGTATTCAAGAGGATTGACGTTGGTAATACCCATAAGATAAGAGACCATTGAACCGGCCGCAGATCCTCTGGTGTTCGTCAGGATGCCTTTTTCTTTGGCAAACCGCAGTAGATCAGCCACTACCAAAAAGTATGGTGCAAAACCTTTTCCTATTATGATTTTAAGTTCATACTCCATTCTATCCTCCACTTCTTTTGTTTTTGTGAGCCTTCTTTTTTCAAGTCCCTTCTCTGTTTCTCTACGCAGTTCTGCCTCATATGTAGTTCCTTTCGCTATTTCCAAGTTCGGGAAAACCCAAGTCCCGAGTTTAATCTCAAGATTGCAAGAATTGGCTATCTTCACGGTGTTTTCAATCGCTTCCGGGATGTCTTTGAAATACTCTGCCATTTGGTCTGCGGAGACAAAAGAAAAATCTTCTTCCTCTATACCAATTTTTTCTGTCCAGTCAGAATTGTTCTGGATAGACAGCATTGTGTTGCGTGCCGTCTTATCTTCCGGATTTATATAAAAAATATTGTGTCCGGCAACAAGTTTCGCCCCGTTTTCTTTTGAGAAAGAAACCACTTTCTCAAAAGTCACCCCGTGGTCTTTTAAGTTCGGGTGATGGCTTATTTCAATATAAAAATCATCTCTGTAGATATCTATCATTTCATCCAGATATTTTTTTGCGCTCTCTTTGTCATTCAATCTCAAAAGGTTCCAAACTTTACCGCCAAAAGATGGCGAAATAGCGATAAGCCCAGCCGAGTATTTTCTAATGAGCTCTTTGTCAATCCTTGGCTTGTAATAGAAACCTTCAAGGTGCGAGATGGTGACGAGTTTTATTAGATTTTTATAACCCTCATTATCTTTGGCAAGCAAGAGGAGACGAGAACGACGGTTATCAACATTTGCTTCTTTATCATGAATGGTTCTTTCAGCTACATAAAAATCAACTCCGATTATTGGTTTGATACCAACTCTTTTACATTCTTTGTAAAACTCTATTGCGCCATAAAGGTTGCCGTTGTCTGTAAGAGCGAGGGCCGGCATTTGATATTTGACCGCGCTGTCAACAAGCTCCCCGATCTTTGGCAGGGCAGAGAGTAAGCTGTAATGACTATGAGTGTGTAGATGGACGAATTCTGATTCTTTGGGCATGGGGTTATTATAGCAAATCAGGGGTAGCTCCCCGGTGCTATAATAAATAGATGAAAACTGGACACAAAAAGTATAATTTTAAATATATAGTTGGTGTGGATGAGGCGGGTAGGGGGCCTCTTGCCGGTCCAGTTTCCGTTTCCGCCATAGTTTTTCAAAGCAATTTTTATAAAAGCCACAAGAACAGTGGTAATTCTTTACCGGAAGGCCACGACTCCAAAAAATTAAGCGAAAAAAAGAGAGAAGAGTGGTACGAGAAAATTAAAGCGATGCGAAAGAGGGGAAAATGTGATTTCAGACAGAGTTTCTCTGGCGCGAAGATAATAGATAAGAAGGGAATAGTTTATGCCGTCAATTTGGCAATCGCGAGGTGTCTGCGACGCCTTAATCTCAACCCGCAAAATACTCTCATCTTGCTTGACGGTAGTCTAAAAGCGCCCAAAATTTATAAACAAAGGACAATCATAGGTGGAGACCAGAGGGAAAAAATAATTGCGCTTGCTTCTGTTGTTGCAAAAGTTAAAAGAGATAGAAAGATGATACGCTTTGCCAAAGAGTTTCCAAAATACGCATTTGAAATCCATAAAGGATATGGCACGCGCGAGCATTACAGAAGAATAAAAAAATATGGCTTGTCGCCGATTCATCGTAGATCGTATTTAGGCACTAGGCACTAGGCGCTAGGCGCTAGGCGCTAGGCGCTAGGCGCTAGGCTCTAGGCTTTAGGCGCTAGCTCCGCCTTCGCCCAGCACCTTTCATGAAAGGTGCTGGGCTACGGCGTGGCGAAGTAGGCGAAAGAGAAAAGAGAAAAGAGACTAGGCACAAGCTCGGGGATTTGATAGGCTAATGCTATAATTTACTTGTGGATATAAAAATAATAGACAAAAAGATAACAGAGGCCGAGCTCCGTGAAATTGCTAAAGATTTTTACGGAGGAATGGTAAAGGGTGTCGTGGATGTCGAGCGTGAAATTTTGGTTATGGGCGGGGAATATCATATGGATGCCAATGTTGTTTTGATAGAAAATGGTTCTAATCAAAAAGATGTTTGGGGCTTCAACTGGTATTTTGATAAAAAAGAAGATAAGCGAATTGAGTATATCTCGCTTATTAATATACGCCCGAAGCAAAATAACAACACAATGGAAGTTCAAGATGTATATTTGCGCGATAAAATGAAGAGTATAATATTGAAATATTTAACATGAACACAGGTCGCACAACGCTTTTTTATATGGCGAATTTGGGCGCTGAAATATCGCGCGCTCTTTCGGAATACCAAAGAGGGGATTTTGTTGAAATGAAAAATTCCAATGCTCGTGCCAATGACATGATTACAAAAATTATGGAGTTTCCAGAAATGAAAGACAGGGCGGGAGAGCTTCTGATATTACAATCAATCATTGAAGATTTAAATAGAGAAAAATTTGAGTTAGACAAAGACCAACTTCTTGATTACTTCTCTCCATTTGCCAATCGTTTGATGTCTTTTTGACAGCCTTGTAAAACAAATGTCCACAACCGCTAGAGGCCTCCTCTAGCAGTTTTTTCATTTATATATTACATATCAAATACCAAATATTAAATATTATTTAGTATGTAAAAAGTTGTATATATCTTCAAGTGCCTTGACTCCATCACCGGCCGCTATATTGTTCTGGTGATACAAACCATCTGTGCAGTCTCCGGCAGCCCAAATGCCGACAATAGAAGTCTTCTGGGTCCTTGGGTCCACTTTTATCTGCTTATAATCAGTCATGTCAAGAAGTCCGTCAACAAATGATGTAGCTGGAATAATTCCTATCTCAACGAACACTCCATCTGTCTTAATTTCATTTTTCTCGCCAGTCTCTGAATTTTCATAAACAAGTCCAGTGACAAACTTATCTCCTTTAATTTCTTTTGTTTCAGCGTTTAGTATTGCTTTCATCTTTGGATTGGAGAGAACCTTTTTGACTGTTATGGCATCGGCTTTAAATTCCGGTCCGTGATGAAGCAGGGTGACACTTTTAGCATATGAAAGAAGCTGGGCCGAAGTTTCAAATCCGGCATTGCCCCCGCCAATGACCACCACATCCTTATCTCCAAAAAGTGGACCATCACACGACGCGCAGTAAGTAATGCCCTTATTTTCAAATTCCTTGGCTCCGGGAATGCCGAGCTTCCTCCTGTCGGCGCCTGTGGCTATGAGGACCGTTTTTGTATTAAATATATCGCCGGATTTTGTTTCTATCTCAAAGCTGGTGTCATTTTTTCTGATTGCTATAACCCTTGTGCCGGACTTAATCTCAAGACTTTCACCGGAATAATGTGAAATATGGTCTTTAAAAGCTTTAGCTAAATCATCTCCGGAAATGGAGATTGTGCCTATCCAGTTTTGAATATCCGGCGAGACGACGCTCTGCCCGCCGAAACTCTCCGTAATAAACAAAGTTTTTAATTTTTTACGCGCAGCATAAACACCAGTAGCTGTGGCGGCCGGCCCTCCGCCGATAATCACGAGGTCAAAATTACTCATTCAAATTCTTTTTAGTTTTTAACCATCTTATTTTAGCAGAAAAAAAGCGTGAAGGGTAGACAGTAGACAGTAGACGGTAGACAGGGAAACCAAAAACTTGCCTCGGTTGGCAAGTTTTTGGTTTGTTTATTTTCTTTCAGCCTCAGCCTAATTTATAGATGAAAATCTATTAAGATGAAAATCTATACTGCTATCTTTGTTGTTGAGAATTAATCTATTTTTATCCACACGAATACTGAGACCGAGGATATCATTTTTTCCTATCACACCAGTTTCTATAAATTTTTCTATATCCGCACTACTTAAAACAATAAAATTACTTCTCGTTTTTCCATGGACAGAATATCTAAGAACGAGAACATAAAAAGTTCTTACATCTCTGTAGCGATTAAACTGCTTTCTTGAGATTGAAGTAGTAAAGTTGCCTTTCTTAAGATTAGCAGTTTTTACTTGTATGTGGAAAAATTGGTCATTTTTTGATGCAACAATGTCAATTCCTTGATCAACTGACATTAGGGAAGCATTGAAGCCATGGAATAACAGCTCGCTTAAAACTGCAAACTCACCGGCTTTGCCTGTATATAAATTAGAGACACCTTCAGCTCCATCTTCGGCTCCACCCATTTCTCCAATAGTGACATCGGCTATAGTCTTCTTTTCCCTTTTAATTTTATAGAACCCCTGCTTATACCCACCCTTATTATTTGGGACTCGCCTAAATCTTGATTTAGACTTATATTTATTTATATCAACAGATAAGGCGCCAGAAATTTTGTTTATTAAATCATCTTGAGAAATTCCTCTCTCAAAGTTTCTTTCTGCTAACTCTTTTGCTATATCACGAACATGAAGACCTCTACTAAAATCAGACAACACTTCATAAATATGATCTTTTCTACTTTTTTTCATGATACCTCAATCCTACGCTCATATACGATGATCTTCAAGTATGAATAAATCTCTAATTATCTAGCACCTATCACCTAGCGCCTAGCGCCTAGCGCCTAGTCTCACTTCTTACTCCTCCTCAAGAATGCCGGAACGGCACCCCATTCATCTTTATCATCAAGGTCATCTATTATTTCTTTTTCCTTGTCTTTTTTCTTTTCCTGAAGTTCTACTTCCGGCTTCTTTTCTTCATTTTGCATACCGATTCCGTTGAAAATCTTATTTTTCTTGTCCTTCATTCCAAAGAGGGCTCCCGAGCCACTCTCCGGAAAGTCAGAAGCAATAACAGTAACTTTAATCTCACCCTTCTTGAGTTTTTCGTCTCTGACCGCCCCGAATATTATCTTGGCATCTGGGTCAATGGACTCAATAATGACCTTGGCGGCTTCCTGAATCTCAAACATGGTCATATCGTCGCCTCCTGCAATAGCAAAGAGTACGCCCTTAGCGCCATTAATAGTGGTATCAAGAAGCGGGGAAGAGATGGCCTTTTTGGCGGCATCTTCCGCCCTCTTATCTCCTGTCCCAAAGCCGACTCCCATGAGAGCCGAACCGGCGCCCTGCATGATCGTTCTGACATCCGCGAAGTCAACATTAATAATTCCGGGCGTTGTTATCAAATCTGAAATTCCCTGAACGGCTTCTTTCAAAACATTGTCGCAAATTTCAAAAGCGTTTTTGGCTGTAGTTTCTTTCTCAATATTCTGCAAGAGTCTGTCGTTTGGAATAACTATAAGTGCGTCAACTTCTTTTCGCAATTCTTCCACTCCCATATCGGCAAGTCGCATTCTCTGTGAACCCTCAAAGAAAAATGGTTTAGTCACAACGGCAACAGTCAAAGCGCCTGCTTCTCTGGCAATCTTAGCGACGATGGGGCCTGCCCCTGTTCCGGTGCCACCACCGGCTCCGAAAGCGATAAATATCATATCGGCGCCCTTGACAGATTCCTGCATTTCTTCTGTCGTTTCTTCAGCGGCCTTTTTGCCGAGCTCCGGATTCATGCCGGTACCGAGGCCCTTGGTCAAGTTTTTACCGATGTGGATTTTTTTCTTGGCTAGAGAGTTATGAAGGTCTTGGGCATCCGTGTTTACGGCTATGAATTCTACCCCCCGGATCTTGGATTCAATCATGTGGTTAACGGCATTCTTGCCGGAACCGCCGACTCCTATGACCTTTATTCTGGCGAAGGCCTCTACTTCGGGCGTAATATTTTTTGGCATGGTTTTAGTTTTAGGCGACCGCTATTTCTATAAAAATAGTGGTTTAGCCACAATTTAATTTTAAGGTGGCTTCATCATAACAGAAAAACAAAAACTGCCAAACGTTGACAGTTTAAGGATTAAATGTTATGAAATTGAGCTACTTAGCCGGGGAGCGTGTTTTATTGATGGTATAGATTGAATATAAAAATTCTAAGCACTAAATTCTAAATCCTAAACAATATCTAATTTCCAAAATCTTAAACATAAAAAAGTTTTTGATTTTGGTCATTTGAATTTTGGATTTGTTTAGAGTTTAGATATTATCCCTAGGCCTTTGGCCGGGATCCCGGTTGCCTTTGGCGACTTAGGGAGAATTTAGAATTTATATAAATTCATACACCTTAAAAGAATTTATCTTATTGATGATTATTGATAACCACTCTGTTTAGTAGTTAGATTTTATGGCAAAAATTGTTTCAGCCATTCTCCGATAGATTTCCCGCCCTCTTTCAGTCTGCCATATTTTACTTCTCCATTTTCTTCTCCAAGCCCGGCGATGCAAAGACCATAAGCCACAGCCCAAGTAGAATCTTTTACCGCTCCTCTAAAATTATTTAGACTTTTCAAACTGCCGGCTTGTGATGGAAGTTTCAAAGCAGACTTAGCCAAATCTTCTATCGTGGCAATGCCGGAGCCACCACCGGTAATAATAATTCCGGCCGGTAATAATCCGTTCTTGCCGATTTTTTTCAGATGATTTTCTATAAGTTCAAAGATATCAGAAAGTCTGGCATCTATAATTTCATCCAATTTCTTTTTTGGGAATGTTGCTCCGGTGACTCCGCCGAGCTTTACTGCCTCGGCCTCCTCAAGCGGTATCTGCAGGCCAAGTGCGATGTCGTTCGTAATATCCGTTCCTCCAATAGGGAAGACTTTAATTGAGATGGGCATATTGTTCTCAAAGACAGCGATGGAAACGGTTTCTGCGCCTATGTTTGCGAGGACACACCCAGCCACTTTTTGGGTTTTGGATAAAACAGCAAGACTCGCCGCAAAAGGCGATGCATAAACATTTTCTATATCAATACCGGCCTCCTCTACGGACTGGATAAGGTCGTTCAAATGCTGTTCCATTGAGGTTATAAAAAGTACTTTAACCTCAAGTTTGCCACCTCTCATCCCAACAGCTCTGCCGAGAATTTCTTTCCCATCTATCTTAAAAATAAGCGGAACTCGGTGAATTATTTTCTTATTTAAAAAAGTGCCGGAAGTTCGCAAAGACTCCTCGGCAGAGTTGATAGCTTTTCCAACATCCAAATCTGTTACTTCTGAATCGGCTCTGGAAATTATTTCAACTCCACTTCCGTAAAAACTTTCGAGGCCCACTCCGCCGACAG